>Ga0105107_10000108_pt1 | contig 45721 bp, 44 predicted proteins | sample PPLLaktember2015_6_FD_79335 | JGI IMG/M metagenome (GOLD analysis project Ga0105107, IMG submission 79335) | Freshwater sediment microbial communities from Prairie Pothole Lake near Jamestown, North Dakota, USA - PPLs Lake P8 Core (1) Depth... | ecosystem: Environmental > Aquatic > Freshwater >...
CTCTCGCCCTTCGACGCGAGCGCGAGCTTGCGCGCCGCCCAGTCGAAGTGCGCCGTCTCAGTGCGCTCGCGCATGCCGAGTTCTGCGCGGTACTCGGTCGGCACGAGGCCGTCCGCGGCGAACACGCCGCTCGCCCGCTGCACCAGACGGCCTCTCAAGAACCAGGAAACGAACCCTACGGCCTCCGCGATCGTCTCGACCCGATACTCGCGACCGTCCTGCGCCCACGTGTGCGTGACCTGTCCGACCTTGCTCGGCTGCGCGCCATAGAAGAGGTCGAACACTAGCCTGGCGTGTCGCAGCGGGTATTCGGCGGGTGCGGAGGCGGCTTCAATCGGAGGGGCGGATTCGCCGACAGCTGGGCCAGGAGACTCCGCCGGCCCGTCCGCCGCGGCTGTCGCCACAGCCTCCATTACGCCCTCGGGGTAGTCGTACTGCGGCACGACGGCGTTCTGCACCAGCGGAAGCGGCGGCGGTGCCGCGCGCCGTGTCGCACGTCGCATGTCCGGCGCCGGCTTGGACAGCGCTACGACCGGGGCGGGGATCGGCGGTGCAATGATCCGCGCCTCGATCGGCGGCGGTGCGGGGCGGGCCTCGATCGAGGAACCGAGGTCGAAGCGCGGCATCCCGAACAGCGCCAGCAGGTGCGCCATGGCCGACGCCCCAACGGCGAGAATGAGGGCTCGGTCGCTGCGGCGCATCGCCGTATTAACGCACGAACACCCTAACCGAATACCACCGCGACTCCGTGCGCCACATTGGCGCCCAGCGCGATCGAGCCGTCGGGCATCCTTGCCGGCGCAAGGCCGCCGGCAGCGAGCGCAGCCGCGGCAGCCTCACGGTCCGTGACGCGAATGAACAATGCGGCCATGAACGGCGCGGACCGTGCACTCATGCCCACCTTCGGGAGCCTGGCCGCCAGGCTGCGCGCGGTCGCAAACGCGATCGATGCGCCTCCGGTGCGGACGACCGAGCCCTCGGCGATCGGCTCGGCCTTCGTCGCCAGCAGCCGCTCGTAGGGCCGCGCGGTTGCGGCCACGTCCTCGCCCACAAATGCTACGGCCGCGATCTCGGTCGCACCATTCGCATGGCGCTGATACTCGGGCCGCCACACCACGTCGCGGGTGAGATGCTCGCAGACGAACATCCGGCCACCCGGCGTGTGATCGAGCGACGCCATCGCGACCCGGAAGCGCGCCTCGCGCTTGCCCTCGGGCAGGTCGACCGGGCGCGAGAACTCGACCGGATCGCTCGGCGCGAAGCCCGCCCAGAGCATTTCGGTGTATGCGCCCTTCGCGCTGTCTGTCTTCAGGGCGATCGCAGCGAGCCCCTCGCCTGCGCGCGCGAACTCGGTGTAATACTGGCGCGACGGGTGCGGCGCCCCCTCCGGGCTCCAGAGCAGCTCGATGTAGTCGTGCCCGAACATCACGCAGTGGTTCTGCGAGCCGAGCGAATGGTGGCCGCGCGGCGTCACGGTGAAACCCATGCGCCGGAACGCGTCGCGCGCCGCGTCGAGATTGCGCACCACGATGACAACGTGATCGATGCCGTTGATGTGCTTTTGCATAACTGGGAACTCCCGGACAGGAAGCACCCCATGATACGCGACCCGTTGTTGCGTTGCACAATCCGCAGTGATCCGCGGCCGTTGGTCTAGACTCAGTCGCCTCGCCGTCAAAGAGAACGCCGCATGCCGCTGATCGACCGCCTAAAGAGCCTCCACGCCGACATGACCTCGTGGCGACGCGACATCCACGCGCACCCCGAGACGGCGTTCGAGGAAGCGCGTACCGCGCAGGTCGTCGCGGAGAAGCTCGCGTCGTTCGGCATCGAAGTGCATCGCGGGCTCGCGAAGACCGGGGTCGTCGGCGCCTTGCGCGCGGGCAGCGGCACGCGCGCGATCGGGCTGCGCGCGGATCTCGACGCGCTCCACATCCACGAGCAGAACACGTTCGCGCACCGGTCCAATAACGAAGGGCGGATGCATGCGTGCGGGCACGACGGCCACACGACGATGCTCCTCGGCGCCGCCCGGTACCTCGCCGAGACGAAGCGGTTCGACGGCACGGTGTACTTCATCTTCCAGCCGGCCGAGGAGAACGAGGGCGGCGGTCGCGCGATGGTCGAGGAAGGCCTGTTCGAGCGCTTCCCGGTCGAGGGCGTGTACGGCATGCACAACTGGCCAGGCATGCCGGTCGGCAAGTTCGGCGTGCTGCCGGGGCCCATGATGGCGTCCTTCGACATCTTCGATATCGTGGTCACCGGGCGCGGCGCGCACGGCGCGATGCCGCACGAGGGCATCGACCCGATCGTCGCGGCGAGCGCGCTCGTGCAGGCGCTGCAGACGATCCCGAGCCGCACGGTGAATCCGATCGAGCCCGCGGTCGTGACGGTGACGCAGTTCCACGCGGGCGACGCCTGGAACGTCATCCCCGAGCAGGCCGTCCTGCGCGGCACGACGCGTGCGTTCCGTCCCGAGGTGCAGGACCAGATCGAGGCGAGCATCCGGCGCGTCTGCACCGGGATCGACGCGACGCACGGCACGCGCTCCGCGGTGCGCTACGAGCGGCGCTATCCGCCGACGGTCAACCATCCGCGCGAAACCGCAATCGCCGCCGAGGCGCTCGCGAAAGTCGTCGGGAAAGAGAACGTGCTCACGGACCTGCAGCCGACGATGGGCTCGGAGGACTTCGCCTTCATGCTGCAGGCCCAGCCCGGCTGCTACGTCTGGATCGGCAACGGCCCGGGGGAAGGCGGGTGCATGCTCCACAACCCGCGCTATGACTTCAACGATGAAATCTTGCCGATCGGCGCGAGCTACTGGGCGACGCTCGTGGAGCAGGTGCTGGCCAAGGCCTGAGCGCGCCTCGGGCGTCAGCCGCCCGGCCGCACGTGGAGGAAGCAGCAGCCCTCGTCGCCGGGGCGCCACGTGTCGGCGTTGAAGGCGAACCCAGCCGCCTCGAAGGTGCCGTTGTCCACGATGCCGGCGATGTGGCACAGCTTGGCCACCTTCGCTTCGGTCATTCCGGCCTCCAGCCACGCTTCCTTGAGCGGGCAGGCGTGGAACTTGATGTCCAGGCCGCCGGCGTCGCAGCGCTTCACCTCCGGCTGGAACACGCGCCCCCCGTCAGGCACAAACGCGATGAACGCCTCGCGCAGGCCCGCAATGTCGCGCGGGCCGAAGCGCTTGAACTGCTGCCCGATCGCCTGACCGCGCTTGTAGATCGCGCGCTTCAGAATCTCTTCCGCTTTCGCGGCGCCGAGTTCTGACTTGAGCTCGTCGTACACCGCCGCGTACACCAACGCGCGCGCCTTCATCGCATTCCTCAGCTGGACCCGCAGCTCATCGGCTTCCGTCATATGGTGTGCTCCTTCACCGTAGCCACCATATTAGGGACAGCGCCACGATTGGGCTACCATTTGCGCCTTTTCCGGAAGCACGCACATGCGCTACATCGACCACGGACAGGGCGGCCCCGCGAGCGTGATGAAGCCCGCGATCGGGCCGCAGCCAACGCTCAAGTCGGGCGAGGTGCTGATCGAGGTGCAATACGCCGGCGTCAATCGGCCCGACGTGCTGCAGCGTTCGGGCAGCTATCCGCCGCCGGCCGGCGCCTCGCCGATCCTCGGTCTCGAGGTGGCGGGAAGGATCGTCGAGGTCGCGCCCGATGTCACGCAGTGCAAGCCGGGCGAGGTCGTCTGCGCGCTCACCCCCGGCGGCGGATACGCGGAGTACTGCGTCACCGCCGCCGCGCACTGCCTCCCGGTGCCGAAAGGCCTGTCGGTGAAAGAGGCAGCGTCGCTTCCCGAGAACTGGTTCACCGTGTACGACAACGTAATGACCCGCGGACGGCTGAAGGCGGGCGAGACGTTCCTGGTCCACGGCGGCTCGAGCGGCATCGGCCTCGCGGCGATCCAGCTCGCCAAGGTGCTCGCCGGCGCGACCGTGTACACCACGGTCGGGAACGCGGAGAAGGCCGAGTACTGCCGAAAGATGGGTGCCGACGTCGCGCTCAACTACCACGACCAGGACTGGCCTGCCGAGATCGCGAAGCTCACCAACAAGCGCGGTGTCGACGTCATCCTCGACATGGTCGCGGGCGACTACGTGATGAAGAACGTCCGCTCGCTTGCGCTCGAGGGGCGCCTGGTGCAGATCGCGTTCCTCAAGGAAAGCAAGCTCGCGGATTTCGACGCGATGCCGATCATGCTCAAACGCCTCACCTTCACCGGATCGACGCTGCGGCCGCGCACCGTCGAACAGAAGGCCGCGATCGCCGCTGCGCTGGCCCGCGACGTCTGGCCGTTGTTCGAGTCCGGCCAGCTCAAGAGCTATCTGTATCGCACCTTCCCGCTCGCCGAGGCCAGCGCGGCGCACGCGCTCATGGAAAGCTCGACGCACATCGGCAAGATCGTGCTGGACGTGCGCGAGCAGTAAAAAGAAACGGCCCCTCCCTGTGGGGAGGGGCCGAAGCCCCGGTCTCGGGGGATGGGCTGAGGAGGCCCGGAAGTCAGTCAGCCGCGCGCGGCGCGTGGCCCAATGTGAGTTTCTCGTCCGACAGCGGCGCCGACGCGGGGCCGCGCCCATCGATCGAGGCAAGGGAGTGTCCGATCGCCAGGGCCGCGCCCCACGAGATCGCGGCGACCGAGCCCCAGAAGAACAGATCCGCAACGTGGTTCAGGATCGTTTCCATCTCCGCCTCCTTCGCTTGTCGGGATCGCGCTCAGAAGCCCTGGATCGCTTCGGCGGGTGGGCCTTCGGGCGACGGGAACTGGCTCGGGAAGTAGCCGGCTTCGCTCGCCACCGGCGCGGCGAGCGCCTGCGACACAACCTGCGGCACGCCGTCGCTGCAGGCGCCGATGAGCAGCACGCCCACTGCGAACGCACCTGCGATGGCAGCCTTGACCAGGCGCGCGAAATCGGCTTCGGGACCGGCGATCGAGAGTTTGCTGTTGCGCGTGTTCATGGTGTGCTCCTCGTCCTTTGGTTGGGGCCGATCGATTCGATCGACGTGACCCCATAGTGCGGGAGCGAGACGCGCGCGAGTCGCCAGTAATGGCGCGAGGTTTGTGACCTAGTTACAAACCGGCCGCGAGGGCGGACCGGCGCGTGACAAGCGTCACGCGAGCGCGGGGCGCGCTACCAGTTCGGCGGCAGCGGCTTGCGCAGGGTGATGAGCTTCTCGGAGACGGAGATGTAACCGCCCTCGCTTAAGTCCTTCAGAAGCCGGCTGATCATCTCGCGCGACGAGCCGACGCGGTCCGCGATCTCCTGGTGCGTCAGCTTCTCGGGGATCAGGCGCGTGCCGTCGCGCTCGACGGCGATGCTGTCGAACAGCCGCCGCACCCGGCCGTACACGTCGAGCAGCGCGAGATCGCGCGCGCTTTCAGTGGCGCGGCGCGCGCGTCGTATCACCTTGGCCAGCAGCTCGAACGCGAACTCCGGATGCTTCGCGATGTGATCCTTGAGCGTGACGCGCGTGACCACCGAGCAGGTCGTGGGCTCCAGCGTCATAACCGATGCGGACCGCGGACCGCCGTCGAGGGCCATCTCGCCGACGTACTCGCCGGGACCGTGAATGTCGAACACGATCTCGCGGTCGTCGACGCCGGTCGCAAACACCTTCACCCGTCCGGCGAGCACGATATAGAGGGTGTCGCCGTGGTCGCCCTCCTGCAGCATCACGACGTCTTTGCGGTACTGCTGCATGCGACCGCGCGCCGCAAGCTCGCGCAGCGCGGGCGATTCGAGGGCGGCGACAAGCTGTTCGGCGTCGGGGGCGCTCGAGCTCGGCATGATCGGGGCATTCTAGAGCAACGCCCTTCGAGGTGCCGAGCGTCTGCGCTCACCGCTCGCCGGTGTAACATCCGCCGCCGGCGAATGGCGGCGCGATCAGAGAGCAGCTCGGCACCGCGATGGCAGCAGAGACACAGCAGACCGGGCCCGCCGCGCGGCTGCGCGGCGAGGCGGCCGGCGGCCTTGCCAGCGCGATCCCGGGCCTCGTCCACGCGCTCACGCTCGGGGTTCTTGCATTCGCCCCGCTCGGGCCGGAGCACGTCGAGGTCGCGATTCGCGCCGGCTTTGCGGCCGCGATCTTCGGCGGGATCGCCGCGACGATCCTCTCGGGGACCCCACTGCCGGCAACCGGCCCCCGGGCTTCGACGAGCCTCATCCTGGCGGGGTTCGTGACCACGCTCGCGGCCGACCCGGGGCTCGGCGTGGCCCAGACGCTCGCGCTCACCGCCCTTTGCACCGCCCTCGCAGGCGTGCTGGAGATCCTATTCGGCGTCCTGCGCCTGGGGTCGCTCGCGAAGTTCGTGCCCTACCCGGTGATCGCCGGGTTCATGTGCGGGGTCGCGATCCTGATCGCGCTGTCCCAGCTGCCGCATCTCCTCGGACTCGTCCCGGGAGCGCTGCGCGGCACCTCCCTGGGCTGGCTCACCGCCGTCCAACCGCTGAGTGCGGTCGTCGGCCTTGCGACCGCAGCGATGATCTGGATCATCGGGCGGCGCTGGAAGCGGCTGCCGGCCGCGCTCCTCGGGCTGCTGGCGGGAACCGCCGTGTTCTACGTGCTCCGCGCCGCCGTCGGTGATGGCGCCGGGAGTCCTGTGGTGGGCCCCGTCCCGGGTGGGCTGCCCCTCCCGACGGCCCTCGGCAGCGTGATCGATCTGGCCGGTACGCCCGCGCTTGCCAACCACTTTCCGGGGCTCGCCGCCACCGCAGCGGTCATCGCGATCATTGGCTCGCTCGACAGCCTGCTTGCCGCGGCGGCGATCGACGTCGCAGCGGGCGTCCGGCATCGGAGCAACCGCGAACTGGTTGCCCAGGGCGTCGGAAACATCGTGTCGGCGCTCTTCGGCGGTGTGCCCGTCGCGCTGTCGCCGACGCGAGCGATTCCCGCGTTCCGGGCGGGCGGGCGCACGCGCGCGATCGGTTTCATTGCGGCAGTGCTGCTCGCCGCCGTCCTGCTCGCCGGCAGCGGTGCGCTGGCCTACCTGCCGCTCGCGGTGCTGGGCGGGGTCATGTTGACCGTGGCGTGGGGGCTGGTGGACGTGTGGACCCGGGGCCTTGTCCAGCGACTGGTGGCGGGGGACCGCGACCGGACCCTGCTCTGGAGCGCGGCCGTGGTCGTGCTCGTGGCCGCGATCACCGTGCTGGTCAACTTCGTGATCGCGGTGATTGTCGGCGTGTTCCTGTCGATGGCGCTGTTCATCGCGTCGATGAACCGCTCGCTGGTGCGCAGCGTGCAGAACGGCGCGGCGCGGCCGTCCCGACGAATCTACGGTCCCGAGGAAGCGCGCGTGCTCACCGACGCCCGGCGCAAGATCGCTGTCGTCGAGCTCGAAGGGGCGCTCTTCTTCGGCAGCGCCGAGCGCCTCGGCGCAGAGGTCGAGCCCCTTGCCTCCACTGCGCGGTTTGTCGTGCTCGACTTTCACCGGGTCAACTCGATCGACGCGAGCGGCGCGATCGCGCTGGAGCAGCTTGCGAATCGGCTTGGCGCCGCCGGGTCGAGCCTGCTGCTCGCTGGGGTCGCGCCGGACGGGCGCCATGGCCTCGCGCTCGTCGCCGCAGGCACCTTTTCGAAGCCGGAGGCGCGTCGCTGGTTCGTCGACGCCGACCAGGCGATCGGCTGGGCGGAGGATCGCCTGCTCGGGCCCGCCCGCAGCGCGTCGTTCAAGGAGATTCCGCTGGAACGGCTCGCCCTTGCCGCGGGACTGAGCGAGGACGAGCTCGCGTCACTGCGGCGCTCGCTGCGGCGCGCGGAGCTCAACGCGGACGAGGTGCTGTTCCGCGAAGGCGAGCCCGGCGACAAGCTCTACCTGCTTGCTCGCGGGGCCGTATCGATTCTCGTCCACGGCGGCGGTCAGCAACGCCGCATCGTGACCTTTGCGCCCGGCTCGGTGTTCGGAGAAGCGGCAATGCTCGACGGCGCGCCGCGCTCAGCCACCGCGACTGTCGTCGAGGACACGGTGGTGTACAGCCTGTCGCGTCGCGCGCTCGACGCGCTGGCGCGCAGCGACCCGGGTCTCGCCACCAAGCTGCTGGTGAATCTCGGGCGTCACCTATCGGCGCGGCTGCGCCAGACGACCGACACGCTGCGCGAGCTGGTCGACTCGCGTGGCTAGCGGCTAGCCGCGGATCTGCGCGGGCGCGGGCGACGGGGCCGACGCGCGCTTGCGCCAGCGTTCGCTGAGCTTGCCGAGAATCCCGGCCGGCATGTAGATGATGAACAGCACGAGCAGCGCCCCGTAAATGAAGGTGTCGAGGCCATGTACGTCGTGGCCGATGCCGACGCGCAGGCCCTCCGCGAGCAGCAGCGTGAACACCGCGCCGACCGTCGGACCGAGCTGCACGAACATCCCGCCTGCGATCACTGCGAACACGATCTGGAGCGAGATGCCGATGCCGGAAACCGTGTCCGGATTGATGTAGAGCTGGTACTGCCCGTACAGCACGCCACCGAAAGCGGTCATCGCGGCCGACAGGATCGTGATCATCAGCTTGGTGCGCGTCACGTTCACGCCCACCGACGCCGCGGCGTCTTCCTCCTGGCTGATCGCCTGCATGGCGTAGCGCGCCATGCTGCCGTCGACGCGGCGCCACACCCATAGCGCGCCGAGCCAGCAGGCAAGCATCACGTAGAACCAGACCTCCTTCTGCGCGAACTGGAGCGCGTAGAGCGAGTACGACTCGCCGCCCGCGAGCGCAGTGTTCGGCGTCACGCCCAGCGATCCGCCGCTCTGATCGCGCAGCGCGACGATGATCAGGCGCACGACCTCGGAGAGGGCGAGCGTGACGAGCGCGAAGTAGTGGCCGGTGATCCTGAAGCGGAAGCACGGATAGCCGATCAGCACGGCCACGACCACCGCCAGCGCCACGCCGACCACCATGCCGATCCACGGCGTGATCCCGAAGTGGTTCCAAAGCATGGTGACCGTATATGCGCCGATGCCGAGGAACGCACCGTGCCCGAACGATACCAACCCGAAGCGCCCCATCAACGACCAGCTGGTGTACACGAAGCTCCACACCAGGATCATGATGATCAGGTGCAGGGGATAGTTGCCCAGCCCCATCCAGGGCACCGCGGCGAGCACCGCGAGCAGGATCCAGGGCATCGCGCGCACCGCCTCAGACCTTCTTCGCCAGCAGCCCTTGCGGACGACCCGAACGACCGGCCGCGCTGCACGGCACCCTCGCGCGGCCTGTCAGTGCGTCGCGGCGGCGTGCGTTCGTCATGACTTCTTCGCCAGCAGTCCCTGCGGGCGTATGAACATCATGACGATGAAGAACAGGAACGCCATGACGTAGCCCCACTCGATGTGGAAGAAGAACCCGCCCAGCGAGATGAGCTGGGCGAAGATGAACGCCGCCACGAACCCGCCGACCATGTTCCCGAGGCCGCCGAGGACGCAGATCAGGAAGGTGATCGGACCGAACGAGAGCCCGATCGCCGGGTGCACGTCGTACTGCAGGACGAGCAGGCACGCCCCAAGGCCGGCGAGCCCGCCGCCGATTGCGGAGGTGACCATGTAGATTCGCGCCGGGCTCACGCCCATCAACGGCATGATCGCGCGGTCCTGGCTGATGGCGCGGATCGCGGTCCCGAGATAGGTCTTCTTGAGGAAGAAATAGAGCAGCGTCATCGCGACGAACGCGGTGAGCGCGGCGAAGATGCGCGAATACGGCAGGTAGATCTCGCCGAGCTGCAGCGAGGGCAGGCTCACGCCGAGGTTGCGGAACTGGACGCCGAACGCGAGCGTCGCCGCCGCCTGCAGGAAGAACAGCACCCCGCCGGTGACAAGCAGCTGGTTGATCGGCTCGGAGTTGAGGACCGGCCGGATGACGAGCACGTGCAAGAGCACGCCGAGCACCGCGACGACCAGGATGCCGATGGCGAAGGCGACCACGAGCGGCAGCTTGTAGACCGTGTACATGAAGTAGACGGTGTACATCCCGACCATCATCAGCTCGGCGTAGCAGATCCACACCACGTCGATCACGCCGAACACGAGGTTGAGTCCGAGCGCGAGCAACGCGAGCACACCGCCGAACAGCAGCCCGTTTAGCACCGTCTCGAGAAGGTAGATGTCGAAGATTGGCATCAGATCCCCACGTAAGCACGCCGGATGTCGTCGCTCGCAGCGAGATCCGCCGCGCGCCCGCTCGCCTTGATGCGCCCGACCTCGAGCAGGTAGGCGCGGTCGACCACTTTGAGCACCTGCTGGACGTTCTGCTCGACGATCAGCACCGTGTAGCCCTCGGCGCGCAGGCGGTGCACGAGCTCGAAAATGCGCTGGACGATCACCGGCGCGAGCCCGGCCGACGGCTCGTCGAGCAGCAGCAGCCGGGGCTTCGACATGAGCCCGCGCGCGATCGCGCACATCTGCTGCTCGCCGCCGGAGAGCGTGCCCGCCAGCTGCTCGCGCCGCTCCTCCAGGCGCGGGAACAGCTCGTACACGTGCTGGAGCCGCGCAGCAAAGTGCGCCCGCGCCGACGCGACGAACGCGCCCATGCGCAGGTTCTCCTCGACCGTGAGGCGCGGGAACAGGCGGCGGTTCTCCGGCACGTGGGCGATCCCGAGGTCGATGACGCGGTGCGGCTCGATATCGTTGACCCGGCCGCCTTCCATCAGGATCTCGCCGGAAGTGGTGTCGATGAGCTTCGAGATGACGCGCAGCAGCGTCGTCTTCCCGGCGCCGTTCGGCCCGATCACCGCGACCGCCTCCCCGGCGTCGACCTTGAGCGAGACGCCGAAGAGCGCCTGAAAGGTGCCGTATCCGGCCGAGACGTCGCGGAGCTCTAGCATTGGTCGGTCGTTCCGGCAGCTGCGTTCACACGCGCGCCGCCACTTGCGCCTGCACCGCCGCGGCGTCGGTGCCGAGGTACACCTCGATCACCTTGGGGTCCGCGGCGACCTCGCGCGGCAGGCCTTCGGCGATCTTCTCGCCATGGTCGAGCACGATGCACCGATCGACGACGCGCATCAGCACCCCCATGATGTGCTCGACCCAGATGATGGTGATGCCGCGCTCCTTGCGGATGCGCGCGAGCATGTCGGCGGCCTGGTTCATTTCGTGCTCGTCCAGCCCGCCGAGGCTCTCGTCGGCGAGCAGCAGGCGCGGTTGCGTGGCGAGCGCGCGCGCCATCTCGAGCTTCTTCAGGCCCGCCGCGCCCAGCCCTTCGACTCGCGCGTCGTGCGCATGGGGCAGTTGCACGAGATCGAGCGCCTCTTCTGCCTGCGCCCACGCCTGCTGTTTCGAGACGCGGCCCGCCTGGCCGAAGAAGGCGGCGACCGCCACGTTTTCGAGGACCGAGAGCCGGCGGAACGGCCGCGGGATCTGGTAGGTGCGGCCGATCCCCTTGTGGCAGACCTGCGCGGGCACGAGCCCGCCGATCTCTTCGCCGAGGAACCGGATCGAGCCGGCGGTCGGCGCGTACATGCCCGCGATGAGGTTGAAGGTCGTGCTCTTGCCCGAGCCGTTGGGCCCGATCAGCCCGAGGATCTCGCCCTGCTCGAGCGCGAAATCAACGCTCGACACGGCGGTGAAGCCGCCGAAGCGCTTGGTGAGCTGAGCGATCTGCAGCATCGGTGTTTCGCGCACTCGGGCAACAAGCACTCGGGCAACAAGAAAGGCCCGCCCGCCCTCCGAAAGTTTCAGGGCGTACGGGCCTTGCGCGGCCCGTTGCGCACTACGGTGCGAACGGGTGGCCCTTCGGGAACGGCAAGATCGGATCGGTCGTGCGGATCGGCGTCGGCCACGCGATGTACGTGCGGCCGTTCACATACTGCATCACGACCGGCGACGAGCGCTCGCTCTGCCCCGCCATCTGCGCGCCGGGCGGGAAGAACTTGACCCCGTAGCCCTGGATCGTGCCGCCGACGGGGATGTCGGTCTCGAGCGCGGCCTTGCGCAGCGCCTCCGAGTCGATCCCGCCGTGCTTCTTGATTGCGCGGGGCAGCACGTCGGTGAAGAAGATCCACGCCTGATTGAAGCCCATGCTGGTGTGCGGCGGCACCTCTCCCGGGCCCTTCACGGCCTGGTAACGCTTCACCATCTCGTTCGTGAGATCGCCGAGGCCGGGCTTCAGCGTCTTCGGATCGAGCAGCTGGGCCGCCACCGGGTCGACGTTGTAGAAGTAGTTGGTGTCGTCGCCGAAGGTCTCGCGCAGCTTGGCGATCTGCCCGTAGCCCGCGCCGTGGCCGATCAGCGCCTTGAATTTCAGGCCCTGTTCCTTCGACTGGCGCAGGAAGAGCGTGATGTCGGGGTTGTAGCCGGTGTGCAGGATCACGTCGGGGCGCGCGCGGCGCAGCTTCGTGACGAGGCTAGACAGGTCCGGCGCGGTGGCCGAATAGCCTTCCTTGAGCACGAGCTGCATGCCGTTCTTCTTGCAGGCGGCCTCGTTGCCGGCGGCGACGCCGGCGCCATACGGACCGTCCTCATAGATGATCGCGACCTTGAGCGCGGCGGGCTTGATGCCCATCTTTTTCTCGCTGTTCTCGTTCAGGAATGCGCACGAGGCTTCGCCGAACTGGTCCGAGTGCACCTGCGGCCGGAACGCGTACTGGAGCTTCTTGTCCTTCAGCACCGCCGAAGCGACGCATACGTTCATCCAGAAGAACTTCTTCGCCGCGTCGGTCTTCTGCGCCATCGGGACGCAGTGGGCGCTCGAATACACGCCCATCAGCATGTCGACCCGCTCCTGGCTGATCAGGCGCTCGGCCTCGGAGATCGCGACTTCGGCCTTCGACTGTGCATCGGCGTACGTCGGCCGGATGCGGTAGCCGTCGACGCCGCCCTTCTCGTTGATCATGTCGATCGCGATCTTGTTGCCGAGGTACGCGGCCTCCGAGCCGCCGGCCGCGAACGGCCCGGTCAGATCGTAGATCACGCCGATCTTGATCTCCTTCTGAGCGACTGCGGGTGCAGCGAGGGCGACGGCGACGATGGCGGTCGCGACGGACAGGCGACGCGCGATAGAGCCCAGCATGGGAACCTCCTCCAGGAAACGCGATGACGTTCTCGTTATTCGGCCGGGCAGTCTTGCAGATGGGCCGATGAGCGTCAAGGCGCACGGATGCACCGACGCGATGATGCGCCGCAGGATATGGAAAGCTAGAAGCTGCGCGCGAGCGCGAGCGAGTGCAGGAACTTGTCGGCCGGCTGGTAGCCGATGACGCGCAGGCCCGGGATCTCGCGGCCGCCCTTGTCGAAAAAGATGATCCCGGGCGGACCGAAGAGACGGTAGCGCTTCAGGAGCCGCTGGTCCTCGGGCGAGTTCTTGGTCACGTCGACCTGCAGGAGCACCATCTGCGCCAGCTCCGCCTTCACCTTCGCGTCGCTGAAGGTGAAGCGCTCCATCTCCTTGCAGGAAACGCACCAGTCGGCGTAGAAGTCGAGCATCACGGGCTGGGACACGTTCTTCAGCCGCGCGTCGAGCTCGGCGACCGTGCTCACGCGTTCGAAACGAACGCCCTGGGCAGGCCCGCCGGAGGCGCCGGGCGCGCCGACCGTCTCGGCGACACGCAGTCCCGCCAGCGGCTGCAACACGTCGCGGCTGCCGGCGAGCGCGCCGATGACGAGCGCGGTGCCGGCAAGGAGCGCGATCACGCCGACGCCCTTCCAGAAGCGCGCGTAACCCGATGCGTGTTCGGGCAAGGGGTCGAGCGCGTGCAGGTACATCGCGCCAATGATGAGGAGCGCGGCCCACGCGAGCATGTGGAGCGCCGCCGGGATCACGGGCGCGACGATCCAGATCGCCAGCCCGAGCAGCATGAAACCGAAGAACTTCTTCACTGCCTTCATCCAGTGGCCGGACTTCGGCAGCAGCGCGCCCCCGGTCACGCCCACCGCGATCAGCGGCACCCCCATCCCGAGCGCGAGCGAGAACAGCGCCGCGCCGCCGAGCGCGACATCACGCGTCTGGCTGATGTAGAGGAGCGCGCCGGCGAGTGGCGCGGCGACGCACGGGCTCACGATCGCCGCCGAGAGCACGCCCATCAGCGCCACGCCGGCGATCTCGCCGCCCTTCAGCTTCTGGCTTGCCGCGGCGACCCTGGAGTGGAACACCGCCGGAAGCTGCAGCTCGTAGAACCCGAACATCGAAGCCGCGAGCGCGACGAACACGGCGGCGAACGCGCCCAGCACCCACGGATTCTGGAGCGTGGCCGACAGCAGCGTCCCTGACAAGGCGGCAAGGATCCCGATCACGGTGTACGTGAGCGCCATGCCGAGCACATACGTTAGCGACAGCGCGAATGCGTGCGCCTTCGCAATCGCGCGACCTTCGCCGATGATGATGCCCGAAAGGATCGGGACCATCGGCAGCACGCAGGGCGTGAAGGCGAGCAGGATCCCGGCGCCGAAGAACACCGCGAGCATCAGCAGGAAGTTGCCCGAGATGAGCGCCTGCTCGAAGCGTGCCTCGTCGCTCACGATGCCCGGCTCGCCGCGGACCTCGCGGCCGCCAAACTGCGCGCTCGAGATCGGCGGCGCCGCGGACGCGCCGCCCGAGGAAAGCGCCGCGAGCTTCACCTCGACGGTCTGAACCTGCGGCGGATAGCACACGCCGATGTCGGCGCAGCCCTGCGAGGTCACCGCGAGCTTCAGTTTCTCAGCATTGCCCTCCACCGGCAGCGTGACCGCGACCTGCTTGCGATAGGTCTCCATCAACCCGAAGAACTCGTCCTTCTTCGTCTCGCCCTTCGGAAATACGGCCGGCCCGAGCTTGACGTCGGCGGGTTCGGCCGCGAACGCGAACTTGTCGCGGTACATGTAGTACCCGCGCGCGATGTCGAAGCGGACCTCGACCGTCGTCGCGTCGATCGCGCGCGCCGACAGCCGGAACGCCTTCTCGGGCTCGAGTAGTTCCTGCGCCGCGACCGTGGCGGCGAAGAGCCCGAGCAACAGGGTAAGGAGAGCGCGCATCCCGTTCATTTCGCAGGGCGGGTTTCCGCCGCCACCCACTCGAGGTAGGCCGGCAGCCCGCCGCCGAGTGGGACCGCGATGATCTCGGGAAGTTCGTAGGGGTGCAACTCCTGCACCACCCGCTCGAGCAGGGAATACCGGTCCCGGGTGGTCTTGGCGAACAGCGGGTACTCCTCCGCGGTCTCGACCGCGCCCTTCCAGCGGTAGACCGAGCGGCACGGCGCGAAAATGTTCACGCACGCCGCCGCGCGGCGCTCGACGAGGGCGCGCGCCAGCGTCTCGGCGCTGGCGCGGTCGGGGAGGTTGGTGATAACGAGGAGCGTGTCGGCGCTCATCCCGGCCTCCTTACGCGGTCGCGGCCGCGCCGCGGGGCACGCCTTCGAATACGGTCGGATACCGCAAGCGGATGCCGAGCGCCTCCTTCATGCGGCGGTTCACCAGGCGCCGCGACTCGCTCATGAACGAGAGCAGCATTGGCGAGATCACGCGCGCCGCTTCCGCGCGTGACACGCGCGGCGGGCGAGCAAGGCCGAAGCGGTCGGCGACGAGGTCGAACCACTCGCCCATCCTGAGCTCGCTGTCGTCGCTGGCGTTGTAGATCCCGGGCGGTGCATCGGGCTCGAGCGCGCGCACGCAGATCCCGGCGAGATCGTCGGCGTGCACGTGGTTCGTGTAAACGTCGTCCTCGTCGCGCAGCACCGGCGTTCCGCGCTTCAGACGCTTGACCGGCAGGCGATCGGCCGCATAGATGCCGGGCACGCGCAGGCACGTCGTCTGCACGCCGGCCGCCGCGCCCCACTCGGTCACCGCGCGCTCGGCATCGACGCGGCGCGCCGCGCGCGGAGTCCCGGGATTCACGGGGCGCGACTCGTCGATGCGCGCGCCGCCGCAGTCGCCGTACACGCCGCTCGTGCTGATGTAGACGAGCCTGCGTGGTAGCATCCGCGCGCCCGAGAGGGCGATGAGCAGGTTGCGCGTGCGCGCATCGCCGTCGCGCGTTTCGTCGGGCGGCGCGAAGTGCAGCACGACGTCGGCGGCGCCGGCGAGCGGTGCGAGCGTCGCCGGGTGATCGAGGTCGCCGATCGCGAGGCGCACGCCGGTCGGCACGGTCGGCCCCGCCGCCCGGACCATGGCGAGCGTGTCGTACCGCGCGACGAGCGCGGGCAGCGCGCGCCGGGCGACGTCGCCGACACCGACGATCAAGAGCCGTTCCATGCGGCGCTATTCTAGCCTTCAGCCAGGACGATTTTCCCTATGACGCATCAAGTCACCGTCCACCCGAGCGGGCACGTTTTCCAGGTTCCCGAAGGGGAAACGGTGCTCGCGGCCGCCCTGAGCGAGGGCTACCACCTCCCCTATGGCTGCCGCAACGGCGCGTGCGGCTCGTGCAAGGGCAAGCTCCTCGCCGGCAGCATCGACCAGGGCAAGTACCAGCACTCCGCGCTGTCCGAGGACGAGCACGCCGCGGGCTACGCGCTGTTTTGCGTGGCGAAGCCGCTCTCGGACCTGACGATCGAGGTCCGATCGATCGGCGCGGTCAAGGACATCCCGGTCAAGAAGCTCCCCTGCCGCGTGCACAAGCTCGAGCGCGTCGCCGACGACGTGATGATCGTGCACCTCAAGCTGCCGGCGAACGAGCGGCTGCAGTTCCTCGCCGGGCAGTACATCGAGTTCATCCTGAAGGACGGCACGCGGCGCAGCTTCTCGATGGCGAACGCGCCGCACGACGACGAGTTCCTCCAGCTGCACGTCCGTCATGTGCCCGGCGGCAACTTCACCGACCACGTCTTCGGCACGATGAAGGAGCGCGACATCCTGCGCTTCGAGGGCCCACTCGGCTCGTTCTTCCTGCAGGAGAGCGCAAAGCCGATCGTGTTCGTCGCGAGCGGCACCGGGTTCGCGCCGATCAAGGCGATCGTCGAGGACGCCCTCAAGAAAGGCATCGATCGACCGATGACGCTTTACTGGGGCGCTCGCCGGCCAAAAGATCTCTATCTGAACGAGCTCCCGCAGCAGTGGGCAGCCGAGCACGCGCACTTCAAGTACGTGCCCGTGATCTCGGACGCGCTGCCGGAAGACGCCTGGCAGGGCCGCACCGGGTTCGTTCACCGCGCGGTAATGCAGGACTTCGCCGATCTCTCAGGCCACCAGGTGTACGCCTGCGGCGTGCCGATCATGGTGGACTCCGCGCGCCGTGATTTCACCCATGAACGAGGGTTGCCGATCGACGAGTACTACGCCGACTCGTTCACGACGCAGGCCGATCTCGCGAAGGGCTAGAGCGGCTCGATCGGATCACCGGGGCGGATGACGCCGCCCGTGACGATCGTGCAGTTGAGTCCCGACCGGTTGGTGAGCGGGCCGAACAGCTCGCGGCCGAGCAGGCCGTCCAGGTACTTGCACGGCACGTTGAGCCGCTCGCCGTGCAGGACGACCTCGCCGACGCGGAAGCGCCGGCCGACCAGGTGATTGAGCGGCACGCCGCGCGTGGTGAGATTGCGGCGCGTTTCCTGCGGTTCGATCGGAATGTGGTGATCGCGCCGGATCGCTTCCAGCGTCTCGATCTCAATCAGCGTGACTTGCCGGTCGGCGCGCGGCAGCTTCGAGTAATGGCCCTTCCCCGTTGCGTAGCGGTCGCCATCGATGCCGGCGCCCTCGACGAGGTGCGCCTCGGGAAGCTCCTGCATGGGCTGCGAGCCCGCCACCGCGATGCAGACGTGGAGCAGCACGCCGCGAAATCCCGTCTCCGTCATGCCGCCTCTCCACCCAGGTAGGCCTCCACAACCTTCGGATCGTGCGCGATGTCGGCGGCTCTCCCCGACAGCGTGATCGCGCCGCTCTCCATCACGTACGCCCGTGAAGCGATCTCCAGCGCGAGCCGCGCGTTCTGCTCGACGAGTAGCACCGTCACGCCGCCCGCGTTGATCTCGCGCACCACGTCGAAGATCTTCTGCACCACGATCGGCGCGAGCCCCATGCTCGGTTCGTCGAGCAGCAGGAGCTTCGGCCGGCTCATGAGCGCGCGGGCAATCGCGAGCATCTGCTGCTCGCCGCCCGACAGCGTGCCGCTAGTCTGCCGGCGCCGCTCCTTCAGCCGCGCGAAGAGCCCGAACATCCGCTCGCGATCGGACTCGATCTCGCCGTCGGTGCGCGCGTACGCGCCCATGGCAAGGTTCTCGTCGACGGTGAGCTGCGGAAACACGCCGCGGCCCTCGGGCACCAGCACGAGCCCGTTGCGCACGCGCTGGAATGCGCGCGTCCCGGAGAGGTCGCGGCCCGCGTAACGCAACGCGCCTGGCGGGGTGCCGATCAACCCCGAGATCGCGCGCAGGGACGACGACTTGCCGGCGCCGTTCGCGCCGATCAGGCACACCAGCTCGCCCTCGTCGACCGCGAGGTCGATGCCCTTCACGGCGCGGATGCCGCCGTAGCGGACCTCCAGCCCCTTGACCTCTAGCAGGCTCATTGAACTACCTTGGCGCTGCGCGCCAAGGGTTCGCCCTCGGGGCGGCCCGGCCGGCTCAAGCGCGCACTCCGGTCCCGAGGTACGCCTCGATCACCTTCGGGTCGCGCTGCACTTCCGCCGGAATCCCCTCGGCGATGCGCTGACCGTAATCGAGGACGACGACGCGATCGCACACGCTCATCACCAGGCGCATGTCGTGCTCGATCAGCAGGATCGTCGTGCGGTCGGCGCGGATCTTCTGGAGGAGACCCTTCAGCGCGACCGTCTCCGAGGCGTTCATGCCGGCGGCCGGCTCGTCGAGCGCGAGCAGCTTCGGCTCGGTCGCGAGCGCGCGCGCGATCTCGAGCCGGCGCTGGTCGCCGTAGGGCAGGCTGCCGGCGGGATCGTTCGCGCGGACGGCGATGCCGACGTAGTCGAGCAGCTCGAGGGCGCGGCGCTCGATCGCGGCCTCTTCCGCCACCGTCGCGCGCGTGCGCAGCACTGCCCCGACCACGCCGGCGCGCGTGCGCACGTGCCGGCCGATCATCACGTTCTCGAGCGCCGAGACGTTGGCGAAGAGGCGGATGTTCTGGAACGTGCGCGCGATCCCGCGGGCGGTCACCTCGTGGGGCTTCAGCCCAGCGAGCGGCTGCCCGTCGAACGCGAAGCCGCCGGCGTCGGGGGGATAGATGCCGGTCAGCACGTTGAACAGCGTCGTCTTGCCGGCGCCGTTGGGGCCGATCAGCCCGTAGATCTGCCCCGGCTCGATTGCGAAGCTCACCTCCGACAGGGCCCGCACGCCGCCGAAACGCTTGCCGACGCCGGTCGCGACCAGCAGGCTCATCGCACCGCGGCGTCGCTGCGCGCCGCCAGTTCGCGCTTGCGCACCGCAGAGGGCCACAGCCCGCCCGGGCGCAGGATCATGACCAGCACCAGCGCAAAGCCGAAGATCAGCATGCGGATGACCTCGGGCTCGATCAGCGCGCGTCCGAAAAGCTGCTGCTGCACCGGCTCGACGGTAAAGCGCAGGATCTCGGGCACGAACGAGAGCAGCACTGCGCCGAGGATCACACCCCAGATGTTGCCCATCCCGCCCAGCACGACCATTGCGAGCACCATGATCGACTCGACCAGAACGAAGCTCTCGGGGCTGATGAAGCCCTGGATCGCCGAGAACATCCCGCCGGCGATGCCCCCGAACGAGGCCCCCATCGCGAACGCGAGCAGCTTGATCCGCGTCGTGTCGATGCCCATCGCGCGCGCCGCCACCTCGTCCTCCCGGACCGCCTCCCACGCGCGGCCGATGCGCGAGTTCTGCAGTCGCAGGTTGAGCACGATCACGACCAGCATCACCGCGAGCAGCAGGTAATAGTACTTGATCGGCCCGGTCACGCGGAACGTATCGAAGAACGTCGTCGTCCGCGAGAAGTCGATGTCGCCGATGCGAAACGGGTCGATGCGCGCAATGCCCTGCGGGCCGTTGGTGATGTTGATCGGCTGCGAGAGGTTGTTGAGAAAGATGCGGATGATCTCGCCGAAGCCGAGCGTGACGATGGCGAGGTAGTCGCCGCGCAGCTTCAGGGTCGGCGCTCCGAGCAGGATGCCAAAGATCGCCGCCATGCCGGCGCCGATCGGGAGGATCACCCAGAACGGCAGGTGGATGTCGAAGTGCGGCGAGGCGAGCAGCGCGTAGGTGTAGGCGCCGACGGCATAGAACGCGATGTAGCCGAGGTCGAGCAGACCGGCGACGCCGACGACGATGTTCAGGCCGAGCGACAGCAGGATGTAGAGGATCGCGAAGTTGGTGATGCGCACCCAGGTGGTGCCGAATTGCGCAGTGAGCACGAACGGCAGCAGCGCGAGCGCGACGGCGACCATCGCGCCGCCGATCCAGAGCGCGGCCGGATGCTTCTTGAGGGCCGCCAGCTGATTGGTCACGCGCGGTCCCCCACCCGCTCGCCCAGCAGGCCCGACGGCCGGAACACGAGCACGAGGATCAGCACGATGAACGCGAACACGTCCTGGTAGTTCGACCCGAAGACGTTATTGGTGAAATCGCCGATATAGCCTGCGCCGAGCGCTTCCACGACGCCGAGCAGAACGCCGCCGAGCATCGCGCCGGGCAGGTTGCCGATGCCGCCTAGGACCGCCGCACAGAACGCCTTCAACCCGAGCGGGGCGCCCATGGTGTAGTGCACGATGCCGTAATAGGTCGCGATCATGACGCCGGCGACGGCGGCGAGCGCGGCGCCGATCACGAAGGTCGAGGCGATGATGCGGTCCGCGTCGATGCCCATCAGGCCGGCCACCTGCGCGTTCTGCGCGGTCGCGCGCATGGCGGTGCCCAGTCGGGTGCGGTAGACCAGGAGTGCGAGGCCGGCCATCATCAGCACACACATCGCGATGATCGTGATCTGCACGTTGGTGATCGTCGCGCCCGCGATGTGGTACATCTCGGTCCGCACGATCTGCGGGAAGGCGAGCGGGTTGCGGCTCCAGATCATCATCGCGATGTGCTGCAGGATGATCGACAGGCCGATCGCCGTAATCAGCGGCGCGAGTCGCGGCGCGCCGCGCAGCGGCCGGTAGGCGACACGCTCCATTGCGTAACCGAGGACCATGCAGACCGGCATGGCGCAAAGCGCCGCAATGAACACGATCGCGATCGGCGGCAGCCCCGACCCGGCGAGGAGCGCGATCACCGTGAAGGCGACCATCGCGCCGATCATCACCACCTCGCCGTGTGCGAAGTTGATGAGCTGGATGATCCCGTAGACCATCGTGTATCCGAGCGCGACCACGGCGTAGACCGCGCCGAGCGTCAGCCCATTAATGATCTGCTGGATGAAGATGTCCATCAGCGGTCAGCGGAGGGACTCTTGCAGCACGGGCGAGGGTGCGGAGCAGCCCGCGCGGTCGATCGCGTCCCGTTGATGATCTGCTGGATGAAGTTGTCCACGCGATCCCTGCCTCCCCCGTGCGGGCGCGCGTAGGCTAGCACGGGCACGGCGCCGGGCACCGGACAACAGAAAGCCGGCGCGAGGCCGGCTTTCGTTGGTACTGGATCCCGGCGTACGCCGGGATGACCGCGCTACCGCGCGGTCACTTCTTCGCGGCGTCCTGCATTGCCTTGCCGGTCGATTCCATCGCCTTGCCGGCGCTCTCCGTCGCGCTGCTGACAGCCTTCGCCGCCGCCTCGCCCGCCTGCTTCGCGGCCTCGGCCGTGGCGGAGACCGCGGCGGTCGCCATCTGCAGGAAGTCGTTGTAGGGGATCGTCTTGCCGCCCTTGATGATCGCGATCGGCTCGATCTTCCCGCTCTTCATGACGAAGATCGTGATTTCGGCATCTTTGCGGTCGCCCTTCTCGTCGAACGCGATCGGTCCGGTGGCGCCCTTAAAGCCGATCTTCTGCAGCTCGGGAAGATACTTCGCCGGATCCGCGGAGTTCGCCTTCTTCATCGACTCGATGATCAGGTTCGTCGCGTCGTACGTGAACGGCGCATAGAGGATCGGGTCGACGTTGAACTTCGCCTTGTACGCATCGAGGAACTTCTTGCTCGCGGCCTGGGGCGGAATGCCCGCCTGCGAGCAGACCAGCCCCTCCGCGGCCGTTCCGGCGAGCTCGGTCATCTTGTCCGTGCAGGCGCCGTCGCCGAACGAGAACACCGCCTTGATGCCGAGCTCGCGCCCCTGCTTCATGAGCGGTCCACCCGTGGCATCCATGCCGCCGTAGAAGATGGCGTCCGGATTGCGGCCCTTCAGCTTGGTCAGCACCGCCTTCCAGTCGGTGGTCTTGTCGGTTCCTTTCTCGCGCGGCAGCACCGTGATGCCCGCGGCCTTGAGCGTCTTCTCGACCTCGTTGGCGATGCCCGCGCCGTAGGCGGTGGCGTCGTCGATGACCGCCACCGTCTTCGGCTTGGCCGTCGCGGAGAGGTAGCTCGCGATCGCCGGACCCTGCTGATCGTCGCGTGCAACGACCCGGAACTGCTGCTTGAACCCCTGCTCGGTCAGCTGCGGGTTCGTGGCCGACCCGGAGATCACCGGGATGCCCGCCTGGTTGTAGATCGGCGAGGCCGGAATTGAGGTGCCGGAGTTGAGGTGGCCGACTACGCCGGCCACTTTTGCGTCGACCAGCTTCTGTGCGACGGTCGCGCCGACCTTGGGATCGGCCTGATCGTCCTCGGCAATCATCACGAACTTCACTTCCTTGCCATCGATCACGATCTTGGCGGCGTTTGCCTCCTCGATCGCGAGCCGCGCGCCGTTCTCATTGTCCTTGCCAAGGTGCGCGATGCCGCCGGTGAGCGGCGCAACGTGGCCGATGTTGACCGTCATGGTCGGCGGCGGCGGCGGCGCCGCTTCGGCTTTGGCGGCGGGTTTCGAGGGCTCTTCCTTGCCGCACGCAACGAGGCCGAACGCGGCCAAGGTTGCGAGCGCGATGGCGGTCAAACGGGGGTGGATCATGTCGTCTCCTGTGGAAAGGGGGGGTGGGGGAGAAAAAAAGCGCGCAATTATCTTGGCAGCACTCGTGCATTGTCAATTTGCCGTAGCAATGGACGCCGGCGCCGGGCGACAGACGAGGCAGGGAGCGGCGCCACGACCGCCTGTCGCCGGGAGGCGACGTGCCGCGCCCCCGCCAAGCGGCCGCGGGGCGGCGCGCTCGAACGGGGGCGCCAGGGGTTTACTTGACCGACAGGACGTACTTGACCATCGCGTTCAGGTCACCGTCCGGAACGCTGGCGTTCGGCGGCATCGGGATCGGGCCCCAGACGCCCTGGCCGCCCTTCTTGACCTTCTCGGCGAGCGATTTCTCGGCGCCGGCCTGGCCGCGGTACTTGGCGGCCACGTCCTTGTAGGACGGCCCGACCAGCTTCTTGTCCACGGCATGGCACGAGAGGCACGCGTACTTCTTCAGCATCTCGTCGACGTTCTGCGCCGAGGCCGGCGCTGCGACGACCGCGGCGACGCCGCCGATCACGAGGGCCGAAACGAGCTTCTTCATGGAGTCTCCAAAGTCCTGTTTTAGAGGGAGGCGAGATGCTACTTCATTCCGGGCGGCCCGAGCGCCTCCCGCAATGCCTCGATGCGGGACACGGGCTCGAGGCATGTAACGCCGATGCATGCGTAAGCGTTGACGCGGCCAGGGGCGGGCGGCTTGTCGAGGGCGTCCGGGAGGTCATGCATCACGCTGTCGATGCCGAGGATCAGGGTGGCCGGCCGGAACTCGGGCGCGAGCTCCTGAAGCCATGGCCGCAGTTGGGGCATCGGGCCGCGGAGCACCACGATCGTCGGCGGAGCGAGCAGCTCCTCCAGCGCCATCACGGTCGAGGCAAACCCGCCCGGGTAGTGCCGCATCGACGGATAGAACGCGGCGACGCTGCGCCTGGCCGCCTCGAGGTAGCGCGACTCGCCGACGAGGTGTCCGAGGCGCGCGAGTGCGAACGCCGCAACGCCGCTGCCCGACGGGGTGGCGTTGTCATGCCCCGGCTTCGGGCGGTGGATGAGGCTCTCGTGGTCGTGGCTCGTGAAGAAGAACCCGCCGCCGGCGTCCTCGAAGCGCTCGAGCAGCGCTTCCGCGAGGTCGCGCGCGAGAGCGAGGTCCTCCGCACGGAACTCGGCCTGCAGCATCTCGAGCGCCGCGTCGAGCAGAAACGCGTAGTCGTCGAGATAGGCGTTAAGGTGAGCGCGGCCATCCTTGTACGTGGCGAGCAGCCGGCGCTCGTCCTGCCGCCACAACGTCGCGCGGATGAAGTCGAGCGCACGGCGCGCCGAAGCGAGCCAGTCGTCGCGGCCGAACACGCGCGCGGCGCGCGCCATGCCGCGGATCGCGAGCGCGTTCCAGCTGGTGAGGATCTTCTCGTCGCGGCCGGGGCGGATTCGGCGGTCACGCGCTGCGAGCAGCTTCTGGCGCGCGGCCTCGAGCAGCTCCGCGCACTCGTTCTCGGTGCGGCCGAGCGACGCGGCGACCACTTGGAGTGGCTGCGCGACATGGAAGTGCCAGTGCTGGCCCTCGAAGTTCGCCTGCGCGTCCAGGCCGTAGTGCGGTGCAAGCACCGCGTACTCCTCGGCGGTGAGCAGGCGCGCGACCTCGCCCGGCGTCCAGACGTAGAACTTGCCCTCCTCGTGCTCGGAGTCGGCGTCGAGCGAGGAGAAGTAGCCGCCCTCGGGCGACTGCATCTCGCGCTGGATCCAACCCGCCGTCTCCTCAACGACGCGCGCGAACAGCGGCTGCCCGGTCGCGGTCCACGCGTCCGCGCACAGGCGCAGCAGCGGGCCGTTGTCGTAGAGCATCTTCTCGAAGTGCGGAATAGTCCAGGTCGCGTCCACCGAGTAGCGGCAGAACCCGCCGCCGAGCTGATCGTAGATCCCGCCTTCGGCCATGCGCTCCAGCGTGAAGGTCGCGACGTGCAGCGCGTGCTGGTCGCCAGTGGCGGCGAAGCGGCGCATCAGCAGCTCGATGTCGGTCGGATGCGGGAACTTCGGCGCGCCGCCGAAGCCGCCGTGCATGGCATCGAAGCTCGACTTGAGTGCGCCGACCGCCTCGGCGATCACTTCGGTGGAGAACTCCAACTCCTCGTGCCGGCCGCCTTCCTGCGCGCCGATGCGCTCGAAGGCCGACGCAACCGACTCGCTTTGGCGCGCAATGTCCTCGTGATGCTCGCGGTAATAGCGCGCGACGCGCTGGAGAAGTTCCGGGAATCCGGGCATGCCGTAGCGCGGCGTCTTCGGGAAGTACGTGCCGACGAAGAACGGCATCTGCTTCGGCGTGAGGAACGCGGTGAGCGGCCAGCCGCCGCCGCGCTGGTTGAACATCTGATGCGCCGACTGGTAGATCTGATCGATGTCGGGGCGCTCCTCACGGTCGACCTTCACGTTCACGAACTGGTCGTTCATGAGCCGCGCGACCTCCGGATCCTCGAACGACTCGTGCGCCATGACGTGACACCAGTGGCACGCGGAGTAGCCGATCGAGAGCAGGATCGGCTTGTCCTGCTCGCGCGCGATGCGCAGGGCCTCCTCGCCCCACGGCAGCCAGTCGACCGGGTTGGCGGCGTGCTGCTGCAGGTAGGGACTGGTTTCCTGCGCGAGGCGGTTGGGCATGCGCGCGATTATCGCAGGCGCTCCCGGATCCCGGGCATCGCTACGACCCTGACGACAGCAATGGGATTCTCGAACGCGCGCGGCGCGTCGCGGCCTGCGCGGCCCGCCCTGGCATCGATTCAAGGCATCATGCCGCCGCGAATTCCTGAACGGAGGCCAGAATGACAAACCGGAACGTAGGCGTAATTGGACTCGGCGCGATGGGCCTCGGTGTGGCGCGGTCGCTCCTTCGGGCGGGCTTCAGGACTCACGCGTGCGACGTGCGCAAGGACGCGCTCGACGCATTTGCCAAGGAAGGCGGTGTCCCGCACGCGACGCCGGCAGCGCTCGCGCGGGAATGCGAGGTCGTCGCCGTCCTGGTCGTGAACGCGGACCAGACCGAGCGCGTGCTGTTCGGCGAGGGCGGTGCGGCGAAAGCGCTCGCGCCGGGCTCGGTCGTGATCATGAGCGTGACGCTGCCGCCGGATTTCGCGGAGCGCCTCGGCACGCGGCTCGCCGAGCGCGGCGCGCTGATGCTCGACGCGCCGGTGTCGGGGGGCGCGGCGAAGGCCGCCGCCGGGCAGATGACCATCATGGCCTCGGGCGCGGCCGACACTTTCGCGGCGTGCGAGGACGTGCTCGCCGCAATCGCGACGAAGGTCTACCGCCTAGGCGACTCGCCCGGCATGGGCTCGAGAGTGAAGATGATCAATCAGCTCCTCGCCGGCGTGCACATCGCCGCGATGGCGGAGGCGATGGCGCTGGGCATCAAGACGGGTGCCGACCCGAAGGTGCTGTACGAGGTCATCTCGAACTCGGCCGGGAGCTCGTGGATGTTCCAGAACCGCGCGCCGCACATCCTCGACGGGGACTACACGCCGCTTTCGGCGGTGAACATCTTCGTCAAGGATCTCGGGATCGTGCTCGACTCGGCGCGCAAGCTCACGTTCCCCTTGCCGCTCACCGCGACCGCGCACCAGATGTTCCTCGCCACAAGCGCCCATGGCCATGGCGGCGAGGACGATTCGGCGGTGATCAAGATGTTCGCGGCGCTGACTGACATCGAGCTGCCCACCGGCACGACCGGTAAGCCCTGACTCAACCCCGACGATTCAGCAACCGATCCTATTCGTCTTTGACCCACTCCAGGATCGGCTGCCACATGGCGACCTCGCGCTCGGCCTGCCAGTTCGGCAGGTCGAAGATCGAGCGCCCCTCGAACGCGGCGTTGGCGTACATCGTCGTGTCGCGCACCCAGCCGACCAGCGGCATGTCGTGCTCGCGGATGTAGGTGATGAGCTGCGTTCCCGTCCGCGTGCGCGGGTCGACGCGGCTGCCGATGATCCCGACGAAGGTCTTGTGCTTGCGCACCGCCTTCTCCTCCTTCAGCTCCGCGAGGAAGTCGCGCGTGGCGGCGATGTCGTAGAGCGACGGCTGGATCGGCACAAGAACCTTGTGCGCCTCCTTGACCATCTCGGTGAGGCGCTTGCCGTGCAGGCCGGCCGGCGAGTCGAGCACCAGCCACTGCGCCTTCTTCGGCAGGTGCTCGCGCTGGTCGAGGCGCACGATCTTGGGCAAGTAGGACGGCCGCAGCTTCAGCCACTCGAGCGACGAGTGCTGCCGGTCGAGATCCCACAGGCACACCGCGTCGCCCGAATGGGCGAGGCAGCCCGCCAGGTTGGTGGCGAGCGTCGTCTTGCCGCTGCCGCCTTTCGGATTGGCAACCAGAATTGCGCGCATCTTCGCTCCTCCCCTTGAGCGGAGGAAAGAGTACCGCGACTCGCGTCGGGGCGGGTGCGAGCCGCTCCTACATCCCGGGGCCGCCCTTCGGGCCTGCGTAGCGCATCACGACCGCGTCGCGGGTTTGATCTTGTGCGCCATGCGCCGGAGCGTAATGAGCCGGGTGCGCGAGTGCATCGTGCGCAGAGGTCCGGTCGCTAGGGGTTCGCGCTCGCGCGGGCATCGCGCCGCGCGCGCCGCCAGGCGAGCGCCAGCGGGAACAGGACAAGAGCAAGGGCAACCGCGTACACCGTGAGGGCCGTCCCCGCGCCGAAGCTCTTGTCCAGACTGCCGAGCAGTTCCTGCAGGGGACCGAACTTGCCCGGGCCGTGGCCGCCCCCGCCGTAGATCGGTTGCTGGGTGACCCAGACCAGACCGGCGAGCAGGACCCCGAGCAGCGTCGAGCGTGGCCAGCCGGCGGGGAGGCGCGCGGCGAGCTTGCCGAAGAGCCAGGCGGGCAGGTACCAAAGCCCGGCGAAGATCAGCGCGCAGGCCAGCAGGAAGGCGATGAAAGCCAGGTTCTCCCAGGCGAAGCCGCTCGCGAGCAGCTTCGGGACCATCCGCACGGCGCCCGCCAGCAGCAGCACCGTCGGCACGACGAAGATGACCTGGATGAGGAACAGCACTGCCGGCGCCCCGAGCAGCAAGGCGACGAAGAGAATGCGGCGGAACGTCCGTTCGCCCACGCACCCCATTCTCGTGCGCCGGGGCCGTGCTGTCGAGCGCGCTTCTGGAATTGCGCCAGTCCGACTACTCGGTCCAGTCCGTGACGGCGCCTTTGCTCGCGGTGGACACGAGCTTCATGTACTTCGCCATCAGGCCGGTCGTATAGCGCGGCTTGGGCTGCTGCCACTTCTTGCGCCGCGCGGCGAGCTCCTTCGCGGACACGTTCACCTGGACGAGGTGCTTCTTGGCGTCGACGGTGATCGAGTCGCCCTCCTTCACGAGCGCGATCGGCCCGCCGACGTAGGCCTCGGGCGCGACGTGGCCGACCACCATTCCCCACGTCCCCCCGGAGAAGCGGCCGTCGGTGATCAACCCGACCGACTCGCCGAGCCCCTGGCCGATGAGCGCCGAGGTGGGCGCGAGCATCTCCTGCATCCCCGGGCCGCCTTTCGGGCCTTCGTAGCGGATCACGACCACGTCGCCCGGCTTGATCTTCTTGGCCATGATCGCCTTCATGCACGCGGGCTCGGAGTCGAACACGCGCGCGGGGCCGGTAATGGACGGATTCTTGAGGCCGGTGATCTTGGCGACGCAACCCTCGGGGGCCAGGTTGCCCTTGAGGATGGCCAAATGCCCCTGCGCATACATGGGCGTGTCCCATTGCCGGATCACGTCCTGGTCCTTGCGCGGAGCGTCCGGAACGTCCTTCAGCTCCTCGGCCATGGTGCGACCGGTGATGGTCTTGCAGTCGCCGTGCAGGAGGCCGTGCACGAGCAGCATCTTGAGCACCTGCGGCACGCCGCCGGCCTTGTGGAAGTCGGTGGCGACATAGCGGCCCGACGGCTTCAGGTTGCAGAGGACCGGCACCTTGCGCCGCACGCGCTCGAAATCGTCGATGGTCCACTTGACGCCGGCCGCCGCCGCGATCGCCAGGTAGTGCAGCACGGCATTGGTCGAGCCGCCGGTCGCCATGACGAGGGCAATCGCGTTCTCGATCGACTTGCGGGTGATGATGTCGCGCGGGCGGATGTTGTTTTTGATCGCGTTCACCAGCACCTGGGCCGAGTCCGCGGCCGAGTCGGCCTTCTCGGGATCGGGCGAGGCCATCTGCGAGCTGCCGAGCACGCTCATCCCGAGCGCCTCGAACGATGAGCTCATGGTGTTGGCGGTGAACATCCCGCCGCAGGCGCCAACCGAGGGGCAGGCGTTCTTCTCGATGCCAATGAAGTCCTCGTCGCTCATCTTGCCGGCGGTGTAAGCACCGACCGCCTCGAACGCGGAGACGATGGTGAGATCCTGACCCTTCCACTTTCCGGGCTTGATCGTGCCGGCGTAGACGTAGATCCCGGGCACGTTCATGCGGGCGATCGCCATCATGCCGCCCGGCATGTTCTTGTCGCAGCCGCCGACCACGACCACGCCGTCCATCGCCTGGCCGTTCACGCTCGTCTCGATCGTGTCCGCGATGACCTCGCGCGACACCAGCGAGTACTTCATCGCCTCGGTGCCCATGCCGATGCCGTCGGTGATGGTGGGCACGCCGAACACCTGCGGCATTGCGCCGGCTTCCTTCAGGGCCACCATGGCGCGGTCGACTAGCGGCTGGATGCCGGCGTTGCAGGGGTTCATGTTTGAGTGGCCGTTCGCCACGCCGACGATCGGCTTTTCGAAGTCGGTGTCGCCGAAGCCGACCGCGCGCAGCATCGCGCGGTTGGGCGAGCGCGCCACGCCGCCGGTGATCATCTTGGAACGCCAGTTGTCGGCCATGCCGTGTCCTCCTCCTGAATGCGCGAAGCCCGAAAAGGGCATGAAGTTTAGCCGGTGCTGCGCAACCGTCGCGGCGATTCTGGCGCACGCTACTGATACCGTCCAATACAATAATATCGGAGTGTCAATACCCAGGAGGCATTAATGGAGCTGCGCCACGTGCGCTACTTCGTGACGCTCGCGGAGCACCTCAGCTTCGCGCGCGCCGCCCGGGCGCTGCACATCTCCCAGCCGCCGCTGTCGCGCCAGATCCGTGCGCTGGAAGACGAGCTCGGCACGCCGCTCCTGACCCGCACCAAGCGCGCGGTCGCGCTGACGCCTGCCGGCGCGGCGCTGCTCCCCGAAGCGCGGCGGCTGTTGCGCGACGCCGATGCTCTGAAGACCGGCGCGCGCGCCCATGCCGCCGGCGAGGTCGGCACGCTCGCGCTGGGATTCATCGGCTTGGCGGCGTACAACGTGCTGCCCGGCGTGCTGCCCGAGTTCCACCGCCTGCATCCAGGCGTGCGGCTCGCGCTGCGCGAAGCGACGAGCGACGTGCTTCTCACCGCATTGCGGCAGGGCGAGATCGACGTCGCACTGGTGCTGCCCCCGGCCGACGATCCGGCGCTCGACTACGCGACGTTGCATCGCGACGTGCTGGTCGCGGCGCTGCCCGCGGCACGGCGCGAGCTCCGCGGACGGACCCCGATCCGGCTTGCGGCGCTTGCCACCGAGCCTTTCGTCCTGTTCCCGCGCAAGGTCGGGACCTCGCTCTACGATCAGATCGTCGGTCTGTGCCGGCGCGCCGGATTCTCGCCGCGCGTCGAGCAGGAGGCGATCCAGATGCAGACCATTGTGAGCCTGGTCGCTGCCGGAATGGGCGTGGCGCTGGTGCCGGCATCGCTCCTGAGCATGCGTCGCACGGGCGTCGTCTACCGGCCGCTGGCGGAGCGCAGCGCGACGGTCGAGGTCGGCGTCGTGTGGCGCCGTGGCGAGGGTTCGCCCGCGGCGCGGGCGTTCGTGGCCACCGCGCGCGCGTGGGCCGCGCGACAAGGCGCGCGGAGCGCTAGACTTCCGGCCCTTGAATGACGGAGACGGTACGCATGGCCATGGCAGGCAAGGAACACTGGACCCGCAAGAGCGACGTCAAGCTCTTCCTCTGGCAGAAGTCCCCCGCCGCCGGTGTCGCGAAGCAGGGCACAGTGCTCTTCGTGCACGGCTCGTCGATGGCGTCGCAGCCCACGTTCGACCTGCACGTTCCCGGGCGGCCGGACTCGTCGGTGATGGACTGGTTCGCCGCGCGGGGCTTCGACACCTGGTGCATGGATCACGAGGGTTACGGCCGCTCCGACAAGCAGCGCCCGATCAACTGCGACATTCCGAACGGCGCGGACGACCTCGCCGCGGGGACCGAGTACATCCTGAAGACGACCGGCACGCGGAAGCTGCTCATGTACGGCATCTCCTCGGGGGCGCTTAGAGCCGCGCTCTTCGCGCAGCGGCATCCCGAGCGCGTGGCGCGGCTCGCGCTCGACGCGTTCGTGTGGACCGGCGAGGGCAGCCCGACGCTCGCCGAGCGGCGCAAGAAGCTCCCCGAATTCCAGGCGAAGAACCGCCGGCCGATCGACCGCGCATTCGTGCAGTCGATCTTCAGCCGCGACCACCCGGGTTGCGCCGACGAGGCGACGATCAACGCGTTCGCCGACGCGATCGTGGCGCTCGACGATTCGGTTCCGACCGGCACCTACGTGGACATGTGCTCGAAGCTGCCGCTCGTCGACCCGGCGAAGATCACTGTGCCGACGATCGTGATGCGCGGACAGTACGACGGCATCGCGGGCTTCGACGACCTCGTCGAGTTCTTCAAGCGGCTGCCGAACCCGGACAAGCAGTTCACCGTGATGGCCGGCATCTCGCACGCGAGCTTCCAGCAGAAGAACTACAAGATCGCGTATCACGTCCTGCACGCGTTCTTCGCGCAGCCCGAACCCGTTTACCTCGGCTGAAGGAGGCGACACGATGTTGCGCACCGCCCTGGCAAGCACCCTCGCCGCCGCGCTCGTCACAGTAACGAGCGCGTTTGCGCAGTCGTACCCCAACCGTCCGGTCAGGATGGTGGTACCGCTGTCGGCCGGCGGGTTCGCCGACGTGCCGGCGCGCATCATCGCGCCGCGCCTCTCGGAGGCGCTCGGCCAGTCGGTGTTCGTCGAGAACAAGCCGGGCGCCGGCGCGACGATCGGGACCGACTTCGTCGCCAAGGCGAAGCCCGACGGCTACACGCTGCTCTTCACCGGCACGCCACATGTCATCAGCCCCGCGCTGTACAAGAACCTGCCCTACGACCCGCTCAAGGATTTCGCGTCGGTGATGCTGGTTGCCGCAGGCCCGTACGTGCTGGTCGTGAACCCGCAGCTGCCGGTGAAATCGGTGCAGGAGCTGATCGCGCTCGCGAAAACCCAGCCCGGCAAGATCGACTACGCGAGCTCGGGCAACGGCAGCGCCCAGCACCTTGTGTCGGCGATGTTCGCGTCGATGGCCGGCATCGATCTCAGCCACGTGCCGTACAAGGGCAGCGGACCGGCAATGCAGGATCTGATCTCCGGGCAGGTGAAGGTGTCGTTCGCCGGCATCCCGAACGTGATGCCTTCTCTGCGTTCCGGCAAGCTGCGCGCGCTCGCGGTCTCGACGCCGAAGCGCTCGCCGGACCTGCCCGACGTGCCCACCGTCGCCGAGGCGGGTGTGCCGGGGTATGACGCGACGCTGTGGCTCGCGCTGCTCGCACCCGCGGGCACTCCGGGCGAGATCGTGCAGAAGCTCTACACCGAGGCCACGAGAATGCTGCGCGAGTCCGAGGTGCAGAAGGCGATCGCGGCGACCGGCGTCGAGGTCAACATCATTGGACCGCAGGAGCTGTCCGCGTTCCTGCAGGCCGAAGCCGACAAGTGGGGCAAGGTCGCGCGCGAGTCCGGCGCGACGATCAATTGACCGCGCGCCTCGCACCGCACCCGATCGGCGCGCTGCTTTCTCACTCCGCCTCGGGCGAGATGGCGCAGACTGCGCGCCCCGTCAGCGCCCAAGCCGCCCGATTCTCCGCACTTCCGGGAACAATCGCAGCGCCCCGAGCACGAACGCGATCGTCGCCACGCCGCCGAACACGGCGGTGAACACCGGGCTGGTGAGCGCGGCCAGCAGGCCCGACTCGAACGCGCCGAGCTCGTTCGAAGAGCTGATGAACACCCGGTTGACCGCCGACACCCGCCCGCGCAGCGCGTCGGGCGTGTGGAGCTGCACCACGGTCGCCCGGATCACCACGCTCACATTGTCGAGCGCGCCCGCGACGACCAGCGTTGCAAGCGACAGCCAGAACCACGACGACAGCCCGAACACCGCGATCGCCGCGCCGAACCCCGCCACCGACCAGACGAACGCCGCGCCGGCGCGGCGGAACGGGCGCATGGCGCCCTGCGCGATTGACATCGCGAACGCCCCGATCGCCGGCGCCGACGTGAGCCAGCCAAGGCCGGTCGGGCCGACCTGCAGGATGTCCTTGGCGAAGACCGGGAGCAGCGCAGTCACCCCGCCGAACAGCACGGCGAAGAGATCGAGTGAGATGACGCCGAGGATCGTCTTGGTGCGCCACACGTGCGCGAGTCCGGCGAGGAGCTCGCGCAGCGAGCGCGGCCGCTCCTGGGCCTGGATCTTTCGACGGTGGATGAGCATGACCGCCGAAGCGGCGACGGCCGCGAGCGCGAGCGCGGCGAGATAGACCGCGGTGGCCGTTCCGGTCGCGGCGATCAGTATCCCGGCCGCCACCGGCCCCACGATCGAGGCGAATTGGAAGAGGCCGGCGTTCCACGCGAGCGCGCGGCCCACCGTCTCCGGTGCCAGCAGCTGGGGGAGCAGTGCGTCGCGCGCCGGGCGATTGAGGACCTGCCCGGCGCCGACGCATGCCGCGGCGACGTAGATCCAGCCCGGTGCGGCGTGCAGCGCCGACGCGACCGCGAGGAGGACGCTGCCCGCGGCCCAGATCGCCATGCTGAGCGCCGCAATCCGGCGGCGATCGAACAGATCGGCGAGTTGCCCGGCCGGCAGGAAGAGCAGGATCACCGGCACGAACTGAGCGAGGCCGACCCAACCGAGCGCGAGCGCCGACCCGGTGCGCTCGTAGAGATCCCAGCCGATCGCGACACCCTGCGAACGCTCGATCAGCCCGGTGGCGAGGACGAAGACCGAGAACAAGCGATAGTCCCGCGAACGGAATGGCGCGAACGGGTCGTGCGGGTCGGCGGCGCGTGGCGCGGTCATCGGTGCGGGGGGCGGCGGATTTTACTCGGCACGCGGCTTCGGGCATCCTTGCGCGCCCATGCTCACCCATCCGAACTTCGACCCGGTCGCGATCCAGCTCGGCCCGCTCGCCATCCGCTGGTACGGCCTGATGTACCTCATCGGCTTTGCGGCGGCCTATGGGCTCGGCCGGATGCGCATCGCCGCGGGCAAGTCGGCGCGCGTGACGGTCCAGGTCCTCGACGATCTGCTGTTCTTCGGCGTGCTGGGCGTGATTCTCGGGGGGCGGCTCGGGTATGTCCTGTTCTACAAGCCGGGCTATTACCTGCAGCACCCGGCGGAGATCCTCGCCGTGTGGCAAGGCGGCATGGCGTTCCACGGCGGGTTCCTCGGCGTGCTGGTCGCCGTGTGGTGGATCGCGCGCAAGCACAAGCTCGGCTGGCTGGAGGTGACCGACTTCCTCGCCCCGCTCGCTCCGCTCGCGTTCGCGGCGGGCCGGCTCGGCAATTTCATCAACGGCGAGCTCTGGGGTCGCGTCGTATCGAACCTGCGCGACGTGCCGTGGGGCATGGTCTTTCGCGGCGCAGGGCCCGATCCGCGCCACCCGTCGCAGCTCTACCAGTTCGCGCTCGAGGGCATCGCGCTGTTCGTGATCCTGTGGCTCTACTCGTCGAAGCCGCGGCCGACTGGCGCGGTGTCGGGCGTGTTCCTCATCGGGTACGGCGTGTTCCGCTTCATCGCCGAGTACTTCCGCGAGCCCGACGATTTTCTAGGCCTGCTCGCGCTCGGTTTCAGCATGGGGCAGTGGCTTTCCCTGCCGATGATCGTCGCCGGGGCCGCCATGCTCGCCTGGGCATTGCGCCGGGGTTAGAATCCCAGAAGCTGAGAGGAGGTGGCTGCAGCCAATGGACGAAGTCGAGCTCGCCATGCTCGAGCAGCGCATCATGCAGCTCAAGATCGAGCACCGCGATCTTGACGACGTGATCAAGCGCCTCGGCGACCAGCTCGTCTACGACCAGCTCCAGCTCCAGCGCCTCAAGCGCCGCAAGCTCCTCCTGAAAGATCAGATCTCCTGGCTCGAGCGTCAGGTCGATCCCGACATTCCCGCTTAGAGCCACACATTGGGCTCAAGCGCCTTCAATGTGCCGTAGTTTGTGTTGTGTGTGAAGTTGGCAACTTCGAGCGTGTAGAGATCGCGCGCGACGTTATTGTCGCGGTGAAACGCGGGGCGCGGTAAGACCGCTGCGAACACCTCCTCTGTCACCACGTGCTGGATTTGCATCTCGCGCACATCAGCGTCGGACAAACTCGGATAGATTTTCGCTGGATGAGAATTTGCCTCATCCAGGTGCGCTCGCCGGCCTCGGCACCGGCACCGTGCCCTCGTTCAATGTGTCGAGATAATGCGCGTACGCGAACACCCGGTTGCGCTGCCTGCCGGTCACCTCGCGCACCACGCCGAGCTTCATGAGTAGGTCGAGAGCCTTCGCCACGGTGGGCGCGCTAAGCTTGGTCGCTGTCACCAGCGTCGTGATGTTGCAAAGCGGACGCCGTTGCAGTTCGTGGTGCACCTGCAACGCGGAGAGCGATCCCCGCCCGATCCGCCGGATCCGCTCCCGGTCCGCACCAAAAGCTTCCACAAGCGATCGTGCCGTCTCGGCGGCCGCGCTAGCGGTCTCGCGAACCGCGTCCGCGAAGAAGGCGAGCCAGGCCTCCCAGTTACCGTCGGTGCGAACCGTCGTCAAGAGTTCGTAGTACCGATCGCGGTGCTGCTTGAAGTAGAGGCTCAGATACAGCAGCGGCTCGCGCAGGATTCCTTCGACGCAGAGAAGCAGTGTGATCAAAAGTCGACCCACCCGGCCATTGCCGTCGAGGAATGGATGGATCGTCTCGAATTGAACATGCGCGAGCGCAGCCTTTACCAGGGCCGGCGTGCGCTCTGGCTCGTTGTGCAGAAAGCTCTCCAGCGCCCCCATACACGCTTCCACGTGTTGTGCGGGCGGCGGCACGAATACGGCGTTGCCGGGCCGCGTGCCACCGATCCAGTTCTGCGACTGGCGATACTCGCCCGGTTCCTTGTCCGCGCCGCGGCCCTTCGCGAGCAGTAAGGCGTGAACCTCGCGGACGAGACGATTGGAGAGCGGAAACCCCCCACGCACCCGCGTGAGGCCGTGCTCGAGCGCCGCAACGTAATTCGATACCTCGACGACGTCGTCGAGCGGAACACCCGGCGCTTCGTCGAGTTCGAAGAGCAGGAGGTCCGACAGCGAGGATTGCGTACCCTCGATCTGGGACGACAATACGGCCTCCTTCCGCACGTAGCTGTAGAGGAACAGCTCGGTGTCTGGAAGCAATGTGGAGACGCTGTCCAGTCGCCCAAGCGCAACCAGGGCGTGATCGAGGGATTCCCGGAGGTCCGCCGATGGCGTGAGTGGCGGTTCAGGCGGAAGCGATGCCGGAACGAATGCCCGAGCGACCTCGTCTCCAACGGTGGAGATCGTCTCGTACCGACCGGTTGGTCCCCGGTTCACCTTCACCGCCGCTAACTAAAGTTTGTTTACTTGGGTGGGATGTTATTAAAGTTAAAGCACGTTAGCTTTAATAACGGACCCCGTCAACTGGTGCTTGGGCTCGTAGCCCTGGGTGCCATCTGGGGGTACGCGGTCGGCTAGGCCGCCACCGCCCGCACCACCAGCGACACCCCCACCGCGAGCAGCGTCAGCGCGACCACGCGCATCACCACCTCGCGCGAGATGCGCCGGAAGATGCGCGAGGCGACGGCGATGCCGGCGAGCGTCGCCGGAATCGCGATCGCGGCCGCGATCCACACTTTGACGTCGGCGAGGAGCCCGGTGATCAGAAACGCGATCACGCGCAGCCCGATGCTGAAGATCGAGGTCATCGTGAGCGTCGCGCGGTACTGCTCTTTCGTGAGCGGGCGGTGCGCGAGGTAGATGGCGTAGGGCGGCCCGCCCGCGCCGAACAGCGTCCCGGTGATGCCGCCCGACACCCCTGCGACGTAGGCCCAGCGCGTACCGACGATGCCGTGGCTCGCGCGCCGCGCCAGGCTGTAGACGGCGAAGATCGAGATGAACAGTCCAAGCGCGATCATGCCCGCTGCGCGCGGCAGGTTCACGAGCAGCGTCGCGCCGAGCGCGAGCCCGACCACGATCATCGGGACCATGCGCACGACCTCGCCGCGCACCGCGTTACGCGGGTTCTCGAGCCCGAGCCGCAGCGCGCCCGAGAGATCCACCAGCGAGAAGGTCGCAATCACGAACGGCAGCGGCAGGAACTGCGCGGCGAGCGGCACCGTGATCAGCGCCGAGCCGAAGCCCGACAGCCCGTAGAGGATCGCGCCGGCGAACGTGATCGGCGCGAGCACCAGCAGCGCCGCCCACCCCTCCGGCAAGCCGCTCACGTGGCTACTCGCACGGCTCGGGCCGCACCGGCGCAGGCTTCGGGGTGACCTTCATCACGTGTGGCGGTGCGCGGCTTTACGCCAAGGCCTTCTCGAGTACGCGCGCCACGTGGAGCGCCTCGCGCCCGGCGCCGTCGCGGATCTGGTGTCGGCAGCTCGTGCCGTCGGCCACGATCAGCGTACCGGGCTCGGCCGCGCGCACTTTCGGCAGCAGCGACGCCTCGGCCATCTTCATCGACACGTCGTAGTGCTTCGCGTCATATCCGAACGCGCCCGCCATCCCGCAGCAGCTCGACTCGATCGTCTCGACCACGAGCCCGGGCACAAGCGCGAGCGCGCGTTCGACCGCACCCATGGCGCCGAACGCCTTCTGGTGGCAATGGCCGTGCAGGAGGGCCTTCTTCTCGGCAATCGGCTTCAGCTTCAGCGCGAGGCGTCCGGCGTCAGCCTCGCGCGCGAGGAACTCCTCGAACACGAGCGCGTTCATCGCCAGCGTCCCGGTCGCCTCGCCGGGCAGCATCGACGGGAACTCGTCGCGCAGACCGAACAGGCATGAGGGCTCGAGGCCCACGACGGGAATGCCGCGCGCGACGTACGGCGCGAGTGCATCGATCATGCGGCGCGCCTCGGTGCGCGCCTCGTTCACCATGCCGGCGGCGAGAAAAGTCCGGCCGCAGCAAAGGGGTCGCCCGCCATCCGCCGCACGCGCGACGTGCACGCGATAGCCGGCCGCTTCGAGGACGCGGAGCGCGGCATGGGCGTTCCCGGGCTCGAAGTAGTTGTTGAACGTGTCGGCCAGCAGCACGACGTCGCACTCTTCCGGCGCGCGGACCTGGTAGCGCCCGGCGGCCGAGCGCAGGAACGGCCGTGCGCGCCACACCGGCAGCCGGCGCTGCGCGGAGAGCCCGACGAGCCGCTCGGTGAGCGTCGCGACGAACGGGATACGGTCGCGCAGGTTCAGCATCCACGCCAGGCGCGACGCGACCGATGCGTACCGCGGCAGGAACGCGACCAGCCGGTCCTTCAGCGAACGGCCGTGGCGTCCGTGATAGTGGTGCAGGAACTCGATCTTCATCTTGGCCATGTCGACGCCGGTCGGGCACTCGCGCTTGCAGCCCTTGCACGACACGCACAGCGACATCGTCTCGTAGAGCGCCTCCGACGTGAACGCCTCGGGGCCGAGCTGGCCGGAAACGGCAAGCCGCAGCGTGTTGGCGCGGCCGCGCGTGAGATGCTGCTCGTCGCCGGTGGCGCGGAACGACGGGCACATCGTGCCGGCGTCGAACTTGCGGCAGTGGCCGTTGTTGTTGCACATCTCGACCGCCGCGGCAAAGCCCTGCGACTGCGCGCCCGGCACACTCCACTCCGACCAGTCGAGCGCGGTATCGAGCTTGCGCGGCGCGTAGCCGGGCTTGAACCGGAAGAGCGACCGGTCGTCCATCTTCGTCGGTCGCACGATCTTGCCGGGGTTCATCAGCCCCTTCGGATCGAAGAGGGCCTTGATCTCGCCGAGCGTACGCGTCAAGCGGGCGCCGACGATCGGCTCGATCCACTCCGAGCGCACCAGGCCGTCGCCGTGCTCGCCCGAGTACGCTCCCTTGAACTCGCGCACCATGGCGCAAGCCTCCTCGGCGATGGCGCGCATCTTCTGCGCGCCGTCGGCCCGCATGTCGAGGATCGGCCGGACGTGCAGCGTGCCGACGGACGCATGCGCGTACCAGGTGCCGCGCGTGCCGTGCTTCTCGAACACGCGCGTGAGCCGGTCGGTGTACTCCGCGAGGTACTCGAGCGGCACCGCGCAGTCCTCGATGAAGGACACGGGCTTGCCGTCGCCCTTCATCGACATCATGATGTTGAGTCCCGCCTTGCGGACTTCCCACACCTCCTTCTGGAGCTTCGCGTCGGTGATCTCGACGACGCTGTCCGGGAGTCCGTGGTCGCCCATGAGCTCGACCAGCCGCGCCAACTTGGTGACCTGGGAATCGCGCTCGTCGCCAGCGAACTCGACCAGCAGGATCGCCGCGGGCTCGCCGCGCACGAACTGGCGCACGGTCGGCTCGAACGCCCGGTTGCCGCGGGCGAGGTCGATCATCGTGCGGTCGACGAGCTCGACCGCGTCCGGATCGAGCTTGACGATGTGCTGCGCGCACTCCATCGCGCGGTAGAACGTCGGGAAGTGGCACACGCCGAGCGTCTTGTGCTTCGGGAGCGGCGCGAGCTTCAGTGTCAGGCGCTTGGAGTACGCGAGCGTGCCCTCCGAGCCGACCAGCAGATGCGCGAGGTTGTGCGGGAGGTGGGGCTGCACCATGTCGATGTTGTAGCCCTGCACGCGGCGCAGGACCTTCGGCCACCGCGCCGCGATCTCGTCGGCCTCGCGGCGCACGATTGCGTGCAGCTTCGCCGCGAGCGCGCGGTAGCCGACCGGGCCGGCCGCGACCGCGTCGCTCGGGCCAAATCGGAATTCGGAGCCGTCGGCGAGGCGCGCATCGATCGCGATCACGTTGTGCACCATGTTCCCGTAGCGGATCGAGCGCGAGCCGCACGAGTTGTTGCCCGCCATGCCGCCGATAGTGGCCTGCGCGGAGGTCGACACATCCACCGGAAACCAGAGCCCGTGCGGGCGCAGGAACGCATTCAGCCGGTCGAGCACGATGCCGGGTTGCACCGTAACCGACGCGCGCGTCGCATCGAACTCGACCACCTCGTTCAGGTGCTTCGAGTGATCGATGACCAGCGCCGCGCCGACCGTCTGGCCGCACTGCGAGGTGCCGGCGCCGCGCGGCAGGACCGGCACGCCCGCCTCGAGCGCGATCTCCATCGCGCGGACCGCGGCGGCCTCTGTCCTGGGCACCACGACGCCGACCGGCTCGACCTGGTAGATCGACGCGTCCGTCGAATAGCGCCCGCGGCTCGCGCGGTCGAACAGGACGTCGCCCTCGACCTCGCGCTTCAGGCGCTGGGCGAGGCCCGACTCCGCTGCGCCGGGATGGAATTCCAGCCGGTGAAAGTTCATTCCTGCGGCGTCGCCTGCGCCTGGTTCATGGCTTCGAGCAGGGTCTCCGCCGGATGCGCGCCGGACACCGCGAGGCGGCCGTTGAAGACGAAGAACGGCACCCCTTCGATCCCGAGTTCGCGCGCGCGCTGGTCCTCGGCGGAGGCGAGGTCGCGCGCGTTCGAGTCGTCGAGCCACGCCTCGACCTCCGTGCGGTCGAGACCGGCGCCGGTCGCGAGCGCCACCAGGTTGTCGCGCAGCGTGAGGTCCAAGCCGTCGAAGAAGTAGGCGCGAAAGAGCGCCTCCACGACCGCGTCCTGCGCGCCGCGCGCCTGCGCAAGCTCGATCAGGCTGTGCGCGGCGAGCGTGTTGGGCTGACGCACGATGCGATCGAACGCGAAGGGCAGGCCCACCTCGCGGCCGACCGCGCTGACGCGGCCGTACACGGCGCCGCCCTGCGCGCCGAACTTGCGCTGCACGTACTCCTCGCGGGACATGCCCTCGTCCGGCATCCCGGGGTTGAGCTGGAACGGCCGCCAGGTCACCTCCGGCGCCGGCGCATCGGGATGCTCCTTGGCGTACAGCGCGAGCGCCTCCTCGAGCCGGCGCTTGCCGATGAAGCACCAGGGGCAGACAACGTCTGAAACCACGTCAATCGTAAGCGCCATCGTTTGCTCCTCCGGTGTCGACGGCGGCCAGCACCGCCGTCATCTTCGCTCCGAGATGCTCGGAGAGCAGGCGTTGCAGCCGCGCGCCGTCGCGGGCGACGAGCGCGGCGAGGATTTCCTCGTGCTCGGCCACGGCCTGGTCCCAGCGCCCGCGCGAGAGGTTGGCCAGGTAGCGGGCACGCCGCACGTGCGCGTTCAGCGTGCGGTAGGTCGCGGCGAGCGTCGCGTTGCCGCTCGCCGCGACGATCGCGAGATGGATCGCCTGGTTGCAGCGGAAGTAGCCCGCGAGGTCGCCGCGCGCATGGCAGGCCAGCATCTCGAAGTGCAGCGCGCGGATCTCGGCGAGCTGCGCATCGGTGCTGTTGCGGCAGGCGAGCTGTCCGGCGAGCGCCTCGAGTGCGCCCATCACCTCGAAGGTCTCGCGCACCGCCGCGAGCGTGAGCCGCGCGACGCTCGCGCCGCGGTTGGGCTGCAGCGCGACCAGCCCCTCGGAGGCGAGGCGCTTGATGGCCTCGCGGAGCGGGGTGCGCGAGACGCCGAGGCGCTCGCACAGCACGCGCTCGACGAGCTTCGCGCCCGACGCCAGTTCCCCGTGCACGATCATGTCGCGCAGGCGTTCAGTGGCATCCTCGTGCAGCAGCCGCGGGGACAGCGCAATATCGTTCATTGCAGGATTGTATGCATTTCAGGGAAAAGATCGCAATCTTTGAATCAATGACTTGTCGATCGTATTCCCGCGCTGCAGCATTTTGAATACAAAAACCGCTTGCCTAGCCACGTTTTCGAGGGCTAGCATGCCGGCTGCCTCTCGCCTCCGAACGGAGTTCCCATGACCTACCGCAGCGGCCGCCATTTCCTGCAGATCCCCGGCCCGACCAACGTCCCCGATCGCGTTCTGCGCGCGATCGACCTGCCGACGATGGATCACCGCGGCCCGGATTTCGCGGCGCTCGGCCACGAGGTTCTCGACGGGTTGCGTACCGTCTTCAAGACGGCGCAGCCGGTGGTGATTTATCCTGCGTCGGGCACCGGCGCATGGGAAGCGGCGCTGGTGAACACGCTCTCGCCGGGCGACCGGGTGCTCATGTTCGAGACGGGCCACTTCGCGACGCTCTGGAACAAGATGGCGACGAAGCTCGGCCTCGTCACCGAATTCATTCCGACCGACTGGCGCCGCGGCGCCGACGCCGCCGTCCTCGAGGCGAAGCTCCGCGAGGACAAGGGGCACACGATCAAAGCGGTCTGCGTCGTGCACAACGAGACGTCGACCGGCGCAACGAGCCGTATCGGGCTCGTGCGTAAGGCAATCGACGCCGCGAGCCACCCGGCGCTGCTGCTCGTCGACACGATCAGCTCGCTCGCGTCGATCGACTACCGCCACGATGAATGGGGCGTCGACGTCACCGTCGCCGGCTCGCAGAAGGGCCTGATGCTCCCGCCCGGCCTGTCGTTCAATGCCGTCAGCGAGAAGGCGCGCAAGGCCTCAGCCGCCGCGAAGCTGCCGAGATCGTATTGGGGCTGGGACGAGATGCTCGCCGCGAACAAGACCGGCTACTTCCCGTATACGCCCGCCACCAACCTCCTCTACGGGTTGCGCGAAGCGCTGCGCATGCTGCAGGAGGAAGGGCTCGACAACGTCTTCGCGCGCCACGACCGCCACGCCGAGGCAACGCGGCGCGCGGTGCGCGCCTGGGGCCTCGAGGTCTTGTGCGCGGTGCCGGAGGAGTACTCGAGCTCGCTTACCGCGGTCATGACGCCGCCCGGTCACGATGCCGACCACGTTCGCAAGGTGACCCTCGAGGCGTTCGACATGTCGCTCGGCACCGGGCTCGGCAAGGTCGCCGGCAAGGTGTTCCGCATCGGCCACCTGGGCGACTTCAACGATCTCACGCTCGCGGGAACGCTCGCGGGCGTGGAAATGGGCCTCGGCCTCGCGGGCGTGCCGCACAAGAAGGGCGGCGTGCAGGCGGCAATGGACTATCTCGCCGAGTGCGCGCGAAAGCCCGCGCGCAAGGCTGCGTAGAACGACCGTAGAATCGCCGTACGCCCGCAGCCGGCCGGCAAGAGCCGGCGCGGACGCCCCAATCCAAAGGAGGAAGCACCATGAATCGCTCCGCACGCCGGGCGCTCGCCGCCCTCGCCGTCCTCGTCGGACCGCTCGCGCTGTCCGCGCACGCCCAGACCGAGATCAAGTTCGGCCATGTCGGCGAGCCCGCCTCGCTCTTCACTGCCAGCGCCGAGGAGTTCGCGAAGCGCGCCAACGCGAAGCTCGGCGGCAAGGCGAAGGTTGTCGTTTACGGGTCCAGCCAGCTCGGCGGGGACAAGGAGCTCCTGCAGAAGCTCAAGCTCGGCACGGTGGACATGGCGCTGCCCTCGACCGTGATGTCCTCCGAGGCCGACCTCTTCGGCGTCTTTGAAATGCCCTATCTGGTGAAGGACCGCGCGCACATGCAGCGCATCGAGAAGGACGTGTTCTGGTCCAAGCTCGCCCCGGCCGCCGAGGCGAAAGGCCTGAAAGTCCTCGCGATCTGGGAGAACGGCTACCGCCACATCACCAATTCCAAGCGTCCGATCAACACGCCGGAGGACCTGAAGGGCATCAAATTGCGCGTGCCCGAGGGCAAGTGGCGGGTGAAGATGTTCCAGGCCTACGGCGCAAACCCGAGCCCGATGAAGTTCTCGGAGGTCTTCACCGCGCTGCAGACCGGCGTCATGGATGGTCAGGAAAACCCGTTCACGCAGATTTACAGCGCCAAGTTCCAGGAGGTGCAGAAGTTTCTCTCCCTCACCGGCCACGTGTACACGCCCGCGTACATCACGGTCGGCGCGAAGAAGTGGGCGAGCCTGCCGGCCGACGTCCGCGAGACGCTCGAGCAGGTTGCGAAGGAGACGCAATCGTTCGTATACGCCAAAGCCGCAAAGGACGATGAGGAGCTCCTCGGCAAGATCAAGGCGGCGGGCGTGCAGGTCAACACGCCGAACAAGGATGCGTTCATCGCCGCGAGCAAACCGGTCTACGAAGAGTTCGCAAAGGAAGTGCCCGGTGCGAAGGAAGTAATCGACCGCGCCATCGCACTCGGCAAGTGATCCGGACGCAAGCGCCGCTGGGCGGGCGGGCGTGAAGCGGCTGCGCGCAGGCTTCGAGCGCCTGCTCGAGTGGATCGTCATCGCCCTGATGGCGGCGCTCTTTCTCGAGGTCACGATCGGCGTCGCGTTCCGGGCGGCCGGGCAGTCGCTCGTGTGGTACGACGAGGTCGCCTCGATCCTGCTCGCCTGGCTGACCTACTACGCGGCGGCGCTCGCCGCGCTCAAACGCGCCCACATCGGGTTCCCGGGCCTGGTGCGCGGGCTCGAACCGCGGTTCCGGGTGCCGGTGGTCGTGATCGCCGAGGCGCTGGTGATCGCGTTCTTCCTGCTCCTTGCCTGGGTCGGCTATCGGGTGCTCGAGGTGCTCGCGACCGATAACCTCGTCAGCCTGCCCTCGGTCTCGGTCGCCTGGACGCAGTCGGTGATTCCGATCGGCGCGATCCTCTACGTGATCGCAGAGCTCCTTAACCTCCCGCAGATCCTGGCCGAGGCGCGCGGGCGGCCGATCGCGGTGTACGAGAGCAGCTTGGCCGAGAAGCTCCACTGACATGGCCATCCTGCTCCTTTTCGCGTGCGTGCTCGCGCTCGTGCTGATCAACGTGCCGATCGCGGTGGCACTCGGGATCGTCGCCGTGGTGGCCATGATCGCGGCGCAAGGCCTCGACTCGCTGCCGAACGTCGCGATCGTGATGTACAACGGCGCCACCAACTTCCCGCTGCTCGCGATCCCGCTCTTCATCCTCGCCGGTGCGATCATGAACGCCTCGGGCATCTCGCGGCGCCTGATCGCGTTCGCATCTTCGCTGCTCGGGTTCATCCGCGGCGGCCTCTCAATGGTCGCCATCGGAACGTCGCTGTTCTTCGCGGAGATCTCGGGCTCGGCAGTGGCGGACGTCGCCGCGCTCGGCTCGGTGCTCATCCCGGCGATGAAGAAGCGCGGCTATCCGGGCACGTTCGCGGCCGCAGTGATGTCCTCGTCGGCGACGCTCGCGGTGATCATCCCGCCGTCGATCCCGATGATCCTGTACGCGGTGATGGCCGACACCTCGGTCGTGCAGCTTTTCGTCGCCGGAATCGTGCCGGGCATCCTCGGCGGGCTCGGCTTGATGACGATGGCCTACTGGTTCGCCGTCCGCTACAACTACCCGGTCGAGGAGGCGTTCGCGTGGGCGAGCGTACGGCGCGCCTTCTTCGAGGCGTCGTGGGCGCTGCTGCTCCCGCTCATCATCCTCGGCGGCATCTTCGGCGGCGTCGTCACGGCGACCGAGGGCGCGGCGCTTGCGGTCGTCGCGGCGCTGTTCATCGGCCTCGGCGTTTACCGCGAGCTCGACATGCGCGTTCTCAGAGAGGCGATCGTAGAGGGCGGCGTGCAGACGGCGGTCGTGATGCTGCTCGTGGCGGCCTCGGCGCTCCTCGGCGTGTACCTCACCGAGTCGCAGGTCCCGCAGAAGCTCGCCGGCGCGATCATCGACTTCACGTCGAACAAGTGGGCGGTCCTCGCGATCCTGAACGTGCTGTTCCTCATCCTCGGGCTGTTCCTGCACTCGGCCGCGGCGATCATCCTCACCGTCCCGATCGTCATGCCGCTCGTGAAGCAGGTCGGCATCGACCCGGTGCACTTC
>Ga0105107_10000109_pt1 | contig 45226 bp, 36 predicted proteins | sample PPLLaktember2015_6_FD_79335 | JGI IMG/M metagenome (GOLD analysis project Ga0105107, IMG submission 79335) | Freshwater sediment microbial communities from Prairie Pothole Lake near Jamestown, North Dakota, USA - PPLs Lake P8 Core (1) Depth... | ecosystem: Environmental > Aquatic > Freshwater >...
CGACCCCGCACGTGGAAAGTCCGCCGGCGCGACACCTTCAGCTTCCGCCAGGGACGAAAACAACTGGAAATCGGGCTGCTGCCCCAGCAGGCCGAGTCGCAGCAGTTCCGCCATTGCCCATTGCTTGGTCTCGAGCGATGCCGGTCCCGCAACCGCGGCGGTCAACGTGTCGCGTCTGACCGGCAAATAAGCTTCTTCACGGTCCGTATCTCCGACTGCATAGGTGCTGTTACCTGCCGGCGTGAGCCCGTGTACATGCCGTATGACGATCTCCCTGAGCCACTGGCTGACCGGTTCAATGCTGACTCCGTACGGCGCCACGGCACGTGCCGCAAGCGCGTACTCGGCCACGCTCAGCGGGCCGTACTGCCACCCCTCAGCCCAGTCGCCCCCGCGCAGCACGCCATCTTTCATCGCCGGCATCAAATCCTTCGCGAACAGTTGTTCTCCGACGTGGCGCCAGAGTGCGGCACCGTCCGCGCCTGCCTCGCTGCCCTGCGCAACCGCAATCAGCGTCGCTGCAAATAGATAGCCCGCGTTGTAGTTTGTCCCCGGCGATCTGGCGCGATAGCCGTTTGCGAGATACCACGATGTCCACGCCTTGAATCTCCTGCGTGCGAGCGCGAAGAGCGTCGCGTCGACACCCGGCGCATCTTGCAGCCAGTCGTACGCGAGGGCCGTGTAGGGTCCATGCGCGCGAATCGCATAGCCGCTGTTGCGGCTTGCGGCCCCGTCGCCTCCCTTGCCGTCGCCAATGACCTCCCGGTCGTCGAGCAAGGCACGGAAATACCGGATAGCGGTGCGCGCGGCTGCCTCGCTTCCCGTCGATTTCCACGCCACGAGGCAGGTCTGGAGGTATTGCGCCCAATCCAGCCCCATGTACCCGTCGCGCGCGAACGATTGCGGCGAGTTGCCGATTTCTTCGCATCGCTTGACGGCAGCAGAGACGACGGTGCCATCTTTGCGCGCCAGATCCTGCAGATTCGCCAGTGTCTTTTCGTCGAGAAACAGCCGCGGATGCGGGCCGGACGGCTCCGCCTGGGCAGCGGCCGGAGGAGTTGAAAACAGTGCCAGTGCGGCCAACAGGACGAGCATTACCGATTGGATCGCGTTCTGCGCGACGGGTTTCAATTCAGTGCTCATTCGTCCTCATCAGCACTGGTGACGTACCAGCCGGTGTCGCCGGACAGAACCGATCCAGGGCCGAAATATGAGAAGAAGGGGCGGCGACTGCGTTCCGAAAAACCAGCCGCTTCCAGGATGCGGACGATGTTCGACGCGCCCCCGAATTCCAGTGAAACGGCGGAGCAGCCGGTTTTCGTCGCCTCGCGCAGCAGCAGCCCCACGAGCGACGGATCGATGGAGTCGTAGCCGCCGATGGTCCAGAAGTCCCGCACCGCCAGTGTCTCGCCATCGTCCTCACACGCAAACCACGCTGCCAACTGGCCGTCACCGTCCTCGACATTGAGATACCTGAAAGCCTTTCCAGGCATTCGATCGAACCGCCAACGGAGAAACCTCGCGTCGCGGACGAGTATCGGGCCATTTCCGTGCTCAGCGTCTTCCCACAGAGCATCGACCCGCGCTTCGACTTCGCTGCTCCACGCAGCCTTGAAGCGTTCCGGCTCCGGAGCCCGCCTGCCCGCCCAAAGTGAGATCGCCAAATCGAGCGGTCGCGCGACGAGCGCAGCCGCCCAACCCGGCACGCGACGTCGCAAGTACACGCGCGAACGCAACACGCGCACGAAACGTCTCACGTCGAGCGTCTTCGAGTAGCCGACTCGAGCGAATACCGGGGCCGCGCGCGGATTGGGGAATCCGTAAAGGGCTGCAAGGCTCCCGGGAACCGATTGCTGCAATGACCGCTGCAGCAACATTGCTGGAAACAGGGATCGGTGTTCCGGCACCACCGCGAGGTCCACCAGGACGCCGATGTGCACAACGCGGCCGTTCCAGCTTGCGCGACGGGGGCCTGCCGCCGCGATGCCCACGCGCCTGCCGGATTCGGCGTGGACAAGCAGTGAGACGATCGGACTCCCCGCTTCGCCGTCCATGTAGAACCAGTCGAACTTGGCGGCCTGGCCTGCGACGTTGCTGAGGTTACCTCTCCAGATCGACAGGATGTCCTGCCGGTCGCGATCCAGTTCCGCCGGCTCGCAGCGATAGCCCGAAGACTTCATTATCCCGACTGCCCGTCGACGGGTTTTACGAGCAATGCGGCCAGGTGCAGGTATCGGGCCGCCCGACGTTTTGCTTCGATGTCGGCGTAGACGCGCGCAGCCTGCTGCTCATTCACCTGCAGTGCCTTGGCCAGTTGACCGGCCGGTATCCCGTGGACGTACGCCCAGAGCGCGAGGTCCATGTCGCGGTACGGCAAGGCGAAGTAAAACTCATCCTGTCCCTGGGGAAGGCTGTAGGTGTCGGTCGTCGGCGCAGCATCGCAGATGCCCTTCGGAAGCCCCAGGAAGCGCGCCATGGCGTAGACCTGGGTCTTATAAAGGTGTGCGATGGGCTTGACGTCGGCCGACCCATCCCCGTTCTTCACGAAGAATCCCTGATCGTACTCGAGCCGGTTCGGCGTGCCGACGACGGCATAATTCAGCCGGTCCGCATGGAAGTATTCGAGGGTTTTCCGGATTCTCTGCTTGAAATTGGTCGCCGCAACGATCTGCAGGTAATCGACCAGATCCAGACGCCGCTCGATCCGCTGGCCGTCTGGCGACTGTGCCACGATGCGGAAATGGTTTATCTGTCCGCTGAGTCCACCTGCGATCACAATCTTCATCCCCCAATCGTCCTGGTACTCAGGCACGGCCCTCCGGACGGCTTCGTCGCGCCAGCGATAACATCCGATTGCCTCCAGTGTCGGCGCGATATTCATGCTGAGAACCGGCATACCCAGAAACTCGCAAAGGGCCTGCGCCCGGGTCGCGCTTTCGTCCGACGAATCTCTTTCCGGAAGGATCAATCCCTGCACACGTTGGTTCCCGAGAGCTCTTACCGCGAGTGCGGCGCATACTGAACTGTCGATGCCCCCCGAAACCGCCACGACCAGTCCGCGCTTTCGAAGCTCGCCACTCACGAGTGCCCGCAGCTTCACGCTGATGTCGTTCGCTTCGGCCTCGCAGTCGATGTTAAGGACGTTCCAGGACAACTCAGTCACGATTCCTCCCTGGTCACGGCAGCGACTGCCAACGCGCCGCGGTTGATCTTTCCGGACGCCGTCTTTGGTAGGGCGTCCACAAATTCGATGTGTTTCGGAATCTTGTACGGCGCCAATCCGGCGCGACAATGAGCCAGGACTGCCATCTTGTCGACGCTACCAGCGACACCGGGGACGATGAACGCCTTGACAACCTGACCCAGAAGCTCGTCCTCGATGCCCACTACCGCGACTTCTGCAATACCCGGAAACTCCGCGATTGCCTCTTCCACGTCGTTTGGATAGATCCGGTTTGCGCCGACCTTGATCATATCGGTGCGGCGCCCTTCCAGAAAAAGATATCCGTCGGCGTCGATGCGCCCCATGTCCCCGGTTCTCAGCCATCCATCACTCAATACCTCGGATGTCCGCGCCTCATCACGCCAGTAACCCAGCATCACATTCTCGCCGCGTGCCCACACCTCGCCGATCCCGTCGGCCCCGATTGACCTTTGCCGCCCGGAGCGGATCTCGATCTCGACGCCGGGAATGGCCTTGCCAGCCGAACCGATCTTGCTGCCCAGCATTTCCGGAGGCAACCAGGTCAGGCGCGACGTCGCCTCGGTCTGCCCATACATCACGAACAAGCGTGCACTCGGAAGAGCTGAGAGGAGTCTCCGGGTCAACGCAACCGCCATGGGTCCGCCCGCCTGCGTGAGGTAGCGCAGTGAACCGAGGTCATGGCGGCTCAGGTCGACCCTGGACAGCAACAGCGCAAACGTGGACGGAACGCCGGAAAATCCGCTTACGCGCTCGCGGGCAATCGTCTCGACGACGGCGTGCGGGAAGACCATGTTCAGTTCGAGGACGACTCGTCCACCCACCGCGAGGTGTGTACTCAGCACCGAGTTTCCGTATGCGTAGTAGAAAGGGAGTACGGAAACGATGCTGTCGGCAGCCGTCAATTCGAGGTACTCGATAACCGCGGCCGCGTTGCTGGCGATGTTCCGGTGACTGAGCGTGACTCCCTTCGGGCTGCCGGTGGTGCCGGACGTGAAGAGAATCATTGCGGGAGTGTCATCGAGCCGGGGCGCGGAGACCGTTTCCACGGAAAGGCTGCGACTCGCAACCACCTCGTTGAAGCGGGCGCCCGGGATGCGCTTGGGCTCTTCGCCCACGACCAGCAGACGCGGGCGAGTTGCAAGCGACTCGAGCAGCGGCTCCATGTCCGTATTGCCGGATTCGTGAATGAGCACCGCCGGATCGCAGTGTCGCAGCCAGGGCGCCAGCTCCCGGGATTTCGCTTGCGAGTTCATGGGGACCGCGATACCGCCAGCCATCCAGGTGCCATAGCAGGCGATCACGGCCTCGGGGCAGTTCGCCAATACAATTGCGGCCCGATCCCCTGCCTTGAAACCGGTGCCCTTGAGCCATTCCGCAAATGCAATTATCTCCCGCCACAATTGCCCATAGGTGTGGCTTCGCGAGCCCATGGTGATCGCGATGTTCTCCGGGGCATCGAAGGCATGCGACCGGACGCTGTCTGGCAGGGACCGGGCCACCACTATCCCTGGCTGGAGCGTTTGCCGTGCAGATAGGCGATGATTTTTTGCACCGAATCCAGATTCTCGGGAATCATTTCCTCGTCGGCGACCTTTATCTGGAAGGTTTCCTCGATGAACATGATCAGTTCGAGCACGCCGGTGGAGTCGATTGCGCCACTCGCAATCAGGGATTCTTCGTCCGAGAGGGATCCTTCGTCCTCGGAAAAGAGGAAATTCTTGAGAATGAAATTCCTGATCTGGCGCGATTCATCCATGGTTCAATTCTGTCCAGTAGCGTTTCACGAGTTTCGGCTCGAGCGGGGTCATATCGCGGCCAGTGTCGGTATCGATACGTCCGATGGGTTGCGCCTGACGAAATATTCGTCGACCAGCATGGTCGACAGGATTCCGACAAATGCCTGATTGTCCGAAAATCCGACGACGCGACCCGCGCGGCACTTGTCCACGAGTCGCCCGACGCTGGGCGCGTCGAAATAACCTGCCGACCTGATGCGGTCCGCGGACAACAGGTCCTCCACGTAATCCGGCGCCTGCCCGTCTTCGAAAAAACACCTGCTGTCCGGCGCCCGGTAGGGCTGTTTTCCGCGGCCAAGTATCGAGTCCGGAAGCAGTCCGCGCAAAGCCCGCCGCAGGATGTGCTTTTCGTCGAGCACACGAAGCTTGAGGCGCGAGGGCAAGCGCGCGGCGTAATCCACGACACGATGGTCCAGATACGGAAAGCGACCTTCGATCGAATTGGCCATCGCCACGCGATCCCCCTGTGATGACAGGAGATATCCTGCAAGCAGCGTTTTCGCTTCGACATACTGGTCGCGACCAAGCGGCGACCATCGAGCCACGCGGGCCGGTATCCGCGAGTCCATCCAGGACAACGGGTCCCTGTCGGAGACCGCCGCTCGCCAATCCTTCGACAGGAAACTGCAAGCTCGCCTCGAGGTATTCCACCTGGGAACGTGCGAAAAAATGGGACTGTCGATGAACTCCATGCCCTGCGAAAAGAACGTCCGGGCAAATGCCGTGCTGGCTACCGGTGAGTTCGCGAGGTAAGGGTAGAGTCGCCGCAGCAACGTTGGGCGCAGCTTTGAATCCGGCTGACGCGCGCAGAAGCGCCTGATCTTCGCTTCCTTGAAGATATCGTATCCCGCAAAGACCTCGTCAGCGCCCTCGCCGGTGAGAACGACCTTGTATCCTTCGGCGCGCACCGTCGCCGACAGCAGCATCAATGGAACCGGTCCGGTGCGCACCACCGGCGTTTCAGCGTGATACACCAGGCGCGGGAAGGCCCGGCCGATGTCGGAATTCGAGCATCGAACGGTGGTGTGATCGGTGCCCAGGTATTCGACCATCTCACGCTGGTGCTCGCTCTCGTCAAACTCCGAATCCTCGAATGCAATCGAAAATGTCCGGAGCGGCGCCGAGGTAAAGCCGCGGATCAGGCTGACGATCCCCGAAGAATCCAGTCCGCCGCTGAGGTACGCGCCTACCGGGACGTCCGCGCGCAGCTGCAACCGAACGGAGTCGATCAGCAACTCCCGCAGTTCCGCTGCAATCGCATCGACATCGGGCTCCGCTTCCCGGGATTCATCGGAGAAGTCCCAGTCCCAGAAGGGCTTTGTCTGGACTGGAACGCCTTCCCTGAATTCGAGCACCGAGCCCGGGGGCAGGCTTTCGACTCCCTCGAACGCCGTGGAAGGGTCGACAGGTGACCAGAACGTCAATGCCTGGGTGACACCGAAAGGATCCAGTCGTCCGAGCTGCGGTAGCGCGGCAAGAAGCGCCTTGATCTCCGACGCAAACCAGATTCGGCCACGCACCACGCAATAGAACAACGGGCGGATTCCGACCCTGTCGCGGGCAAGGATGAGCCGGCGCAATCGAGCATCCCACAATGCGATGGCAAACTGACCATTCAGGCGCTGCACGAATTCGAGGCCCATGTCTTCGTATAGGTGAACGATCACCTCGGTATCCGAACGCGTCGAGAACCTGTGACCGGAACGCTCGAGCTCGGCCCGGAGCTCGACGTAATTGAATATCTCGCCGTTGAAAATCACCGTCACCGAACCGTCTTCGTTGCTTATCGGCTGGTCGCCGCTTACGAGGTCGATGATCGAAAGCCTGGCATGCGCGAGCGCAATTCCGGAATCGTGGAAGAAGCCGTACCCGTCGGGGCCACGATGATGAAGCGTACCAATCATCGAGCGCATGACCGCCTTGATCGAGTCGTCGTTGGCGAATCGGCCTGCGGTTCCTGCAATGCCGCACACGTCACGACCTCCTAGTCACGCTCGCGGGAAGTCCCGCGTGCTTCGACGCATGCTTCGAGCGTCTGGCGCGCCACTTCGTCCCAACTTCGCGAGTGGCGCTGCGCAAGATCGACCTCGTCCCACTCGCGACTCATCGCTTCGAGAATGCCGCGAGCAAGCGCGGCGGGTTCCCGGGGTGGCACCAGGATCGAGCAGGATTCATCAGCAATCTCCCTGACACCGCCGACCGGCGTCGCGACGAACGGCCGACCGCAAGCCAACGCCTCCACCAACACGTTGGGGTGGCCCTCGGAGTAGCTCGGCAAGACCACCACATCCGCGGCCGCCATCCAGGTAGACACGGCGATCGGGTCCCTGGCACCGACAAGTAATATGTTCTCCGATCGCGTGTCACGGATCCATGTCTCGATTTCGGCCCACATCGGCCCATCTCCGACGATCGAGAGCCGGAGCGAACGGTGTGACGGGCGCAGGCTCTCCATGGCCGCAAGCAGCTCCCGAAGGCCTTTCTCCGGTACCAGTCGCCCGACGTACAAGAGTAGCGCGGCCTCTGGCGCCACGCCGAGTTCGATGCGCGCGGCCAGCCGGTCGCGAAGTCGGAAGATGCGTGAATCACAGCCGTTCGGAATGACCCGGATCCGGTCGGCCGTGCCTCCATCACGCGTGGTCGCGATACGTTCCAGGTCCCTGCTTACGACCAGAAGCCGGTCGGCACCCCGCACGACCCTGCGCGCCATGCGCCGGCTGATCAGGTCGCGCGCCCGCAGGTCAGATCCCCTGGCTCCAGCGACCATCGGAATCTTCAGGCGACGCGCAACCTTCAGAGCTCCGTAGGCGTCCGGATACAGCCAGTAGGAGAGGATGACGTCCGGGCGAGCTTCGGCGATTTCATTCTCGAGGGCGCGTGCGCAAAGCCAGCCATTCAATGGGCGCGAGACGACGGGGAGAACCGGGAACGTCACATACTTGACGGGAATGCCTGCATCGAGCCCCTCGGGCGCTGCGTGGTAAATGTAGCTGCGCGGCCGGATCCACGTTGGATATGACGCCACCGGCGATAACACCGAGACGTTCGCGATTCGAGCCAAGTGTTGAATCGTCTGGTAAACAGGTCGACCGCGCTGCAGATCACCCGGCAACGGGAACTGAGACGTTACGACCAGAACACGCATCTGTACTGAAGCATCAACCTGGAAAGGCCGTGCGGAATTGTATCTGTCCATGAGCCGCCCGGTGTAGTATTGCGGTCGACCACCTGCGACCTTTCCGGTTTTCCCTCCGCATGAACATCGGTCACCAAGCCGCAGCGGGCGCGATGTGGACCATCGGTCTGGGACTCGCGAGCCGACTGGTCGGCCTGATCGGCACCGTGGTCATAACGCACTATCTTTCCCCCGCCGTCATGGGCGAAGTTGCGGCGGCCACCGTGCTGGCCTTTACCGCCAACTGGATGACGGCCTGGGGCTTCAATCAGTACGTGATTGTCAGGGGCGCAGAAGGTCCCGCAGCCGTCTTCCACGCCACCGTCCTGCACCTTGCGCTGGGTTTCACCGCACTGCTGATCGTATTGCTGGCGGGAAGCAGCCTCAGCGGCTTCCTGAATGCCCCCAATCTCGGCTTGTACTTGCCAGGCATGGTGCTGGCCGTCGCGATCAGGCGACTGACGTCGATCCCCGACAAGCTGCTGATGAGACAAATGCGGTTTCGCACTGTTGCGATCGCGGTCTCAACGGGCGAGATCATCTACGTTTCCACCGCAGTCCTGCTCGTCGTGAATACCGATCTGGGCGGTCTTGCGATTGTCGCCGCCAATATTGTGCAGGCTGCGGTCGTTTCCACGATCGAAATAGGCGCGCAGGGACTGCGCACCTGGTTGACACCCGTTCCGTGGAGCTGGAAGCGCGCCCGCGAAATCCTCCGCTTCGGAGCGCCGCTCGGCCTCGAGTCACTGTTGTCCGAGGCTTCGCGTCAATGGGACAAGCTGGCATTTTCGCGGCTGTTCGGTCCACAGGCGACAGGTATGTACAGCCTCGCCTACAACCTTGCCGACTTGCCGGCCAGCTATGTCGGGGAACACGTTGCCGCTGTGCTCTTCCCAACCCTGGTCCACAGCGACGCTTCCAGTCGTCCCCGAATGTTCTGCCGTGCATTCGGTCTGTTACTGCTGGTCACTCTGCCAATCGCGATAGGTCTTGCGGCCGTGGCGCACACCTTGGTCGAGCTATTGCTTCCCGCCGAATGGCAACCGGTTGCCGGTTTCCTCGTGGTCCTTGCCGCCGCGGGGGTATTTCGCCCCATCAACTCGATCGCCGCCTCACTCCTGATGGCCTCCGAACGCAACTCGCTGTTGTTCGTTGGCGAGTTCTGCAAGGTGGCTGCGCTCCTGTTCGGCATGTGGGTACTTTCGCCGTTCGGCCAGGTCGCAAGCGCGGCATCAGTCGCATTGGCTATGGGACTGCAGGCGACCCTGCTGATTTTTGTGCTTGGCCGGTCCGGCTTTCCGGTCCGGGATCTGCTCCTTCAGGCTCGCGGCCCTGTCGTTGCCGCGTTAGCCCTGGTTGCGGCGGTCGTCGCAGTGCGGGCCGCCCTCGGTCGCGGATCTGCCACGCCCGCTGCTGCCCAGCTCGCTGCAGAAATCCTGGCAGGCGCGGGGGCCTATTGTCTTGGCGCCTGGTTTTTTGCGCGCCAGGCGGTTAAGGAATTGATCATCATGATCACGACCCAGATTTTCCGGTCACGCGCGGCTGTCAGGACCGGAGACGTTGCAAGCAGTCAGTCAAACACGGATGGCAAAGCGAGCAAGCCCTGAAAATAGGCCTGCCCTGTATAACGCTCCACGTGTTGCCTGGCTAACCGCATGCGGTCGGGCGGGTCAGCGCTGTTTGTCCCGCATTCATAGGTAAAACCTACGCGATAGCCCGCGTCCCGAGCGGCCGCGACAACACGATCGCCGATGGAATCTTCGCCGCCCACCGGATATGCGATTGCCGTGACCGGCGCGCCCGTCGCCCGCTCAATCGTGAGCTTCGAATCCGTGAGTTCTCGCGCCAGGTCTGTCGCGTTCAGCCTGGAGAGTACCGCGTGAGAGGCGCCATGCGAACCGAACTCCATGCCGGAGCGGGACATCTCGCGGACCTGCGACCAGTTCATCGCGTGCGCTCCGGTCCCGGCCCGCGCGTCGGCCGGTGCATGCGCTTGCGGTCCCATTGCATTCAGGCTGGCGCGGCGAACTTCATCCGGCATCCGCTTGAGCTCCGACAGAACCGCCCGTATGTCCTCGCGTCGTATCGTGTGCTCGTCAGCGCGGGGGAGTAGTTGAGCGATGGTTGACAGCTTGACCGATCGCACCGGTGCCTCCATCAGTAGCCGCGCGACTGCCTCGAACCAGTACGGTGTGTCGGTTCCCACGTAGTCGGTCGAGAGAAAGATGCAAGCCGGTATTTTCCGCGTGCGCAGCACCGGAAAAGCGTGGGTGTAGTTGTCGACGAACCCGTCGTCGAAGGTAACGGCGACCGCACCTGCGGGGAGTGGCTTCCTACGGTCGAGGCAGTCGACGATCTCGGAAACGGACACGGGAGTAAAATGTTTTGAAATCCAGGCCATCTGCCAGTCGAATTGCTCCGGATCCGAACTGACCAGTTCGATGTCGAAGGGATATTCTGATTCCGGGAAAGTCGGCAACACCCGGTGATACGCGAGCACCAGTAGTTCGCTCGTCGCGCGCCTGCGAGCTGACGTCGCCAAACTGAGTCCGCCACATGCCCTCAGAAGCCTGGCGAGTACTTCTTTCTTTCTCACAGTGCCGAAAACCCGAATCCCGCCATCTTCCATTCAGGCACCAGCTGTCGAAGCGTCTCCCTCGCAACGGGGCCGTCGTCATGGAACAGGAGGATGTCGCCGCTCCTGATCGTTCGTGATCGGAGGTGTGCAATCACGTTGTCCGCTGACAAGCGGTAGTCGAGGCTGTCATGAGACCACAGGACCAATTTCTGCGAGCGAAGAAGGCAGGCGACCAGCGTGAACACGGTCCACTTGCCGTGCGGGGGTCGAAAAGGGTGCCGCAGATTGCCGTCGCAGCGTTCGAGTTCCTTGTCGGCGGCTTCGATCTCGCGGATCTGCTGTCGCATGGAAAGGCGGTTGAACCAGGGGTGGGTCATCGAATGGTTCGCAAGCGTATGGCCGGCAACGGCGATCGCCTTGGCAACCAAAGGATGCCGTTCGGCTGTCTGCCCGACCACGAAGAAAGTTGCCTTTATGTCAAATTGCGCCAGGAGCTCCAGCAGCAGCGGCGTTTCGCGTGGGTCCGGCCCATCGTCAAAGGTCAGGTAAAGCGTCTGGGAACTTCGGGGCAGCCGAGTCACGAGGCGCCTGCCCGTGAGGATCGAAATGATTTCCACCAGACGAGACCGGAGCAATTGACGCATTCGCAAACTTCACAGGAACCTGGACCGCCGAATTTCGGCCAAACGATACTACCGCAATGAGAAGTTGCCAAAGGTGTGACGAAGCCCGCAATCGGGCTGGCGTTGGATGCCGGAAACGTCTGTTTGCAACGACGCGAAGGCTATCAACGGTGCTCCAAATCCCTCAATATGGATCTGAGGCGTATATTGTTACGGGCGTAGGGTCGCCGATCTGACCCGAGTGAACTCTCGCAGGCGCGTCCAAAAAATGCGTACCCATACTTTGCTGCTGCTGATGCTGGCTTCCGTCGGTTTCGCCGGCTGCAAGCAACAAAGCACCCGACCGGATGTCGAGCCGCCCCCCCCGGACACGCGGTTTCAGGTGTCAGTCGCGGTTACCGGCCCGGGAACCGTGGAAGACGCCGCCAATGGCATCAATTGCGCCACGACCTGCAACTACACTATTGACGAGGGCAGCGAGCTGAACCTGACGCAGCGCGCAGATTCGGGCGCCCAGTTCAGCACCTGGAGCGGCGCCTGTACTGCTGCTGGACCGTGTTCGCTTAGCGTCACGGGCCCCCTCAACATTGGGGCCACGTTTGTTGAGGACGATTCTCCGCCTCCACCGCCTCCGCCTCCGCCCCCACCGCCTCCGCCGCCAGGCGTCGTGTTGGAGGCGTTGCTGAACTTCGCGGAAACCTGGGCCCGCAACTGGAATTTCGGTGGACACACCGTCACTTCAGCGTTCACGGAAGATAACGGGTACTGGGAGTACACAGATGAAACATTCGAGCCTTGGCTCTTCGATCGCGCGACGGTCGGCTATCGTCTTTTTGAATTGACCGGCGACACGCGCTGGCGCGACCAGTTCCTGTCGGATTTCGAATGGTACCGGGAGCACATCGACGCCCAAGGTATCTTCACGCCCAAGGGATCGGATGACACCAAGTACGGTTACGTCACGCCTTTCCTGCTCTACGAAAGAATGGCCGGCGACCAGCAGCACCGGCCTATCGCCCAGCGCATTTACGACTCCTGGATTCGCGAATGGCCGGACGACTTCAATCCGGATGCATTGCTCTGGACCGAGCGTGAGCTCGCCTTCGCCCTGGAAGCCGCCGTATCCTGGTACGAACTGACGGGGAGCGCGACCGCACTGGCCCGCGCGCAGGCGCTGGTGAACCAGTGGACAGTCGCTTCAGGATCGGCGGGCGCTCCGCTCGTCACCTATACGCAGCACGAAGGCGGCGGACCAGGCGGCACCGAACCCACGAATCTGACAAACAGCCCGTGGATGAGCGGTTTGTATTTCCAGGCCGCGCGACGTTACTTCGCGCTGACCAATGACGCGGAAGTTCTCGCCCAGGCCAGCCGCTATGCGGACTGGCTAGACGCCAACGGCTTTTACGATGCGGCGCTCGTACATCCCGAGTTCAGCGGGCTGGTGTTCCCGCGCTACCTGACCGGCGAATTGATCGGTGATGCCGGATACGATGAAGGCAACATGGGCCATTGCCTGGACGTCGGTGGATTGTTGAAGTTCGCGCTCGAAGCAAAGGAGCAGCGCGAGGAGTCCTTGACCACCATTCAAAACCGTTACGCGCAGATGCAGGCCTGCGCGCAACGGGACTTCGAGAATTGGACGCGCACCACCGATTACCTGCCGAAGTATCGAATCAACCCGCCGCGGAAGTTCAACTGGCAGTTGCGCGGGTACTACGAGGGTGTGCTCTAGCGCAGTATTCGGCGTATGACCCCGTTGAGGGGTCATTGCCGCGTTCTTCGTGATTTACCCCCAAGCACGCTAAGCTGTTCCCTTGGAAGTCGGGCAACCTCGCTCGACGTTGAACATAACACTAGAACAGAGAGGGGGGATTTACGTGGCCAAGAAAGCTGTTTCCTGGGTGCTCTTTGGCATATTTGCGTACTTATGGTGGTGGGGAGGGCACGGCTGGAGATACCTGAATACCGAGGGCAACGAATGGTCCCGGGTATTCGTGCTCTTCACTTTTGTCAGCCTGGCCGTATTGCTCCTCGCGCCGCGAGTCACCGGGCCAGGCATATTCGACCGCTTCGTCGGAACGATGCGGAATTTCCTTCCGAACGTGCCTTGGCTGGTGCTGGGCATGATCGTTACACGCATGATTGCCTGGGCTCACGCTGGCCTGGACGATCCGGCAGATCATTTTACGCACGCCATCGTCGTCGCACTCGTCGCCGGGATCACGACCTCGTTGTGGTACGCCGCGATTGTGAACGCGTCGGATTGAATCGAAGACGAATGACTGGCGCAGCAGCGCACGACGTGCTGTTGCGCCGGTCGCGCCTCCGCTGACTGTCGCAACTTCGCCGACATGTGTCGGTCGACTGCGACGTCCCCTGCTTGTTCGCTCCCCTGCACATGCAGATAGTGGCGTCGACCTCAAACGACGCGATTCCGTCTGAATGGCGGCGTCGCTGATCCCCGGTTCTTCGGCCTCACGGCTACACGACACCAAGGAAGGTACGCGTGCACCCACACATCTCGACACTCCGGGCGACTGTGCGCATGTTGGCGGCAGTCGCTTTCCTGGCTGCGACCTTGGCACTCGCTCCCGCCGCGCAAGCCGCACCACCCACCATTTCGGGTACGCCGGCAACTACCGTGGTCGCAGGACAAAGGTACGTGTTCAAGCCGAGGGCGTCCGATCCGGACGGCAATGCGCTGAGGTTCAGCGTCATCAACCGGCCAGCCTGGGCCTCCTTCAGCACATCGACCGGGCGCCTGGCCGGAACACCCGGTGCAAACCGCGTCGGCCGTTACGCCGACATTCGAATCAGTGTCAGCGATGGTCGCCGGAGGGTTTCGCTGCCGGCCTTCGAGATCGAGGTGCAGCAGACAACCACGCCGCCAACGCCTCCGCCGCCAACCCCGCCGTCAAGCGATGACCTGGCCAGGCTGCTGAATTTTGCGGAGACCTGGCGCCGCAACTGGAACTTTGGCGGCCACAATGTCACCTCTGCGTTCACGGCCTCCCAGGGATTCTGGGACTACACGAATTCAACCTATGAGCCTTGGCTATTCGACCGTGCAACCGTCGGCTATCGGCTGTACGAGCTGACCGGCGATCCACGGTGGCGCGACCAGTTCCTTGCGGATTTCGCGTGGTACCGGTCACGCATCGACGCGAGTGGAATTTTCACACCTAAAGGCGGTGGAGATACCAAGTACGGATACGTAACGCCTTTCGCGTTGTACGAACGCCTGACCGGGGACCCACAGCACCGGCCGATCGCGAAGCGCATCTACGACGCATGGGTCAGGGAATGGTCGCCGTCCTTCCAGCCCGGCGACGGCTCACAGCTTTGGACCGAGCGTGAGGTTGCCTTCGCACTCGAGGCCGCCGTGTCCTGGTATGAAATCAGTGGCGAGGCCGCGGCCCTGACTCGTGCTGCCGCCATCGTCCAGCAATGGAAGACAGCTTCTGGCAGCGTCGGCGCGCCACTGGTCACCTACACCCAGCATGAAGGTGGGGGCCCGGGTGGCACGACGCCCACCAGTCTCACCAACAGTCCGTGGATGTCGGCCCTGTACTTCCAGGCGGCCCGACGGTACTTCGAGCTCTCGAACGACAGTGAGGTGCTGTTGCAGGCCAGTCGGTACGCGAGCTGGCTTGACGACAACGGCTTCTATGACGCGGCCCTGGCGCACCCGCAATATGCAGGACTGGTGTTCCCGCGCTATCTGACCGGCGCCCTGATCGGTGATGCAGGTTACGACTACGGCAACATGGGCCACTGCCTCGACGTTGGCGGACTGCTCAGGTTCGCGCTCTACGCCAAGACCCAGCGTGGCGAAGCGACGACCGCGATCCGCACCCGTCATGCGCAGATGGAAGCCTGCGCGAAAGCGGATTTCGAAGAATGGTCGCGCACCACCGAATACCTGCCGAAATACCGGATCAATCCGCCGCGCAAGTTCAACTGGCAGGCGCGCGGCTACTATGAGAACGCGCAGTGATATCCGCGCGGTACTCCTCGCAGAGCGTTTATCCTTGGGGAAACGTTTGCGCCAATCCCTCCTCGACGCCGACACGCGGTTCCCAGCCCAGGTCCCGCCGAACTGCATCGAGCTGGAAGTAGGCCAAAGGACGCAGCGACCGAACCCGGTAACGCGTCAGCGGAACCGGTCGGCGCAGGACCCTGCCCAGGAGCTCCACGGCCGCGGCGAGGCACAGGAATACGGGGACGGGGACGCGATGCACTCTGACGCGGTGCACCGCGTTCCCGCGGACCGCCGCGAGATACTCTTCCTGCCTCGATTGGCGCGGGTCCACGACATTGAAACAGCGGCCGGCAATGTCGCCCTTCGCCGCCGCCAATAGCAGCGCATCCACCACGTCCTCGACGTACACGAGCGGGATGAGCTGAGCGCCGGGACCGACTGCGATCCACCGACCGCCAATCGCGACCACGCCATTGGGAGCAGCTTTCTCGGCGCCGGGACCGAAGATCTGGCCGGGCCGAATGATCACGGCAGCCAAACCCTGGTTCTCGATCGCAGTCACGACCAGCCGTTCCGCGTCCAGTTTCGATTGGGTATAGAAACCCCGCTGCTCCGGGCGCGGCTCGAGTGCGGATGTCTCAGTTACGGGAACGCCAGTCATGCGTCCGGCGTGGTCCAGCACGCTCAGAGAGCTCACGTACACGAGCCGCTTCACCTGCCACTTGAGGCAGGCTGCGATCACGTTCCGGGTGCCCCAGACCGTCCCGGCCGCGAACTCCCTTGCACTCCCGCGCATGGCTGCCCCGACGTGATACAGGACTTCGACACCCTCTACCGCGTGAGACACCACCTCGGGATCGCCGAGATCGCCAACGACGACCTGAATGCCGGGATCAAGCTGCATCCACAGCAGCGGCTTGCGGACCAGCACCCGCACTTCACTGCCGCTCGCCCGGAGGCGCCGCACCAGGGCACTGCCGAGAAATCCGGCGGCGCCGGTCACCAGCAATGGAACACGCCGGATCGGCGCGAGCCTCGAAGCCAGCTCTGCCGCGCGTTCTGCGTCCGCCTTCCTGCATGCGGGTTCCATCAGGGCCACGATCCTCGAGCCCTCTGCGGCACTGACCGGTGGAGGCCTCCCCTCATGGATCGCCCGGGCGAACTCCGCGCAACCGGAACGAATTCCGGGAGACGGCTTGAGTCTCGACGTTGCGAACCTGAGGACGTTGAAGGGGATCGCGAAGGTCTCCTTGACCGCGTTCGCGAATCCGGAGATCACCATGCCGACGAACTTTGGACCCGGAAGGGCGCGGTTGACCCGGCACACCTGAAGGAAGCGGTCGACTTCCACGGTTCCGCGCGTACCCTGCAAGATCAAGCGGTTCTGCATGGGACGTACGTTCCATGAAATCTGCAGGCGGCCGATGCCGCGCTCGCAGGTCGCCAGCGCGTACCACTCATCGAATTTCAGGTTGGGATCCTTGCCGGACTCCCGGTGCAGCACCTCGAGCGCGGCGATGGGGCCCAGAAAAGATTCGATGAGGTAGAGGCCGTGCGTGCCAAGGTCGCGAAACGGATACGATCCCTGGCGCACCATCGCCGGCAATGGCCCCCCGCCATACGGCGGATACTCCGAGCTTCGGATAATATCGAGGACGACGGGTTCTCCACACGCTCCGGACTTGACGAGTTCCAGTGCCCGAACGACCACGGGATCGAAACGATCCGAGTGATTCACCGACAGGACTCGACCTCGCTGGGAAGCGGCGCTGATCATCGCGGCACATTCTTCCACCGTTTCCGCCATGGGCTTCTCCACCAGCACATGGCAGCCCTGGTCCAGCGCCTGCAAAGTCAACTTGCAATGGGACTCGGGCGGCGTGAGAACATACGCGACATCTGGCGACTCATTGGAAATTTCCGTCAGCGTGGCGGCCACGCGTCCGATTCCAAACTCGCCCGCCAGGGCGCTTGCCACCGACAGATCCACGTCAACCAGAGCCACGATGTCCACGAAATCCAGGGTTCGTAACGCAGAGATGTGATGTCGCGCGACATACCCCGCGCCGATGATCACGACGCGAAGCCGCTTACGGGGACCTGGACCAGGCTCATTCATCTGTATCAATCCGTGATTCCAGTGGATCGGCCGCTTTTTCTGTCACGCGGGCACTGACGACGTCAAGAACAGCTCGTACCCTGGCGTCCCACGTCATTGACCCGACCGCCGCCATCCTCGCTTCCGCCGCAGTCGCTGGTTCGGCCGCAAGCGCAGCCTCCACCTGCTCGAGGAATTCCTGTGGATTCCGCGCTATTCGCACCCATTCGCGAAATCGCTCGACCTCGGGATTTGGCGTGGCGACGACCGGACAACCGGTAGCCAGGTATTCCCGCAACTTCAGGGGGTTGGCATGCCGCACCTGGCGGGTGTCCCGGTACGGAATGATGGCCACGTCGAAGGATTTCGCCCAATTCGGCAAGCTTTCATAGGGTTGTGCTCCGACCATCACTACGTTTCGGCAGCCGACGAATGCGCTGGTGGCGGCGTATACGTGGCCGACGAGCAGAAAGCTCCATGCGGGGCGGGCCCGGGCCATGAACGCGATGAGTTCGACATCGATCCAGTCGGCAACCAGCCCGAAGAATCCGATGACAGGATGGGGCAGGCCAACCGCCGCTTCCGGTATCCGTGTAGCGGGATCGCGCGCGCGCCCAAACAGGCTCGCGTCCACGCCATGCGGGGAAAACTCCGTATGGGGGTTCAGTGCTCTCTTTGCTTCGAGGATTGCCGGGGGCGCGACGAACACCTGCCCAGCCCTGCGGGTCAGGTAGCGGTCAAGCCGTGCCACGACCGCCTCATCCACACCCGGGTGCGCCGCGTAGTCGTCGACGCAATAGTAGACGCAGAGGCGCTCGCCGAGTCGGCCGGCCATCAAACCGAGATGTGGCACGACGAACCAGGAGATCCATCCCCTGCACTCGATGCGTTTCATGGCTCGCCTTGCGGCCCATATTCCAAATCGGTGATTGATCCATTCGACTCCGGGAACTCGCCTGTACGGCAACTGCGGCACGGTGCCATGCCAGAGATTGTCACGAATCTTCCGGGGTCTTGATGCGGTCGAAGAGAACGTGCGAATCAGTTTCCTGAAGTCCCGGCCTGTCGCAGAGGGTGCCCGCATTCCGGGTGAGTCCATGTAAAGGACCGGCATTCGGAGGGCGAGTTGCACCGCAATGTGATGGCTGCTCGTCCGATTCTCGGCGTGCCAACCGTTGCCAAAGTACAGGATGCCCAGTCCCTTCAGGGAGTCGGGAAGCCGCCAGGGCTGCGTCGCGCGCCCGTCAGTCATTCGACCACCAGCCGGCGATCCATACAGTATGGTCGTGGCAGAACCAGTCACGACGATCGGCTATACGCTCCCGAAGAACGGGCCAGACCCGCGGGACGGCTGGTGCAAAGACCGTTACCAGACAGTGCTTTCCCAAGCGACTCATCCGGTCAAGCGTGCCGCCGATGTCTGACACGTAATACAAAACCTCGCACGCAGTGACCAGGTCGTAACTGCCGCCATCCACGCGCCAGGGCTGGTTGTGGATATCAGCCACGGCAAATCGGGCGCCCGGCAGACGAGCCCGCGCGCGCTCGATTGCGCGGGCGCTGATGTCGATACCGTGCATGTTCCCGCAAAGCCTCTGCAAGTGAATTGTCTGGTGTCCCTCGCCGCAGCCGACCTCCAGGATGCTGTCCAGGGCGCCGAACCGGCTCTGGATGATCTGGTTGGTCCAGGAGAAACGCGCGTTTTCCAGCTCGGACCCCAGGTTCCACGGATCCTCGAGCGCGTAGGCACGGTCCAGGCGATCATAGGCGTCGGCTCCGGCGACGCCCTTCATGGCGTATTTCATCCACGACCTGCGAATGAGCTTTCGCATCCGGGAACGCCAATCGGTCTGCAATGATCGCTCCTCAGCCATTCACCGCTCCGTGCGTTGCCAGCCGCCCGAGTTGCCGCCGCGCATGAAGCGGATGAAGGCGATTCCGAAGGCCAGGTTGATGACGACGAACAAGGAGAACAAACGCAAGATTCCAGGCCAAGAGACTGTCTGCCGAGTTGCATAAACGATCCACGCAGTCAGGTACGCGATGACCTGAATGCCGAACAAAAGCGCGTAAGGCGGGTGGAACATCGCTACGCCGGAAGTCACGAGCATCACCAGAAGCAGATGCGGCGTTAACCACCGCAGTATCTTGTGCGACAGGTAGGTCCATCGACGGGACCAGTTCATCGATGTCAGAAAGGCCGGGTACCCAAACATGACTTGATAGTTGCCCATGCCGATCCGCACGCGCCGCCCGAACTCGGCCGCCATGTCTATCGGCGTTTCCTCATATGCGCGCGCCTGCCACTCGTACACCACCCGCATCCCCGCGATTGCAACATTCATCACGATCACGAAATCGTCGCAGATCGTTTCCGGCCTCAGGGGCTTGTACAGCGCCCTGCGGATGGCGTAGACACCGCCATTCGCTCCGAGCAGGCCACCGATGTCAGATTCCGCGGCCTTCAGCCTCTGTTCCAACCGCCAGTATCGGTGATCCTCATTTTGTGACGTCTCTGCCGCAGTCAAGACCAGCTCTCCACAGACGGCACCGACGTCGATATCGGCAAACCGCGCCACCAGGCGCTTGACGGTATCGCGCTCGAAGAATGTGTTCGCGTCGCTGAAGACGATCACGGCCTGCTTCGCCTCCGCGATCAGGTCGTTCAGCACGCTGGCCTTGCCCCTGTTCCGGGAAAAGGCCCTGACGTGGACTCTTTCGCCGCCCGCACGCCTGGCGGCCTCCACCGTGGAATCGATGCTGCCATCGGAGCCTATCAGAACGGCCAGTCGATCCGCGGGATAGTCCTGGCCAAGCAGGTTGCGCACGCATTCGACGATGTGTCTTTCCTCGTTGAATGCCGCGATGACGACCGCCACGTCCGGCAAGGCTGTGGAAGGCGGTAATTCACGTCGCTCCCGAGTGAGTCGTCCCAACACGAGGACCAGCGCCGGGAAGACGACATAAGCGTACGCAAGCAGGCCTGCAGCCAGCCAGAACGTCGCCATGGAAAGCGTCTCGATCACGGCGCTGGCGAGCGCCGGGGTGTGCCTGCCGCGCAGTACGAAGGACGCGGAATCACGAGGTCGCGGTAGCGTCCCGCATCGCCGGTGAACCCGCGCTCTGCGGCCCGCGCAATGTTGTACATCTCGCGGGCAGTCACATAGTGAAGTCGATAGTTCGAACCATCGTTATAGCGACTCTCGAGGTAATCGAACATTCTCGCCGTCGGCTCGCCGAGCAGCGACGGCATGTCCTCTTCCTGGGTGCCGTGCGTGTGAATCTTCACGAACACCCACTCCGGGCGACCACCGACATGTATGCCGGTCTTGACCCAATGATCGACGCGTTGCGGCGTGGGCGGATGGGAGCTGCGGACATCGCCATTCTCGATCCCGGGAACCGGCAGCCCGCGGCGGCGCTTCCAGCGCAACCCCAACGGACCCTGGACAATCATCAGCTGCCCGGATGGACTGCCACCGACGATGACGGGGGTTCCCTGATCGTGCGACTTGGGTTGCGCCGGATCATCGGTTGCGTAGTACAAGCTGTTGATGGTGGAGGTCTGCGTTCGGTCCGGTGCGCTGGGCAACGTAAAGTCCGCATAGCAACCAAGGCTGGCGAGCACTGTCAACTCGTCATTGACCCCGCACCAGCGTCCATCCGGGCGTGAGTTGTCGAGCGCCCAGTTCCCGTGAACGAACGCCCACAACGGGCGGCCCGACGCCGGGTCCAGAGGCAGGGCACCGTGTTTCACCAGACGGTGCAGGAATTCCTCGAGATTCCGGCGGAGTCCGTCGGACGAGTCACGATCGTGATGGAGGTGAATCTCGATCTCGCCAAACCCCTGCCGTCCGAGTTCGATGAGCTGTTCAATGTGTTCGCTTCGATACTCCTCAGATGGAAAGAAAAACGTATGCCGCGGCGCGTATCCGTCGGCATCGACGCGACCTGCGCACAACCGCGGATACTCCTCTGCCCACCGGGCTACACGCCGACGTTCCGCTTCCAGGCTTGCTCCATTCCAGCGCGGCTCAAAGTGGTCCGCAAAGCAGAACATCACGTCGATGCAACCCGCAAGCCGACGGTGCCGTGTTCGGGCAGAGTGACGCAGGTAGCTCCACCACCAGATGTCGACATTGCGGTATCGCAGGCCGAGAAGGACCGCAATGCCATAGCCCATCGTCGCGATGCCAACTACCGTCAATACGCCCATTAAAATGTTCAATTGAGTCCTGATGCGAGTTTCGTCTGTTCGCGAGACGCTCCGCTTGCAGCTCCACAATCCGAGTAAAGTCGTTCGTAACGCGCAGCCATGGCTTCGAGAGACGCGTTTGCCGCCGCCCAATCCCGCGCACGGCTTCCAAGCCGCGCGCGAAGCGCTCCCGACGCCGAAAGTCGTTCCAATGCGCCGGAGAATGAGGTCAGGTTCCCCTGCTCGACCAGCAGTCCGGTAACTCCGTCCTCGATGATCTCCCCGTTGCCGCCGACATTGGTGGCAACCACTGGGAGGCCCGCCGCACACGCTTCCAGCAATGCAACCGAGTAGCCTTCAGTGCGGGACGAAAGGGCGAAAACGTCCAGTCCCGGCAACAGGAGTGGAATGTCGGGGCGATCCCCGACGAGTCTTACCCGCCCCTGGAGTGCAAGCTCGGCCGTCAGGCCTTCGAGCGCCTGGCGCTGTTCGCCCTCGCCAATGACGACCAGGATTGATTTCGGCTGGGACCTGGTCAGTACTTGAAACGCCTGGAGCAGAGCTACGTGGTCCTTGGCCCAGTTCAGGCGGCCTACGGTGCCCACGACCAGCGCGTCTTCGGGAAGATCGAGGCGCCGTCGGGCGTCGCGCCGGTCCACATTACCGAATTCCCCGATGCGAATCCCGTTCGGAACCACGCGGACAATATCGGTTGGCACGATTCCATCCGCGACCAGACGCCTTGCGGCCGCCTGGCAAACCGCAGCGACCGCGGCCGTCCTTCCCATTGCAAGCGAAAACAATCGCTCGCGTCGGTCCGACGATCGCGACCCGCCCATGCCGTGCCGGGTATTGACCAGAACTCTTTGGCGTCTTCGCCCGCAAACCACAGCGGCGTGATAGTGCGCCGTGGCGTTGTGAGTGTGGATCACGTCGGCATCAGAGGCTCTGATGGCGCGCCGCAACCGCAACAATGCAGGCAGGTCGATTCCGGCTGTCTTGCCGACGCTGGATACCGGCACGCCGATCTTTCTCGCTTCCTCCGCGAGCAACCCCTCCGTAAACAAGCAAACGATGCCGACCTGATGGCCATCGCAAAGCTGGACCCGCGCCAGGTCGCAGACGACGCGCTCGAGGCCGCCCCGGCCCATCGATTCCACGACATGCAAGATCTTCACCGAATCAGCTCGAGGCGCGCCGGGCGCGAAAGGATTGCAGGGAGATGGTCACCCTGCGCTTCCCGGACGCGGGCTCGTCAATTGCATCGACCTTCACGATCGCAATGCGCATCGAGGGTCCGGTCACCTCCGCTATCTGCGCAGTGATCCGATCACATTCCGATCGCGCAAGTGCGTCATTGCACACTATCCGTACTTCCAGCAGGTCCGTGTCTACCTGCACGATCTGGTATTGCGTGATCGCAACCCTGCCGAGCATGACATACACAAAGAACTCGCCGGGCACGTTGCGACCGTCTGGTGTCACGATCATATCGAGAATCCGGCCGTCCACGGACTGCAGAAGTGGAAGGCCGCGCCCACAGGTGCAGGCGCCTTCGTGCATTGCGGTTGCCCGGTCGCCGTTGCGATAACGGACGAGTGGCATAGCCAGATTATGCAAGTCCGTGATGACGACATCGCCGGGTCCGTCTGTCACGCCACGTCCTTCCGGATCGACAAGTTCCACGACCAGATGATCGGCGTTTATGTGCAGGCCCGTTCGTTGTTCACACTGGGCAGCGATCAGCATGAACTCGCGGCAGCCATAGGTATTGAACACCGGGCAGTCAAAAGCGCTCTCGATCTCCTTCCGTTCTGCTTCGTACAGCGCCTCGGCGCCCGTGATGATGCTTGCAGGCCCACGGATCGAGTTGCCAGTCCGTGTGATCCACTGCGCCATGGCGAGGACCGGCCGGACGAAACCGACCAGCGCCGTGGGACGGTACCGATCGATGGCATGCACGTAGTCCTCGATATCGCTTTCCTTCAACATGGCATTGGCGTTGAATACCCGGCGATTGAATGCCCAGTGATAAGCATTGTCCTTCAAGCGATCCCGGAGGCGATTGGGCGTCGGGCTGCCCCACAGGTAAGCCGTGCGCTCCCCAAGTCCCGCACCCGCCCATTCGTAACCACGCCACATGACCGCAGTCCTGCGCGCGTAGCTTTCCATCGTGTACTCGAACCGGAACGGGTCGCCGGTTGTTCCACCCGTGGTTTTATGCAGAGATCGCCCACGCCACGGAGTCGAGGTCATCTCGAGATAGTTGGAAGTAATCTGATGTTTTGAAAGCGTCGGAAACTCCTCCAGTTCCCGCGCGGACTGAAGACGACGGGGCCGAAGTCCCGACTGCCGCCAGATCCTGTCGAGATATGGGACCTGCTCCCAGCAGTACTCGAGCAGATTGTTCAGCTTGTCGAGCTGAATGCGCCTGATGGATGCGGCGTCGAGCCATTGGTTCCGACGATACTCCTCGAGAAATCGGTGAGTACCGCGTCGAATGAGCGTCTCATACGCGGGAAACAGCACACGTCGGAACAGTGCTGGGTACATCGTGCTTCTCAAAGCAGTATCTTGAGGCCGAGCCAAAGCACAACAATGCTGGCGAACGCCAGCGCAGGCCACTTGATCAGCGCTGCCTCGATTTTGCATGACCAGAGTTCGCCCGTCGCCGCATTGGCACCGATGAATCTGCCGAGGGCGAGACCACACATGAGGAACAACATGTATTTGTAGGACTGGCTCAGGAAGAATGCACCGATGGCAAAACCCAGACTTGCCGCGTACAGTCCGCGGCTCGCGACGATCTCCAGCCGCACGACATCCGGATTGGCTGCCGAGTGTGGAGACTCAGGCGCATCCGAGAGTCGGTAGAGCATGTATCCGGAATAGCCCACAAACGCCAGCCAAATGGGGTAGCCGACCAGGCCCAGCTCAGTCATTGCGAGCACGAGGGAGTTGTGAGCTGTAAGAGCATGATGATCCGAGAAGTTCGAGAAGCCCACTCCAAAGAATGGGTACTGCAGCATGATCATGATTCCTTCGTACCACGCGTCGAGTCGACCTTCGGCGGAAGCCTCGTCCGCGTCGATTTGCGCGAGTCGAGTTGTGGCCAGGAGCACTGGCACGGCAAGAGCGCCCCCGGCAATCAGCGCAGAGTAGCCGTAGCGCCGCCACACCTTGTAGCCAATAACCATCATTGTGCCGAGCATCGTGCCACGCGAATTGGTGAGATAGACGCCATACAGTAGCCAGCCAAGCGCCGCGAACAGGGCCAGCCTTGCCAGCTTCGAAGTCGAGGTTTCCGGTAGATACAGGACAAAGGCGATACAGACGACAAACAGCAAACCCATGTCATTCGGGTCGTTGAATATTCCGGAGTATGTGATTCGCCCCTGGATGGGCTCGGATCCGGTCCAGCCGATTCCGTCACGCAATTGCCAGTGACCGTGCAGGACCAGGACACAGGCGCAGGCGACGAGCAACCACATAAAAATGTGGAGCTGTTTCAAGCTGCGCACCGCACCCGATGCGATCATGAACAGCAAGATAGGAGGAATGACCAGGTTCAGGATCTTGACGATTCCGCCCCACCACCCGGAAAGGCCCATTCCGATCCAGGCCACCAACAGGAATGGCGGGAGCAGTCCAAACTGCGGATACTTCATGCCCTTGTCGGGCGCCGCCAGCCACAGCGCGAACGCTCCCAGCAGCGTGTACTGGAGGATCGGAATGTGCTGCAGGGCAGGTACGAATTCCTGCGGCCGGATGACCAGCAACACGACGTACGCCAGGAACACAACGAATAGCGCCGCCCTCATAGGCTCCCGGTTCGGCGCTCAGGGATTATCGCGGGATTCGCTGTCGCCGCCCACCACGAAGCGCCGGTTGAGTCGCCGTTCGTAGAATGATGGCAGTTCACGACTCACGGCCTGCGGTGTGTATCGGAGCAGGACCACGAACCGGTTCTCGTCATAGTCGCCGGGTGAATCGCTACGGCTGTATCGCTCAAGGTAGGCCAACAAGGAGACTTTCGGGCTGAGCTGAGCATGCAGGTCAAGGCTGAGGGAGAGATCGTTCTGAGTCTGCTCAATGGGGCCTGTCCAGGTCTCCGTAAAGTATGACGCCATTGCTCCGATCCGAATGGAGTCTGTCAGCCGACGGTTGATTCGGGCTCCACCACCATAGATTTCACGGTCAACTAGCACGGTTGAGTCAGGATCTTCGTTGCTCCAGCTCGCGAACAGTCCCGTGCTTGTCCGGGCACCGTCCCAGTTCAGTTGGACCAATGCGAGGTCGAACCGTATGGGGTCGCCGCTTACCTGGACGTTCGTGACGCCGCCCAGTATCGGTTGCAGGTCCTGATCGACCGAAAACACATCGGCAGAATCCGAGTACTGGCTCAGAAGTCGCAAAGACGCACTCGATCGCTCGCCGAGGGTCCGATCGAGGTCGATGGCGAGATGAAGACCCTGTTCGGAATCGCCATCATCGTGCAGCTCCTCGACGCCAACCTCGGCGCTGAACTCCGTCCGGGCGCCCAGGCCCTCGTAGCCGAGGTAAACTCCAGTGATGTCGTAACTGTCGAACTGGTCTTCCTTGAACTCCGTACGGTTCGTGAATCCCCTGAGGTAGGCGACCTGGTTGACCGAAATCTCGCGCTCGAGCGTCATCGATCCGCCCAGCCGGTTGTAGTCATACTCGTCGTTCTCGTAGTAAATGTCGCTGAAAAGTCCGGCGAGCTGGAGATTCGTCCGTTGCCCGAGGGGAAAGGTCACTGCCGGCCCCGTAGAGAATACGTTTATATCCTGCCGGTCGACCGGTTGCAGGATCTCCCCCGGAGACAACGCAACCTGGCCGAAATTGTTGCGTACGGTCCACACGAAGCGCTCCGGCGCGGGAGCCCAGTTTGCCTCGCCGCGAAACTGCGGCAATACGTCGGACTCATAGGCGGAATCGAAGTACTCCCGCCAGACGACAGTCGCTTCGACGTCGAGGTCGTAGTTGTCCCCAATACCGATGATCTGTCCCGTCACGTCTGTGGTTGCGAGGCTGGCCGAGTCTCCGTCTTCCGTCCGTTCGAGGTTGTCGGAATAGATAATACCGCTGCCGACAGATGCGCCCCATTCGGCCGCGCCCGCGGGATACGGCGCGAGACAGACTCCAACGACGCAAGCGACGATCGCGCGCGCCCGGTAGTGCACCCTGCTATTCCGTCTTTGACGGCGAGTAGTCGCCATAGGAGTCACCGTAGCCATAGTAGCTATCCAGAACACTTCCCTCTTGGCCGTTGAGCACGAGTGCCAATGGTCGCTCTGCTGCAAGCTTTCTCAGTGCCTCGTCCGCGGCCACCCGCGGCGTGCGATTCGCGCGTATCGTCACCACGACCAGATCCGCCCGCTCGGCGAGATACGCGGTTTCACCGAAGGCAAGAACCGGGGCAGTGTCAATCACGAAGACATGGCGTTCATCGCATCGCCGGAACGACTCGAGTATTTCATCCAGTTTCGAGCTACTGATGAGGTCCGGAGCATCGGAGCGCCACTTGCCCGCCGGCACGAATGTCAGCGCGGGATGGTCCGTCGGGCAAAGTACTTCCGATATCGCCCGTCCGTCCGCGAGGCAATCGACGAACCCCGGCAGCTCGCTGGTTCCGAGCACTTGTGTGAGATGCCGCTTTGGCAGGTCCCCGTCGACGAGCACCACTTTCCTATCCTGCCCGGCCGCGAATACACGAGCCAATGCGGCCGAAAGAAATGATTTTCCTTCACCCGGCGTCGCGCTCGTCACCACGATGACTGTGCCACGCTGACTTGAGCGTTTGCCGCTCAACAGCTTCCCGATTTCGCGACGGATACCGCGGAGCTGACTGAAAAGAGCGGAGTTGCCCTGAAGGTTCCAGGCAAGACGCATGGTGTCGCCTTCGGGGGCTTGCATCGTCGCCCTTACCTTCGCCAACGGTTCCAGCAAACAGATCTTCTCGCAATCGCCGGGCTTCATCGCCTGCGAGTCGGCCGTTCGGCCCGTTTCCTTGGTCAGCTCGGCCGGCTCGCCAATCGTCCGGAGCTTCTGCAGTCCGCGTTCCAGGAGGCTCATCGCTTGTCTCCCGCAAGCAACGCCTGGCCAAACTCGGCGGCCTGATTCTGCAGCAGGAAGAGCACTGCACAAACCATCACCAGCGCTGAGAGCGCCGCGACGTAACCGCCGAGTGAGAGCCAGCCCTTCAGCCCGGCCTTCGGATCCGGATGGAGCTGCGATACGAAACCGAGGACCGGGAGCTCGATTACCTTCCTCAGTTCACGCAGATTCGAGAACACGGGCTTCAGTTGCGCCAGCAACCAGGCAAGGCCGCCGGCTGCGCCCAGTCCGCCCATCAGTACGCCGAGGATCAACAGCCCGCGCTTCGGCGAAGCCGGAAAAACGGGCAATACCGGCGGATCGATGACCTTGACCTTCAGGTCCACGCTGCGGTCCGCCTCATCAGTCAGCCGCGCCGAGTCAAGCCGCAGGAGCAATTGCTGATACTGCGTCTGATTGCTGCCGTAATCGCGAGTCAGCCGGGCCAGCTCCGCCTCGACCTCCGGCAACACGTTCATCATTCCCCGGAGCTCCTGAATGCGCGCACGGTGGTCCGCGAGCTGGCTGTCGGTGGCGGCAATCGCCAGTTCCGCGTCATTGAGCGCGATCTGGAGGTTCTGCAGTACCAGGCTGGTCGACGAGGATCGAGCCGATCCGAGCGCATTACGGTTTGCGCGCAGCGCCTCTATTTCCCGCGTTCTCTGCGCCTCGAGCGCCACTATCGTTTCCTTCATTGCCACGACGTCCGGATGCTCTTCCGTGTACTGAAGCAGCAGTTCTTGCAGTCGAGTCCGGACCTCCACGATTCGCACATCGACGCTGGTTTCCACGGAACCGGGCGTGGACGACGACCCTTCGCCACCCAGCAGCTTGGATCGAAGTTCGCGCCTCTTGTTGACGGCGACAGTCCTTTCCGCCTCGAGCCGGTCGACTTCCTGCATTTCCCGCTGCAACCGCTCGAAGTACCCGCCACGGTCATCCGGCATGAACCCGACGTTCTCCCTCTTGAACTCCGCCAGCTTTCTCTCGGATTCGCTCAAACGCTGCTCGTACTCTGCAAGCTGGGCGACCAGGAAATTCTGCGCATTCTCGGAATCGCTGCGCTTTTCGCCGACCGCCTGCCCGAGAAACGCATCCAGCAGATTCTGCACCACCTCGTATGAAACCTTCGGGTCGTGATCGCCATATACGATCGTGTAGAGATGCGACTGCGGATCACCGGTGAGGCGAATAGAAAAAGACAGCTCGTTCAGAAGTGACGCCCGGGCCAGCGGTGAGTTCGCCCGTTTGCTGAGCGCGGTTTCGTCGATCACCATCTCCAGTCGCGGGCGACTGAGTAGCACGCGCCGAACCATTTCGACTTCGCTGGAGGTTCGCGGCGCGACTGCCAATCCTTCGAGCAGGGGGCGTAGCACTGACGTGGTGTCCACATACACCCTTGCGGAGGTATCGTATCTCCCCGGTATCAGCAAGACGGCAATCCAGCCGAAGATGCAGACGATCCAGGCGCAGATGATCGCGACCCGGCGAAATCGCCACGCCGACCGGACCTCGGAAACCAGGAATTCAACCGCTTCGCGCAATGACGGCGTCCCCTTTCAGGCCATGAGCGAGATTGCATCTCGCTCGGTCAAAACCGGGATTCCGGAATTATGAGCACATCCCCCGGTTGAACGGCGAGATTCTGCGACATGTCCCCGTCTTCCAGCAGGTCTTCCAGACGGACTTTGATGTTCTCATGGGACCCGTCGGCTTTCTTGCGGACCAGTTTGGCGCGATTGCCGGCTGCAAACTCCCCGAGACCACCGGCGTCAATCACGACGTCCAGAATCGTCAGCCCATCGCGGTACGGTATGGCTCGCGGATTCATGGCCTGGCCGACGACCCGCACCTGGCTGGAGGCACTGAGAGCAGTGGCCACGATCACATTGACTTTGGGGGTGCGAATGAACTCGGCGAGAATGGACTCGATATGCCGTGCGAGTTGCGATGGTGTCTTGCCGACCGCCACCACGTCTTCGACCAGGGGCGTGGATATCTTCCCGTCCGGTCGCACCGGGACAGTGGCTGACAATTCATCATTCCGCCATACGAAGATCTGGAGTGAATCGCCGGGCCCGATGACATAGTCCTGGGCAACACTCGCGCCAGGCTCCGGCGCAGGCTCTTGTTCAGCGGGCTGTTGGGATCCCGCCGACCAGCTCACCAACCCCAGGAGGACCACCGATGCGCCGGCCGCTTTCCATTTCAGCCTGAGTTCAGTCCCGTATCTCATCGTCACCTACCGCCTTTCCCCAGCAGGATTACTTCCACGGTCTGCATGAGGATCATCAAGTTGAAGAGGACGCTGCGATTCTTGACGTAGTAAAGGTCGTATTGCAGTTTTTCGCGGGTGTCGTGTTCGGAGGCACCATAGGGGTAACACAATTGCGCCCAGCCGGTCAGGCCGGGTTTCACGATGTGCCGCTCACGATAGTAGGGAATGTCGCGCTCGAGTTCCTTCACGAACTCGGGTCTCTCGGGTCTCGGTCCCACGAGGCTCAGGTCGCCGACCAGTACGTTCCACAGTTGCGGCAGTTCGTCCGCGCGGATTTTCCGCAGTAGCTTGCCCACGCGCGTGACGCGAGGATCCTCCTTCTGGGCCCAACACGGGCTGCCAGCTACTTCCGCATCAACGCGCATGCTCCGGAACTTCATGATCTGGAATCGCCGGCCGTGCCGGCCGACTCGACACTGTTTGTACAGAATCGGCCTCGAAGGGCCGTCTTCCACCAGGATGGCTGCCGCAACGAGTGCCATGATGGGCAGGCCAAGCAGGAAGAGCGTCGCTCCGCCCACGATGTCGAGGAGCCGCGTGCCGAGCTCGGTGAGGCGCGAGCGGCTGAACCCCGGCCCGAAGATGATCCAGGTCGAATTGAGCGCCTCGAGCCGGATCTTTCCCGCCTCCCTTTCGAGGAAGTCGATCGCCTCCGTGACCATGATTCCCTTCATCTTGCAGGCCAACAGCGATTCGATGGGAAACTCCACTCGGCGATCATCGATGCCAACCACGATTTCATCGATCAGCATTTCCTCGCAGAGCTCGGGCAACGGCTTTTCCGACTGGATCCACAGTTCCTTCGGGACTACCACGGGATCGTTAGGTACCGCCAGGTAGCCCACGATCGAGAATTGATTACGATCGGAGCGCCGGCGCAATTGCGCCAGACCGGTCACGCGACGACCGGTGCCGTATACAAGCAACCTGCGGCGAAAAAACGGCTCTTCACAAAGCCTGGCGAATGCAATTCGCATGGCAGCAAATGCAATGAATGCAATAACGGCCGAAAGCCCCAGCAAGCCACGCCCAAGAAACAGCCCGGGCACGACGTAGAAGATGATCGCCATGATGACAAGCGTCGCCAGCAAGGCTATGCTGAATCGAATCAGCAATCCGCCTGAACCGGCGCGCAAACGGCGTGAATAGAGGCCCATCGCCAGTGCCGCCAGCGACAGCACCACGGAAAAGATGGCAGACTCAACCCGGTACGCATCCCCAGATTGTTCGAGTTGGACCGGGTCGGCACCAAACCGGATAAGCGCAGCAATATACGGCGCAGCGGCAAACAGCACGAACTCCACTGCCGCGAGCAGAATGATCTGCTGATGTATGTTTTGTTGTGAGGACTTCAGGCCTGCATCCCCGGTTGCGGTCTGGCTCGACCAGGTCGACAGGAGGTCGTGTCTGGACGAGCAAAATCCAGGTTTTATTCTACGTTAGACAGGCATTTGCCAAGCGTGCCCCCTACGTGAGAGTGCGAACATATTCACACTTGGGCCCTGCATTAAGTTAATTGCGTTCCAAAGCACAGGCGTCATGGGGACACTTCACACCCCAACCCGACAGGTCGCGAAAATCTGGAGTTTCGTTGCCGCAGCGGCGCTACTGGCTCTCGTCCAGTTTGCGACCCTTCCAGCTCAGCCAAAAATGCTGGGCGTCATCAGCAACTTTGCGCACGGCCCCGTGTTCGGTGCACTGGCTTTCATTCTGCTGGGCTGGCTGCGGCCGCACTTCGTTTCTCGCCCCTGGTTCGCCTATGTGACCGCCTTGCTGCTGGCCGTGGCGGCAGGCTTCGCGCTCGAAGTACTGCAAATTTTCACGCGTCGGGACGCCTCTGTCGCGGACGTGATGACCAATACGCTCGGCGCTGGCTGCTGCCTGAGCCTGGCAGCCTGCTTCGATCGATCCATCTGGCATTCTCGGTTCCGTCCACGGCGCAGCCTGCTGTTGATTGCGGCGGGCCTGCAGCTATTCGTGATGCTGGTGCCGGTCGGGCATGCACTGCTTGGGTACGCGTCCCGGATGGAAAGGTTTCCGACAATCATGCAGTTCACGTCCGCGCTGGACATGTATTTCATCGAACTTCGGAACTGCGAAGCGATATCCGGCCACGCGGGAGATCCGGCGCTGAGGGTTCGTTGTTACGGGAACGACTGGCCCGGCATCTCCAACTTCGAACCCAGCCCCGACTGGCGGCGTTTCCATCGCTTGCGAATCGACGTGACGAATCCAGGGGAAGGTGAACTCACGCTCGGCCTGCGCATTCACGACATCGGTGGCGGGCAGGAGTATGAAGATCGATTCAACAGGGAGTTTGTGATCGGGGCCGGCACCCGCCGGGTAGTCGACGTGAATCTCGAAGACATCGCTTCGTCCCCGGCGAACAGGACGCTCGACCTTTCAAGGATCGGAGGCTTGGTCCTTTTCCGCGCATCACCCGCAACTCCTCACCCCGCCGAATTCATCCTGACGCGGGTATGGCTGGAATGAGCGTCGTTTACTTGCCGCCATTGCCAGCGGGACCGAGAACCAGCTTGTGGATGGTGCCATTTCGCAGGCTGACGACATACATCTCGCCGTCCGCCGCTTCACCGAAAGAAACATACGAAACCGTATAGTCGGCCCTGGTATTCAGGAGCTCGCGCACGAAGTTTCCCTGCGCATCGCGGTGAACCGACCCGATGATCCCTGACCCGGCGTCCGTGAATATCAGCCGTCCCCTCAGCTTGGGAGCACGGTTGCCCCGGTATACGTACCCGGCAATGATCGATGCGCCTCCTTCGTCCCGGAGCAGTTCAGCGACAGGGTCAGTCAGTCCGGATGTCCGGCAGCCGGTGGAACCGGTGGGGAAACAATGCTTGCCCTGGCGGATCGGCCAACCGTAGTTGGCGCCCTTGGCAATCAGGTTGATCTCCTCGAAGTTGTCCTGCATCACATCGCCGACCCACAGCTCGCCAGTTTCACGGTCAAAATTGAAGCGCCAGGGGTTTCTCATTCCACTGGCCCAAATCTCTGCGCAGGTGGCGATTCCGCTCCCCTTCCTGCAAACCGAATCGTCCGCGAACGGATTATCGGCGGGAATCCCATACTCGGCCTTGGCCGTACGCGCATCAGGATCGATGCGAATCATCTTCCCGAGCAGCGTCGTCATGCGTTGGCCATTCCCGTAGTAATCGTCCGCAGCACCCCCGTCTCCAAATCCTGAATACAGGTAGCCGTCCGGGCCGAACTCGAGATGTCCCCCATTGTGATTGCTGGCGGGCTGATTGACCTCGATCAGGATCCGCTCGGATTCCGGGTCGAACGAATCCCCTCCGTCCGTGCTCGTGAACTCCGAGATGCGGGACCGATCCGGTCGCGGCGTCACGTAGTTCACATACAGCTTTCCGTTCTGCGCGAACTTGGGATGGAAGGCGAAACCCAAAAAACCCCTTTCGTCGAACTTCTCGGGGTTCATGACACGGGCGACGATATCGAGCGCAAGAGTGGACGTTGATGCATTAGGTGAATTCTCGAACCAGCGAATCCGGCCAGTCTTTTCACCCACATACCACCGGGTCCCGTCTCCGGGCCGGCGCACCAGGGCGATTGGCTGATCGAATGCAAGTTTCGGATATGCGCGCTCAAAGGAAGCCGTGGCGCCCGTCCGGCTGTCCGCCGCGCTCGACCCACACGCCTGCAATACCCCGCCGGCAATGACTGCCAGAAGGCCAAACGAAAACCTGGATATCCGGCCCACGTCGACCCTCACTTTTCTCTGCAGACAGCCGTCCATATCCTAGGGATTTCGCCCTATGAAGTCGATGCTGGTGATCGCGAGCTGCTCGCGGCTGTAGTGCGCGAAGTCGGGGTGCACGGTGATTGCGTCGAGCTGCGCAAGTCGCTCTGGCCGCGCCCGTGACGTATCAACCTCGATCGCGAAGCCTGCCTTCTTCACCATCCGGGTAAAATCGACCGCGCGAAGTCGGTTCTGGTAAAGAAACGCGTTGTTCCAGAATTCCCAGGCGCGCCCTGAATAGCCCAGGTAGTGAAGCTGGTCAATGGTCCGATCAACATAGGCGTAGTGGTCCCCGCAGTTGACGGAATGGAAGATTACTCCCCGCGGCCGCAGGATTCGCCGCGACTCGACGAGGCAGGCCTCGATCACTGGACCCGGAACGTGTTCGAGGACGCTGTTCGAGAACACAACGTCGACCGTGGCGTCTTTCAGTTCCGTGTTCGACGCATCGCAAGGTGCTCGATAGATCACTACACCGTCCGTTGCGGAATCGATGGAGGCGCCGCGGTCCAGCGCGACAACCAGCGCACGCTGGCGAGCTGCCACTTCCGACTCCCTGCACCCGCTGGCGTCGGCAATCACGGAAGTGTGCGCACCCAGTCGCGCCGCGCACATTCTCGTGAGGTCCGCGCGCAGATGCGGCTTCAGATCGACGGTGGCGACGCGCGCCGCACCGCCCAGGAAGAGACAGAACGGGAACGTGGGGTACCAGCCAGTGCCCATCTCGAGCAGGCGCGCGCCGGGGAGCGCAATGCCGACAGAGTCGAGATGGCCCAGCATCAGTCGCCAATCTTCGACCTTGGTGTCGCACTCTGTATCGAAATCGCGCAGGCCACCGTAGCGACGCTGCAATATGTAATGCAGCTCCGTGCCGCCGGGCAGCACGCCCAGGGCCTTCTGTACGAAGCCCTTGAAACGCCAATTCATCGTCCAACGTCCACAACAACCCTGCTGAGACCGTAGAGTACGCGAAGCTGCGGCCATCACGGAGGCAAAGAAATGACGCCAGGACAGTCGACGGCGACGCTCCCGTCGTTTGTTTTCCTGCCGCGTTTCTGGCTCGCCACTTTGCAGTTGGCGGCATTCGCCCATGCAGTCGAAGCACAGCAGGCCGCGCCCGAGGCGCCCCTGGAGGTACTCGTAGCCGGTTCCCGTTTGCCGATCACGCCGGACGGCCTGGCGCAATCCGTTTCCACCATCGATTCCCGACAGATCCAGCAATTCAATCCGGGGCGCCTCGAGGAATTACTGAGCCAGGTCAGCAGTGCCTACGTCGATTCTGCCGGGACCGGGGGCTTTTCATCGCTGTACATGCGCGGCGGGGAGAACAGCCACTTGTTGGTGCTGATCGACGGGGTGAAGGTAAATGACTCCACCAGCACGCGCGGCAGCGCCTACGACCTGTCTGCCATCGACGTCAGGCAGATCGAACGTATCGAGATCCTTCGAGGACCGGCCTCCGCGATACACGGGGGCGAAGCACTGGCTGGTGTGATCAATATCATCACCCGGCCGGTCAGCGGCTCCGGAATCGAGGGCTCCGCCTACGGCGGCGCTGGCCAGGAAAGCTATGCGCGCGCGGGCGGAACCCTTTCGGCGAGCAACCAGACCTGGACTGGCCAGTTCGGAGTCAGCACCTCGCGAGACGGCCAATCAGGTGACGACGCGACTCTAAGATTGAATACCCTCTCGGGTTACTTGCGGTATGCGCTGGCCTCGAGGCTCGGGAGCGAGATCTTCGTCCGCCGCACCGAACGTGAAAGTGTGGCATTTCCCGACGATAGTGGCGGGCCGCGACTGGCGGTGAACCGGGAACAGACCTTGCGCGATGCTCGCGACACCGTATACGGCGCCAATGTCGCATGGGGCGACTGGAAGTCACCGTCCGTCAAAGTCGGAGTTTCGGCCTACGAGCGCGATGAGTTTGCCGACAATCCCTTCATCGACGCCGGCGTTCGCCTTCCCGTCCCCGCCTTCACCAGCGACACCCACTTCCGCCGCACCGCGGCCTACCTAATCGCCACACGCAAACTGAGCGAATCGCTCTCGCTCGTGGCCGGCATCGAGCACCAGGTGGAAGAGGGCAGGCTCGTCAGCGTTGGAGATTTCCTGTTCGACGGCAACCCGCTCACATTGAATTTTTCCTTGGAGCGCGAAACTGATTCCATATATGCCGAGGGCCAGTTCCAGCTCGCGCCGCCCGTATCAGTGCAGATCGGTTTGCGCCGCGACAAGGTCGAACGCTTGAGTGCCGAGACGACACCTCACCTCGGCGTCGCCTGGACCTTGCCACATTCCGAAACCACGTTGAAAGCCAGTTACAGCGAGGGCTTCAAGCCGCCGAGCTTCTTTGCACTCGGCTTCCCGATTGGCGCCAATCCTGACCTCAAACCCGAGACCAGCAGCAACGTGGAGTTCACGCTGGTGCAGCGCATCGGAAGTTCCAACTCAATTGCCCAAATCGGTTTCTTTCGCACCGATTACCTCGACCTGATCGATTTTGACAGCATGACCTTCACGTACGTCAATAGGGGCAAGATCGTCGTGACGGGAATTGAACCGTCGGTCAGCTATCGTCTGCACCCGAAGCTGCAGCTCCAGGTCGGCATGACGCTGCTGGACATCAGCGAACGCGACGGCCTGGCGCCCCTTCGCAACAGGCCCGAGCGCAGATTCACGGCCAACGTCGCATACGAGGTGAACGAGCGCTCGTCACTGTTCGCGGCTCTGAATCACAGCGCCAGCTTCATTGACCGCTCGAATCCTACGGGAGACATAAAGATGCCTGAATTCGCCATCGTGAACGCCGGGTATTCCCTGCGCGCCGGGCCCCTGCTCTTCAAGTTCTCCATCGACAACCTATTCGACAAGGACTACGAGCAGTTCGTCGGCTTTCAGGCCCAGGATCGCAGGTTGCGCGTGGAAGCGCAGGGGGAGTTCCAGTGAGAGAACGCCGCCGGTTCAAATGAGTCGCCAGTTTCCTTTCCGCCACCTATGCTATGCAGTGGAGATCCCAATATGTCATTGACGCGTCGCCAACTTCTGGTTGGTTCGGCTGCCGTTGGCGCCACAGCTGGAGCCGGATGGGTCGCATACGAAACCCGAAACGATATCGACTGGTTGAAAAAAGACGTTACACGCGCGGAGACCCCAATCGAAAGTTCGACTGATGGCATGAGAATGCGGGATTTTGGCTCCACGGGGATCAAGGTATCGGAAGTCGGGTTCGGTGCCTGGGCGATCGGTGGTCAGGCTTATGGTCGCGTGGAACGCTCCGAGTCGTTGAGTGCACTTGCACGAGCCGAAGAACTCGGCTGCAATTTTGTCGATACGGCTGGTGTCTATGGTGACTCAGAACTGGTCCTTGGCGAGTTTTTGCGTGATCGTCGTTCACGATGGATTGTCGCGAGCAAATATTCAGGTCAAGCCGAGGGGATGGAACGCACGATCGAGGACCAGTTGCGTCGGCTGGAGACCGACGTCATCGACTTTTACATGATTCACTGGGCACCAGGCAAAGACGAACTGGATCTTTACGATCAGCTATATCGCCTCAAGAAAGCCGGCAAGGCCAGGGCGATTGGAGTTTCGCTGAAAACAGCCAACGACATCGACTACGTGCTCGACCATACGGAGTTAGACGGTTTCATGGTCAAGTTCAGCATTCTCGATCCGGACCCATTTCTTGCGCGATTGCACCGGCTGAGGGAAAAGCGCCCCGCCGTCGTTGTTCGGTCGGCGTTGAAGGAAGGGTTCCTGACGGGAAAATTCAAGCGGGATGCAAAGTTCCCGGATCCCAACGACCAACGACATGAGTGGACACAACAACAAATCGAGGAAACGGTGGATCAGGTCGAGAGGTTTCGTTTCCTCGAGGAGGAGAACGGGTCGATGGTGGTCGCCGCTGCGCGATATCCGTTGTCGTTCGCGGAAACGTCGACGGTCGTGCTTGGAACCAAGAATGTAGCGCAGGCGGAGAGCAACTTTGGTCAGGTACCCGGTCGAGTGCTCTCGACGTCAGATCTGGACCGAATTCGCCGGCTGCAGGACGAACTGCGACTGCGGACCCGACGGCAGAGAGTCGTGGAAAAGCTCCGCGACCTCCTTGGTCGGTGATCCTCGCTGAAACGGAAACCGGGTCCGGCTGACGCCGAAACCGGTACCGTTATCACTCTCGCACAGCTTCCAGTACGGTCGGTTCCTCGCTCGCTACCGGGTAGCGATCTTGGAGCGAGGGCACCGCCGTCGCCGACGCGGTGACCGTAAGCCGAAGGATACGGCCGGATGACATCCCGCCGCGTAATGAGGCGAGCGGGAAGCATGGCGCTGTGCCGGTTCAGCTTGCGCGTCGACGAGGTCGGCGCCGGGATCCATCGGGTGATCATCGTCCCGCTGGCCGAAATCCAGTCGGGCCCGCTCCGTGAGCGCAATTCCGCAGATGCGCGAAACCGTGCTGCCAAGCGGAGGCATCGCATCCTGGTCTCGGCGGTTCATCCGGGCGACGATAACGGAGGCGTCCGCGTTTCCTGGCGCGACGATCCTGGCGTTGGGAATTCCAAGCGTATCCTGCGGGACGACATCGCAGGCATTGGTGGCAGCCAAGGATGTCGTGTAGCGAAAATCAATGGTGATCGGCGTTGGCCCGCCGGTGCGGTGGCATTGCGCGCAATTCGTGTGCAGGCAGGAGCGCGCTCGCCGTGAGAGCGTGCCGCCCGTGCTTCCGTCAGGGTCGTAGCATTGCGGCAGGCGTCTCGAGACCGAGGCTGTCACGAGCCACCTGCGTGTGACACTGGAAGCATTGGATCTCGTTCGGATAGACCCAGGTCTGCGTGCCGATCAACTTCGACTTGCCGCCGGTCACGAGCGTGGCATCGGTCTGTGCGGCGTTCCATTCATACGTGTAACCGCCCCAGATGCCATACTTGCATTGTTGGCAGCCGGGGCCTGCCAAACCGAGAGACGATCATGCGCATGGGTATCACTACAATCGCGACGTCGAGGCGGCTGCGCCGCTTGCTTCTGGCGGGCGCCGCAGCCGCCGCGCTTCTCTCGCAGGCCGCCTGCGGCGGTGACGACAAGGCCGGCGAACCCGGTCAAGGTGGCACAAACCACACGCCATCCATTTCCGGTTCGCCAGCGACCAGCGTAGCCGCAAACGCGTCCTACAGCTTTCAGCCTTCTGCGTCCGATGCAGACGGCGACACCCTTACATTTGCGATCCAGAACGCGCCGTCATGGGCGACATTTTCGGCGACCACCGGTCAGATGAGCGGCACACCGGACAGCAACGACGTTGGCACTTACGGCGCCATCTCGATCAGTGTCAGTGACGGCGAAGCGTCGGCTCCGCTGCCGCCATTTTCGATCTCCGTGAGGTCATCGGCAAGCTCACCTCCCGTCATTTCCGGCCTGCCTCTGACCAAGGCATATGCTGGTTCGCTGTACCTGTTTGCACCGACCGCTTCAGACCCGGAGGGCAGTCCGCTCACCTTCAGCATCGCAAACCTGCCGGCTTGGGCTTCGTTCAGCACGACCGACGGCCGCCTGACGGGCACACCGGACTCCCCGGACATCGGCATTTATGCCGGCATCGCCATTCACGTGACCGATGGCACGACGACCGTCAGCCTGCCATCGTTCACGATTACCGTCTCCGCGGCACAGACACCGCCATCCGGGACGCCCTATCCGGGATATACGTACACACTGCCGACCATACGTCCATTCATTTCACTCGACCACTACAGTCGCGCGAGCCGGACATCCAACGCCTACACGCGGCTCAAGGCACAGGTTGACGACGTTGTAACGGTAACCAACCGTTTCGCATCAAGCGGAACGTATTCCCAGCTCGTGAGCGCGCTCAATGCTGACCACTACGGCTATTCGCCAGTGGATTCCGTCATCATGTTCCGCATCTCAGGCGACACCGCATACATTGACCAGGCCATCCGCATGGTGGACCTGTTCGTGCAGGCCGAGAATGCAACGATCGCTGCTGGCGAAATTCCGCTGAGCGCCAGGGACTCGTACCTGGAAGTCGGGCTCTACATCTCGGAACTCGCACTGACGTACGACTACGGCTATAGCCGGTTGACAGCGGCGCAACGGTCGGCATGGAGTGCTTACGCTGAGCAGGCGATTTACAACATCTGGAACTACGAAAGCGCCAGCTGGGGCAACGTCAGCCGACCGTGGACCGGATGGTCGGTCAGGGATCCGGGCAACAACTACTTTTACAGCTTCATGAAGGCCACGCAACTTTGGGCGCTGGCCAGCCAGAACCCGACATGGATTGCCTACCTCCAGTCCAACGTCTACTCGCTGCTGGTGCCATTCTTCAGCGTGCTGAATGGCGGCGGATCGCGTGAGGGCACGGGCTACGGCACGGCCTTGGGCAATCTGTTCGAGAATTACCTGTACTGGAAGGGTTCCACCGGCGAGGATCTGTCGGCCTACTCCAGTCACGCGCGCGAGACAATCGATTACTGGATCCACGCCACAGTGCCAACGTTTCAGTACTTCGCATCAATCGGTGATCAGTCGCGCGTGTCAATGCCAATAATGTTCGACTACCAGCGCAAGCTGATTCTCACTGGCGTGGCGCTGTACCCAGACACGAGCCAGGGGAAACGCGGTAACTGGTGGCTGAACCGGGCGCAGGTTACGGACGGCGGCACGGGCTGGCTGACCGGCCAGATGCGATACAACTACGACTTCAAGTACGACCTGCTTGGGGCAACCAGTTCGGAGCTGGCGCCCATCGCGCTGACATACGACGCCACTGGCGCCGGGGCTTTGTTCTCCCGCAGCGACTGGACGACAACGGCGAGCTGGATACACACCAACGCCGGCAACTACGACCAGTCACACGCGCACGAAGACCAGGGCTCATTCAGTTTCTTCAAGAACCGCTGGCTGACAATCACCTCAAATACATTGTCTAACAGCGGCATCAATCAGGGCGTTGGCGTACACAACGTTGTTCGCTTTGATTACGGGGGCGCGGCCATTCCGCAGACTGAATCCGTGTCGACCAAGACCGTGTCGGATTCGGCAGACGTTCTGCAAGTCAGCGAAAACCTGTCGCCCGCGTACTCGAATAGTGCAGGCCAAGTGTCCAGCTGGGTTCGCGAACTGATCTACACACGTTCTTCGCACAACCTGCGCATCCACGACGTTTGCAGCATTGCGGCTGGCGTCACCGCAGTGTTCCAGCTACACACGCCCGTCCAGCCGGTCCGCCAGTCGGACGGCTCGTACCTCGCGGGAGATCTGCGAGTCACGCCGGTGCTGCCAGCGTCGCCGACAGTGAATATCGTGAGCATGAGGGATGAATCTTCCGACTTCTCGGATGGTTACCGCCTCGAGCTGCGCGGCCCGGCCTCGAACTGCGAGTTCATCGTCAGCTTGGCGGCGCAATAAAGCCCGGTCCCTAGCCCGCCGGCGGCGAGTAGACCGCCGGGATGTCGGTGATCACGAAGGTGGCTTTCTTGCCCTTCGCGTTCACGGGCTTCCACACCGGGCGCAGGTCGCGTCCGGCCGCGGCACGCTGCTTCGGGTCGAGCACCCCGACCGAAGACAGGCCGGTGACTTCTTCCAGCTGCGACTGCACCGTCACGTCCGGCCCGCCGCGCCCTGAATTAGAAGCCAGAGCCAACCATTAGTGCTAGCGGAACTCTTGCTGCGCCGTTTGATCCCGGTACTGGCCACGGATTCCCCAGCCGCAAAGCTGCCAGATCAGGGCGACGACTAGCGTGGCGCCAGGTCGGGCAGGGTAGGAGCCTGGACCCGCGAGTAGCGCTGGCGCAGCCGCAGCAAGGGCCGTTCCAGCAGGTAGTACGAGAGCATCGCCATGCCGATGGCCATGGCCAGGTTGAGCGGGAAGGCGGCGAAGACGCCGTGCGAATAGTGGTCCAGGAACGGCTGCTGCCACAGGTACAGCGAGTAACTCAGCACCCCCAGCCAAACCAGCGGCGGCCAGTTGAGTACCCGTCCGGCCAGGTTCTGCTGCCGCCACCGCGTGCTGGCTTCGACGATGGTCGCGATCGCCAGCAACATCAGCGGGTAGCCGAACAGGTCGGCCAGGGTGTAGCCCGAGCTCAGGTGGTGGATGGCAAAGATCAGCGGCACCAGCAGCAGCATCGCGGGCGAGCGCGTGAAGCGCAGGTAAAGCGGCTGGCGCAGCAGCCATTCGCGTCCGATGGCGAACAGGCAACCGATCGCGATCCCGTCGCAAACTGCCGGGAAGATCGGCATGTCCTCCATCGGGCTGCCGTGGAAGGCCGGGCGCATGGCCGAGCGCACCAGCGGTGCCGCGACGAAGAAAGCCAGCGCCACCCACGCGCCCCGCCGCACGCCCAGCCGCGCCAGCGCGAATGGCCACAGCAGGTAGAACTGCTCTTCCACCGAGAGCGACCACAGGTGGCCGAGCTCCCAAGAGGGGTCGGGCACGAAGTTGACCGTGTAGGTCAGCGCCGCGACCAGGTCGATGGTCCTGAGCTCGATCCAGCCCAGCGAATCCGCCAGCGCCATCGCGCCGATGAAGGCGAACGCGGCCGGGAAGATCCGCAACGCGCGCCGCGCGTAGAACGCACGCAGTGAGATGCGACCGTGCTGCTCGAGTTCTCGCATCAGCAGGGTGGTGATCAGGAACCCGGAAATCACGAAGAACACGCGCACGCCGAGCAGGCCGTAGTCGCCCAGGATGTGCTCGAGGCCCAGTTCGGGGAATCCCCTGGTCGCGTGCAGGTGGCCGACCACCACCAGTGCGATCGAAATCGCGCGCAATCCGTCCAGCGACGGGATCTTGCCGTCGGAGAGGGCGGCGTTCATCCGCCGCGCTTCCACAGCGCATGCCAACCGTAGTGCAGCATCAAGCGCGCAGAGCGCAGCCAGCCGATGCCCTCGATGTCGCGATAGATTCGCCACTGCCAGCCTGCCGCGCGCAGATTGTTGGCCGAGACCGAACCGTCGCGCACCAGGTAGCTGTCCAGCCTCTGCGCGCGCACGCTGCCGACCGAGCGCGCAAGCCACGCCGTTGCGTCGTACTCCGGCATGACGACGCTGACCAGCCGCGGGTCCGCGATCCCGCTCATGCCGGCCGCCGGCCAGGGCTCCGCAACCGCCGCTGGTCGAGCGCATCGCGCGTTTGCCTGCCGCAATCGGCATTGCTCGCCATCCATGTGTCCAGCTCCAGACGACCCAACCGCAAGGCCACCGGGCGCACGCCCGGCATGCGGATCTGGCATGGCGGCTCCTGCCGGCACTCCGCATCGGTCCGCGCGGAGTGCTTCCACACATTCTCCTCCACAAACGCTACCAGATGCGGGCGCAAGTTGGTCGACCGGCGCCTCGCTGCCATCGATCGACGACCACTGCCGGATCGACCCGATGGCGGGTTGACGTGGCATTTTGCGTTATGACAGGAAGCGATCCGGGTCGCACCGGCCCTCGATCAGGGTGCACGGCATTGACGATCGAACCAGTCCAGCACAGCGGCGACCAGTTCGGCCTGTGCCCCGCGCCCCGTGAAGGTGTGGTCGGCGGCTGGGGACCAGGCCACGTCGACGCGCCCGCGCAGCGTCCCCCCATCGCGCCGGACGTCACGAGGACGACTTGATGACGATGCTCGAATAGATTGACTTGACCACCGCGCGAGATCAGGCCACCAGCGCCTGCAACAGGCTGTCGAAGGCGTCGAGATAGGCGTCCACGTCATCGCGGGTTGCCGGTACCGGCACGGTGGGGCCGGCGCCGACGATCGCCTCCCATACGCCGCGGTTGGCGAGCCACACGCGGATCAGGCGCGCCAGCGTGTCGTCCTGCACCGCGCTTGCCTCGCTGGCATTCCGGGGCGGCTTGGGTGCGAACACGTAGCCGGATCGTGGCCCGAGTTCATGGATGAACCACGGCAGCCCGGCACGGGCCACCGCGGCACGCATGCCGGCGGCCAGCTCCGCGCCGAGTGCCTGCGTGTGCTGGTAAGCAGCCGGCTTCAGCACCTCGAGCATCGTCGCGCGCGCTGCCGCCAGGGCCAATGGATTTCCGAACAGCGTGCCGCCCGTGGCGATCATTCCCTCGCGCTCGCCATTTGCGCCCTTGTGCTGGGTCAGCAGCGCGCCGATTTCCGCACTCATGCCCCAGGCACCGAAGGGCACGCCGCCGGCAATCGACTTGCCTGCGGCCACCAGGTCAGGCGCCAGATCCCAGGCACGGGTGAGGCCGCCTGGGCCGACGACCTGCGTGTGCGTCTCGTCCAGGCACAGCAGCACGCCCGCGGCACGGGTCAGCGCGCGCAACTCCGCGTGGAAGCCCGGCTCGGGCAGGATCATCACGTGATTGTTGGTGAGCGCAGGCTCGGTCATGACGAGCGCCACGTCGCCCATTGCCAGTGCCGCGCGCGATGCGAATGGCTTCGATGTTGGCCTGCGTGGCGGACGAGGTGTACTGCCACTGCGGCAGGCCGAACCGACGCGCGAGTTCCTCCGACACCGTGATCGCGTCTTCGGTCGGCAGCATAAACTGGTTTCCGGCGAGCATCGCCTCGTTCACGGCACGCACGACCGGTGCCGGCGCGTAACCGCAGAACATCGACATGTCGGCGATGTTGAAATCGGCGTAACTGAACCCATCGACGTCCGTGAAACGCGCGCCGGACGCCTGTGCGACCCACATTGGCTCGTGGTGATAGCTGCCGCGCATCCACGCCATCGGCACGCCGTTCGGCATCGAGGCCAGGGCACGCCGACGCAGCGCCGCGGAATGCGGGCGCGCCTCGTGGAATCGCTGATCCTCGCGATTCTTCAGGTCACGTACGCGATCGGAATTCGGCTGTCCAGACACGGGCCGCGCCTCCGGCGGACGGACGACAACGGCAACCGGGCCCGGCTGACGCCGGGCCCGTTATCCTGATCACTCGCCGACGGCTTCCTGCGCGGCCGGCTCCTCGGCCACTACCTCGGCGCTGGAGTCCAGGAAGCCCCGGTGGTCCTCGCTCCCGTCGCGCTTGGCGCGGCGCTGGGCATGGAAGGAGAAGCCGGTTCCGGCCGGGATCAGGCGGCCGACGATGACGTTTTCCTTGAGGCCCCGGAGGTCATCCTTGATGCCGCGCACGGCCGCGTCGGTCAGCACGCGCGTGGTCTCCTGGAAGGAGGCCGCGGAGATGAACGAATCGGTCTGCAGCGAGGCCTTGGTGATGCCAAGCAGCATCGGCTCGAATTCCGCCGGCTTCTTCTTCTGGCCCTCGAGGCGGTCATTCAGTTCGAGGATGCGCGCACGCTCGAGCTGCTCGCCGCGCAGCAGCGTGGAGTCGCCCGCTTCCTTGACCTCGACCTTGCGCAGCATCTGCCGGACGATCACCTCGATGTGCTTGTCGTTGATCTTCACGCCCTGC
>Ga0105107_10000111_pt1 | contig 45078 bp, 38 predicted proteins | sample PPLLaktember2015_6_FD_79335 | JGI IMG/M metagenome (GOLD analysis project Ga0105107, IMG submission 79335) | Freshwater sediment microbial communities from Prairie Pothole Lake near Jamestown, North Dakota, USA - PPLs Lake P8 Core (1) Depth... | ecosystem: Environmental > Aquatic > Freshwater >...
GCCCCGCGCCCCGCCGCCGAGCCGCCCCAGGGCGACGCCGAACGCCTCGTCGCCCAGACCTTCGCCCGCGTCCTCGACCTCCACACCGTCGGGCGACACGACTCCTTCTTCGATCTCGGCGGCGACTCGCTGCGCGCGATCCAGGTGGTCGCCGCCCTGCGGCGCGCGGGCTGCGCGGCCTCGGCGCGCCTGCTCTTCGAGCACGACACGCCCTGCTCCCTCGCCGACGCGCTCGAGCGTCGGGCGGAGCATGCCGTCGCGCCCGCGGAGCCGCGGACGCTCACGTTCCCGGAGCAGGCGGCGTCGGACGAGGTCCGCGCGCGGCAGCCGGGCCTCGAGGACGCGCATCCGGCCTCGCCGGCGCAGGACTGGATGGAGCGACGCTCCGCGGCGTCGGCGTCGGACCCCTGGATCACGCACACGCGGGTCGAGCTCGCAGGCGACGTCTCGCGGGCGGGCCTCGAAGCTGCCCTCGACGCCGTCGTGCGCCGGCATGCGGCGCTCCGCAGCTCGTTCGTGCGCGCGTCGAACGGCGTGCTCGTGCAGCGGGTCCACCCCGAGGTCGAGACGCGCCTCGCGTTCCGCGAGCTCGGGAGCGCCCGGTGCGAGCTCGTCGAGAGCGCGGTCGAGGAGGAGCTGCGCCGGCATCGCGCGCTCGGGCTCGAGGCTTCGCGCCCGCCGCTCCACCGCGCGACGGCGCTGCGTACGCCGGACGGTCGCATGCAGGTCCTGATCTCGAACCGCCATCTGATCCACGACGGCTGGTCGGCGGCGGTGGTGCTGCGCGATCTGATCGCCGCGCTCGCCGCGCCGAGCGCGCGCCTGGAGCGGGCGCGGCCGTTCCGCGCGGCCCTCGATCACGCGGCCGCCCAGGGCGTCGGGGGCGGCGAGCAGTTCTGGCGCGGGCTCCTCGGCGGCGTCCGCGCTCCCGGGTCGGACGGGAAGGCCGGCCCGGTGACGCGAGCGCGTGTGGCGCTGCCCGCCGCGTGGCGAAGCGCGCTCGAGGCCCTCGTCCGCGCCCGCCGGCTGCCGCTCGGCGCGCTGCTGGAAGCCTCGTTCGCCGTCGCCCTCGCCCGCTGCGAGGGTCGGGACGACGTGCTCTTCGGCACCACGCGCGCCGCACGGCCGGCGGAGCTCGACGGCGTCGACGAGATCGTGGGCCCCCTCGCGACCGTGCTGCCGCAGCGCGTACGCCTCGAGAGCGGGGCGCGCCTGCCCGACCTCGCCGGGGCCGTCGCCCGCGTGCACCGCGCGCTCGACGCCTGGGCCCACACGCCGCCGGATGCGCTCGCGGCGTGGGGGCTGCTCCCGACTGCGGACGCTCACCTCCGCGCGGTCTTCACCTGGCAGGACTTGCCGCGCAGATCGGCCGCGGCGCCGGCGGCCCTCGTCGGCGCGACCCCCCAGATCCGACGCGTGCTCGTGTCGGTCGGCGAGCCGGTCTTCCCGATCACCGCCCAGGCGATCCCGGGCGCCGCGATCGAGCTCGTGATCGCGTCCGACCGAGCGCCGGCCGGAGCCCTGCTCACGGGCTGGCTCGAGGCCCTCGCAGACGCGCTCGCCGCGCCCGCCACCACCATGCCGACGATCGTCGAGATCGCGGAGGAGGAATCCGCATGGGTCGCGCTCGCGCTCTAGAACCGGGCCACGTCGGCTCGCACGACGGGCTGCTGCTGCTCGGCGCTGCCGACGTCGAAGCGATGCTTCGTGGCCGCGAGCGAGAGCTCGTGGCAGTGGTGTCGGACGCCTATCGCGCGTTCGATCGCGGCGAGGCGAGCCTCCCGCACTCGAGCTTCCTCCGCTTCCCCGAGCGTCCGCGCGATCGCATCATCGCCCTGCCTGCGTGGCTCGGTGGCCGCTTCGACGCCGCGGGCATCAAGTGGATCGCATCGGTGCCCGAGAACCACGCGCGAAATCTGGATCGCGCGTCGGCGCTGATCGTGCTGAACGACGCAGGCACGGGTCGGCCGGTCGCGGTGCTCGAAGGCTCCCTGGTGAGCGCCGCACGGACCGCCGCGAGTGCCGCGCTCGCGGCGTCGGTCCTCGCGCCGGCCGGGCGCTGCGAGGCGGTCGGCCTGGTGGGCTGCGGCCCGATCGCCTTCGAGACCCTGCGTTTCCTGCGCGTGATGCGACCGGAGCTGGAAGCGGTGGTGGTGCACGATCGGCTGCCCGAGCGCGCCCGCCGCTTCGCCGAGCTGGCCGACCGCGTCCTCGGCGTCGGCAAGGTCTCGCTCGCCGCGTCGCCGTCCGACGCGCTGACCGACCGCGCGCTGGTGGTGCTCGCGACCAGCGCCACCGAGCCTCATCTCGACGACCTGTCTGCGTGTCGGCCGGGCGCGGTCGTGCTCCATCTCTCGCTGCGCGACCTCGCGCCCGGCGTGCTGCTCGGCTGCCGGAACGTCGTCGACGACTTCGAGCACGCGACGCGGGCCGGCACCTCCCTCGAGGGGGCGCTGGCGTTGGCCGGCCCGGACGGGCTCGATTGCACGCCGCTGGCCGCGTGGCTGCGCGACGACCCCGCGCCGACGCCGCCGCAGGATCGCCCGATCGTGTTCGCGCCGTTCGGGCTGGGCGTGCTCGACATCGCGCTCGCCGTGGATCTCGTGGCGCGCGCCTCCGGCGCGGGCCGTGGCATGCGGCTGCCGGACTTCCTCCCGGACTACTGGGCGCGACGGGTCGAAGCTTCCCCCGTGCGGACGACCGCATGAAGCCCATGCTCCGCATGGTCCCCGTTGGCGTCGCGCGCAGCGCGCGCGTCGAGGCCGCGGACGAGATCCGTCTGTTCTGTCTTCCTCATGCGGGCGGCACGCCCGCCGTCTTCCGCGCCTGGCCGCGCCTCGCATCCGATCGCACGGCGGTGTACGGCTACGACCTGCCGGGCCAGGGCGCCCGGTTTCGCGAGAAGGCATTCGACGAGCTCCAAGCGCTGGTCGATGCGTTGCTCGTCGCGACCGCACCGCTCCTCGACCGCCCCTTCGTGCTCTTCGGCCACAGCCTCGGCGGCCTGCTCGCCTTCGAGCTCGCCCACGCGCTGAGGCGCGCGGGGCTGCCCGCGCCGCGCCTTGCCGCGCTCTCCGCCTGCCGCCCGCCGGAGCGCCTCGATCGCCGGGGCCGCCGGCGGGTCGCGACGCTCTCGGACGACGAGCTCGTCGCCGAGCTGCGCCGTCTCGGCGGGACGCCCGAGAAGCTGCTCGACGACGCCGAGCTACGTCCCCTCATCCTCCCGCGTCTTCGCAGCGAGCTCGGGATGCTCGACGACTACGTCTCGAGGACCGAGGCGCCCCTCGACGCGCCGATCCTCGCGCTCGCCGGAGAGGACGACGCGATGGTGCCGCCCGCGATCTGCGTCGGATGGCGTCGCCACACGCGCGCGGCGTTCTCCCTCGAGGTGCTGCCAGGCGACCACTTCTTCCACGTCGCGGATCCGAAGCGGGTGGTGGCAACCCTCCAGCGAGCCGCGGTCCTGCCGGGCGCGGACCCCGAGGCGTGGCGTGCCTGAGCGCGTCGTCGCCTTCGCTCTCGGCGCCTGCTTGCTGCAGGCGCTCGGCGAGACCGCGCAGAAGGGTGCATTGCGCCGGGCGGTGGCGGGATCACGGGGGCGCGGTCGTGCGCGCGCCCTCTGGGCCGCGGGCCTCGCCCTCTCGCTCGGTGGCGCGGCCTTCGCGGTCGAGGCGCTCGGGCGCGGCGAGATGCTGCTCGTGAGTCCGGTCCTCGCCGCAACGAGCGGACTTGCAGCGCTGTTCGGAACCCTGATCCTGCGCGAGCGGCTCACGCCACGCGAGCTCGCGGGTCTCGTCGCATTGCTCGGCGGTCTCGTCGTGCTCGCTCTCGCCGAGGGCGCGCCGCGAGCGCGCGATCGCGAGGCGGCCGGCGGGCTCGCTGCGCTTGCGCCGACCGCGGGCCTCGTCGTGGCCGTAGGTGCCGCGGTCGGTGGACGGCTCCTCGCCGCGGCGCTCGCGGCGGGCGTCGCCCTCGGCGTCGGGAGCGCCCTCTTGAAGGAGGCGACCCTCCACTGCGACGCCTGTGCCGCGGGCTTCACGCTGGCGGATCCCCGGGCGTGGACGGCTCTCGCGGGCCGCGGCGAGACGGCGGTCGGCGTGCTGGCCCAAGGCGTCGGCGTCGGACTGACACAGGTCGCGTTCTACTTCGGCCGCGTGAGCCTGGTCGTGCCGCTGCGGAGCGTCGCGACGGTCGCCGTCACCACGGCCGTCGCCGTGACGCATTTCGGCGAGCGCCTCGACGGCGTGCGGGCCGTCGCGATCGGCGCGCTCGTGCTCGGCATCGTGGCGATCGGCGGTGCGTCGCGGCACGCGCGCGCGGATTCCGTCCCTTTCGACGAGGAGGAACGTCATGGCGGTGCACGAGAGCGTTCGTGAGCTGATCGGAAGGACGCCGATCGTACGTCTGGAGAGCGCGTCGCGCGAAACCGGAGCGCAGCTCTACGCGAAGCTCGAGGGCTACAACCTCACGGGAAGCGTGAAGGATCGCGCAGCCCGGTACATCCTCGAGCGCGGCCTCGCGGAGGGGCGGATCGACCGCGACACGCTCGTGGTCGAATCGAGCTCCGGGAACTTCGGCATCGCGCTGGCCTTCGCCTGTCGCAGCCTCGGCGTGCGCTTCCGCTGCATCACGGACGTGAACGCGACGTCGATGAACCGGTTCCTGATCGAGCAGGCCGGCGCGGAGCTCGAGGTCGTGTCCGAGCCCGACGCGAGCGGCGGCTATCTCCACACCCGCATCCGCCGCGTGCTCGAGATCCTGCGCAGCGACCCGAGCGCCTTCTGGACCAACCAGTACGCGAGCGCGTGGAACTGGGAGGCGCACTACCACGGAACCGCGCAGGAGATCCACGCCGACATGATGCCCCGGGTCGACCACGTGTTCGTGGCGGTGAGCTCGGGCGGGACGCTCATGGGCTGCGCGCGCTTCTTCCGGGAGCGCGCCCCGGGCGTGCGCATCGTCGCGGTCGACGTCCGCGGATCGGTGATCTTCGGCGGAGCGCCGAGCCGCCGTCACATTCCGGGAATCGGCTCGAGCCGCGTACCGGAGATCCTCGACCCCAGCCTGGTGGACGACGTCGTCGAGGTGGACGAGGAGGCGGCGGTGCGCGAGTGCTGGCGTCTGCTTCGCGAGGAGTCCCTCTTCGTCGGCGGCTCGGCGGGAGCGGTGTCGGCGGCGATGCGCGCGTACCCGTGGAGCAGCCGGCCGCGGGGACGCACGCCGGTCGCGGTCGCGATCTTCGCCGACCGGGGCGAGCGCTACTTCGACGGCCTCTACGACGCGCGCTGGATCGCGGCCCGGTTCCCGCGCATCGCGACGGCGTCCCGGCGCGCGGCGCCCGACCCGATCGAGATCTGGGGCGAGGGGCTCGCGAGCGCTCCTGCGCAGCCGTGAGCCGTTTCCCTTCAGTTCCCGTCGACACCAACCGATTGATCGGTAGACTACCTACCGATCAATCGGTTGGTGGGCGGGAGCCCGGGGAGGCGACGTGGCGGCGAGGGCGACGGAACGAGGGGGCAGGGGTCGGACGGCCGGGCTCAAGGTGTCCGCGCCGGGGGGCGCGCGGTCCCTGGCTCGGGCGCCGGGGGCGGTCGGCGACGCGATCGGCTCGCGCGAGCGGATCGTCGAGGAGGCGATCGCGTTGCTGGCGGACCACGGGTACCCCGGGATGAGCCTCCAGGAGATCGCCGACCGGGTCGGGATGCGGAAGAGCAGCCTCTTCTTCCACTTCCCGTCCAAGCAGGATCTCGCGAGCGCGGCCTACCGCGTCGTGACCCAGGAGTTCGTCGACCTGCTGGCGGGCCTCGCGGCGCCGGGCGCGGCGTCCCTCGACCAGCTCGAGCGCGCGATCGACGGAGCGGTGGACTTCGCGGTCGCGCATCCCTCCCACGCGCGGCTCGGCATGCGGCTCTTCGTCGACCAGGCGAGTCAGCTGCGGGAGGTCCAGCCGGAGCAGACCGACGATCCGCTGGTCCGACTCTTCCTCGTGTTCGGCGGATGGCTCGAGCGTGCTCGACGCGCGCGCGTGGTGCGGAGCCTCGATCCGCGCCAGGCCATGCTGCACCTGTTCGGGCTGCTGCTCTTCTACCCGGCCGTGTCGCAGACCGTCGGACCCCACGTGCTCGGAGCGGATCCTTTCTCGCCGGCCGCGGTGCGCGCCTGGAAGCGCGAGCTCGTCGCGTTCGTGCGCGGAGGGCTCGCCGCGTGAGGCGGTCGCGCTCGATACTCATCGGGGCGGCGCTCGCGCTGACGCTCGCTGCCGCGACGGCGTTCGCGCCGCCGGCGAGCCGCGCTCGTGAGGGCGCAACGGGAACGCGCGAGGATCACGACGGGCTGATCGTGCTGCGCTTGCGCGGCTCGTACCAGGAGATCGGACGGCAGCAGGTGGAGCTCCTCGGCAGCGAGGCGCGCTCCACCGCGGCGCTCTTCCGCGCCCGCTTCGGACGCGCGATCGAGAAGGGCGGCGCGGGCTCGCGGCTGCTCAGCGGACCCGTGCTCTGGGGGTGGACCGTCCTCGGCCCCTGGCTCGACGACAGCGGGCTGTTCGAGGAGCTCGCCGGGATCGCGAGCGGGCTCGGCGTCTCGCATCTGGATGCGCTCCGCATCTTCCTCGGCGGTCTCTACGGCGGCTCGACCGCGTTCGTCGCGACAGGCGCCGCGACGGCCGACGGCGGCGCGGTGCTCGGACGGAACATCGACTGGAGCGACGACGACGGCGTGCGCGTTCCCGTGGTCACGATCGTCGAGCCCGAGGGCGACGATCTCGCATACGTGTCGTCGGGCTGGCCGCTCGGCAGCGTGCCGATCGTCGGCCTGAACGACGCCGGGCTCGCCCTCTCCGTGAACTTCTTCCACGCCGACGAGATGAGCAGCCTCTCGGTGCCGAGGATCCCGTATCGGCGCGCGCTCCAGCGGGCGCGCACGGTGGAGGAGGCGCTCGCGATCTTCGAGGGGGCCGCGAACCTCGGGGGCCCGGGCCTCGTCCTCTTCGCCGACGCGTCGGGCGCGATCGCGCTGCTCGAGTGCACGGTCTCGCAATGCGCGCGCTTCGCGGGCGACGACGACGTGATCGCCGAGTCCAACCATGCGCGAACGCCCGAGATGGGACGCCACGACCTGGGGCGCACGGACGACTCGCTCCGGCGCCTCGCCGCGATGGAGGCGGCGGTCGCCGCGCGCCGCGGCGGCATCGATCCCGCCGCGGCGGCCGCGATCCTCCGCGAGCGGAGCGGGCGCTTCGTCAACCAGTCGGTGGTCGCCAACCCGAGCGTGCTCTCCTCGATCGTGGTGCAGCCGGCCGCGCGCGTGCTGTGGCATTCCACGGCGCGGCAGCCTCTCGCGCCCTACGGCGAGCTCGTGCCCCTCTCGCCGTCGCGCGTGCCCGAGGGCGTGGCGGCGATTCCGGCGGATCCCCGCTTCGGGGGCGACGCGCTCGCTCGCGATGCGGCGCTGCTCGCCGCGACCCGGGACGCGCTGCGCGCGTACCGCGCCGGCGACGTCGAGGACGCCGGGCGGATCTGGGACGAGCTGGCGGATGCGCCCGGCGATCTCGATCCCGCGCGCCTCGCCTGGGCGCGCGCGCTGGTGCGTTGGCGGACCGGCCGCCTCGACGAAGCGCGAGCGCTGCTCCAGACGATCGACGTCGAGGCCGCGCCCTTCGGCGTAGCGGCCTCCACGCTGGTCGCGCGCGCGATCCTGGCGCGACCGGACGCGGACGCCGCCGCCGCGTGGCAGCGCGCGGACGAGCTCGTCGCGGCGCATCCCGACATCACGTCCGACGAGGAGATTCCCGGGCTGCGCGCGGCGATCGCGCGCGCCGGCGCCGGCGACGCCGTCGTGCTCTCGCCGGCCGAGTTCGAGCCTCATCAGGCCGTCCCCGCACCCGTGGCGTCGCCGCGACGCGCGGCGCTGGCACGGAAGGAGTCCCCATGATCCGCCGCTACGCCGAGATCGTCGTCCGCTTCCGTGTGCTCGTGCTCGTCTGCGCGCTCGCCTCCGTCGTCAGCAGCTACTGGGCGCTCTCGCGCTTCCAGACCGACGGAGCGATCGCGTCGCTGCTCGAGCCCGGCGATCCGACGCTCGAGGCGCTGGACCGCTTCCAGCGGCATTTTGGGAGCGACGAGACGATGCTCGTCATGATCCAGGCTCCGGACGTGTTCGCGCCCGCGGTGCTCGACGCCGTCGCCCGCTACACGACCGCGATGCAGGAATCGCGCGACGTTCCCTTCTCCGAGGTCGTGTCGCTCACCAGCGTGCGCGAGGTGCGATCGGGCGAGGACGGCGTCGACATCCGCCTCGCGATCGAAGCCCCGCCGCGGAACGCTGGCGAGCAGGCGGCGTTGCGCGAGCGCGTGCTCGGCGGCTCGATCGCCGACTCGGGCCTCGTCTCCGCCGACGGCGCGACGACGGCGATCGTGGGGCGCGTGCGGCAGACGGGCGTCGAGCCGACCCGCGAGCAGCGCGCCGCGACGCTCGCGGCGATGCGCCGCCTGGTCGAGGAGTACCGGCCCGCCGACCCCGGGGTCTCGGTGACGCTGATCGGCGCCGGCGAGGTCGACCAGGCGATCTCGGAGGGGCTCGCGCGCGACAACCAGCGCTCGCTGCCGATCACGGGCGCGGTGCTGGCGACGCTCATGGCGCTCTGCCTCGGGGGCCTCCGCCAGTCCCTGCTCGCCGTGGTGTCGGCGGTCGGCGCGCTGGTCCTGGTCGCGGGCTCGATGGCGCTCGCGGACGTACGGCTGAACCTCGTCACCGTGATGATCCCGGCCGTGGTGGTCACGATCGGGATGGGCGACGCGATCTACGTGGTCTCGCGCTTCCGGGAGCACGCGCGCGAGCTCGGCGCCGGCGTCGAGGCCGTCACGCGCACCCTCTCCGAAATCTGTGCGCCCGCCGTCGTCTCGGCGCTCACCACCGCGGTCGGCTTCGGATCGCTGCTCCTGAGCGACCAGAAGCCGGTGCGCGAGTTCGGCGGCTTCGTCGCGATCGGCGTGCTCGCGGCCTTCCTCCTGAACTTCGCCGTGCTCCCGGGCCTGCTGCTCTTCCTTCCGCGACCGCGGCGCGCCCGCTCCGGCGCCTCGACGCGGGTCGTGGCCGCGATCGAGGCGATCGTGGGCTGGGCGGTTTCGCACGCGTCGCTCGTGCGCGGCGTCGGCTGGTGCGCCCTCGCCTTTGGCCTGGCGGGGACGCTGAACCTCCGCACGGGAATGAACACCCTCGACTTCTTCCGCAAGCCGATCCCCGAGCTGATGGCGATCTCGACCGCCGAGCGAGCGCTCGGCGGGAGCAAGTCGCTCGAGGTGATGCTCGAGGGACAGCCCGGCTCCGTGGTGTCTCCCGCGGCGCTCGCCTGGATCGCGGACCTGAGCGCGGTGGCGCGCAGTGAGCCCGTCGTCACGGGTGTGGAGTCGGTGGTGGACCTGCTGGACGGCGTGCAGCGTGCGCTCGGCACGACGCCCGCCGACGCGGCGACGCCGCGCTCGGCCGATCGCCTGCTCGCGCTGTACGAGCTCGGGGCCGGCCCGGCAGACCTGCAGCGTTGGCTCGACTACGACACCAACTCGGTGACGCGGATCAGCCTGCGCCGGCGCGTCGCCGACTCGTCGGAGATCGCCGCGCTGGTCACGCGGATCGACGGCTTCGTCGCAGCCCACCCGCCGCCGGACGGTCTCGTCGCCACCGTGACGGGGCGCAGCGTGCTGATGTCGCGCCTCACGGAGGCGGCATTCGAGACTTTGCTCTGGAGCAGCATGACGGCGGGCCTGATGATCCTGGCGACGCTCGCCGTCCTGTTCCGGTCGCTGCGGGTCGCGGCGATCTGCATGGTCCCGAACCTGATCCCGATCGCGATCGGCGTCGGCATGCTGGGCGTCCTGGGAATCCCGCTCGACGCCACGACGGCCACCGCCGCCTCGATCGGCATCGGGCTCGCGGTGAACGACACCATCTATTTGACCCACGGCTTCCTGAAGGGCTGGCGCGCCGGGGTCGCTGCCGAGGAGGCGTTGGCCGAGCACGCGCGCACGCTGGGGGAGCCGACGCTCTACACGAGCGTGATGTTGGCCGCGGGCTTCGCGGCGCTGATGCTCGGCGAGTTCCTGCCGATCGTCCATCTCGGCCTCGTCCTCGCGACGATGGTCTCGGCGGCGTTGCTCTGCGATCTGCTCGTCACGCCGGCGCTGCTCGTGCTCTACGCCCGGGCCCACGAGCGCGCCGCGGAGCCCGTAGCCGCCGCGCTCGAGGTGGCGTCGTGAGGGCGCCGGCGGCGTGGCTCGCGGGCGCGACGCTGTTCGCCGTCGCATCCGGGGCCTTCGGCACGCCCTCCGAGGATGCCATGCCGAGCGGACCCGCGTCGGTCGAGGCGTTGATGGACGGCGCCTTCGCGAACTTCTTCCGCTTCTCCTACGTGCAGCGGATGGAAGTGCGGGTCGAGGCGAACGCGACCCGACCGCTCGAGCGCGTGCTCGATCTCGCCCACCGTCGCGTCGGTGAGGAGTCGACCTGGTGGATCATCTACCAGTCGCCCGAGCACCTCCGTGGCACCGCCCTGCTCGCGCTCGAGCACGCCGACGGCGCTCGCGAGCAGTTCGTCTACGCCCCCGACCTCCGGCGGGTGCGGCGGATCTCGAGCGCGCAGCGGGCGGATCGCATCGCAGGAACGGATTTCTCGTTCGAGGACCTCGACATCAAGCATGCCGAGCGTTTCCGCTTCCGCTACGTCGGCCCCGACACCGTCGAGGGTATCGGCTGCCAGCGCGTCCTGTCGGAGCCGCTCTTCGACTCGGGGTACGCGCAGATCGAGTGGTGCGTCGATCCCCGGCGGTCCTTCATCGTGCGGATGCGGGGCCTCGACCGGCACGGGAATCCGATCAAGATCCTCACGATCGACCCGTCGACCGCGAAGCGCAGCGGCGATCACCTGATTCCGTGCGACATGACGATGGTCGACGAACGGACGGGCAGCCGGACGAAGGTCCGGGTCTCGGAGATCCGCGTCGATCCGGCGTTTCCGGAGGGCACGTTCTCGAGCCGGGCGCTCGAGATGGAGCGAACGCTTCCGTTCCTCTCGGTGTTCCGAGGGAAGGGCTGAGCGATGCAGCGCTGCGCGGTCGCGCTGCTCCTCCTTCTCGCGCTCGTCGGGGACGCGCAGGGGGAAGCGTCGGGCTTTCCGTTCGCGTGGAGCCCGGAGACCGACCTCCCGCTCTACGCGCGCTTCCGCGCCGAAGGGCTTCCGAAATGGCAGGTGGGGATCGCCTTCCCGCTCTATCTGCAGAAGGTGCGTCGCAACAAGCACTCGGCGCCGGTGGAGGAGCTGCGGTACTTCGAGGCGCAGCGCGAGCTCCTGCGCGAGCTCGCGTCCTCCGAGCGCGGCGCGGACGTCGGCGAGCCGGCCGCCGGGATCCGCTTCGGCATGGTGGGCGACATGATGTGGGTGCGCGACGGATGGGGCGAGGTGCTCGACCCCGAGCTGCGACGCCATCTCGCGGGGTTCGACGTGCTCGTCGGCAATCTCGAGACGGTGGTGTCGCCGCGCTTCGGCGTGCCGACGCTGGTGCCGGCCCCCCGGCGCTTCAACTCGCCGCCGAGCCTGCTGCGCGGGCTCTCGGCCGGGCCGGGACGGAGCCTCTTCAGCGCGCTCTCCGTCGCGAACAACCACACGACCGACTTCGGCGAGCCGGGCATCCGCGACACGATCGCCGCGCTCGACGCCGAGGGGATCCGCTGGAGTGGGGTGTCGGAAGCGCCCGCATCACCCGCCTACGCCGTGATCGATCGGGCGGGCGTGCGCGTGGGCTTCCTCGCCCTGACGTACGGAGTGAACGAGCCCGAGCCCTCCTCGCTCGCGCCGAACCTGCTGCCCTCGCCCTCCGAGGTCTCGTCCGACGGGCTCGCGCCGATCCGCGCGGCGCTCGCCGGCATGGCGCGCGACGGGGTCGATCTGCGCGTCGTGAGCGTGCACTGGGGACACGAGTTCGAGTACTACCCGACGCCCGAGACGATGCAGCTCGCCCGCGAGCTCGTGCGCGCGGGCGCGGACGTCGTGATGGGCCACCACCCGCACGTCGAGCAGCCGTTCGAGGTCTGCTTCGTCGACGGCTACGCCTCGCGCCTCGCCGCGCAGGGCGTACGGGCGTCCGCGCTCGCGGCGGACCGGGGATGCGTACTGGAGGACGGCGCCGGACGCCCGCGCAAGGCGCTGGTCGCCTACTCCCTCGGCAACTTCCTGACGCAGATCCCGGCGACGGCCAGCCGGGTGGGCATGCTTGCCGCGCTACGCGTCTCGCGCGGGCCGGACGGCCGCGTCGAGTGGCGCGGGCCCGAGGTGACGCTGCTCTACAACGTGCCGGCGCATCCGCGAACGGGCGCGCGATCGGTGGTGCTGCTCGACCGCTTCGCGGCAGAAGGCTGCGGTGGCGAGGGCTGTCCGGACGATCTCGAGCCCGTGGCCGCCTTCCTGCGGCGGCATCTCGTCGGCGTCCGCGCGCCGCAGGCGCGCACGGTCGCCGTCCACTAGCGACCGGCGGAACGCCGCGCGCGGCGGCCGGCGCGGAAATGGCGCGACGCGTCGAGCGCGCTGTATCGTCGCGACGATGGACGGCAACGCTCGAGCCCATGGTGCCGCCACGTTTCCGGGAGCCGGATGCTGAGCGCCGCCCTCGGCGCCGGCGTCGCGATCTGGCTCGCTGCCGCATGGATCGGGCGCGCACGCGGTGACCTCGCGCGCGGGCCCTATCCGGCGCCCGACGACGCCGAGCGCGAGGTCGCGGCGCTCGCGGCGCGACACCCGGACGTGTGCGGGCGCATCGACCTGGGCCGCTCCGGCGAAGGCCGTCCCCTGGCGGCCTTCCGACTGCGCGCGCCCGGCGCGACGGATGCGCCGCGGCGCCCGCGGCTTCTCGTCACGGCGCAGATCCACGCGATCGAGTTCGTGGGCGCCCTGGTCGCCCGCGCCGTGATGCAGCGCCTGGTGGAGGGCTACGGCCGCGACGCCGACGCGACCCGCCTGCTCGACGCCGCCGATGTCGTCGTCGCGCCGCTGCTGAATCCCGACGGCGCTGCGCGTGTCTGGCGCGCCGGCGGCCGCGTGCGCCTCGCACGGGCGCGCATGACGGCGCGCGACGTCGATCCCAACCGCAACTTTCCCTTTGCCGGCGGTCAGGGCGGCGGCGGATGGAACGCCGCCAGCGCGCGGCCGGGCTCGCCCTACTACCGCGGCCCGCATCCGCTCTCGGAGCCGGAATGCGCGGCGCTGGCTTCGCTCGCGATGCGCGAGCGCTTCTGCGCGGCGCTCCACTTCCACAGCATCGGCACCGTCGTCTACCTGCCCGAGGCGGCGGGGCCCGACGCCGCGCGCGCCCGACACGTGCTGGCGACGTTCGAGGGCCCGTTCCAGGCGCGCCAGCGCCACCGCCGCTATCGCCCCGTGAAGCTCCCGCGCCCGCGCACGCTCGGCCAGCTCGACGCCTTCCTGCTCGACGCGCTCGGCGCGCCGAGCGTCACCGTCGAGGTGAGCCGCCCGCGGGCCGACGTGCTCGCGCCGTGGTTCGCGACGCGGCTCTTCTGGTGGGCGAACCCGCCGCGCCCGGCGCGCTGGCTCGAGAACGACGTGGAGGCGACGCTGTTCGCGCTCGCGGAGCTGCTCGCGCGGAGCGGCGGGAGGCCGTGCGCGCCGGCCCATCCCGAGCTCGCGTCCGGGCCGCCCGACCGCGCGCCCCGCCCGCCGGAGCTCGCGCCGGTGACACCCGCCGTGGGGTAGGCTGCGCGTCGTGGGCATCGCTCGGCTGGCAGGCTCGATCGTCTTCGCAGCGACCTGCGCGCTGCTCGCGCTCGGGGCGCCGGCGCGCGCCCAGGAGGCCCGCTGCCTCGAGCTCGGCGCGAGCTGCAAGTCGAGCGAGCAGTACGACACCGACCGCTTCACGACCGGCCACTGCGAAGGCGAGCCCGCCTGCTTCCTGAACCCGACGGACGCGAACCGCACGAAGCAGGCCCTCGGTCACGGCGACCACGTCTTCCCCGCGGATCTCTACGGCTTCGCGAGCGCGGCGGGCCTCGACCTCCCGCCCGGCATCGGCCACGTGCTCGCCGTGAACGGCGGGCGCCCGATCGCGACGGCGGTCTTCGGCAGCCTCGGCGTGACTCCTGCCACGCGACGCTTCTGCGCGCGCTGGTACGTGCGCTACAGCGCCGACTACCTCTACAAGAACGCCTTCGGCAACGGAAACCCCGAGGCCAACAAGTTCGGGCAGCTCTCCTGGTACAAGGACGCGAGCCAGGCGAACGGCGCGGAGTACCACTGGGACTGGAAGGAGAACAACGGCGCCGAGCAGCTCACGGTGCAGCGCTTCGACTGCAACCAGAACGGCGTGATGGACGACGACGGCGCACGCTGTCCGATCGGCCACACCGAGCCGGCCCTCGTGATCCAGCGCAGCGGCACGCTCACCCAGGCCGATCTCAAGCGCGAATGGGGCTACGCGGAGATGTGCGTCTCGGGAGAGATCGCGACGGGTCAGGACATCTGGATGGAGGGCACCGTGCGCGGGATCGAGACCGGCAAGCACCGAACCTGGCCGAAGACGTTCACGGGCGACGCCTGCCCCGACACGCCCGGCCGATCGAAGTGCCCGCCGGCCCCGTACTTCGGCGCGGCGATGATCAACACCTACCGCGGCGCGGGGACGACGAAGGGGACGCGCTACCTCACCCACTTCATGACCGCCGCCTGGGACAGCGACGAGGGCCAGCGCATCGGATGCGCGAAGGAGGTCGAGGGCGCCGCGTGCCCGGGCGCGTCGCCGGCCCGGTAGCGCGCGCAGTCGCGCGGCCTACGCCCGGCTGATCTCGAGCAGCGACATCTCGCCGGGGACGCCGATCCGGAGCGGGAAGCCGTAGAAGCCCGTGCCGCGGTGCACGTAGAGGCGCGTGCGGCCGAGGCCGAAGAGGCCGTGATCGGGCCAGCGCGTGCGCGAGAGCACGGTCCAGCTCCGGCCGAGGGAGACGAGGCCGAGCTGCCCGCCGTGGGTGTGGCCCGAGAGCACGAGGTCGACGTCGTCGCGCGGCACCAGCGCGAAGCCGAGCGGGTCGTGGAGCATCAGCACGCGCAGCGCGCCGTCGCGCCGCGGGAAGCCGTCGAGCAGCGCGGCCAGGTGCTCCTTGCGGCCGCGGCCGACGTAGTCGGCGCCGACGAGCTGCACCCGACCCGCAGGCGTGTCGGCGAGTGCCTCCTCGTCCACGAGCAGCCGCACGCCGTTCGCGGCGAGGGCCGAGCGGACCTCCTCCGGCGACTCGTGGTCGTGGTTGCCGAAGATCGCGAAGCAGCGGCCGGGGAGCGCGCGCAGCGGGGCGAGCGCGCGGGCGAGGGAGCCGGGCGTGCCCATGCCCTCCATCGTCAGGAAGTCGCCAGTCAGGAGCACGAGGTCGGGATCGTGGGCCGCGAGCTCCGCGACCCTCGAGTGGAGCGTACGCTCGGGCTGCCAGGGCCCGAGATGGGGGTCGGAGATCTGCACCACGCGCAGGGGCCGCTCGGGCGTGGGCGCGGCCGACGCCTTGCGGTGGCGCTCGACGGGCACGCGCACGAGCTCGCCGTGGGCGACGTCGTCGAGGCGGATGCGCACCGTCTCGCGCGGGAGCCGCATCGAGGTCACGACCGAGGCCGCCGCCACGGCGAAGGGCGCGAGGTCGAGCCAGCGCAGTGCCGCGAGCGTCGCGTCGAAGCCCGCGGCGTGGAGCGCGCCGCGCAGCGGCAGCAGCGCCAGGAGCCAGAGCCCCGAGAGGGCGCCCGCCGCGATGAACGCCATCCCCGGGATGCTCACGAAGCCGCGGAAGAGCGGCCCGCGCAGCCGCGCCCGCACCAGCGACACCAGGTGCACGCCGGCCGCGAGGAAGCTGCACGCGAACGCGGCGTGGGCCGCCGGCACGAGGGCCGGCGGCAGCCACGTCACGATCCGCGCGTGCATCACCAGCGCTCCCGGGAACGAGAGCAGCAGGATCACGAGGCCGAAGATCGCGTAGGCGCGGCCGCGCACGCGCGCGGCGTACATCGGGAGCCCGATCACGCTCGTCGCCGCGAGCCCCCAGACGAGCCCGCCGATCGGATCGGCCAGCGCCTGCGCGACCACCGCTGCTCCCTGCCTACTTCTTCGGAGCCGGCGCCGCGGGCTTCGCGTCGGCCTTCGGCTTCGCGCCGCCCACGTCCGGATGCCCCGGCGGCATCTCCGCCGCCGCAGCCGGCACGATCTCGATCAGCTCCACCTCGAACTTGAGCACCGCGCCGGGCTGGATCCGGGGCGGCGCGCCGCGGTCGCCGTAGGCGATCGACGCCGGGCAGACGACCGTGGCCGCGCCGCCGACCTTCATCTTCTGCAGCGCCTCGGTCCAGCACGGGATCACGCGGTTCAGCGGGAACTGCGCCGGCTGCCCGCGGTCGCGCGAGCTGTCGAAGACCGTGCCGTCGCGCAGGGTGCCGTGGTAGTGGACCTTCACGGTGTCGGTCGGCTTCGGCGACGCGCCCGTCCCGGCCTTGGTCTCGGTGTAGATCAGGCCCGAGTCCGTCTTCACGGCGCCCGGCGCCTTCGCGGCCTCGGCGAGATACGGCTCGGCGGCCTTCGCCTCCTCGCCCGCCGCGGCCGCGGCGCGCGCCTTCGCGAGCTCCTGCAGCTTCGGCGCCCACTCCTCGAGCGGCACCTGGGGCGTGCGGCCGAGCGCGCCGTCGGCGAGGCCCTCGGAGAGGAGCTTCACCTCGTCGGCCTTCAGGTGGAACGGCTCGAGATTGCGCGCGAGCGCGAGGCCCAGCGCGTAGATCGTCTTCTGCTCGTCGTTGGCGAGGGTCGGGCTCTGGGGGATCGCGGAGCTCTCGGCGCCGGAGGCGGGGGCGTCCGCGGCGGGCGTCTCCGTCTTCTGCTGGCAGCCGGTGGCGCCCAGGGCGAAGGCGAGGGCGAGGAACGCGACGCGACGATGCATGGAGGCTCCTGATGTGCGGGGCCGAACCGCATGCGTTCGTCGCGCGCGGGGCGGGTCCCAGGCCTTGCGGCGGGCGAACCATAGCTCTCCCGCGCCTGCCGCCCGCCGGGCCCGGCGGCGCCGGGCGCGCTCGACGCGGTCCCGGCCAGGCGGTCGCCGCGAGGCGCTCGCCGTGCCCCACGCGCGTGGGTAGCCTCGCCGCCTCGTGAGCCGCCCTGCCGACGTCTGCCGCTTCGCGCCGTCCACCACCGGCCGCGCCCATCCGGGGACGCTCCTCGCAGCGCTCCTCGCCTGGCTCGACGCCCGCTCCCGCGGCGCGCGCCTCGTGCTGCGCCTCGAAGACCTCGACCCCGACCGCTGCCGCCCCGAGTGGGCCGCCGCCCTCGAGGACGACCTCGCCTGGCTCGGCCTCGACTTCGACACCGTCGAGCGACAGAGCGCGCACGCCCCGCGCCACGCCGCGGCGCTCGACCGGCTCGCGGCGCAGGGCCTCCTCTACCCGTGCGCGTGCAGCCGCGCCGACGTGCGCGCGGCCGGCACGCCCGCGCCCGACGGCGGCTGGCGCTACCCGAACCGCTGCCGCGGCCGCGCGCTCCCGCCGGGCGGCTGGCGTGCGTGCGACGAGCCCGTGCGCGCGCGCCTGCCCGACGGCCGCATCGCGCTGCGCGACGAGAGCGGCCTCGACCTGTCCCAGGACCCCGCCGCCGAGCTCGGCGACCCGATCGTGCGTCGCCGTGACGGCGCCGTCGCGTACCCGCTGGCGGTGGTGGCGGACGACGCCGCGATCGGCGTCACGCGCGTGGTGCGCGGCCGCGACATTGCCGCGAGCACCGCGACCCAGGTGGCGCTGCAGCGGATGCTCCGGCTGCCGACGCCCGTGTACCGACATCACTTCCTGCTGCTCGAGGAGCGCGGCGGGAAGCTCGCGAAGCTGCACGGCGCCGTGGGGGCGGACGCGCTGCGCGCGGTCTACGTCGCGCCGGCGCTCTGCGGCTGGCTCGCGTGGGTGGTGGGGCTGCGGCCGAGCGACGCGCCCGCCGCGCCGCGGGAGCTCGTCGGCGAGTTCGCGTGGGAGCGGGTTGCGACGCAGGATCGCGTCGTCCGCTGGACGGTCAGGGGGCTCGCCGCCGACGGGGCGTGAGGCGCTCGAGAGCGCCGCAGCGATCAGAGCGTCAGGTTCGCGTAGGCGAAGTAGTGGGTCCACACCTTGTCGGTCTCGAAGAACTGGCGGATCGCCTTGCCGGGGAAGTTCGCGCCGAAGACGAAGCTGAAGGAGAGGATCTTCGTCGCCTGCCAGTCGGCGATCAGGTTGACTTCGTCGCCGATGCGCTTCGACGAGACCTCGAAGAGCCGCACGTTGCCGCTGCGGCTCACGAGCTGGGTCGCCGGATCCTCGAGGGCGAAGTGGAGGTAGTAGCTGCGGAGCGTGAGCGCGTCGGTCGGATGCAGGGTCAGCCCGGCCAGGTAGCTGATCAGGTCGCGGTTCGTGGACGTGTACTCGCCCAGGATCTCGCCCTGGTACCAGGTCTCCCAGTCGGAGGAGCCGTAGAAGAGCGGGTCGAAGCCCTGGTTCCCGCGACCGCCTTCGTCGCCCGTGAAGACGGCGTAGCGGAACTCGATCAGGGGTCTCCATGGCACCGCGTCGCGAAAGTCGTAGTACGGCTTCAGGTACCAGCCGTAGGCGCTCTGGACCTGGTGGCCGTTGTTCTCGTAGGCGTACTCGCCCGCGAGGCGCAGGCCCGTCACCGACGTGAGAGGCTGCACGTCGGCGCGCAGGTCGAAGACGTTGATGCCGTCGCGCCGCGGATCGTCGGACTTCGCGCCGAAGATGTACGAGCCGCCCATCGTGGCGCGCTCGCCGAAGGCGTACTCGAGGTTCCCACCGACGAGGTTCGTCTCCTGGCTCGGGAGCTGGTTCGGCTGCAGGAAGAAGAGCTCACCCGTGAAGCCGCGGGTCTTCAGGCGGGCGACCGCCGAGAGCTGCCACGCCCTGCGCATGCCCAGCCAGAAGCCGCCACGCCGGCCGCCGTCGCTGCCGCCATCCTTGATCAGGAAGCCATTGCCGATCTCGTAGCGCTGCTTGCCGACCGAGAGCTGGAGCGCGTCGTCCCCGAGGGAGTCGGCGAAGAGCTTGCCGGAGCGCCAGCCGATCGACGCGTCTTCGAGCTGCACGTCCGCCGGTTGCCGCGGGTCCAGGTTCGAGCCGCCGGCGTCGAGGCCGCCGCCGGTGAGCGAGGCGACGGCCGTGAGCCGTGCGTCGAGCAGTCCGGCGCTGCCGAGGTCGAGGGTGCCGTCGAGACCGCCCAGGAACCCCCACTCGAACCAGTTGTTGCCGACCTCGCCGTAGAGCGCCTGCGATCCGCCCCAACCCGGGTGGCCCTCGTGGGCCATCATCGTCTGGAGGCTCCAGACGGGTCGCAACACGGTGTCACCGTCCTGGTAGAGGGGCGGCAGGCCGTCGTTCAGCAGGCGGTCGAGATAGCTGGTCTCCGGGTCGTCCTCGGCGGCGGCGCCGCCGACGAAGGAGAGCGGCAGCAGCGCCGCGAGCGCGATTCCGCGGATCACCGCAACACGGAGAGCCTTGGATCGCATGACGACCTCCCCCCACGTCCGCGCGCGAGCATCGCGTGCAGGCCCCGGCCGTGCTCAGGGCGGCGGGGCCGCCGCCTCGGACGGCGCGCGCCCGCCCGGTCGCCCGGCCGCTCCCCCGCCCAGGATGCGTCCGGCCCACCCGTCCACGAAGCGCTCGAGCCGCATCGACACGACGGTGAGCAGCGCGAGCAGCGGCAGCGCGGCGAGCGTGTAGACGAGCATCCCGTGCTCCCGCAGCGGGATCGCGTAGGCGATCACGAAGGGCTGGTGCACGAGGTAGAGGCCGTAGGAGAGCGCGCCCACGCCCGCGAGCACGGGGCCGACCCGCGGACGCTCGCCGAGCGCGCGGGCGGCAATGGCGAGCGTCGGGAACAGGCCTGCGGCAACCAGCGCGTCGGTGAAGACGTATCCCGCGAGGCTGCGCCCGCTCAGGAGCGCGAGCGCGTAGAAGCCCGCGCCCATGACGAGCGCCGTCTTCGAGAACAGCCACGCCTCGGTGCGCGCGCGGTCGGCGCGGTACGCGTACGCCACCGCCATGCCGCCCGCGAACTCCACGAGCCGCGTGCCGAAGAAGCCGCCCTGCACCCAGAGCCCGTCCACCGGCCAGACGAAGAGGAGCGCATAGCGCGCGGCGAAGGTGATGGCTGCGCAGAGTGCGACGAAGGGCAGGGGCCCGACACGCCGCAGGATCGCCCAGAGCGGCAGGAAGACGAGGTAGAGCTGGATCAGGAGGCCGAAGTACCACCACGCGGCGTTCAGGTAGTAGAAGTTCGCGGTGATGGGCGGCCAGAAGCGCAGTCCGAGCAGGCTCGGCACCACGCGCCAGTCCACGGCCTCGGGCCGCCAGGCGAAGGGCGCGAAGATCGCGATCGCGTGGGCGACCCAGTACATCGGGTAGAGGCGCAGGAAGCGGCTGCGGAACCAGTCCGCCGGCGCGATCGCCGCCTTGCCCGCCGCCGACCAGGCGAGCCCGAAGCCGCTCATCACGAGGAAGACCGAGACGGCGTGGAAGCCGAGCTGGCCGAAGGCGGCGAAGAGCGCCCGGCCGACGCAGCCCAGCGTCGCCGCGGCCGACGCGGGCGCGCAGGCGTGCACGAAGCGCTCGAAGTAGTCGGGCGCGAGCGGCGACGCGAGCCTGCCGTCCGACCAGGTCTCGAAGCCATGGAAGAACGCGATCCAGAGGATCGAGAGCGCCTTCACGACGTCGATCCAGAGCAGCCGCGGTCGGGCCGCGACGCCGGGGGCGGCCGGGGCCGTCAGCGCGTCGCTCCGGTCGCCGCGCCGGGGGGCGGCGGCTCGTCCGTGAGCGTGAAGCGATCGCGCACTACGGGCGGGATGCGCTTCGGGCGCTGCCTCACGGCGTCGACGTAGGCCCACTCGCTCTTCAGGCGGATCAGCGGCGTTCCGTCCGCCGCGCGGAAGAAGCGCACGTGGCGCGTGCTGCGGGCGCCGTGCATCTCGGAGACCCAGGTCTCGCCCACGACCTCCTCGCCGGGGAATGCGGCGCGCACGTAGTCGATCTCGTGCCGCACGACGACGAAGAGGCCGCCCTGGGCGACGAGCTCGGCGTGGGAGAGGCTGAGCGCCACGGCGTGCTCGCCGCAGAGCTGCATCGCGAGCTTCAGCCACACGACGTTGTTCACGTGGCCGAGCTCGTCGATCTCGCGCTCGCCGATGGTGCGGCGCACCCGATGCACGGCATCGCCCATGGGGCCGGACTCTAGGAGATCAGTCCGCGGGCGCCGCGGTGGCGAGCTCGGTCCGCAGGCCGGGGCTCGCGACCAGGAGACGCGTGCCGCTGCGGGCGGCGATCTCGAGGGGCCCGCCGAGGCGCGCCTGCCAGATCGGGAGCCGCGACTCTTCGACCACGAGCCAGAGCGCCGCGCCCCCGCGCCAGCCGGCCTCGACCGCGTCGCCATCCGTGAAGCGGTCGCGGCCGATACCGCGCGAGCGCACGGCGAACTCCGTCTCGGGGACGTCGATCCAGCGCAGGGGCGCATCGGCGTAGAAGGCGAGGCTGCTGCCCTCGTGGCCCGGTCCGTCGTACACGACCGGCGCGCGCGCGGCGGGATCCTGCGCGCGCAGCGCGGCGCCGATCGGCGCCAGCGAGAAGCTCGGCGAGAGTGTGTCCATGGCGTAGGTGGCGCAGAGCGCGAGCATGCCGGCGCTGGCCGCGACGGGCGGCCAGACCCGCGCGCTGCCGCCGGGGCGGCGAAGCTGGGCGAGGGCGAGCATCGCGCCGGCGGCGAGCGCGGCGGAGGCGGGCAGGAGCAGCGGCTGGAGCCGATCCCACTCGTCGGCGCCGAGGCCCGTGAGCGTGCCCGCGGCGCTGTTGCGGGCGGCGAAGCTGTGCGAGCGCTCCGCGCCACCGATCGCGTCGGTCGCCCAGGCGACGATCCCGCCGACACCGAGCAGGAGCAGCAGCGCGACGGGCGCGGCCAGCGCGACGCGCCGCCGCCGCCGCTCGGGCCCCTCTTCGAAGGCGCGCGACAGCAGCAGCGCGAACGCGGGGAAGGCGGCGAAGCCGTAGTAGTCCTGGCGCTGGGCCGAGAGACTCACGCCGGCGCCGACCACGACCAGCCAGACGACGGGCAGCGCCGCCATCGGATGGGCGTGTGCGCGCGGGTGCGCGCGCCGCGCGAGGAAGGCCGCGGGCACGAAGAGCGCCCACGGGAACCACCAGAGCGCGTGCTGCAGCCAGAAGCGCCAGAGCGGCGTCGAGATCGAGTCGTCCGGCCAGTGGTGGTCGAGCACGTGGCCCATCTGCTCGTTCCAGAGATTGTCGGTGAGGTAGCCCGGGAAGCGCGCCTCGATCGCGAGGTACCAGGGCGCGACGATCGCGAGGAAGAGCAGGGGGCCCGCGGGCCGGAGCAGCCGGCGCAGGGCGGGGCGGCTCGCGGGCGAGAGCGCGGCGACGCCGCCGAGGATCACGGCCGGGAACAGGAGCCCGTGGAATCCCTTCGAGAGACAGGTGAGCGCGGCACAGGCCCAGGCGGCGAGCGCGAAGCGCCCGGCGTGGGCGGGCTCGTCCACCGCGCGAACGGCGCAGAGCAGGGTCATCAGCACACCGAGCGAGAAGAAGGGCTCGGGCATCACGAGCTTGCCGAGCAGAACGGCTCCGAGCGACGTGGCGAACACGGCTGCGGCCGCGACGGCGCGACGCGCGCCGTAGAGACGCCGGCCGAGGGACGCGGTGGCGACCACGAGCAGCAGATCCATGAGCGCGGTCGGAAGGCGCGCCGCGAGGGTGGAGTTGCCGAAGGCGGCGATGCTCGGCGCCGTGAGCCAGTACACGAGGGGCGGCTTCTGGAGCCGCGGCACACCGTTCAGCGACGGCACCAGCCAGTCGCCGGACTCGAGCAGCCCGCGCGTCGCGCCGGCGTACTGGCCCGAGAGCTCGTCGAAGATCGCGGGCGCCCCGGCCGTCCCGACCTGATAGAGCGCGACCAGCGCGAACAGCAGCAGGGCGAGCGTCCGCGGGCGGAGGTGTCCGACCGCGCCACGCCGCGGCGCCGCGGAGCCCGGGGTCGCCGGCTCGCCGCGGGGCGGCGGATTCGCAGGGGTCGGAAGGCTAGGGGCTGCCATGGTCTTCGGAGGTCGGAATCGGCGCGCCGCGCGCGGGCCGTGAGGCCTGCCGGGGCCGTCGCGACGCCGCTAGGCCTCCGGGTCGGCGAAGCGCGCGGGCCGCTTCTCGAGGTTCGACTTCACGGCCTCGACCTGGTTCGGGCGACCGAGGAGCCCGCTCTGGAGCGACTGCTCGAGGGCGAGGCCCGACGCCACGTCCGTCACCACCGCCTCGTCGAGGAGCCGCTTCGCCGCGCGGATCGCGCTCGGCGACTTGGTCGCGATCTCCGCCGCCATCGCGAGGGCCGCCGCGCGCGGATCGTCGGCGACGTGGGTGGCGAGGCCGAGCGCCACAGCCTCCGTGCCGCTCACGACGCGGCCGGTGAAGGTGAGCTCCTTCGCGACGTCGAGGCGCACGAGGTGGCGCAGGGTCTGGGTGCCGCTCATGTCCGGCACGAGGCCCCACTTGATCTCCATCACCGAGAGCTTGGCGTCGGGCGCGACGAGGCGGATGTCGGCGCCGAGAGCGACCTGGAGCCCGCCGCCGTAGGCGACGCCGTGGATCGCGGCGATCACGGGCACCGGCACCTCGCGCCAGACCCAGGCGGCGCGCTGCGCATGGTTCGCGGGGCTCTCGCTGCTGCGGTCGAAGAGGTTGCGCACCGGCTTCGCCCCGCCGCCGCCGCCGCCGGCCATGGCCGCGAAGCTCGTGAAGTCGAGGCCCGCACAGAACGCGCGGCCCTCGCCCGAGAGCACCACCGCGCGCACGTCGCGGCGCGCCGCGATCTGCGTCCCGGCGTCGACCAGCGCCTCGAACATCGCAGGATCGAGGGCGTTCATCTTGTCCGCCCGATTGAGACGCACGTCGGCGACGCCGTCCCGTGTCGTGATCATCACGCGATCGCTCATGTCCGTTCTCCCCTTCCCAGCGCGAGGCCGAGCAGCTCTTCGAGCTCGCGCAGCGCGGGCTCGGGGTCGTCCACCTTGATCGTCGTCAGGCCGAAGGCGCGCGCGCTCTTCAGGTTGGCGCCGATGTCGTCGAGGAAGATCGCCGCTTCGGGCGCGTGGCCGATCTCGCGGCAGGCGATCTCGTAGATCCGCGGGTCGGGCTTGCGCACGCCGACCACGCAGCTCTCGATGAACACGTCGAAGTGCTCTGCGATCGGACGCGTCGGCTCGCCGGGCGTGGCCCAGTTGTTGGTGACGGCGCCGGCGCGCAGGCCCGCGGCGCGGATGCGGCGGATCGCTTCGAGCATGGCCGGGCGCGGCTGGCTCTCGAGGTGCACGAGCTCCATCATCGCGCGCGCGTCCACGGCATGGCCCGCCCGCGCGCACTCGTCGCCGAAGACGTCGAAGAACTCCAGCATCGCGAGCTCGCCGCGCTCGAGGCGCGACCAGGCGCCCGTCGGGCCCGTCGTCGCCACCACGCGGTTCACGAAGCCCGGCGTGATGCCGCGATCGCGCTCGAAGCGCGCGATCGCGTGGAGCGGCGAGCCGAGCACCACGCCGCCGAGATCGAACAGCACCGCGCGGTAGGAGCCGGCGCGGGGAGCGGGAGCGGCGGAGGAGGACGGCGGGGGCATGGCGCGCACGGTAGCCCGGCCGCCATGGCTATGGGACCCTCGACGCCGTGCACCGCGGCCCGTTCCTCGCGCTCCTCGACCGCTACGAAGCCGCCTTCCCGGACGAGCTCGCGACCGCGGCCCGCTTCCGCGCCTTCGTGCACGAGCGGCGCGACTGCTTCGAGCGGAGCTGCCCGCCGGGCCATCTGACGGGCTCGGCCTGGATCGCGTCCCCGTCCGGCGACGCCGTCCTGCTCACCCATCACCGCAAGCTCGGCCGCTGGCTGCAGCTCGGCGGCCACGCGGACGGCGAGGCCGACGTGCTGCTCGCCGCGCTGCGCGAGGCGCGCGAGGAGTCGGGCCTGGCGCGTCTCGAGGTCGTGGCGCCCGGCCACACGGGCGCGCTGCCGCCGGTGCCCCTCGATCTCGACGTGCACGAGATCCCCGCGCGCGGTCCCGAGCGGGCGCACCTGCACTACGACGTGCGCTTCCTGCTGCTGGCGGATCCCGCGCAGCCGCTCGTCGTGAGCGACGAGTCCCACGCCCTGCGCTGGGTGCCGCGCGCGAAGCTCGGCGACTACACCGACGAGGAGAGTCAGCTCCGCATGGCCCGCAAGGCGGATGCCTGGCTCGCAGAACGCGCGCGCGCTGCGAGCGGGCGCTAGGCCGCGAGCATCTCGCCGAGCTTCGCCACCAGGGTCTGGGGGCCGTAGGGCTTCGGGAGCAGCGCGTCGAAGGAGCCCGCCGGGAAGCGCTCGAGCACGGCTTCGGCCGCGTGACCGCTCGAGATCAGCACGCGCGGGACGCTCGAGATCTGGCGCAGCTCCTCCAGCACCTCGTCGCCCGAGAGCACGGGCATCTCGAAGTCGAGCACTACGGCGGCGATCTCGGCGTGGCGCGCGCGGTAGAGGTCGATCGCCTGGCGTCCGTCCTGCGCCTCGATCACGCGATAGCCCGCGCGCTCGAGGCCAAGCCGCAGCGCGCGGCGCACCGCGGCCTCGTCGTCCACCAGCAGCACCCAGGGGCCCGCTGTCATCGCGGGTGCGCCCGCGTGCGTCGCAGGGACGCGCTCGTCGATGCGCCGCGGCGCTGCCGCCTTCACGGGCAGCAGCACGCGCACCGTGGTGCCCTCGCGCTTCCGGCTCTCGACCTTGAGCGCGCCGCCGTGGCGGCGCACGACGCCCATCACGGCCGCGAGGCCGAGGCCGCTGCGTCCCGCGCGCGTCGTGAAGAAGGGCTCGAAGATCCGCGGCGCGATCTCGTCGTCGACGCCGCCGCCCGAGTCCGACACCACCACGTAGGCGTACGGGCCGGCGGGCAGGCCCTCGTGGCCGATCGTGGTGGCGAGGTAGGCGCTGCTCGCCTCCATCACGCCGGTCGAGATCCCGATCGTGCCGCGCGCCTCGCCGATCGCGTCGGCGGCGTTCGCCACGAGGTTTGCCACGAGCTGCTCGAGCTGACCCGGATCGGCGTCGATCGCCGGCAGGTTCAGGGCGAGGTTCTCGCGCAGCTCGATCTTGCGCGGAAGCGACGCCTGGAGCAGCGGGCGCAGGTCGATGAGCAGGGTCGAGAGATCGACCGGGCGCTTCACGACCCGCGTGGTGCCCGCGAAGGTCTGCATCTGCGCGGTCAGCGCCGCGCCGCGGAGCGCCGCCGCTTCGAGGGCGGCGAGGTTCTCGCGCGCGGGCGAGTCGGCGGCGAGCGAGCCGCCGGCGAGCTCGGCGTGGGTCAGGACGCGCGTCAGCAGGTCGTTGAAGTCGTGGGCGATGCCGCCGGCGAGACGGCCCAGGCTCTCGAGACGCTGCGCGTGCTGGAGCTGCGCCTCGAGGCGCGCCTTCTCCTCCGCGCTCCGCACGCGGTCGCTCACGTCGAGCGCCAGGAAGTGCACCGCGGGCGCGCCCCGCCACGCGATCACGGCGGCCGCGAGATCGAGCTCGACGGGAACGCCGTCGTAGTGGACCACGCGCTCGCGCAGCACCTCGACGTGGGAGCGCTCGCCGGGCGCGGGCGCCGACGCGCCGCCGCGGGTGCGCGTGCGAGCGCGCTGCAGCACGTCCTCGGCGCGCTGCCCGAAGAGCGCAGTGGCGGCCGCGCGGCCGCCGAGCAGCCGGATCGCGGCGGCGTTCGCATAGAGCAGCTCGCCCGGCCGTGCCACGGCCATGGCGTGCGGAGACAGATCGACCAGCAGCTCGAACGGATTGCTCGCCGCGCCGGCGGCCAACGGAATGCTCCGTCCGGTCTCCTCCTCGGCGGGCTCGAGGCTCGAGCCGGTGGACTGCTTCCGCTCGGACGGCGTCATCGGGAGCTCCGCTTGGGAAGGACCGATTCTAACGCGCCGCGCCGCCGAGGGGGGCGACCTGTGCCGGCGGACGCATCCCCAGAACTGGGGTTGCCGCTGCGGCCCGGCTCAATCCCTGCCGGCTGCCTGCCGATGGACCCCATTGCATGGCCTCCCTTCATCTGGCGGTAGACGAGCGGCCTCTGATCGCGGTTCCGGCCAGCGGGCCGGCGACCCTCGGCGACGCCCTGCCCTGGATCGAGCGTGCCTTCCAGGGCGCGGTCGGCGTGGTGCTCGTGACGGCCGAGGCGCTGCGCGAGGTCGAGCCCCACTACGGCGCCGAGGCCCACCAGCGGGCGCTCCAGAACCTCGTGAACCTGGTCCAGGACGCGGCGCGCCCGCGCCTCGACTCGGGCGACCTGGTGGTCCAGGGCCCCGTCGGCCAGGCCGAGGTCGTGCTGCTCTGCTTCCGGACTGCGAATGACATCACCTTCCAGCGCGGCGACCTGCCGGAGCTCGCGCGCCTCGTGTCCCAGTCCCTGGCGGCCCAGGGGCACCGGGTCGGCCACCCCTACGTGCGGGGCCAGGTCTCGCTCCCGGTCGGCTCCGGCTTCGTGCTGCGCAATCCGACCCTCTCGGTGGTGACGCAGCTTCGCGCCGCCCTGGACGAGGCTCGCGCCGACGCCGAGCTCGCCGGTCGGATCGCCGCACGCGATCGCCGCCAGCGCCTCATGTCAGTGCTCGTGGGCGAGGAAGTGGTGTCGGTCTACGAGCCGATCGTCGAGGTCTCGACCCGCACGGTCTTCGGCTACGAGGCGCTCGCCCGGGGGCCCGTCGGCACCGAGCTCCACTCGCCCGCCGTGATGTTCGAGCGCGCGACCGAAGAGGGGCTCGTATTCGAGCTCGACTCGCTCTGCCGCCGGCGCGGCCTCGAGGGCGCCCTCGACCTGCCGAGCGGCACCAAGCTCTTCCTGAACTTCCGTCCGACCACGATCCACGATCCGAGCTTCCAGGCCGAGGTGCTCTCGCGCACGCTGGCCCAGAGCCGCCTCCGCCCGAGCGACATCGTGTTCGAGATCTCGGAGCAGGAGTCGATCGACAACTTCTGGCTGTTCCGCGAGGTGCGCGACTACTACGGCTCGCTCGGCTTCCAGATCGCCCTCGACGACACCGGCGCCGGCTACTCGAGCCTCGAGGCCGTGATGGAGCTCTCGCCGGAGTTCATCAAGGTCGATCGCGCCTTCGTGCAGGGGATCGACCAGGACCCGTCGCGCCAGGAGCTCTTGAAGGCGCTCCACGCGGTCGCGAACCGCATCGGCTCGCGCATCATCGCCGAGGGCCTCGACACGCTCGAGGAGCTGAACACGCTCGGCCAGCTCGGCATCCCGTTCGGCCAGGGCTGGCTCTTCGGCAAGGCGACACCGCTCCGCGCAGCGGGGCAGTAGCGGCGCGCGCGGCAGGCCGGGCTGGCGCGGGCCGCGCGCTCCGCGCTACGTCCGCCCGATGCAGACGACACCGCGCCAGATCGCCGTCCTCACCGTGATCCTCCTCTTCGCGCTGGCGGGCCCCGCGCGCGCGGAGGACACGCCCGCATTCCCCGATTGCGGCGCGCCCTTTGGCGACGTGGACGGGCCCGAGGACCTCGAGCTCGACCTCGCGAGCCCGGCTGCGCCGCGGATCCTCGCGTCCGGCACCGTCCGCCGACCCCGGGGCGGCCCGGGCGCGATCGTCTCGATTCCCCTCGCGGCGGACGGCGCGCCCGCAGGCCCCGGCCGCCCGCTCGCGACCGAGCTGACCGGCTGCCCGCTCCGCCCCCACGGCGTGTCGCTCGTCCGCGCGGCGGACGGGACGCTGCGCCTCTACGCGATCCATCACGCCACGCCCGAGGACGACGGCGCCGGCGGCTGCAGCCTGCCGCGCGATGCCGCGGGCGAGCCCGTGCTGCACTCGGTCGTGATCTGGCGTCTCGAGGGCGACGGCCTCGCCTTCGAGCGCACGCTCTCGGATCCGCTGCTCGCGAGCCCGAACGATCTCTTCGCGCTGCCCGACGGCACGCTCTACGTCACGAACGAGATCAGCCATCGCGGCGCCCTCGCCGCGCTCGGCGAGGTCACGGGGCTCTCGACGGTCTCGGACGTCGTCCACTACGACCCGCGCCGGGCCGACGCGCCGTGGCGTCGCGTCGCGAGCGGGATGCGCTTCGCGAACGGCGTCCTCGCGAGCGACGACCGGCTCTACGTCGCGGCGACCCTCGGCCGCAAGATCCACGTCTACCGGCGCGACGCCGCGACGGGCGAGCTGCCCGAGGAGCTCGCGCCGATCGAGATCGGAACCCTGGTCGACAACCTGGTCTGGGAAGCGCCCCCGACGCGCTTCGTCGTGGCCGCTCACACCAGCCTGCTCGCCTTCCTGCGCCACGCGCGCGACGGCAGCGTCGCGGCGCCGTGGGAGGCCTGGCGGATCGACGTCTCGGGTGTGACGCCGGTGCACAGCCTGCTCGCGCGCGCGCCCGGCGGCGGGCCGGGCGGCGACGCGGTCGCGACCGCCGCGGTTCACGGGGGCTCGCTCTACGCAGGCCAGGTCTTCCAGCGTGGGCTCGTGCGCTGCACCCCAGCGAGTTAGCCTCGCCTCATGCCCGAGGACCGGCCGCCGCGCGTGGATGGCCGCACGCTGCGCGGCCAGCGCACGCGGGCGGCGCTCGTGAACACGGTGCTCGCCATGGTCGAGCGCGGTGAGCTGCGCCTCACGGCCCCGAGCATCGCCCAGACGGCGGGCGTCTCGATCCGCTCGCTGTTCCAGCACTTCCCCGATCTCGAGAGCCTCTGGATCGCCGCCGCGGACAAGACGCTCGAGCTCACGCTGCCGCTGATCCATCCGATCGCGACCGAGGGCTCGTTCGACCTGCGCCTCGCCACCTTCCTCGACCAGCGCTGCAAGGTGCTCGAGGCCACGACGCCGATGCGCCGCGCCGCGAGCCTGCTCGCGCCCTTCTCGGAGGAGATGCAGCGCCGCTTCGAGAACGCGCGCAAGATCGGCGCCGACGAGATCGGCCGCGCCTTCGCGCCCGAGCTCGGGCGCTGCCCCGAGGCGCTGCGCTCGCGCGTCTTCGCCGGCCTCGAGATCGCGACGAGCTGGGCTGCGTGGGAGGCGCTGCGCAAGGTCCGCGGGCTCTCGCTCGAGGACGCGCGCGCGTCGGTCGAGCACTTCCTGCGCGCGCTGCTCCAGCCGTACCTCTAGTCGCCCTCGGCCTTCTTCGCGGTGCGGTAGTCGCCGAACTTCGCGTCGCGTCGGTCGAGCGCCTGCGTCACGCCCTTCGCGATCTCGGCCAGGTACTCCCGCGACGAGCGCTGGTGGAAGCCGAGCGCCTGGATCTCGGTGCCCGCGCGGATCGCCGCGCGGATGCCCATGATCTCCATCGCGCGGTGCACGCTGCGCTTGTTGAGCTGCTGCAGGTCGGGCGGCACCTTCGCGACGCGCTCCGCCAGCTCGAGCACGCGCTCTTCGAGCTCGTCCGCGGGATGGGCGCGGTTCGCGAAGCCGAGGCGCGCGGCCTCCGTGCCCGAGATCGCGTCGCCGGTCAGCATCATCTCCATCGCCGCGCGCATGCCGACGAGCCACGGATGGAACTGCATGTCGGGCGGGCTCATGAGGCGCACCGGCGGGTAGCCGATCTGCGCGTCCTCGGCGACGTAGACCAGGTCGCAGGCCGTCGCGAGCTCGCTCGCGCCCGCGAGACAGTGGCCGTGCACCTGGGCGATCACGGGCTTCGCCAGGTCCCAGAGGTCGAACCAGCCCTGCACCACGTGGCGCGGCCAGAGGCCGTCGCCCCAGGCCGAGAAGAAGGGCTGGCCCTTCGTCACGTCGGAGGCCAGGTCGTACCCCGCCGAGAAGCTCTTGCCCGCGCCGCGCAGCACGCTGACGCGCACGGCGGGGTCGCGGTCGGCCGCGTGCAGCGCCTCGAAGATCGCGCCGCGGAGCTCGTTGTTGAGCGCGTTCCGCTTCTCGGGGCGGTTCATGGTGAGCCGGCGCACGCCGGGCCGCGGGTCGTCGATCAGCAGGACCAGTGCGTCGCTCACTGCAGCTCCTTCATGCCGAGAGGGCCTGCGCGTCGCGCAGCGGCGCGAGCGCGGGGTCGAGGGCGCGCAGCGCGTGGTCGTCGAGCGCGCGGTGGGGATCCGCGGCGCCCGCGAGCGCGGCGGCGAAGAACGCCGTCACCAGCGCCTGCAGCGCGCGATGCGTCCGGACTTCGGGCAGCGACTCCTCGTAGGGCTTCGCGTCGCGCGTCTGGAGCGGGCGGCGATTCCGCACGTGCATGCCGTGCAGCAGCGCGATGCCGTCCGTGAAGTGGAAGTGGTCGGCGTCCTCCAGCACCACCAGGCGTCGCGGCTCCGCGAGCCGCGCGTAGAGCGGACGCACACTGGTGTCGATGTCCACCAGGCAGTCGTCGGCGCCGGCGACGATCAGCGAGGGGACGCGGAGCGGGAGCTCGTCGGCCTCGAAGGCGCGGCGTCCGACGAAGGGCTCCGCGGCCGGCGCCAGGCCGCAGACCGCGCGCACGCGCGCGTCGGCGCGCGGCATCTTGAGCGCGGTCCAGCCGCCGAAGGAGTGGCCGAGGGCGCCGATCCGCGCGGCGTCGATCCGCGGCGCGGCGTCGCCCGCCGCCCCGAGGGCGGCGTCGATCGCGGCGCGCAGGTCGACGGGGCGCTTCGCGCGCATCACGCGGTGCATCGCCTTCCGCGCCTCTTCGTCGAGGCCGAGCGTCTCCGGGAAGGTGTTGCCGGCGTGGTCGGGCGCGACCACCACGAAGCCATGGCTCGCGAGATGGGTGGTCAGGAAGGTCGACTGCCGCCGCACGCCGGAGTTGCCGTGGGAGAACGCGATCAGCGGGAAGGGCCCGGCCGCGGCCGGCGCGCCCTCGAGCGCGCGGTGGATCTGCGCGAAGGGATGCGGCGCCCGGGCCTGCGCGTCGTCGCCGCTCCGGGCGGGGTACCAGACGTCGGTCGGGAGCCGGCGCGCGGGCTCGTCGGGGTCGGCGACCTCGAGCGTCACGACGCCGACCGGATGCGGCCCGCGGGCGGCGAAGGCGAGCAGGTCGTTCGGCATGGGTGGCCTTGTAGTCCGGGCGCAGGGCGGGGGCAACCGCCGGCGCCGCTGCCGCTCCGGCGCGTGGGCACGGAGGCGCAAGCCCGCCCGGAACGCCGCCTGCCTCAAGCGGGATCGCGGCCCGGCCGATGCTTCCCCCGAGAACGTCGCGGCATCGGAGGGAGGGTCATGACGCATCGACACAAGGTCCACGTGATGCGGCGCCGCCAGGCGCGCGAGTCGGTCCGACTGCGCGAGCGCGCGCTGCGGCAGGGCGTTTCGCTCGAGCGCCGCGTCCTGCGCGCCCCGGCCGACGGGCCCCTCGAGGACGAGCGCGGCGTCGTCTACCTGCCGGAGACCGGCGCGCCCGCCGAGCACGAGACGCCGCCGCCCGCCGCGGCCTAGCCCGCGCCGTGCCGGCGCTGCGCGTTCTCCCCCGCGCCGTGTCATGCTCTGCGCGGGAGGAACGCGATGCGCTCCGACTCGCGAAAGCTCGTTGCGCTCCTGGCGCTGCTCGTCGCGGCCGCCGCCACGCTCGCCTGCCAGGACCGCGACGTGTTCGCGGGCGCGCGCCCGCCGGCGAGCGGCACCATGGCCCTCGAGGCGCTGCTCCACGACGCGACCCTGATCGACCTCACGCATCCCTTCGACGCCGACACGATCTTCTGGCCGACGGAGGCGGGCTTCGCCTTGGAGCCGCGCGCCGCCGGTCGCACCGACGGCGGCTACTGGTACGCCGCGAACGGCTTCCGCAGCGCGGAGCATGGCGGTACGCATCTCGACGCCCCCTATCACTTCTCGGCGAGCGGGCGCACCGCCGATGCGATCCCGCTCGATCGCCTGCTCGGCGAGGCGGTGGTGGTGGACGTCGAGAAGGCCTGCCGCGCCGACCGCGACCACGCGATCACGCCCGAGGACTTCGCGGCCTTCGAGATGGCCCACGGGCCGATCCCGCAGGGCGCGATCGTGCTGCTGCGCACGGGCTTTGCCGCGTTCTGGCCCGATCGCGCGCGCTACCTCGGCACCGCCGCGCGCGGCGAGGCTGCGGTGGGGGAGCTCCACTTCCCGGGCCTCTCGCCCGACGCGGCGGCGCTCCTGATCGAGCGCGGCGCGCGCGCGGTCGGCATCGACACCGCGAGCATCGACCCCGGCCAGTCGAAGGATTTCGCGAGCCACCAGGTGCTCGCCGCCGCGCAGGTGCCCGTGTTCGAGAACGTGGCGGCGCTGGCGCGGCTGCCCGCGCGCGGCGCCTTCGTGATCGCGCTGCCGATGAAGATCGGGAAGGGAAGCGGCGGGCCGCTGCGCATCGTCGCCTGGCTGCCGGCGACGCACTGAGCGCGCGCCGCGCCCAATCCGAAGCGGCGCGGCTACCAGCGCGCGCGATGCTCCTCGGCCCAGCCCACGAGATCCCGCACCACCAGCACCTCGCCCTCGTCGGAGACGAGCGTGCCCGCGAAATGGCCGAAGCAGACGTGGAGCTCGTTGCCGATGAGGCCGAGCTCGAGCTTCATGGACTCCTCGAAGAACGGCGTGAAGGCGAGGTCGAGGCGGCCCGAGCGCGGCGCGCGGATGCGCCAGGGCGCCATCCAGTCGTTGCGGTCGTACTCCCAGACGAGCGTCTCCGAGAGCTTGTGCAGCCGGCCGTCGAGGCAGAGCCCGTTCTCGGTGGTGCCCGTGCCGTCGGTCCACTTGCCGCCGAGGTTCAGTCCCACCGTGCGCCCGCGCTGCACGCCCGAGGCCGCAGCCCAGTTCCAGGTGCCCTGCCAGGGCCAGATGCCGCGGCCGTAGTCGAGGGTGCCGAAGCCCTGGTTCTCGGGGCCGAAGCGGTAGACCCGGCCGTCGACGGTCGCGTGGCCGGTCGCGGGTCGCGTGTTGTGCTTCGAGGTGTACTGGAAGTGGCGCTCGTCCCAGGGCACGAGCACCGAGAGCGTCTCGTGGCCCGGCGGCCGCGCGATCTCGACGTCGCCCTCGACGTGGTGGCCCTTCGCGTCGAAGGCGACGCGCAGCCGCGTCGCCTGCTTCGACTCGAGCACCTCGACGCGGAGCCCCTTTCGCACGAAGCGGATGTCGCCGCCCGCGACGGTGTCGGGCTGCGAGAAGCCGATCGCGAAGGGGATCATCATCGGCCGGTCGATCTGCTCGCGCGAGGCAAAGTCGAGGAAGCGGGCGTTCACGAGGCCGACGTAGCCGAGGTCGGCGTAGGTGATCGAGAGCAGGTGCGTGTCGCTCGTGACGCACCAGTAGTCCCAGCGCTTCTGGCGCAGGCGGCGGCCGCGCAGGTTGCAGCGATGGAGCGGCACGCGCGACCAGCCCACGGCCTCGGGGTTCAGGCGTCCGTCGGGCAGGCACTCGAGCACGGGGCGCACGAGCTCGCGCTCCGTCGGCGCCTCGCGGGTCGCGAGCGTCCGCAGCTCGGCGAGGAGCAGCGCGTACTCTTCGCGCAGGCGCCGCGGCACGCGTCCGCCCGCCGCGGCGACGAGCTCCTCGAAGTACCAGACGAGGCCGTCCGCCCCGGCGTTGAAGCGCGCGAGGGTCGCAGGCCCGTCGCGCCGCAGGTCGCCCACGAGCGCCGCCAGGTTGTGGCGCTTGTCGCAGAGCGACACCAGCATCACGTCCGCGTCGGCCTCGCGCAGATGCGCGAGGTACGCGGTCTTGCGCTCGCGCCAGGGCGACTTCTTCTCCGCGCTGTCGCCGGGCAGGGTGTCGGTGCAGGCGGCGACGATGCGCGCGACGCGCTCGCCGAACTCGCGGGCGATCGTCTCGCGCGGCACGTCGCAGTCCTCGAGGGCGTCGTGGAGCAGCCCGGCCGCGGCCTGCTCGACGTCGCCGCCGTGCTCGAGCACGAGCCCCGAGACCTGGAGCAGATGGCTCGCGTAGGGGATCTCGGTGCCCTTGCGCTTCTGCGGTCCGTGCCAGGCGAGGGCGCGCTCGAGCGCGCGCGCGAGAAGCTGCTGATCGTCTGCCTGCATGGACCTCCCGGAACCGTGTCCCGAGAGTACCGGGCGATCAGCCGCGCGCGCGAGCGCGGCGTGCGGCGAGCGCGGCGACGCCGAGCAGGAGCAGCGCGGCGCTGCCCGGCTCCGGCGCGGGAACCACGGCGACCTGGCTGAAGGTGCCGAAGGCGAAGAACTCCCACGTCCCGTCGTCGGGGTTCCAACGCACCAGGTGGGGCGCGTAGGCGCCGAGCAGGTACGTGCCCGCGACGACGACGCGCCCGTCCGCCTCGACGGTGGCGTCGTAGGGGTACCAGACGTCCTCGACCGCCACGCCCGGCGCATCCTCGAGATCGAAGGTGGGCGTCTCCGAGAGGGTGATCGAGTCGAGGCGATGGACGCTCTCGCCCTGGTTCGTGTCGACGCGGTAGATCCACTGCCCGTCCGGCGATAGCTCGACGTCGTTCAGGTAGCCGCCGATGTCGGCCGGCGTCTGCACGCCCGTCGTGAGATCGATCCAGACGCCGCCGGTGCCGTAGAGCCCGACGAGCGCCCGCTGATCCGGATGCAGCGTGAAGTCGACCGCCGCGTCGGTCAGACCGAAGGGCGAGAGCAGGCCGCCCTCGGCGACGACCGACTGCGCGCCGCTCGCCGGATCGATCTGGATCAGACGCGACGTGCGATCGGGCGTCGGCGCGCGATCGAGCGCGAAGAGCTGGCCGTCGCTCCGATGCACCAGCGAGACGGCGTTCTCGAGCGGCCCGCCCGAGCTCACGACGGTGGCGACGCCCGTCTCGGCATCGAGGCGCGACACCTCGCCGCCGATGGCCACGTAGATGCTCTGTCCGGTTCCGACTGCGAAAGGTCCGGCGAGGGGGCCGGCCGAGATCAGGCTGGTGGCGCCGTTCACCGGATCCACGCGGTGGAGCCCGAAGCCATCCGCCGCCGTGGTGCCGAGGGCCACGAGATCGCCCGGCAGCAGCGAGACCGCCGCCGCGGGCGCGGCGAGCGCAAGCTGGATCATCGCGAACACGAGCACGCAAGCCGGGAGCACACGAGACGAGCGGAACATCGGACTCCTCACCCACGTCCGAGCCTAGCTGCCGTCGCGGGAATGGGTCCCCCGAGACCCGGGGACCGGATCGGCGCATCCCTCGCGCGCGGCGCAGCGTTCCGCGCGTACTCGATCCGTAGGTGGCTGCCAGCGGAGCCGAGGTGTCATGGGGGAGCCGCGGCCTCGGGGTTACGATGGAGCGCCGACGGCTCATCGCGTCGGCGGGCTCGCTTCGATCGGACGGATGCAGAGGGGACGGCACGGCATGGCGACGGACGGCTTCGTGATCGACGTGGGCGACGCGGACTTCGAGACGGCCGTGCTCGACCGCTCGCGCACGGTCCCGGTGGTGGTGGACTTCTGGGCGGCGTGGTGTGGTCCCTGCCGCACGCTCGGCCCGCTGCTCGAGCGGCTCGCGGCCGAGCACGCGGGCGCCTTCCTGCTCGCGAAGGTCGACGTCGACGCCGCGCCGGCGATCGCGCAGGGCCTCGAGATCCGGAGCATCCCGACGGTGATCGCGTTTCGCGATGGGCGCGCCGTGAGCGAGTTCGTCGGCGCGCAGCCCGAGCCGGCGGTGCGACGCTTCCTCGCCGCGCTGCTGCCGAGCGAGGCCGACCGGCTCGTGGCCGAGGCGGCGGAGCTCGCATCCCGCGGCCACGCGAACGCCGCCGAGGAGCGGCTGCAGGCGGCTCTCGCGATCGAGCCGCGACACGGTGGCGCCCTGGTCGCGCTCGCGCGGCTCACCGCCGAGCGAGGGGATGCGGCAGGGGCCCTGGCCCTGCTCGAGCGCGTGGTGCCGGGCGGGCGGGAGGAGGCCGAGGTCGACCGCCTGGCTGCCGAGCTCCGGATGCAGACTGCCGCCGGCCCGCCGGGCGACGCGGCCGCCGGCGAGGAGGAGCGCCTGCTGCGGGCGCGCCTCGAGGTCGATCCCCGGGACCTCGACGCCCGGCTCGCCCTGGGGCGCCTGCTCGCGGCCGCTCGGCGCTACGAGCCGGCGTTCGAGGTCTTCCTGGCCTGCGTCCGCCAGGATCCGAAGCACGCGGACGAGGCCGCCCGGAAGGCCATGGTGGACCTCTTCTCGGTCCTCGGCGGCGACCACCCGCTGACCCAGCAGTACCGCTCCGAGCTGGCGCGGGCGCTCTTCCGCTGAGCCGAGCCCCGGGTCGCCTCGGGACCGGGCCCTGGACGGAACGAACCGTCAACGCCGGGCGCCGGCAGGCCGATGCGTGCACAGGGGACCCGTCCCGGCGCCCGCTCCGGCCGCCGCGGCGTGGCTCCGGCCGGGGAATGGCGATGGACCAGCACGACCTCGATCGCGACGCCCACGCGCGCGCCAGCGTCGGCAGCGCCGAGCTGTGGCGCAGCATCTGGCGCGTGCTCTTCGCGTCGGTCGTGGGCGGTCAGCTCCTGGTCTGGGTCTACACCTGCGTCACGCTCCAGACACCGCTCCGCTACTGGGTCTTCGGCCTTCGGTTCACCGCCATCGCGAGCCTCGTCACGTTCGCCATCACGTACTGGATCGCGCGCCGGGCCGCGCGTCCCGTGCTGGACTGGCTCGATGCGTCGACGCGGGCCGAGCCGTCTGCCGACGAGTCGCGCGCGGCCCACCGTGCTGCCCTGGAGCTGCCGCTCACGATCTTCCTGCAGGCCGGCGTCGGCTGCGGCGCCGTGTCGGGGCTCGTCTGCGCGCTCGCGCTCGGGGCGCTGATTCCCGGTCTCGCCGGCTCCACGCAGATCTCGATCGGCCTCTCGGTGGTCGCGGGCTCGGCCTTCACGAGCCTCTTCGCGTACTCGGCGGTGAAGCGCAGGGCGCTGCCCTGCGCCGCGCGCATCGCCGCGTCTCTGCCCGATTCCGCGGAGCAGGACGCGATCGAGCGCCCGGTCTCGGTGCGCACCAAGCTCGTCGCCGCGGTGGTGACCGTGCTGACCGTCGCGATGGCCGTCGTGAGCGCGGCCGCGAGCGCAGGGGCCAGCCATCAGCTCCGGAGCGTGATCTCGCTCGCGCAGCAGCGCGTGCTCGCGAACAGCGTCAAGAGCGAGGAGACCGGAGAAGGCGCGGTCTACATGGCGCGCAACGAGGCGAACCTCCAGTTCCTCTCGATGACGATCTTCCTGATCGACGACGGGAAGCGGGCGATCCTCGACGCGGAAGAGGACCAGACGCTGACGGAGCTCGAGCTCGAGATGCTCGATCTCGAGACCGACGGCGAGCACGGCACCCTGCCGGGCGCCGGCCTCACGGTCACGAGCTGGCGCCGGATGCCGGACGGCACGATGGTCGTCGCGCGCAGCGACCACAACGCGGTGGCCGCCCAGTCGGGCACGCTCTCGGCGCTGCTGCTCGGCGTCTTCGGCGTGGGCGTGCTGGTGGCGGCGGTCGTCGCGGTGCTGCTCGCACGCGAGCTCAGCGATCCGCTGCTCCGCATGCGCCGGCAGGTGGAGCAGATGGCGACCGGCGATCTGCGGATCGCGATCCGGGTCGAGTCCGACGACGAGATCGGCGACCTCGCCCACAGCCTCGGGCGCATGAACGTCGCGCTGCGCGGCACGATCTTCTCCGTGGCGTCCGCGAGCGAGCGCGTCGAGCGCGGCGCCGCGGCGGTTGCGAGCGGCACCGGGGAGGTGAAGCGCGTGACCGAGGCCCAGGAAGAGGCCGTCGAGGGCATGGCGAAGAGCGTCGTCGGGATCACGCGGCAGGTCGACGACATCGCGGGCGCGGCCGAGAACCTCCACGCCGCGGTGGCGGAGTCGTCCGCGTCGGTGTCTCAGCTCGCGGCCCTCGGCGCCGACCTGCACTCGGCGGCGTCCATGCTCTCGCAGCAGACCGACGACGTCTCGAGCTCGATCGAGCAGCTCGCGCGCGGCGTGCGGCAGGTGGCGGAGAACGCGAACGGGCTCGGCGGCACGACCCAGGAGACCGCGACCGCCATGGAGCAGATGGCGCGCTCGATGGCCGAGGTCGAGAGCGGCGCGAACGAGTGCGCGGCCCTGTCCGAGGTGGCGGTCCGAAGCGCCGAGACCGGGCGCGAGCGCGTGGCCGACACCGTGCGCTGCATGGAGGAGATCCGCAGCGTCACCTCCACCGCCGAGAGCGTGATCGGCGAGCTCGGCGGGCGCGCGCGCAAGATCGGACACGTGGTCGACGTGATCGACGACGTCGCCGACGAGACCACGCTGCTCGCGCTGAACGCCGCGATCATCGCGGCCCAGGCCGGCGAGCAGGGCCGCGGCTTCGCGGTGGTGGCGCAGCAGATCAAGGAGCTCGCGAACCGCGTGCTCGCCTCGACCAAGGAGATCGCGGAGCTCGTCTCCGGCGTGCAGGAGGGCAGCGAGCAGGCCCGCGAGGCGATCGACCGCGGCGCGAAGGTGGTGGAACGCGGTGTCGGGCTCTCGGCCGAGGCCGGCCGCTCGCTCGACGAGATCGCACGCGCCTCGGCGCAGGCGGGCCAGCGCGTCGGCGCCATCGTGCACGCGGTGCAGGAGCAGGCGACCGCGGCGCGCCACGTGGCGCAGCTCTCGGAACGCGTCGCGACGGGCGTGCGCCAGATCCGCGAGGCCGGCCGCGAGCAGGAGCAGGCGAACCAGGCCGTGCTCCGGGCCTCCTCGCACACGCGCGACGCGGCGGCGAGCGTCACGGTGTCGGCGTCGCAGCAGGCCGAGGGCAGCGCGCGGATCCGCGCCAGCGCCGAGAGCCTGCGGGACGCGGCCGAGCGCATCGAGCGGGCGCTTCTGTCGCAGTCGTCGGCCTGTCGCGAGGCCGAAAAATTGCTGGGCGCGGTGACCGACGGCGCGCGCGCGAACGGCGAGTCGGCGGAGCAGATGGCCGAGGCGATGCGCGGGCTCGCCTCCGAGGCCGACGCGATGCGCGACGCCGTGAAGCGGTTCCGCGTCTAGCGGTCCCCGTGGTACGGTTCGGGGCCACGCGCCGCCCACGCCCGATGGAGGACTCCATGGCCGCCGACCCCACGCAGAACGCCCAGATCACGAAGCTGAAGCAGCTCGACAGCGAGCTCGAGACCATCCTCACCTCCTTCGACTCGAACTACGTCTGGAACTACGGCTCCGTGAAGGAGGGCCTGCGCGAGCTCTACGAGAAGGCGAAGCGCGACCAGTGGAACGGCACGACCCAGCTCGCCTGGGACACCCACGTCGAGCCCGAGGGCGAGATCATCCCGAGCACGATCAACCCGTTCTCGGGGTACGGACCGTTCCAGAAGCTGAACGCGAAGGAGAAGGCGAAGTTCCGCCACGCCCAGATCTCGCTCCAGCTCTCGCAGTTCCTGCACGGCGAGCAGGGCGCGCTGATCGTGGCCTCGCAGCTCGTCGGCGCCGTGCCCTGGATGGACGCCAAGTACTACGCGGGCAGCCAGACCATGGACGAGGCGCGTCACGTCGAGGTGTTCAGCCGCTACCTCCACGACAAGCTCGAGTGGGAGTGGCCGATCAACGACAGCCTGAAGGAGCTGCTGGACCTGACGCTCAAGGACTCGCGCTGGGACTTCAAGTACCTCGGCATGCAGATCATCATCGAGGGCCTGGCGATGGCCGCCTTCGGCAACCTCTACCAGCTCGCCCAGGAGCCGCTGCTGAAGGACCTGATCCGCTACGTCATGAAGGACGAGTCGCGGCACGTCGCCTTCGGCATGCTCTCGCTGAACGACTACTACACCGACATGCCGGCGAACGAGCTCAAGGATCGCGAGGACTTCGTGATCTACGCCTGCGAGCTGATGCGCAACCGCCTGGTCGGCGACCAGATCTCCGACGCCATGGGCTGGGACCGCCAGGAGGTGAAGGAGCTGGTGCTCGCCTCGCCGCCGGCGCAGATGTTCCGGAGCATGCTGTTCGCGCGCATCGTCCCGAACCTGAAGCGCCTGGGCCTGCTCACGCCGCGCATCCGCGAGGCGTTCGAGAAGCTCCAGATCATCCAGTTCGAGGACTACGACCCCGAGGAGCAGGACCGCAAGCTCGGCCTCGCCTAGATGGGACCCCTGCCGGGCTCGTGTCTGTGCGGCGGCGTGCAATTCGAGGTCACCGGACCCCTCGATCGCGTCGCGCACTGCCACTGCACCCTCTGCCAGCGAGCGCACGGAGCGGCGTTCGTGACCTGGGCGGCGCTACCGAACGAGCGCGTGCGTGTCACGGCTGGCGACTCCCTGTTGGTTCACTACCGCTCGTCGGCGATCGGCACGCGGTCGTTCTGCCGCACCTGCGGCAGCTCGATGTTCTGCACGCTCGACACCCATCCCGGCGTGATCGACGTCGCGGTCGGTTGCCTGGCGCCCGACCACGGCGCGGTTCCTCAGGCGCATCTGTTCTGGGACGATCGCGCGCACTGGGTCGAGCTCGAAGATCGGTTGCCGCGCTTCGGCGGGAAGAGCGGCCAGGAGCCACGCTGAACTCACGGCGCAGCCTCCCCGGAAGCCGGTCGGTGCGCCTCGGTGCAGACGAAGCCGGAGCTTCCGAGCGCTGGAGCGGTGGTGCGGATCGCGACGAGCCCGGCCTGCGCGAGGAGCGCCTCCGTCTCTTCCGCGGAGCGGAGCGAATAGACCGTGGCGGGGAGCGCGGCGAGCGTCTCCGCGTCGCGGGGCCGATAGCCGAGCAGCACGCGTCCGCCGGGCCGCAGCACCCGCCGGATCTCCCGGAGCTCGGGGAGCGCGTCCGTCCAGAAGTAGAGGACGTGGACGGCGAGCGCCGCATCGAAGCGGGCGTCCGGGAACGGCAGGGCGCTGCTCGTCGCGAGCGACACCTCGGCGCGTCCGGCCTCGATCTCGCGGCGCAGGCGTCGCCGCGCGAGACGAACCATCACCTCCGAGGGGTCGATTCCCGCCAGGAAGCCGCAAGGGCCTCCTGCGATGCGGGCGAGCGTCCGGCCGTGGCCGCAGCCGATCTCGAGGATCGATTCTCCCTCCCGCACCGCCAGCTGCTCCACGGCGATCCGGTTCGCGGGCGCGGTCTCGAAGGACATGACGCGGGCCACGATCTCGCCGAGCCACCCGCTCGGACGACGCGACTGGCGGGCGATGAGCTCAGGCTTGGCCATCGCGCTCGACCTCGCTTCGTGCTGCGAGACGCAGGCCCATCCAGTACGTGATGCACGCGCTCGCGACGGTGGCTCCGAACCCGACGCTGAGCTCGTTCCAGCCGGCGATGCAGCTGCGCGGGATCACGATGCCGTAGCCGATCAGCACGGTTGGCACGGCGAAGCTGGCGAGCGGGACGAAGTGACGGAGCCCGAGGCCGTGCCTCGTGCTCCCCACGTCCACGGGACGGGAAGCCTGGTGGCTCACGGCTGCTGCCTCCTTGCGACGATCGAATGCGACACGAGCATGGGTCACTCCTTCACGAGGGCGCTGGTGAGGAAGGCCAGGGCGATGCGCCGCGCTGCGCTCTCGTCGACCGCTTGCGGCGACGGATCCCAGTGTCGGTGCACGGCCCAGAAGACGACGGTCTCGAGCACGATTCGCGCTGCCACGGCAGCGTCCTCGAATCGGCGCAGACGTCCGCGTCGCGCGCGCTCGTCGAGGTAGCGGGTGAGGAGCGCGAGCGCGCCCTCGCGACCGCTGCGGTACCAGACCTTCGCGAGCTCGGGATAATCGGGCGCACAGCGGTCGAGGAGCCGGATCGCCGTGCGGTGGCGAGCGAGCGCGTCGTAGAGCTCGCCGAGGACGGTCTGCAGCTCGTTGCGTACGTCCGTGACCCGCGCGCGAGCGAGTGCCGCGGTGAGGGAGGGGAGGGCACCGTCCTCTGCGAGGCGCCTCTGCACCCGCTCGAATGTCGCGCCTGGCGGCGGCGTGGCGACGGGCAGCCGCTCCGGCAGGCCGATCCGGTCGACGTGGTCCGCGTGCTGGAGGACGCAGTCGAAGAGCGCCTCCTTGCTCTCCACGTAGGTGTAGACCGACCCCTTGGCCACACCCATGCGGGCGGCCACGTCCGCGATCTGCGTGCGCCGGTACCCCTGCTCGAGGAAGACGGCGGTCGCGGCGTCCATCAGCTCCTGGAAGCGGTCCTCGGGAATCGGTCTCGGCATGGCGATCACTGTAGTTGACCAACCGGGTCAGTCAAGTACGATCCACGAGCCATCGGCGATGCCCACCGCGCCCTCGGGAGGTTCTCATGCGAGCCCGCCACGCCCTTCTCGCCACGATCTGCGCGCTGGCGCTGCCGGCCCACGCCCGAGGCGAGGGGCCCCGCGCCACCACGCCCCCCGTCGTCGCCGACTGGCCGGTGACCGAAGGGGCGCCCGGCGGCGGGCGCTTCTCGCCGCTCACCGACATCACGCCCGAGAACGTCCACCGCCTCGTTCCGGTGTGGCGCTATCGGCACGGCGACGCCTTCGAGGGCAGCTTTCCGCTGCACGTGAATCGGGGCAGCGCGTTCGAGTCCACGCCCATCGTCGTGGACGGGCGCCTCTTCTTCACGACGCCGCGCAACCGGGTCGTCGCCCTCGATCCCGAGACCGGTCGCGAGCTCTGGACCTTCGATCCGGTGATCGCCCGCGGCGTCGCGTACCCGAACATGTGGATCAATCGCGGCGTCGCGTACTGGGGCGACCCCGCGGCGTCGGGCCCGTGCAGCGCGCGCGTGCTGCTCGCGACGCTCGACGCACGCCTGTTCGCGCTCGATGCTGCGACGGGGACGCCGTGCTCGGGCTTCGGCCACGATGGCGCGGTCGATCTCCTCGAGGGCATTGCGCCGGTCTACGACCGCCTCGAGTACAACGTCACATCGCCCGGCACCGTCGTGGGCGATGTCGTCGTGGTCGGCTCCTCGATCGCCGACACGCTGCGTCCCGACTCGCCGCCGGGCGACGTGCGCGCCTTCGACGTGCGCACGGGCGCCCTGCGCTGGACCTTCCACACGATCCCCCACCCGGGCGAGCCCGGGCGCGAGACGTGGGAGAACGGAACGGCGCTCTCGGGCGCCGCGAACGTCTGGTCCACGATCTCCGCCGACCCGGAGCGCGGTCTCGTGTTCCTGCCCGTGAGCACGCCGAGCCCCGACTTCTACGGCGGCGATCGGCTCGGCGCGAACCTCTACTCGGACTCGGTCGTGGCCCTCGACGCGCGGACCGGCGAGCGTCGCTGGCACTTCCAGACCGTCCACCACGACCTCTGGGACTACGACCTCGCGGCGCCTCCCACCCTGGTGCGTCTCGAACGCGGAGGTGTGGCCGTCGACGCCGTGGCCCAGGCGACCAAGCACGGCTTCGTCTTCGTGCTCGACCGGGAGACGGGCGAGCCGCTCTTCCCCGTGGAGGAGCGCCCCGTTCCCGCGAGCGACCTGCCCGGCGAGCGCGCCTGGCCGACCCAGCCCTTCCCGACCGCCCCGCCGCCGCTCGTGCCTCAGCATCTCACGGAGGCGGATCTCTACGCGCCGACGCCCGAGCATCGCGAGGCGTGTCGCGAGAAGCTCGCCGCGCTCCGCAACGACGGCCTCTTCACGCCGCCGAGCGAGCGCGGCTCGATCGTCTATCCCTTCACGGCCGGCGGGGCGAATTGGTCGGGCGCTGCGTGGGATCCGGGCCGGCAGCGGCTCTTCGTCCCGGTGAACGACCTCGTGCACGTGATCCGCCTCGATCGGGTCGCCGACCGGGCGACGGGGGGCGGCGCGGACGTGTGGCCCTTGCGCGGGGCCTCGTTCCGGAATGTGTGGTGGCTGATCACGGGACGCGGAACCGGGGAGCGCTACCGCCTGCATCCGATCTCCGGCCGCACGCTGCTCGAGCACGACGGCACGCCGTGCAACGCGCCGCCGTGGAGCCGTCTCGTCGCGGTCGACCTTGCGCGCGGCACGATCGCGTGGTCGGTCTCCACGAGCACCACGGCCGACGACCCGGGCCTTGGCGCATACGGACCCGCGCTCGTGACGGCGAGCGGGCTCGTGTTCCACGGCGGAACGAAGCGCCCGGTGCTTCGCGTCCACCGCGCCGACACCGGAGAGCGCGTGGCGACCTTTCCGCTTCCGGCAGGTCTCCATGCCGGGCCCATCACCTACAAGCTGCGCCCCGAAGGGCGCCAGCTCCTCGTGGTGGCGGCGGGTGGGCACGTCGGC
>Ga0105107_10000112_pt1 | contig 45010 bp, 31 predicted proteins | sample PPLLaktember2015_6_FD_79335 | JGI IMG/M metagenome (GOLD analysis project Ga0105107, IMG submission 79335) | Freshwater sediment microbial communities from Prairie Pothole Lake near Jamestown, North Dakota, USA - PPLs Lake P8 Core (1) Depth... | ecosystem: Environmental > Aquatic > Freshwater >...
CTCCGCGAGATCGTAGTCGCGCCCTTCGACGGCTTTCTCGTTGACGAGCCATGTGATCTCGCAGTCCGTCAGGTACTGTCCGCGCGGCGTGAAGCGATACAGCACGAAGTGGTCGCAGTACGCAAGCCCGAAGGTCATGGGCCCGAGGTGAAGGTCCGTCGTGCCGCCGTCGTAGCCTGTGATCGTGCCGAGCAGCGGCGCCACCGGCTTTCCGTCGCGGCTGCCTGTCAGGTGGCCGCGGAGCAGCGGGTAACGGTCGAAGCTGTACTCGAGGCCGAAGCTCTCGCCGTGGAGCCAGGAACGGCTCACGCAGTGCTGCGTGAGGCCGACCGCCGGCGCGCGCGCCATCACTTCGTTGAGCATCGCCGAGTACTCGCCCGTCGGGATCGCGCGCCCATGGCCGACGGAATACTCCGGGTGCGCGGGCTGGCAGTGATAGCACTCGCAGTAGTTCTCGACCGCGAGTTTCCAGTTGCTCGCGATCGGATAATTCTGACGGTGCGCGACGCGCGCCCGGTCGAGCGCGTAAGGACGCATCGGTTGGGCCATGTCGCGTTCGAAGGCGTCGAAGGACGGCGGGTTCTCGTCGAAGTTCACGAAGATCAGGCCGTCGAATACGCGAAGCGCCAGCCGGCGCAGGCTGTGCTTTGTGCGGTCGAAGCCCTCGGGCGTGCGCGCCGCGGCCTTCAGTGAACCGTCGAGTCCGTAGGTCCAGCCGTGATAGCGGCAGACGAGGCGCGATTCGCGGCCGGACAGCGCATCGCAGATCCGGGACCCGCGATGGCGGCAGACGTTCAGGAGCGCGTTGATCCCGCCCTCCCCGTCGCGTATGACGATGACCGACTCGCCCGCCATCTCGAACAGGAAATAGTCGCCCTTCTCCGGGACCAGGCTCTGGTGGCCGACGTAGAGCCAGGACTTCAGGAAGATGTGGCGGACCTCCTGCTCGTAGATCTCCGCGTCGCGGTAGACGCCGCCGGGCAAAGCGTATCCCTCCCGGTAGCCATCCAGCAGTTTCCTGATTGATTCGCCCAAGCCGATCACCTCCCTATCAACTCAATCTGCCGCCACCGGCCGGCGCCTGCTGGACACGATCGATGCGGTCGCGACCGCGATCGCGACGAGCGCGATGATGATGGTCGTGATCGCATTGATGTCCGGCGTCACCCCGAGGCGGACCTTCGCGAAAATCAGCATGGGCAGCGTCGTCGCGCCCGGACCCGAAACGAAGCTCGAGATCACGAGGTCGTCGAGCGAAAGGGTGAACGCGAGCAGCCAGCCGGAAACGAGCGCCGGCATCAGCATCGGCACCGTGACGTCGAAGAAGACCGTTACGGGCCGGCCGCCGAGATCCATGGCAGCCTCCTCGAGCGACTCGTCCATGGCCGAGAGGCGCGAGCGCACGACGACTACGACGTAGGCCATCGAGAACGTGATATGGGCGATCGTGATGGTTGTGGCACCGCGATTCATCGGCCAGCCGATGAGGTCCGCCATCGAGATGAAGAGGAACAGCAGCGAGAGTCCGGTGATGATCTCCGGCATCACGAGCGGCGCGGTGATCATTCCGGACAGCAGCAGGCGGCCGCGCAGGCGCGCGACGCGATGCAGCGCAAGCGCGACGATTGCCCCGAGCGCAGTCGCGAAAGTCGCGCTCACCACCGCGATCCGCAGGCTCAGGAGCGCTGCATCGATCAGCTTGTCGTCCTGCAGGAGGCTCGCGTACCAGCGGAGCGAAAACCCGCCCCAGAGCGTCACGAGCCGCGAATCGTTGAACGAGTAGATCACGACCGAGATGATCGGCACGTACAGGAGCGCGTAACCGAAGGCCACGACCGACGCGAGCGGCAGCGACCGGCCCTTCATCGCGCCGCCTCGTGTTCACGGGTCTGGAGCCGCTGGAACCACATGATCGGCGCGATGAGCAGCAGCAGCAGCACGATAGAAACTGCCGACGCGACCGGCCAGTCGCGGTTGATGAAAAACTCGTCCCAGAGCACGCGGCCGATCATCAGCGTGTCGGCCCCGCCGAGAAGCGCGGGGATCGTGAACTCGCCGACCGCCGGGATGAACACGAGCAGGCAGCCGCCGATGATTCCAGGCACCGACAGCGGCAAGGTCACGTCGACGAAGGCCTGCCAGCGCCGCGCGCCGAGGTCCGCCGCCGCGTCGAGCAGGTCGAGATTCAGCCGCTCGAGGTTCGCATAGAGCGGCAGGATCATGAAGGGCAGGTACGAGTACACGATGCCGAGATAGACGGCGAAGTCGTTGTAGAGCATCGCCAGCGGCCGGTCGATCACGCCGATGCCGATCAGGAACTCGTTGATGAGGCCGCGATTGTTGAGGAGCCCGATCCACGCGTAGACCCTGAGGAGGAAGGAGATCCAGAACGGCAGGATGACCGCGAGCAGCAGTATCTGGCGGCGCTGCGGTGGCTGGCGTGCGATGTAATAGGCCATCGGATAGCCGAGCAGGAGGCAGAGCAGAGTGCCGATCGCGGCCATTTTTAGTGACGCGGCATAGATGATCCCGTAATACCCGTCCTGGAACAGGAAGGCGTAGTTGGAGAACGTGACCCGGATTCCTTCGAAACCCGCGGCGCCCCATTCGAGCAGCGGCGTGAACGGCGGCTGCGCGACAATCGGGTCGGCGACGCTGATCTTCAGAATGATCAAGAACGGCGCGAGGAAGAAAAGCAGCAGCCAGAAGTACGGCATCATCACCGCCCGGCGCAGCCAGCGCAGGGAATGCCCGCCGTTTCCGTTGTCCGTGCCGCTCATGAGCGTAGTAGTATCGTGCTGCCGACTTCCCAGGACAGGTACACCTCGTCGTCCCATTCGACGACGAGCTTCGCCGAGCGCCGCAGGTTCTGCGCGCTCACCTGCAGGACGGCGCCGCTCTTCGTGTGCACGCGATACAGCGACTGGTCGCCGAAATAACCGAGGTCGCGCACGACTCCCTTGACGACATTGCGATCTACGCCTTCAGGCGGCTGCCGGCTGATCGTGATCTTCTCGGGCCGCACGGCGACGCACACTTCGCCGTTCACGGCCTGCGGTTCGTCGCAAGCGACTGCGAGCTCCGCGTCGAGCGCGTCCGACCGGATCGTCAGGCGCCCGTTTGCGGCCCCGGTCACGCGGCCCTCGATCAGGTTGATGTTGCCGACGAAGCCCGCGACGTAGCGATTCGCCGGATACTCATAGACCTCGCCCGGCGTCCCGATCTGCGCGATCCGCCCCTCGGACATGACCGCGATGCGGCTCGCGAGCGTCATGGCCTCGTCCTGGTCGTGCGTCACCACGACGAACGTCGTGCCGAGCTGGTATTGCAGGTTTGCGAGTTCAAATTGCGTGTGCTCGCGGAGCTTCCTGTCGAGCGCCGCGAGCGGCTCGTCGAGCAGCAGGAGCTTCGGCCGCTTGACGAGCGCACGCGCGAGCGCGACACGCTGTTTTTCGCCGCCGGAGAGCTTCTCCGGCTTGCGGGATGCCAGCGGGCCGAGCTTGACGAGGGCAAGCATCTCCGTGACGCGCTCGCGGATCTGCGCGGCAGGCACATGCTCCTTCTTCAGGCCGTAGGCGACGTTCTCCTCGACAGTCATGTGCGGAAACAGCGCATAGGACTGGAACATGAGGTTGACCGGCCGCTCGTACGGCGGAACGTCCGTCATGTCCGTGCCGTCGATCAGGATCCGGCCCGAGGTTGGATGCTCGAACCCGGCGAGCATCCGAAGCAGCGTTGTCTTGCCGCAGCCCGAGCTGCCGAGGATCGCGAAGAGCTCTCCGCGCAGGATGTCGAGCGAGACGTTGTCGACCGCGGTCGCGCCGTCGAAGCGCTTTGTGACTTCGCGGATCTGAACGAGCGCCGATGAAGGGACGTCGCTCACAGGTTGGTCTTCACGCGCGACCACAGGCGCGAGCGCCTGCGCTCGTCGAGCGGGTCGTGGACCACGCCCTTGTACAGCTGATGCTTCTCGGACTCGGGCGGGAACACCGCCGGGTCGTTCCGCACCGCGGGCGGCAGCAACGGGATCGCCTTCAGGTTCGGCGTGGCGTAGCGGGTCTCGAGGCTGATCGCGGCGGCAACGTCCGGTCGAAGCAGGTAGTTGAGGAACAGGTGGGCGTTGTCCGGATGGGGCGCATCGGCCGGTATGAACCAGAGATCGAACCAGGCGAGCGTGCCTTCGCGCTGCGTCGTATAGGCGAGACCGACGGGCTTGCCAACCTGCTGCGCCCGCAGCATCGCCTGCGCATAGTCGCCCGACCAGCTCATCGCGATGCAGACTTCCTCGTTCGGCAGGTCGATCAGCATCTTCGCTGAACTGAAGTACCGGATGTAGGGGCGCACACCCTTCAGCAGGCGCTCGACGTCCGCAAGGTCCCCTGGGTCGAGGCTGTTGGGATCGTGCCCGAGATATAAAAGCGCCATTGGAATCACGTCGGTCGGTTCATCGAGAAACGTGACGCCGCAGTCGGCGAATCGCCGGACGACTTCGGGCTTGAAGAGCATGTCGCCGCTCGTAACCGGTGCGTCGGGCATCCGCTCGCGGATCATCTTGACGTTGTAGGCGAATCCCGTCGTGCCCCAGAGGTAAGGCACACCGTAACGGTTGCCGGGATCGGCCGAATCGAGCGTCTCGAGCACCCAGGGATCGAGGTTGCGCAGGTTGGGAAGCTTCGCCTTGTCGAGCGGCTGGTAGACGCCGATCGGGATCAGGCGCGCGGAGTAACGCTCGGCGTGCGCCACGACGTCGTAGCCGGTGCGGCCCGCCAGGAGCCGCGCCTCGGCCATCTCGGTCGAATCGTAGACGTCGTAATTGACCTTGATACCGTATTCGGCTTCAAAGTTCGCGATGGTGTCCGGTGCGATGTAATCCGGCCAGGTGAAGACGTTGAGCACTTTCTCTTCGGCGGCTCCCGCAGCGCTCCCCGCCAGGAGCGCCGCAAGAGCGAGCGTCATCAACGGGGGCTCCACGGACTACATCCCCTCCAGGCCGCGCTTGATGAGCGCACGCGCGATGATCAGGCGCTGGATCTCGCTGGAACCTTCCCAGATGCGGTCCACGCGGAGCTCGCGGAAGAATCGCTCCGCGCAATTCTCCCGCATATAGCCACGACCGCCGAAAATCTGCAGCGCCCGGTCGGCGATGCGATTCGCCGCCTCCGATGCATAGAGCTTCGCGATCGAGCAGCGCGCGTGCAGCGAGCGCAGGTCGTCACCGCGGTCATGCGCCTCGGCCGCCTCGAAGGTCATGAGCCGCGACGCCCAGAGTTCCGTGACGCTGTCGGCGAGCATGGCCTGGATCATCTGCTTCCCGACGAGCGCCTCGCCGCCGACCTTGCGCGCACTCGCAAAGGCGGTCGCCTCCTCGATCAGGCGCGCCGACGCGCCGCAGCAGCGCGCGGCGATCATGAGCCGCTCTCGCCGGAACCAGCTGTGCGAAAAACGCATGCCGTCGCCCTCCGGGCCGAGCCGCTGGTCCTCGGCGACGAAAACGTCGCTGAAACGGTAGGTCGGGTGATGGGCGCTGAAGGTGTGGCTGAAGAGCGGCGTGCGCAGGACCTCGATGCCAGGCTGGTCCTTGTCGATGAAGAACAGGGAATCCGAGCCCGCATGAGGACCGTCACCAAGGCGCGCCTGCAGGATGAAGTAATCCGCGTGATTCGCGCTCGTGACGTACCACTTCTCGCCGGAAATCCGGTAACCGCCATCGGCGCGGCGTGCAGTCGTCTCGATCTCGACGTCCGAGCCCGATCCGCTTTCCGTGATCGCGTAACACTCCTTCCGCCTGCCGCTCATGAGCGGCAGGATGAAGCGTTCGATCTGCGCTTCCGTGCAGGCTTCGAACATCCAGTTCTGGGCCTCGGAGAAACACCAGCAGAGCGCATTCGTGACGCGCCCGAGCTGCTCCCAGACCGCCACCTGGTCGACGATCCGCGCCTCGCGTCCGCCGCGCGCCGCGGGCACATCCATGCCGCTGAAGCCGAGCTCGACCGCAAGTTTCTTGTGGCGCTTCTCCACCTCGGGCGGCAGACGCCCTTCGTGCAGCTCCGCCTCGACTTCCCAGGGGATCAGCTCTTCGGTCGCAAATTTCGCGGCGCGATCGCGCCAGCCCCGGGCTTGTTCGTCGAGCGCGATCTGCATGGGCTCAGCTTCGCGCCGCTGCTTCGGGCTGGCGGAAGTGCCGCGGAAACGCGTCCGCGAGGTAGGCGAGCGAGATCTGCCTCGCCCGCTCGCGGCTCATGGAATCGGGCCTCACGAGCAGGTCGAGCCAGAGACCGTCGGTCAGCGCCGAAAGGCCGTCGGCCACCAGCGCCGGGTCGACGTCCGGATAGTCGCCGCTCTCACAGAGCTTCGCGCACATCACGCGCACCATGTCGTCGTAAGACCTGTCCCGCTCGGCGCAGATCCGGCGATAGGTCGGCCGGAACCTGCGCTCTCCCCAGAAGGCGAACCAGACGGCGAGCTTATCCCGGGCGCAGATCGTGCGCCGGAAGTCGAGGTCGACCATCGCGAGGAGGCCTGCGACAGGCGAAACCTCGGCCGCCGCGGCGGCTTCGCGGCAGGCATTGCGGTACTCGTCGGCGAGATAGCGCAGCGTCTCGGTCAGGAGCCCTTCCTTGCTCCGAAAATGCAGGTTGACGATGCCCTGGCTGAGACCCGCCTCCTGCGCCACGGTCGCGATCGTCGTGTCCGAAAGGCCGCGGTCGGCGACGCAGTGGATCGTGGCCTGAATCAGCTGCTCGCGGCGCTCTTCCGGGGGCGCCGTACGGCGCCTCGGCACGACCGCGAGCTGACGTTTCGCGTTCAACTAATTCCTTTCAGAATCAATCAATTGTGTCAATACGCCGCGCGCATGGAAAGGCTATCTTACCGGGTTCGCCGGGTCATTCCAATGAATGAACACATATTCACTGGACATGGACGCCGCGATCCCTTTTGTGGGACCCTAGGCGGCCGAAAAACGACCCCGGAACCTCAAAGGGGACGTTCCCCTTTAAAGGGGAACGTCCCCTTTGAGAGGGCCCATCTGGAGGGCAGCAAGATGACCCGAAGCCTCGCGAAGTCCAATGCCCAGTTCCAGAAAGCCATCCGGCGCCTGCCGCTCGGCGTTTCGTCGAATTTCCGCTACTGGGGCGAAGACAAGACCATCTACGTCAAGTCGGCGAAGGGCGCCCGCCTCACTGACATCGACGACAACGAGTACATCGATTACCGGCTTGCCTATGGCCCCTGCATCCTCGGCTACGCGGACCCGCGGGTGGACGCGGCGGCCCGGGCAGGCATCGAGGTCGGGGGCGTCTTCGCCCTCTCCACGGAGCGCGAATGTGCCGTGGCCGAACGGATCGCCAGCATGGTGCCGGCGGCCGAACTCGTGCGCTACTCCAATTCCGGCACCGAGGCCGTGATGGCGGCCCTGCGGGTGGCCCGCGCTCATACCGGCAAGGATTCTTACGTCGTCATCGAGGGCGGCTACCACGGCGTGTTCGACGCGGCGCTCTGGACGACCGCCGTCGAGGAATGGAAGCCCGGTCACGGCGACCCGCAGCTTGTGCCCTACAGCGCCGGCGTCCCGCACATGCTGCGCGCCCTGATCCACTCCGTGCCGATGAACGACGCCGACCGCCTCGAGAGCGTGTTCAAGGCCTACGGCGACGACATCGCCGCCTTCATGATCGAGCCGATCATGGGCAACTGCTGCTCGATCTCGGCGACCCGCGAATTCCTCAAGGAGGCGCGCGCGCTCTGCGACAAGTACGGGATCCTCCTCATCATCGACGAGGTCAAAACCGGCTTTCGCGTGGCGAAGGGCGGCGTGCAGGAGCTCTTCGGCGTCAAGGCCGACATTTGCACCTTTGCCAAGGCGATGGGCAATGGCTACCCGATCTCCGTGTGTTGCGGGCGCGAGGACATCATGCGCAACTTCGGCAACGGGGTCGTTCACGGCGGCACTTTCACCTGCCATTCCGTCGCCCTCGCGGCCGCCGAAAAGACGCTCGAGATCCTGGCGGAGACCCCCGCCCTCGCGAACATCGCGGAATACGGAACGAAGCTGCGGGCCGGCATGAGCCAGGTCCTTTCGCAGCGTGGCATCAAGCATTCCTTCAGCGGGCATCCCTCCATGAGCGGCCTGTTCTTCAGCGAGAAGCCGCCCCGCGACTACCGCGACTGGGTCACGAGCGATTACACTTTCTACGAAGCACTGGCGCCGCACCTCCACGACCTCGGCGTGCTCTGCGAGCCCGACTCGCGCGAGCCTTGGTTCATATGCGAGGCACACGACGACCGCTGCCTGGGGGAGACCCTCGATCGCTTCGAAACCGCCGTGAACCGTGTAGTAGAAAGCGCGCGGGGACCGGTTAAGGCGCCGTTCACAAAATACACGACCTGAAAGAAGAACCGACCTTGGCGAAATACGACGCGATCGTCATCGGCGCGGGCCATAACGGCCTGACGAATGCCGCCTATCTCGCGCGGTCCGGCCTCAAGGTCCTGGTCGTCGAGCGGAATCCCTGGATCGGCGGTGCGGCCGTCAGCCGCGAGATCGAAAAGGGCTGGCTCTACTCGAACTGCTCCTACGTGTGCAGCCTGCTGCGCCCGGAGCTCTTCCGCGACCTCGAGCTCGCGCGACACGGCCTGCAGGTCGTGCCCTACGGCGGCGGCGTGTCCATCACCTCGAACGGCGACATCCTCGGCAATTACACCGACGAGCAGGTGCAGCGGCGCGAGTTCGCGCGCCACAACCCGCGCGACGCGGACGCGTACCACCGGTACTCGACCGACGTCATCCGCCAGTGCAAGTTCATCCGCCCGCTCCTGCTCCGCTCCCCGCCCGACCCGACCTCGTTCAAGCCGCGCAACCTCAAGGAACTCATCTTCCTCGGTCGCGAACTCAACAAGTTCGGCGAGCAATTCATCTACGACACGCTGCGCTTCTACTCGATGAGCATCGCCGATTTCCTCAACGAGTATTTCGAGTCGGACGCCATCAAGTGCCATCTCTCGGGCAGCGGCATCATCGGCTCGGCCATGGGCGTCTACTCGCCGGGCACCGCCTACGTGCTCCTGCACCATTACATGGGCGACGTCGACGGCTCGATCGGCGCCTGGGGCTTCGCGCGGGGCGGCATGGGCGCGGTGTCGAACGCTATCGCGAATTCGTTCAAGTCCTTCGGCGGTGAGATCGTGACCGACGCGCCGGTCGCACGTGTGATTGTCAAGGGTGGCCGCGTCACCGGGGTCGCGACCGAAAACGGCAACGAGTACCACGCCGACGTCGTCGTTTCGAACCTCGATCCGCGGCGCACGTTCACGAAGATCTTTGACCCCAAGGACCTGCCGCCCGCGATCGTCGAGAAGGCGAAGAACTGGAAAATCCGCGGCTCGTCCGGAAAGCTGAACATCGCGCTCGACGGACTGCCGGAGTTTCCGGCGCTCGGCAAGGACAATCCCCTCGCCTACGGCGACATGCACTTCCTCGACTCGCTCGAGAAGATGGAGCGCGCCTACGACGACTGGAAGAACGGCACCTGGTCGAAGGAGCCGTACCTCGATCTCCTGATCCCGTCGATGACGGACCCGACCATGGCACCGCCCGGCAAGCACTTCATGTCGGTGTTCGTGCAGTACGTGCCGCCCTTCATCCACGGCCGCGAATGGACCGACGAAGATCGCGAAGGATTCAAGAACACGGTGCTCGACCAGATCGGGCGCTACAGCCCGAACTTCAAGTCGCTCGTGCGCCATGTCGAATGCCGCACGCCCCGCGAGCTAGAAAACGAAGTCGGCCTCACCGAGGGCAACATCTTCCAGGGCGAGCTGACGATGGACCAGTTGCTCTTCAACCGACCCTTCCCCGGTTATGCGCAGTATCGCGGGCCGGTGAAAGGCTTCTACATGTGCGGCTCCGGCACGCATCCGGGCGGCGGCGTGATGGCCGCGCCGGGCGCGAATGCCGCGCGGGAAATCCTGATGGACCTGCGCCGCCCGAACATCGTGCCGGAGGGCTGGAGCGATGACTGATCGCGATCGCATCGTCATCGTCGGCGGTGGCCACAACGGCCTCGTCTGCGCTGCCTACCTCGCCCGCGCGGGGCGTGATGTAACCGTACTCGAGGCGGGCGCTCAGGTCGGCGGCGCCGCGGTCACGCGCGAGTTCGCGAAGGGCTTCCGCACCTCGGGTTGCGCGCACCTCTCCTACCTGCTCGACGCGGGCATCGCGCGCGAGCTCAAGCTCGACTCCCACGGCCTGAAGTGGGCGCGTACCGGCCTCAAGACCGTCGCGCTCGCCTCCGCCGGCGATCACCTCCTGCTCGACGGGGGCCGCGTCGAGTCCGGGACCCTGTCCGATAGCGACCGCACGGCGCTTGCCGCGTATCACGCGCAGATGTTCCGTTTTGCTCGCGTTCTTGCGAAGCAACACAACCGGCAGGCCCCGCGGCTCGGCGGCGGACGCGCCGACTTCATCGGCGCAGCCAAGCTCGGTCTCGACATCCGGCTGATGGGACGTGAGCCGATGCGCGAGTTCCTGCGCATCGCGGGCATCAACATCTACGACGTGCTCGAGGAAAAATTCGACTCGCCGCTGCTGAAAGGCGCGCTCGCGCTCGACGCGGTGCTCGGCGCGAATCTCGGTCCGCGGTCGAACAACTCCGTGCTCGCGCTGCTGCACCGACTGAGCGGCCTGGCCAATGGCAATGACGGCATGTCGTTGCCGGAAGGCGGCATGGGCGCGATCAGCGAGGCGATCGCCGCCGCGGCACGCGCTGCCGGCGCGACGATCCGCACGGGCAGTACCGTCGCGCGCATCACACTCGACGGCGACAGGGTTTCCGGCGTCGAGCTCGAGAGCGGCGAAAAGATCGCCGCCGGCACGGTCGTCTCGAACGCGGATCCGGCGCGCACTCTGCTCTCGTTGCTTGGGGCGCGTCACCTCGAGACCGGCTTCGTGCATCGCGTGCGCAATATCCGCACAAAGGGCATGGCCGCTAAGCTGCATCTTGCGCTCGACGCCCTGCCCGCTTTCGCTCGGCTGCCTGCGGAACTCGCAGGCGAGCGTCTCGTGATTTCGCCGGACCTCGTGTACCTCGAACATGCCTTCGACCACGCCAAGTACGGCCAGTGTTCGCCCGCCCCGGCCCTCGAGATCACGATTCCGAGCGTGCACGACAAGACGCTCGCACCCGCGGGCAAGCACGTCCTGTCGGCGATCGTGCAGTACGCACCCTTCGACCCGCGCGCGAGCGGCGACGCACCGCGGCGCGAGCTTCTCGAGCGTACGCTCGGCGTGCTGGAGCGCCACGCGCCCGGCCTGCGCCGCCAGATCGTCGGCTCCGAACTCCTGCTTCCCGCGGACATCGAGCGCGAGTTCCGCATCACCGGCGGCCACTGGCACCATGGCGAGCTCGCGCTCGACCAGTTCATGATGATGCGGCCGGTTCCGGGCGCCGCGCAGTACGCAATGCCGGTTGCCGGCCTCTTCCTTTGCGGCGCCGGCTGCCATCCCGGTGGCGGCGTCATGGGTTCTGCCGGCAAGAACGCCGCGAATGCGGTACTCGCCACGGAGCGTGCGGCATGAGCATCAAGGACGCAATGAACCACAAGGAACACTTCCGCAAGGCCGTGTGGGAAACGCCGTTCCATCCGCGCACTTCCGCGCTCAACACGCTGAACGAGTGGCATCGCTGGAAGGATTACACGACGGCCGATGCTTTCTTCGACCAGGCGCTCGAGTACGCGGCGATCCGCAATGCCTGTGCCGTGTTCGACCTGACGCCAATGACCAAGCACCTGATCACGGGCCCCGACGCGCTCTCGTTCCTGAACCGGCTCGTCACGCGCGATGTCGCGAAGATCAAGCCCGGCAAGGTCGGCTACTGCGTCTGGTGCGACGACAACGGCCAGGTCATCGACGACGGCACGATCTTCCACCTGCGCGAGGGCGTCTACCGCCTCTGCTCGCAGGAGCGCCAGCTCGACTGGCTGACGCGCTCGGCATTCGGCTTCGACGTGACGATCGTCGAGGACACGCACGACGTCGCCGCACTCGCGCTCCAGGGACCGACGAGCTGCGCCGTCTTGAAGGCGATCGGCTGCACGGGCGCGGAGAAGATGAAGCCCTTCGACATCAAGTACTTCCCGTTCGCCGGCAGCGAACTCATGGTCTCGCGCACGGGCTACACGGGCGATCTCGGCTACGAGCTCTGGATCGACCCGCCGTACGCGCTTGACCTGTGGGATGCACTTTTCGACAAAGGCGCCAACCACGGCATCCGGCCGATGGGCACGCACGCGCTCGAAGTGGCGCGCATCGAGGCCGGCTTCATCCAGGCGCAGGTCGACTTCCACCCGGCCGACCAGGCGATCATGCTCGACCGCTCGCGCTCGCCGTTCGAGCTCGACCTCGCTTGGCTCGTGGATTTCAGCAAGCCGGTCTTCAACGGCCGCCGCGCCCTGCTCGAGGAGAAGAAGAACGGCTCGCGGTTCCGGTTCGTAAAGCTCGACGTCGAGGGCAACAAGCCGGCGCGTTCTGCCTACATCTACGACAAGGACAAGAATGTCGTCGGCACGGTGACTTCGGCGGAGTGGTCGCCGTCCGCGAAGGCCAACATCGCCTACGCGTCCATGCACATGCCCTGGGGCCGTCCGGGCGACGAACTGTGGGCGGAGATCTACTACCAGCGCGAACTCAAGTGGTCGCGCGTGATGGCGCGCTGCCGCGTCGTCGAGGGCGCGTTCTGGGATCCGCCGCGGAAGCGCGCGACGCCCGCTGCGGATTTTTGACCGCCTCGCGCGGGGCCGGAATGCCTCATCGCCTGGATCCACTGCTCCGTCCCCGCTCCATCGCGGTACTCGGCGCGACCGAGCGCGAAGGTACCGTCGGGCGCCACACGATCGAAAACCTGCTGAAGGGCGGATTCGAGGGCGGCCTTTACGCCGTCAACCCGGGCCGCAAGTCAGTGCTCGGCGTGTCCTGCTACCCGTCCCTCGAAGCGCTTCCCGAGCCGGTCGAGCACGTGATCTTCGCGATCGCAGACACGCGCGTCGAGGAAGCGCTCGGCGAAGTGATTGCACACGGCGCGCGCGCGGCGACGATAATGTCCTCTCTCGTGCTCGCCGACGATTCCGAGCCGTCACTCCGGGACCGCGTGCTAGCAAACATCCGGGCTTCGGGTCTGCTCGTCTGCGGCGCGAACGGCATGGGCTTCTACAATTTTGCGGAAGGCATCTGGGGCTGCGGTTTCCGCACGCGCACGCACCGGCGCGGCGGCAACGTCGCCTACATCAGCCATTCGGGCTCCGGCATGTGCGGCATCGTCGACAGCGAGGAGCGCATCGACTTCAGCCTCGTCGTCTCGACCGGCCAGGAGCTCGCCGTTGCCATGGACGAGTATCTCGACTTCGCGCTCGACCAGCCCGAGACCCGCGCCGTCGGCCTCTTCATGGAAACTGCGCGCAATCCCGCGGGCCTCATTGCGGCCTTTGCGAAAGCCCGCGAGCGCGGCATCCCGATCGTCGCGCTCAAGGTCGGCCGGACTGAACTCTCGGCACGCCTGACGGTGTCGCACACCGGCGCAATCGCGGGACAAGATGGCGTTTACGACGCGGTGTTCGACCGCTACGGTGTGCACCGCGTGCGCGACATGGACGAACTCGCGACGACGCTCATCCTGTTCGCGCAACCGCACCCGGTGGGCGCCGGCGGGCTCGTCTCCATCCACGACTCCGGCGGCGAGCGCCAGCTCCTGATCGATCTCGCCCACGACCACCGCGTGCCGCTGACGCAGCTTTCGCCAGCGTCGACCGCCAAGCTCGAGGCGCTGCTCGACCCGGGCCTGCCGGCGGTGAACCCGCTCGACGCCTGGAGCACGGGCGGGCCCGACTATCATCACACGATGGAACAGTGCTTCAGCACGCTCATGAGCGACCCGGAAGCCGCCATCGGCGCCGTCATCCATGACCGCGCCCCGGGCGGCGGCATCTTCACTGACTACCTCACCTATCTGCGCGCGGGTCATGGCGCTTCGGGCAAGCCCGCGTTTCTCGTCGCAAACCGCCAGGGCACGGGGTCGGACCCGCTGATCCTCGACGCGACGCGCGAAGGATTCCCGGTGCTGGACGGGATGACGTCGTTTCTCCGTGGCGTGCGCCACCTCCTCGATCATCGCGATTTCACGGCGCGCGCCCGCGGAGATGCACCCGTGATTCCGCCAGCGGCGCTTGCGCGCATGCGGGCGCGACTCGCCGACCGCCGGCGATTCGACGAGAACGACGCCCTGACACTGCTCGGAGACGCCGGCCTTCCAGCCAACGCAGGCACCATCGTCGAAAGCGAATCGGCTGCGATCGCGGCTGCGCGGGGCATCGGCTATCCGGTCGTGCTCAAGACCGCGAAACGCGGCCTCGACCACAAGAGCGACCAGCAGGGCATACACCTCGCGCTCGCCAGCGACACTGCCGTCGCAGCCGCCTACTGCGACCTCGCGAAGCGAATTGACGCGCGCGTGCTGGTCGCGCCGATGGTTTCCGCCCAGGGCGTCGAGATGCTGCTCGGCATGATTCACGACGCCCAGTTCGGCCCGATCGTGGTCCTTGGCGCGGGCGGCGTGCACATCGAGGCGCTCGCGGACACGGTCTATGCCGTGCCGCCGTTCGATGCCGCCGAGGCCGCCCGGCTCCTGGATCGGCTTCGCATCGCGCCGCTCCTGCAGAGCCGTCGGCACCGCCGCGGGCTCGCGATCGAGGAATTCTGCCGCGTGGCCGAGCGCTTTTCCGTGCTCGCGGCCGCGCTCGGCGACCATCTCGCAGAAATAGACCTGAATCCCGTGATCGTGCACGCGGACGGCTGCGCCATCGTCGATGCGCTGGTCGTGCCGCGGCCGGCGCACACTCTTGAACCCGAACGCATGAGGCAAGCCCGATGAGCATCCAGACCGTTGCAAAGCACGACCATGGCCGCTGGCAGGCCGTGGCCTCGAAGGCACAGAAGAAGCTCGAGACCCGGCTCTTCATCGACGGCAAGTTCGTCGACGCGAAGAAAGGCGGCCGGTTCACCAGCGTCAATCCGGCGACGGGCGAGCCGATCGCCGAGGTATCCGCCGGCACGGCGGAAGACATCGACCGTGCCGTCACGGCGGCGCGCCGCGCGTTCAAGGCGGGCGTCTGGTCGAAGATGGCGCCGCGCGCGCGCATGGAGGTCATGAACCGGTTCGCGGCGCTCGTCGACGAGAACGCCGAGGCGCTCGCCGTCCTCGAGACGCTCGACATGGGCAAGCCGATCGCCGACGTCGTGAACCTCGACCTGCCGGCCGTCGTCGAGACCATCCGCTTCATGGCGGAATGCATCGACAAGGTGGATGGCTCCGTCACGAACACGGAATCCGGCGTGGTTCACATGGTGCTGCGCGAACCGTATGGCGTCGTCGGCGCGATCTCGCCCTGGAACTACCCGCTGCTGATGGCGACCTGGAAGATCGCGCCCGCGCTTGCCGCCGGCAACACGGTGGTGCTGAAGCCCGCCGAGCAGGCGCCCTTGAGCTGCCTTCGCCTCGCCGAGCTCTTCATCGAGGCCGGCGGCCCGCCGGGTGTCTTCAACGTAGTGAACGGGCTCGGAGAGCAAGCAGGCAAGGCGCTCGCGCTGCACGATGAGGTCCGCAAGGTCACGTTCACGGGCTCGACCGCGGTGGGCAAGCTGATCCTGCAGTACGCGGGCCAGTCGAACATGAAGCAGGTCGCGCTCGAATGCGGCGGCAAGACGCCGCAGGTCTTCATGGCCGACATCGAGGACCTCGACCGCGCCGTGACGGCCGCGTATCGCGGCATCTATTCCAATATGGGCGAGGTCTGCAACGCGGGCTCGCGGCTGCTCGTCGACCGCTCGATCCGCAAGAAATTCGTCGAGCGCTTCATCGAGCTCGGCCAGGATGCCTTCAAGCCCGGCGACCCGCTCGACCCGGACACGAACATGGGTCCGCTCGTGACGCGCGACGACCAGAAGCGCGTGCTCGGCATGATCGACAAGGGCCGCAAGGAGGGCGCGAAGCTCGAGTTCGGCGGCGACGCGCCGGCGAAGCTGAAGAAGGGCGCCTACGTGAATCCGACACTCTTCACCGGCGTCAAGAACGACATGTCGATCGCGCGCCAGGAGATCTTCGGGCCCGTGGCATCGGTCATCGAGTTCAACGGCGTGGACGAAGCCATCAGGATCGCGAATGACACGATCTATGGCCTCGCGGCCGGCGTGTGGACCCGCGACCTCGACACGGCCTTCCGCCTCGTGCGCAGCATCGAGGCCGGCGTCGTCTGGATCAACTGCTTTGACGAAGGCGACATGACCCAGCCCTTCGGCGGCTTCAAGCAGTCCGGCAACGCACGCGACAAGTGCCTCGACAGCTTCAAGAGCTACACGCAGCCGAAGTCCGCGTGGTTCCGGCTGAAGGAAGGCTGAGCGTGGCCGATGCGCTCGTATTGACGGAGCGTCACGGTGCGGTCGCCGTGCTGACACTCAACCGACCCGACAAGCTGAACGCCGTCAACGCCGCGATGATCGACGCGCTCGACCGGGCGCTCGACGAGGCAGAAGCAGATGAGACGGTGCGCGCGATCCTGCTCGCGGGCACGGGCCGCGCATTCTCCGCCGGTTTCGATCTTGATATGGGCGTCGGCGACGGCCGGCCCGATCCGGCCGACGTCCGCCGCGCGCTGGAGAAGGATTTCCGCATCATCCTGCGATTCTGGGACAGCCCGAAGGTGACGATCGCCGCGACGCAGGGCTACTGCCTCGGCAGCGCGATGGAACTCGCCATGGCCTGCGACCTGACGATCGCCGCTGACGACTGCCGCTTCGGTGAACCGGAGGTGAAGTTCGGCAGCGGCATCGTCGCGCTGCTCCTGCCCTGGCTCATCGGCCCCAAACAGGCGAAGTACCTGCTGCTCACGGGCGAGGATCGCGTGAGCGCAGCCGAGGCGCAGGCGCTCGGCGTCGTCAATCGCATCGTGCCGGCCGCGAAACTCATGGACGAGGCGCTCGCGCTCGCGCTTCGCATCGCCGCCAACGACGCCCTAGCCGTGCGGATGACGAAGCAGGCCATCAACCGCAGCCTCGACATTGGCGGCATGCGCCAGGCGCTGCTGAACGCGCTCGAAATCGACATCCGGGTCGAGACGACGGAGACCGCGGAGTCGCGCGAGTTCAACGAGATCCTGCGACGGGACGGCGCGAAAGCCGCCATCGCGTGGAGGGCTGGGAGGAATCCATGAGCAAGGCGACCAAGCGCGTTCCGGAGGAACTCCAGAAGTTCCTGGAGAAGTATCCGGACACGCAGCAGCTCGAACTGCTGCAGCCGGACATGCTCGGGATCCTGCGCGGCAAGCGCGTAGTGCGCGGCGAGTTCGCAAAGCCCTTCACCGACGGGCTCAACTTCTGCGGCGCGACCGTGCTCCTCGACGCAAAGGGCCTGACTTTCGACCGCATCGACAACGGCGGCCGCGACGGTGATCCCGATGCGATCTCGACGGCCGTGCCAGGCAGCCTCGCGCCCGTGCCCTGGGCACACGTGCCGACTGCGCAGGTGCTGCTCGCGATGAACGATTCGAAAGGCGGCCCCTTCTTCGCGGATCCACGCCAGGTGCTGCGGCACGCGATGAAGCCGCTCCAGGACATGGGCCTGACTGCCGTCGCGGCAACGGAACTCGAGTTCTACCTGCTGGAGGGGAGCGGCGATCGTCCGTCGCCCAGCGTCGGACGCGTTCCCGGTACGCGTCACAAACAGGACGGACCGCAGTACGGAAGCATGGAAGATGTCGAGGACGCCGATCCCTTCCTTGCCGAGCTCTACGCCGTCTGCGAGGCGCAGAACATTCCTGCTGGCGCGACGCTCAAGGAGTTCTCGCCGGGGCAGTTCGAGGTCAACCTCCATCACGTCTCGAACGCCGAACTGGCCGCCGACCACGCGGTGCTCCTGAAACGCGCAGTGAAATCGGTCGCGCGCAAGCACGGACTTGCCGCGAGTTTCATGGCAAAACCCTTCGCCGAATGGGCCGGTTGCAGCCTGCACGTCCATGTCAGCGTTCTGGATACCTCGGGAAAGAACATTTTCGCGGGCTCGAGCGGCGGCGAGCCGTTCTCGGAGTCGCTCCGCCACGCGATCGGGGGACTCGCCGCGGCGATGCCCGAATCGATGGCGATCTTCGCGCCGACCGCGAATTCCTATCGCCGCTATCGCCCTGGCGTCTTTGTCCCACTTGCGCCGAATTGGGGACGCAATCATCGCGGCGTCGCGCTTCGAATCCCGATCTCGGCGCCGGAAGACGCACGCGTCGAGCATCGGCCCGGCGGTGCGGACGGAAATCCGTACCTCGTGCTGGCAGCGATCCTCGCCGGCATCCATCACGGGATCACGAACCGCAGCGACCCGGGTCCGATGGTGGCCCAGGGCTCGGTGATCGAGGAGAAAGTGGAGTTACCACTACGCTGGGAGGCGGCGCTCAACGCATTCGACCACGGCAAGATCCTTCCGCGCTATCTCGGCGAGCGTTACCACAAGCTATATGGAACCTGCCGTCGCGAGGAATGCGACCGGTTCCATTCGGAGATCAGCGATCGCGACTACGAGTGGTATCTGCGTGCGATCTGATCAGGACATCAGGGCCGCATTCTGCGCAGCAAGCGTACCCCGCGCCGGCGCTTCGATAAGCCTCGCAACCGGAAGCCGCTCCCGGATCCAGTCCTGGAATCCCGCGAGCACGATTTCCTTGTCCGACAGAATGCCCTGAGTGTAGGCACCCGACTCGAGCCCGCGCTGCACTGAGTACGTCAGCACCTCGTCTTCGGACTGCACGCGTGCATTGAGCCGCGAGCAGAGGAAGCGCGCCGCCTTCATCTCGCGGCGGTCGTCTGGGAAACCGAAGGAGCGCGCGCGAATCAGCGTGCGACCGGCCCCGAGCGGCAGGACCTGGAAGAAGTCGAGCCATTCCGGATAGATGTCGAAGTAGACGTTCGGGAACAACCCGAAGTAGGTCCAGCGCCGGCGCATGTCCTCCGGCAGGTGCTCAATCACCGGCAGGAATTTCGCGTAGCGCTCCGCACTCCAGGACTTGAGCGGCTTCTCCCGCATGCGGTGCGAGAGGCGCATCGTGCCGCCGGGAAATATCTCGCGGTCGTACTGTGCCTCCATCAAAGCCGAGAGGCCCGGATGGCCAATCGGGAAGTGATAGTCCTCGACGTAGTTCTCGACGACGTTTTTCCAGTCGATCGCGAGCTCGTTCGTCCACATTTCATCGAGCGGCACCATCTGGTCCATTTTGTAGTGCGCAAGCTCAGCCGTATGCGGCGCCATGCGCTCCGCAACGGAAGGCTCGCCGCCGCGGAAGCGGACGAACACCATCCCCAGGTAGATTTCGAGCTCGATCGGCTTCAGGCCGTACTTCGAGCGGTCGAACTTCGGGAAGGTGTCGGGCGCACTGACGCTGCGGTTCCGGCCATCGAGGTGATAGGTCCAGCCGTGGTACATGCAGGTCAGGAATTTCCCGCACTTGCCGCGGTCGCCCGGGACGACCGCGTGCGCGCGATGTGCGCAGACATTGTGGAAGGCGCGGATCTCGCTGTCGGCGCCCCGAACGACAAAGCCACGGCGGCCGAAGAACTCGAAGGAAACGTAATCGCCGGCCGTCGGGAGCTCGCTGACGTGGCAGACGACCTGCCAGGACGACAGGAACAGGTGCTCGCGCTCCAGCTCGTGAAATTCCTCGCTGTGATAGGCCCAGGCGGGCAGCGTCAGGCGAATGCCCGGATCGACGGCGGCCGCGGGTTCCGGCGCGCGAATCCGGGCGGGCGCCGCGGCTTCGATACGCGGGGCGAGCCAGGGGAAGACGCTGCAGAGATACGCGCGGCACTGGCGGCGCGCGGCTTCGCGGTCGAACTCGTCGCCCTCGAAGAGGACGCCCTGCCACTGCTGGTCGATCAGGCCCATGAGCCCCTGCGCGACCGCCTCGGCATCGGGCCACATTCCGTTGCCGCGCGCGGAGATAAGCCGCTTGCAGAGGTTTATAACCATCCGATTCCAGGCGGAATCACGCTCGCCGCAGATGCGCTGGTAGTCGCCGCGCGCCTTGGACTCGGCAAGGAAGGCGTACCAGACCGCGATCTTGTGCGCATCGGAGAGCCCGCGGCCGAGGCTGGTGTCGATGATGCTGAGGAGCGCTCGCAAATCGTCATCGCCCGCCTCCTCGAGCACGGTTGCCATGACTTCGGCAAACTCCTCCGACACTTCGCGGAGCGTCGCGAGCAGGAGCGCTTCCTTGCTGCCGAAATGGAAGTTGATCGAGGCCGCCGTGTGCCCGGCGACGCTCGCGATTTTCGCGGATGTCAGCTCTGAGAGGCCGTGCTGCGAAATGGCGGCGACGGTCGCCTGGATGAGGTGGAGCTTGGAGCCGGTCGGGCGGGCGTCGGTACTGGGTTCGAGATTCGCGGCCATGGAAACCCCCTCACAGGATGCCGTACATTCTATCTCGCCCGGCCCTGTTGACTCAACGACCGTTCAGAATACTGAATAATGATTTAGTCATTCGTAAGGTTATGTTTTTACAATGATTTTTAGAAACACGCTTGGACTCATCACGCTCCTGCTCTTTCTCCAGGCCTTCAGCGCGGTCGCGGCTTCCGAAAGTCCCTCGACTTACGGTATGGAAATCCGGTCCGCCTGGATCGCAATGCCCGACGGCACTCGCCTGTCAGCCGATCTCTACCGCCCGACAGGCGGGAAGGCCGACGAGAAATTCCCCGTGCTGCTCGAATATCTGCCCTACCGAAAGCGGGAGGCGCAGAGCCGCAACTGGCCGCTCTATTCCTATTTCGTGCAGCGCGGGTACGTGGTTGCCGCGGTGGACATCCGCGGCACCGGCAACAGCGAAGGACGGCTGATCCCCTATGAGTACTCGGAAATAGAGCAGGCCGACGGCGAAGTCGTGATCGACTGGCTCTCGAAGCAGCCCTGGTCGAACGGCAACATCGGCATGTTTGGCATCTCCTGGGGCGGCTTCAACTCCATCCAGATGGCGGCGCGCAACCCGCCTGCGCTCAAGGCGATCATCGCGATCGATGCGACCGAGGACCTTTTCCAGGACGACGTGCATTACATGGACGGGATCATGCACCTCGACTCCTGGGAGATGAGCATGGATCTCGACAACGCCCGCCCGGGCGCGCCGGACTACGTGATTGGCGACGACAACTTCCGCAACCGCTTCGACACCGAGCCGTGGATGCTGACCTATAAGAACCAGCAGCGTGACGGCCCCTTCTGGGACCGTGCCTCGGCACGCGATCGCTACGACGACATCCGCATTCCAAGCTTCCACATCGGCGGCTGGTATGACGGCTACCGCGACAGCATCCCGCGCATGCTCGAGCACGTGAAGAACGCGCCGGTGAAAGCGATGATGGGCGCCTGGCACCACACCTGGCCGCACCAGCCATACCCGGGCTCCGGCATGGAATGGCGCCACGAGGCCGTGCGGTGGTTCGACCAGTTCCTGAAGGGCAAGGACACCGGCATTCTCGACGAGCCGCGCTTCGCGGTTTTCGTGCGGGATTGGCATTCGCCCGGCCCGCATCTCGATGATGCGCCGGGCTCCTGGCGCTACGAGGACGGCTGGCCAATCCGGCGCATCCGCGACGAGGTCCTCTACCCGCAGCCGAATCGCACGCTGATGACCGCGGAGCCCGCGCCGGAAACGCACCCGCTTCGATACATTCCCTCGGTCGGCTTCGAGGCGGGCGGCCCGGTCATGTGGTGGGGCGACGTCGCGCATGACCAGCGCGGCACGGATGCCTTCAGCCTCGTCTATGACAGCGGGCCACTTGAAGAGGACCTCGAGATCCTTGGATTCCCGCGCGCCATCCTCACGGTCGCCGCGAACGCGACGCGCGCGAACTGGACCGCCCGCCTCTCGGATGTCGCGCCCGACGGCACGGTGACCCAGGTCACGGGCGCCGCCATGAATGGCACGCATCGCGTCTCCGCGCGCACGCCTGCGGCCATCGTGCCCGGCGAGCCCATCGAGCTCGACATCGAGATGCATTTCACCTCGTGGGTGTTCCCGAAGGGTCACCGTATCCGGCTGGCGGTCAACAATGCGATGTGGCCGATGCTCTGGCCGACGCCGGAGCCGATGACGACGGAACTGCACCTCGGCGCCTCGCGGCTCACGCTGCCGGTCGTGCCTTATGAGAAGCGCCCGGTGCCGGACTTCCTGCCGCCCTCGAAGAACGACCCGGAATTCGGCGGCGTCGAGTCGCTCGAGGGCGGAACGACGTCGGGCTACGGCGAGATTTCATCGGTGGAGCGCAACCCGCAGACCGGCACCGTGGTCGCGAAGGCGACCAATGAGTCCGGCACTCGCTATCCCTGGGGCATCGAGCGCAACTTCGAGACCATCCGCTACGAGATCAACGACCACGCCCCTGCGGATGCCAAGGTGACCGGCACGTACCGTATGGAGGCCGAGCTGCCCGGCCGCAAGCTCGTCTGGGACGCGGAGCTCACCTTCCGAAGCGACCGTGAGAATTTCCATTACAGTTACTACCGGCGGCTTTCCGAGAACGGCGAACCGGTGCGCGAAAAGACCTGGAACCAGACCATACCTAGGGATCACCAATGATGAAGCCCATGAACCCCCGTCTTGCGTTGTCGATCGGAATCCTCCTGGGCGCGACCGCACTCGCGGGCTGCGCGCGCGATGACGTCGACAAGGTCGATGGCAGGAAATCGGACGGCGCCGAGCTCGCCCTCACGGGCGGCGCGATCTACACGGTCGACGGCTCGCGCAGCTGGGCGCAGGCGATCGCGATTTCCGACGGACGCATCGTTTATGTCGGCACCGATGCGGGCGCCAAGGACCACATCGGGCCCGAGACAAAGGTCGTCGACCTCAAGGGGCACATGGTCGTGCCGGGATTCCAGGACGTGCACATCCACCCGATCTCGGGCGGCATCGAGGCAAACGCCTGCGACCTGAACGCGGCCGCGACCGTCGAGGAATACGTCGCGACGATCAAGAAATACGCCGACGCGAACCCGGACGCGCCCTGGATCAAGGGTGGCGGCTGGTCGATGGCAGCATTCGGCCCGGGAGCGCTCGCGCGCAAGGAATTGATCGACGCGGTCGTCCCGGATCGTCCGGTGATCCTGTGGAGCCGCGACGGTCATACGGTCTGGGTCAACAGCAAGGCGCTCGAAGCCGCAGGCATTACGAAAGACACCCAGGACCCGGCAGACGGCCGCATCGATCGCGATCCGAAGACCGGGGAAGCCGTTGGCAGCCTGCAGGAAGGCGCGGGCAGCCTCGTCGCTGCGAAGGCGCCACCCGATACGGACGCCACGCGCGATGCGGGGCTTCGCTATGCGATCAAAATGCTGAACGGCTTCGGTATCACGGGCATCCAGGATGCCTCAGTCAACGAAGACGACCTCAAGACCTACCGCAGGCTCGACGACGCAGGCGAGCTGTCCCTGCAAGTTGTCGGGTCGATCTGGTGGGAGCGCGACAAGGGCCTCGAGCAGATCGACAACATCAAGCGGCTCAGGAGCGAGTATTCAAAAGGCCGCGTCGACGCCGGCACGGTCAAGATCATGCAGGACGGCGTGATGGAGAATTACACGGCCGTCGTGCTCGAACCCTACAAGCTGCCGGGCAAGAAGGATGAGCGCGGCATCCCGATGGTCGAGCCGGAGCTTCTGAAGCAGGCCGTGACGAAGCTCGACGCGGATGGATTCCAGGTCCATTTCCACGCCATCGGCGACGGCGCGGTCCGCCAGTCGCTCGATGCGGTCGAGTCGGCGCGCACGGCGAACGGCGACCAGGGACATCGCCATCACATTTCGCACATCCAGTTGATCCACCCCGACGACCAGCCGCGATTCCGCAAACTCGGCGTCGTCGCGAACTTCCAGCCGCTCTGGGCCTATGCGGACGACTATATTACCGAGTTGACGCTGCCGTTCGTCAGCCGGGAGACCGCAAAGTACCTGTACCCGATTGCAAGCATGGAGAAGAACGGCGCGGTCATCGCCTTCGGCAGCGACTGGTCGGTGTCGAGCGCCAATCCGTTCGAAGAAATGGAGACCGCAATAACCCGCATGGACGCGCTCAGCGAAGCGAAGGCGCCGTGGATGCCGGAGGAACGGCTCTTTCTGCCGGAGGCGCTCGCGGCGTTCACGATCAACGCCGCCTACACGAACCGGGACGAAAAGAATTCAGGCTCGCTGGAAGTCGGCAAGCGCGCGAATCTTGCCGTTCTCGACCGCAACCTGTTCGAAATCGCACCCACCGAGATGTCCGACACGAAGGTCCTCGTGACGCTGTTCGAAGGCAATCCGGTGCATGGAGACCTGGGAGCACTCTGATGAAAACGCCACGGCACCTCGTCGATCCGGACGGGCAGCGGCTGCCGATCAAGCTCGATTCGACCAGCAACGGCGAATTCCTGCCGGTCCCGCTTTCGCCCGCAAACCGCCATGCCAACCACCTCGCGCAGGAGGCGGCGAGCCGGAACGCGAAGCGGCTCGCGCTCGGGCGCCGCGATTTCCTGCTCTCGGCCTGCGGCGCGGCGAGCACGCTCCTCGCTTTCAACACCGCGAATGCCGCGGCAGGCCGGATGGGCGGCTTCTTCGACATTCCCGCCGCAGCGGCGGTCGAACCGGCGGCCGCGGCCGCATCGCTCGAGACGGGTGAATTCATCTTCGATGTCCAAGGCCACTACGTCGATCCGACCCAGGCCTGGCTCAAGGTCGCGCCAGAAGCGGCCTTCCGTTGGTCGCCCAAGGCCGGCTGCGCAATCGCCGACGCCAACAAGCCGCGTGGCCACCTCGCGTGCCTCACCTCGGAAGAGTTCGTCAAGGACGTCTTCCTCGACAGCGACACCGACATGATGGTGCTGTCTTTCGTGCCTTCGCGGCGCGACGCCTCGCCGCTCGAAATCGAATCGGCCGACGCGGTGCGGCGGATCGTCGACCGCATGGAGGGCAATCACCGGCTCATGATCCACGGGCGCGTGAACCCCAATCAGCCGGGCGACGTCGAGGACATGCCGCGGTTGCGCGACCAGTTCGGCGTTTGCGCCTGGAAGACCTATACGCAGTGGGGACCGGAAGGTGCAGGCTTCTTCCTCGACGACGAAGTCGGCATCCGTTTCGTCGAAGAGGCGCGCCGGCTCGGCGTCAAGGTGGTCTGCGTGCACAAGGGATTGCCGTTCGGGCCGCAGTCCTACGAGCACAGCCAGTGCCGCGACATTGGACCCATCGCGAAGCGCTTTCCAGACGTGAGCTTCCTCATTTATCACTCCGGTTTCGTCACCGAGGTCGAAGAGAAGGCCTACGGCGAGAACGCGAAGGGCGATGGCATCGACACGCTGATCCGCTCGCTGCAGAAAAGCGGTATAGGCCCGGGATCGAACGTGTATGCCGAGCTCGGCAGCACCTGGCGATTCCTGATGCGCGACCCGGAGCAGGCGGCGCACGGCCTCGGCAAGCTCCTGAAACACTGCGGCCCGGACAACGTGCTCTGGGGCACGGACTCGATCTGGTACGGCTCGCCCCAGGACCAGATTCAGGCCTTCCGCACTTTCCAGATCGCCCCCGCGTTCCGCGAACGCTACGGTTATCCGGAGGTCACGCCGGAGATCCGCGCGAAGATCTTCGGCCTGAACGCGATGAGGCCATACGGAATCTCGGCCGAAGAAATGAAGCTCCGCGCGCGCCGCGACAGCGTGGCTGGCGAAAGGCTTGCGTATCGGGAGCGCCCGGAGCCGCATTTCCTGACGCGCGGGCCGCGCACGCGCCGCGAGTTCCTGAATCTGCTCGACTGGAGCGGCGGCTCGCGGGCCTGAGTCGCGATCGCGCCCGGATGCCGACACGTACCTGGATCGTCGCCTGGGCCGTGGCCGCGATCGTGGTCGGAATCGGCGCAGCGCTTTACACGCGATTCGATGCACCGGTCGCACTCCACGCCGGCACGTCCCTGCCCAAGCCGCGACCGATCGGGGAATTCTCGCTCGTGAATCAGGACGGCGGGCCGTTTGTGCGCGCGACCCTCGAGGATCGCTGGAGCCTCGTCTTCACGGGCTTCACCCATTGTCCGGATCTCTGTCCGACGACGCTCGCCTTCCTTGCCTCGCTTCGCTCGCGCGTGCCCGGCGACGGCCTACAGGTTGTCTTTGTGACCGTCGACCCACAACGCGACACGCCGGAGCGCATCGCGGAGTATCTCGCGCACTTTGACGCGGGCTTCGTCGGCGCGACGGGTACGGATGAAGAGATCGAGCGGTTCACGCGGGCGCTCGGCCTCGCCCAGGTGCGCAATCCCGGCGTCGGCGGCGAGTACACCGTGGATCACTCGACAGCGCTCGTGCTGATCGACCCGAAAGCCCGGGTCGCGGGCTATTTCCAGCCGCCGCACGATGCAGACGTGCTGGCGGCCGATCTCGCGCCGCTCGCAAAAGGGGACGCTCCCCTTTAAAGGTGAACGTCCCCTTTAAAGGGGAACGTCCCCTCCTGAAGTGACTCAGGTCTTGCTGAGGTCGATGTCCGCGTTCGCCCAGGCGCGCGCGAAGCGATCGGACGCTGCCTGCGCATCCGCCTTGCGGCCCTGCGCCTTGAGTGCCTGCGCAAGCCCGTAAAGTGACCAGCCGTTCTCCGGATTCCGCTGCAGCTCGTCGCGATAGGCTTTCTCGGCCTCAGCCGGCTTGCCGGCGGCGAGCAGCATTGCGCCGAGCGCCTGCCGTGACGGCCAATGCCAGGCCGGAGGTTCGTCATAGGGCAAGGTGTCCTCGATCGTGACGGCGGCATTCAGTGCAGCTATCGCCGCGTCGTAGTCCTTCGCGGCGCGTGCAAGCTCCGCAGCCACGAAGCGCTCGCCGATCCGGACGCCCCCGATCAGCGAGTAACGGTCCCAGGTCATCATCTTCTCGATGTCGGGATTCGTCGTTGCGGGCACGAGGGCCTCATGGAAGCGCTTCGCATCCTCGAGGCGGCCCTGGCGGACGGCCGCCATGCCCTGGGCGTAATTCCACATCGCCTGCATGTACGGCAGATCGTCCGCGGGCTTTGGTGTCGCGACGACCTGGTCCCAGCGCCCGAAGCGCACGTCCGCCAGGAGCGGCGTCAGCGAAAAGTTCTGCATCGCCTCGAAGCCGGGCGTGCGCATCAGCTGCGGGTCGCTCGTCTTCTCGCCGGTCGTGCGCGCCGCGTCGATTGCGATCTGGCTTGCGCCCTCCATGGTCGCGGCGAACCAGAGGAAGTGGTGATTGTGCGGCACGTAGCCGAGCGGATAGACCCCCGGGCCCGGCTTGCAGATTGCGAGATAGCTGTCGTCGGCGACGATCGCTTTCTGGTTCGCGACAACCGCGTCGTGATAGCGCCCGACGCGCGCGTAGATGTGCGCCGGCATGTGCACCAGGTGACCGGAGCCCGGCAGCAACTCGCGCAGCGTGTCGGCGGCGGCGACGCCCTTCGAAGGATCGGGCGATGCTTCGACCGCGTGCACGTACAGGTGCAGCGCGCCCGCATGCTCCGGATCGCGCTGCATCACCGACTCGAGCTGCGACACGACGGTTGCCGTATGTCCCTTCGGCTGGCCGTTGGCGTCCCAGTAGTCCCAGGGCTGGAGGTCCATCATTGCCTCGGCGTGCAGCGTGACGGCGTCGATATCCTCCGGATACTTCGCGGCCAGCTCACCCATCGCCGCGGCGTAGGCCTCATCGAGGGGCCGGCGGTCTTCCGGGGGATTCTCGGCATAACGCGCGGACAGCGCCTTGATGAAAGCCTGCTCTTTTTCGCTTGCATCGTCCGCTGCCGCCTTCGCCCGCTTCAGCCGGTCCCAGGCCTTGGCATTGTTGGCAGGATCCATGGTCGAATTGACGTGCGGCCCGAGGACGAGCGAGGCGCCCCACCAGCACATTGCGCAGTCCGGATCGAGTTCGGCGGCCTTCAGGAACGACCGCTCGGCCGCGTCGTGATTGAAGCCATAGGTCATCGCGAGGCCCTGGTCGAACCAGCGCTGGACGTCCTTGTCCTTCGAAGTGACGGGCATGCTGTAGTCGCCGAGACCCTCGATCAGGTTCGCGCCGACAGGCGCGAGGTCCGGGGCCGGCGCTTCGGTCCTTGTCCGTCCGTAGAGATAGAAGCCGGCGGCCGCCACGAGTATGACGACAAGCGCCAGCATGAAATTCCGGTTCATGCCGTTCTCCGGGGTGTCCTTTGCGAAGGGCCCTGAGATACTCCGATTCGACCCGAATTTCAATCGAAACGATCGGCCGGCCATTCGCTGGACGCGGTCCAAAACCCGGCCCTAGAATCCCGAGCCCCCAAGCAAGGCCATTTAATGAAAAATCCCATGCCGCTCCGTCATCTCCTGCTCGCCCTGGTCACCGCGATTGCGATCGCCGCCCCGGCCCGCTCGGCGGAGCCCACCCAGGCCACCGGTTACGACGGGCTGGTGAAGCTGTTCGAGGATTGGCGCGCATTCGAACGTCCGCCGATGAAGGACGGCGCGCCGGACTACACGGCCGCCACGTTTGCGCACCGGCTGCAGGAGCTTACAGCCTACCGCCAGCGGCTCGACGCGATCGATGCGGCCGGCTGGCCCGTCGAGGCACGAGTCGATCACGCCCTCGTGCGCGCCGAAATGAACGGCTTCGACTTCTACGCCCGGGTGCTGCAGCCCTGGGCGCGTGACCCCGCCTTCTACATGAGCGTCTGGAACGATCAGAGCGACACGCCCGCGCACGAAGGCTCCGAGCACCACGGCATCGTCGAACTGTGGACCTACGCGTATCCGCTGTCCCCCGAGGCGGAGAAGAAGCTCGCCGGCGAACTCGCCGTCGTGCCGCCCTTGCTCGCACAGGCTGAGGGCAACCTGACCGGCAACGCCCGCGATCTCTGGATCACGGGTGCGGGCACGATGCGCGGGCAGGTCGACTCGCTCGATGCGCTCGCAAAGAAGACGGCTGGCAGCGGCCGGGCCCTCCGCAAGGCGATCCAGCAAGCGCGCGAGGCGACGGTGCGCTTCGTCGCCTGGCTCGACGCACAGGCGCCCTCGAAAAACGGGCCATCCGGCATCGGCAAGGAGAACTACAGCTGGAGCCTGAAGAACGTCCACCTCGTCCCGATGACCTGGGAGGAGGAAGTGGATCTCCTGAAACGCGAGCTCGCACGCACCCACGCCTCGCTGAAACTCGAGGAAGAGCGCAATCGCGGCCTGCCCGAGCTGCCCGTGATCCAGACGCCGGAAGAATACGAGCGGCGCGCCAACGACGCCGTGACGCGCTATCTCGCCTTTCTCGAGAAACGCAAGCTCTACCCGATGCGCGCCAACATGGATCCGGCGCTGCGCGCGAAGCTCGGGACCTACGAGCCAATCGAGACCCGCAACTTCTTCGCGATCGCGATCCACTACGAGCCGCTTGCGCTCTACACGCATTTCTATCACTGGTGGGACCTCGCGCGGATGCGCGACGAGCCGCACCCAAGCCCGATCCGCCGCGGACCGCTCCTGTACAACATCTGGGACAGCCGCGCAGAGGGCATGGCGACGGCCATGGAAGAGTTGATGCTGAATGCAGGGCTCTTCGACGACTCGCCGCGGACGCGCGAGATCGTGTGGATCATGCTTGCCCAGCGCGCGGCACGCGGCCTCGCCTCGCTCTACGCGCACGCCAACCTGTTTGACCTCCAGCAGGCAAAGGCCTTCCAGGTCGAATGGACGCCGCGCGGGTGGATGCGTCCGGACCTCGACCTGCTCGGCTTCGAGCAGCAACTCTATCTACGCCAGCCCGGCTACGGCACGAGCTACGTGACCGGGAAGCACCTGCTGGACGACCTGATTCGCGTGCGCGCGGACCAGCTCGGCCCGGAATTCACGATCTACCGGTTCTTCGACGAGGTGAACGGCGCCGGCATGATCCCGGTTTCCATGATTCACTGGCAGCTCACGGGCCACGATGACGAGGCGCAGGCACTCCTGTCCGGCGCCACAAAGAGGACGGATTGACGATGAAAAGGCTGCTCTGCTTCCTGGCCCTCTGCTTCACCTTTGCGGCACAGGCCGACACGACCGTCGATTACCACGTGCTCTATGCCGGCACGAAGGCGGGCGCGCAGAAGACGGTGATCGGTGACGACGGTCGCCTGCATGTCACTTACTCGTACCGGGACAATGGCCGCGGGCCGGATATCGAGGAGGACATCGCGCTCCTGCCCGACGGCACGTTCAAGAGCTATCGCCAGCGGGGCAAGACGACCTACGGCGCGGTCCTCGACGAACGCTTCCGGATTGTGCGCGGACGCGCGAGCTGGCAATCGCCTTCCGAACGTGGCGCGCAGGAACTCGCCGGCGCCGCGCTCTACCTGCCGGCCTACGGCAGCCCCGAGACGAACGCGATCATCGTGCGCACGACCCAGAAGGCGGGCGGGCGCCTCGCAGCACTCCCGGGCGGCGAACTCCGCAGCGAAAAGCTCGCCGACGCCCGCGTCGGACCGGCGGGCCAGGAGCGCGCCGTCGCGCTGTACGCCATCCTCGGCTCCGGCCTGCAGCCGGACTACATCTGGCTCGAGGCGGACGAGTCCATGCAGCTCTTCGCCAGCATCAACGTAGGCGGGAGCCACCTGGTCGCGGCCGGCTACGAGGGCGTGACGCCGGAGCTCGAGCGCCTGCAACGGTCGGCGGAAGCGAAATACCTCGAGGACATCGCAAGAAGGAATACGCAGGCGCTGCCGCAGCCGATCCTCGTCAAGGACGTCCGCGTGTACGACGCGAAGAGCATGAGCCTCAGCGAGCCGTCGGACGTTTACATCAATGAGGGCCGCATCGCAGCGATCTACCCGGCAAACTCGCCGGCGAAGGATCCCGCGACCGTCATCGATGGCGCGGGACGCGCGTTACTGCCGGGCCTGTTCGACATGCACGCGCACGAGGACGCCTGGAACACGATCCTCCAGATCGCCGGCGGCGTCACGACCTCGCGCGACATGGGCAATGACAACGCCAACCTGGCAAAGCTTCGGGCGGACATAGCGGAGGGACTCGCGATCGGGCCGCACATCGAGCCGGCCGGCTATATCGAGGGCGAGAGCCCATTCTCCTCGCGCGGCGGCTTCGTCGTGAAGAGCGTTGAGGAGGCGAAGGATGCCGTCGACTGGTATGCGGAGCGCGGGTTCCGCCAGGTCAAGCTCTACAACTCCATCAAGCCCGAGTGGGCCGAACCCATTGCGTCCTACGCGCACTCGCGGGGGCTGCGCGTCAGCGGCCACGTGCCCGCGTTCTCACGCTCGGCCCGGGTCGTGCGCGAAGGCTACGACGAACTGCAGCACATCAACCAGATGGTGCTGAATTTCGTGTCCGATCCCGACACCGATTCGCGCACGATTGTTCGGTTCAACCTGGTAGGCGAGCGGGCACGCACGCTCGACCTCGACTCGCAGGCGGTGCGTGATTTCATCGCGCTGCTCGTCGAGCACCAGACGGTGATCGACGCGACCATGGCGACGTTCGAGGGTTCGTACACGCAGAAGCCGGGTGACATGGATCCGTCATTCGCCGCGGTCGCCGACCACATGCCGTTTGCGACCCAACGGGCCTGGCGCAACAATTCAACCGACGTGAGCGGCGGCAAGCTCGGGATCTACCGTGAATCCTGGCAGCGGATGATGCAGCTCTTCGGCCGCCTGCACGCCGCCGGAGTGCCGCTCGTGGCCGGCACGGACGGCCTGGCGGGCTTCATGCTGCACCGGGAGCTCGAACTGTATGTCCAGGCGGGCATGACACCCGGCGAAGCGATCCGCATCGCGACCGAGAACGGCGCGCGTTACACGGGTGTGCTTGCGGATCGTGGCACGATCGAGCGCGGCAAGCGAGCCGACCTGATCCTGGTCGACGGAGATCCGACGAAGGACATCTCCGACATCCGGCGCGTCAGTTATGTGCTGAAGGACGGCACAGGCTATTCGCCGGCCGAACTCTACGAATCGCTCGGCGTGCGGCGCTTTGCCGACCCGCCCGGGATCAGCCGCTGAGGGCCGAAAGCACGGCGCCGGCGAATATCGTCAAACCGATCCAGTAAAAGAGGAACGTGCCGATCACCGCGCACACGAGTTGCGCAATACCGACGCCGACGACGCCGCGGGTCAGGTTGATCACGGCGAGCACCGTGCCGCCGACACAGGCGACGAGCCAGCCGATCCAGGCCGTGAACGGTATCGGGATGAGCAGGATCACCCAGCCGACTATGATGACGATCCACGCCGGCTTCACGAGCGACGTGTCGACGGGGGCTGGCGCTGTCACGTTTTCATTCATTCGCGAATTCTGTCATCGTCATGCGGCCGGCGCCAGCGGACGCGGCCGCCCGATCGCGTGACCCTGCACGAAGTCGATTCCCATTGCCCGCGCCGCCTCGAGCGCCGCCACGTCCTCGATCTGCTCCGCGATCAGCCTGAAGTTCAGCGTGCGTGCCATGCCGACGACAGCGCTCACCATCGCCTGGTTGACCGTGTCGCGGCCGAGGTCGCGCATGAACGAGCCGTCGATCTTCAGGTAGTCCATCGGCAGCTGCTTGAGGTTGGCGAAGCCGCCGAGGTCGGTGCCGAAATCGTCGAGCGCGAACCGGCAGCCCATGCCGTGCAACACGTCGATGAAGCGGCGCGCCTGCTCGAGATTGCCGATCACGGAGGTCTCCGCGACCTCGAAGCAGATCTGCGCCGGCTGGACGCCGCTGCGGTCGAGCTCGTCCACCACGAACTCGAGGAATGACGGGTCGGCAAGTGTCTGGCCCGAAATGTTGATCGACAGGCTCCGCCCCGGCGGCAGCCGGATAGCGCCCGCGGAAATCGCTGCGAGCGCCGAAGTGAGTACCCAGCGGTCGATCATCGACATCAGGCGGTAGCGCTCCGCGGCAGGAAAGAACTCGGCCGGCGCAACGGCCTGGCCTTCGTCATGGAGGCGCACGAATACCTCCATGGCCGGCCCGCCGTGCGCGCCTGGTCGCGTCGGCTCGATTGGCTGGATGTACAATTCAAAGAACCCGTCGCGGAGCGCCGCCTGGAGCCGGTGCAGCCAGTGGATCTCGCCGCGGCTGCGCGCCACGGCCTCGTCGTGCGACGAATAGACGTGCACGTGGCTGTCGCCCTGCTTCTTTGCCACGTAGCAGGCCGAATCGGCCGCGCTCATGATCTCCTCGAGCGAATTGGTCTCGCCGGTGAGCTCGACCAGGCCGATGCTGACCCCGACGCTGAAAATGCGGTCTTTCCAGACGAATCTGTACTCGCCGATCGCGCGCCAGATATCGTCGGCAATCTGTCGCGCCTTGTCGAGCGGGCAACCGACCAGCAGCACGCCGAATTCGTCGCCGCCGAGCCGGGAGACCGTGTCGGAATCGCGCACGGCCTCGCGGATGAGCGCCGCGACTTCGCGCAACATGTTGTCGCCCGCAAGGTGGCCGCTCGTGTCGTTGACGGCCTTGAAGCGGTCGAGGTCGAGATAGCACATCACGTGGCTCTGTCGCCCGGCGCGCGCAATCTCGAGCGCCTCGCCGAGCCTTCGTTCGAATTCGCGGCGGTTCACGAGCCCGGTCAGCGCGTCGTGACTCGCCTGATACGACATCTGCTGCGTCAATCCGCGCAGCTCGCTGACGTCGTGCAGCATCACGGCGACACCCGCAATCTCGCCGCCAGGCCCGCGAATCGGCGAAGCCGTCGCCTCGACGCCGAGTTCGTTGCCAGTCGCCCGCGCGATCAGGAGCGACCGCCGCCCGAGATTCACGCGGCTCCCCGATCCGAGGCACTGCTGAACGGGATCCGGCAAGGGGCGCCGGTCGCCTTCGTCGACGAAGCCGATCATCGCGCCAAAGGCATGGCCGATCGCGTCCTCGCGCCGCATCCCCGTCAGGTTTTCGGCAGACTGGTTGAGGTAGTCGATCAGCCCATGCGCATCGGTCGTCAGCAGGCCTTCGCCGAGCGAGTCAAGCGCGAGCTGCGAGCGCGCAGGCGGGCCGCCGGCCGCAGAGTCATCGCGGTGCGGCAGCATCTCCTCGGCGGTGAACAGCACGATCTTCTGCCCGTCGGACTCGAGCATAGAACCGGAGAGTTCGAGGCGCGTGACCTGTCCGTGCGCATCCGCGAGCTCCACTTCAGCAAGGGCCGGTCCGTTGCCGCCGGACAGCGCCCGCGCGACCGCAAGCGCCGCAAGCTCGCTGTACTCGCCCGACACGAGATCGGCGAGGCTCCGGCCCACGATCTGGTCCAGCGGGATACCGACCAGCGAGGCGAAGGCCGCGTTGGCGCTCTCGATGCGCTCGCCGTGCAGCAGGGCCGGCTCGCGCATGGCTGCCAGCATCGCGCGCATGGCGTCGACGCCGCGCGCCGCCGGGGCCGCGGTCGCGGATTCCGCCTTGAATTGCCCAAGCTTGCGCCATTGCCATAGCGCAACGATGCCGAGCCCAGCGGCGAGCATCGCCAGCGCGACGGCAGCGATCATCGGGACCGTCATCAGGCCTATCATCCCCTTCAATTCCGCGGCCCGCGGGACCGTCAATTTTGTTGGATTGCGCGGCCTTCGGCAGCATATCTCACGCTTGTGCTGACGCCCTCCGCGATTCACCATAATAGTGATGAACACAAAAACCGAAGCCGCCCGGCGGCAGATGATCGAACAGCAGGTCCGGACCTGGGACGTGCTCGATCCACGCGTGCTCGAGACCTTCGCCGCGGTCCCGCGCGAGGAATTCGTGCCTGAAGCGTATCGCACGGTCCCTTTCGCCGACGCCGCGATACCGATCGGACACGGCCAATTCATGCTGAAGCCCGCACTGGAAGGCAGGATTCTCCAGGCGCTGGCGCCCGCTCGTGGCGAACGTGCGCTGGAAGTCGGGACCGGAACCGGATACTTCGCCGCCTGCCTCGCCCACCTCACGGGCGAGGTCGACAGCATCGAAATTCACGCGGATCTGGCTGCCGGTGCGCTGCGCACCATCGAGGGTCTCGGCATCGCCCGCATCCAGGTCGAAGTTGCCGATGCGCTCGCCCGTGAATACGACGCGCTTTACGAAGTGATCGCCGTGACCGGCGCATTGCCCGCGCCGGACCGTCGATTCGAGCGCGCACTGGCCGTCGGCGGGCGGCTCTTCGTGGTCATCGGCTCAGCGCCGGTCATGGAGGCCCGCCTCGTCACGCGAACCGGCGAGGAATCCTGGTTGTCCGAGGTCGTGTTCGAAACCTGCATCGAGCCCTTGGTGCAAGCAGCGCCGGTTTCCCGTTTCACGTTCTAGTTTCGCGGTGAAATCCACATCCTGGCCCACTTTTCAATCGCTTTGGCGCTTTCAGAATTGCCAGAAACCACCGGGAAGGCATAAATGGAGCCACTTGTAGAGGGTCAGTTGGTGCTATACACTGGTAATACAGTAGTTGTCCTTTCGGCATTCACCTGGTGAAGGAATTCCTGCGCATGAACACCCGATTCCTGGTTCATTCCATTCTCGCGGCTGCGAGCCTTGCCAGCTTCGACGCGGCGGCCGCGAACCTGCAAGATGTTTACGAGCGCGCGCTCACGAACGACCCCGTGATACGCGAAGCGGACGCAAATCGCCTGGCGGCGCGGGAATCCAAGCCGCAGGCGGTGGCTGCACTCCTCCCGCAAATAAATGCTGCGGGGCGCTACAACGAAGAGGAATCGGAAAGCGATGGCACGTTCATTGCGCCGGGCCTGCCGCCCACGCCGGACGTGCGGGACTCCGACGGGAACAGCTCGGCCTGGGACGTCACCCTGCGCCAGAACGTGTTCAGCTGGGAGAATTGGGCCGTGCTCAGGCGCGCCAACGCGGAGCGCGCGCAGGCCGAAGCCGACTACCTGGCGGCGCAGCAGGACCTGATCCTCCGCACTTCAACCGCTTATTTCATCGTGCTGGCCGCGCAGGACACGCTGGAAGCGGCACAGGCGGCATATGACGCAATCGCGCGCCAGCTCGAGCAATCCGAGAAGCGCTTTGAAGTCGGCCTGATCGCGGTCACCGACGTGCAGGAGGCGAAGGCCGCATTTGACCAGGCGACGGCGGCTCTGATCGAGGGGAAGCGCAATCTTGCGACGGCCGGCGAACGCCTGCGTGAATTGACCGGCGATGCCTTCGACGAATTGTCGAAGCCGGGCGTCGACATGCCTCTGGCGGGTCCCGATCCCGAGAACCCGGAGGATTGGGTCAAGCTGGCCATGGAGCAAAATGCCCGGCTGATCTCGAGCCGGCTCGCCGCCGACATTTCGCGCGAGGACATCAGTTTCCAGCGCGGCGGTCACTTTCCGACCCTTGACCTGGTCGTCTCCCGCTCTCACTTCGAAAACGAAGCGACCCTCGTCGGCACCTCCGTCGGCGCCACCCAGAATGACCAGGATGACACGACGATTGGCCTTCAGGTCACTTTGCCGATCTTTTCCGGAGGGGCGACTTCTTCGCGCGTGCGCCAGGCTGAATACCGCCACATTGCCGCACGCGAGCGCCTGGAGCGCACGGCTCGCGAAACCGAGCGCGAGACCCGAGACGCGTATCTCGGCGTCAACTCCGAAGTCGCACGCGTGCAGTCGCTGAAACAGGCCGTCGAATCAGCCAACACCGCCTTGCAGGCAACCGAGGCCGGCTATGAAGTCGGCACCCGGACTTCGGTGGACGTGCTGCAGGCGCGCCAGCGGCTGTTCGAGGCGCAGACCAATTACGCTCGTAGCCGATACGACTACCTGCTGAACGTGCTGCGGCTCCAGCTCGCTGCGGGCACGCTCGACCAGAAAAACCTGACCGACATCAACGCCCTGCTGACCGAGAACGTCCGCGTTCGCTGATCACACGCTGCGTACGGTTCAGGTCGCGTCGATGACGGCATCGTCCGCGGCGGCGGGCAGGCCTCGGGCTGCCGCACGCGCGAGCCGGTCGGCGATGGCAGCCCAGGATTCCTCCGCCGGCACGGCCTCGACGAGTATGCGTCCGGCGCCGGCGGCATCGAGCTCTCGCAGCACCGCATAGAGCGCGCGGCCATACGCCACGGGCCCCGCCGGCATCCGGCGCCAGAGCAGGCGTTCCGACGCCGCCGGCGAGTCGCTCCGCGCAAGCACGGCGACGCGATCACCGGAAACGAGGGCCTGATCCACTTCACGGTGCAGACTCGCGCCGTCGACGATCTCGAGCGGCGTTTCGGGCGCGTAGTGCGAACGCAACCGTCCCGGCGCGCGTGGGGCGGTCTCGTCCGGATCGGCAACGACCCCGACCACGTCGGCAATCTGTGAGCGCGACACCGCGCCGGGGCGCAAGAGCGTCACGCGGCCGTCGAGGCAGGCAACGATCGTCGACTCGAGTCCCACGGCGCAATCTCCGCCGTCGAGAACGAGCGCGACCCGGTCGCCGAGTTCCGCCCGCACGTCGGCCGCGCGAGTCGGGCTGATTCGTCCGTAGCGGTTCGCCGAAGGCGCTGCGATGCCGCGGCCGAATGCCGCAAGCAGCGCGCGCGCGACCGGATGCGCCGGTGCCCGGAGCGCCACGCTGGCCTGGCCGCCGGTGACGGCGTCAGGCACGCGCGCGGAGCGCGGCAGGACGATCGTCAGGGGGCCCGGCCAGAATGCATCGGCAAGGCGCACGGCAGCATCCGGCACGCTGCCCGCCCACTCGCGGGCCGCATCGAAGTTGCTGACATGCACGATCACGGGATGGCTGCGCGGGCGGCCTTTCGCCGCAAAGATCCGCGCGACCGCGGTGGGGTTTGCGGCATCCGCTCCGAGTCCGTAGACGGTTTCGGTCGGGAATGCGACCAGTTCGCCCGCGTTCAAAAGTCGGACGGCTTCCTCGATCCGCGCGGGCTCCGGAAACATCGAGGAATCCATAATCGCCGCGCGGCGCGGCGGCCTCACTCCAGCGGCACGCGCCGCCAGCCCGTGTCGGTGCGATGCAGCTCGTAGGCCGGCCAGTAGTGCTGGTCGAGCCTGACGGTGATGATCTCGACCGAGTCGTTCCAGCTCACGGTCTTGAGCCGGACCGATGCGCCGTCCGGCCGGCCGGAGACCGCGCGAATGAAGGCATCGAGGTCAGGAACCGGTATGCCGTCCACTTCCATGATGCGCCGGCCGGCCCAGAGCTTGTAGCGCGAGGCCGGTGAGCCGTACATGAAGAAGGCGATGAAGACGCCTTGCGGCTCGATGCCGCGCTGCACGGCCATGGCGCGGTGCGGCGCCTGGAGCGTCGCGCCCGCCCACAGCAGGACGCGGTCAACATCGCGGCCTGACAGCACGACCGTCTTGAGTGACACCGTCAGCTCGGCGCCTGCGCGCCAAAGCGTCAACATGACCTCGGGCGCGCGCACGGCGCCGCTGACGTCGCCGAAGCTGTTGACGACCTTGCCGTCGATCGCGAGCAGGAGGTCGCCCGGAGCGAGCAGTTCCGCGGCCGGCGTGCCTGCGACCAGCCGGTCGATGGTCAGCACCTGGCGGCGGCGTGGGTTATGTGCGGTCACCCGGTCGATCCACGCCTCGGGAAGGCCGATGCGCCTCGCCTCGGCGAGCGAAAGCAGGCCGAACTCCGCCTCCGCCGAATAGAGCGTGCGGCCGCCCCGCGCGTATTCCAGCATCTCCTCGACGAGCGACGCCGGCACGCCCATGTTCTGCTGCACCAGTTCGCGTCCTTCCTCGTAGGCGAAACTCGACCAGAGCGCCACGACGTCGCCGCGCTTGTCGACGATCACGCCGTCGAAGTCCGCGGGCCCGTTGACGAGTCGCATGATCTCGAGGTTCGCGTCGCGGAACTGCAGCGTCCGCGACAGCGGGAATGCGACCGGACCGATCGAGGCGACCGTCGCCTGCTGCGAGACGACGCGATTGTCCGCCTGCAGTCCCACAACGTGCACCTGCTCGCCGGTCGCCGGCACGCGCTCGGCGAACTTCACCGCCTGGACCGGCGTCTCGCCGAGCTGCTTCGGGTCGTAACGCACGACCGCCAGGTTGTGCAGCGGATGAACGTACTCGACCGTCGCATCGACCTCGATCGTGCCGGCAAAGGTCAGGCGAACGTCGCCGAGCGCGACCGGGACCGTGTTTCGGTCGACGGCGACAAGGCCGCGCACCGGGTCGAGCACGACACCGGTGCCGTGATAGTTCCGCTCCGTCACGCCGGAGACCGAATACGGCATCGAGAATTCGACCAGCACGAGCGACGGCGCAAATTCGTCGACGAGCCGGTCGCCGGTCCGCGTGAATCGCGTCGTGCCGGGCTCGGGCGGCGGAGCGTCCGGTCCCGACGCGATCGCCTCGCAGGGCCACAGGCCGGCGGCGTCGTCCCGCAGGCAGTGGCGCGCCGGAAACCACGCACGGTCGACGCGCAGCGACGTGAACTGGAGCGTGCGCGTGTCCTCCATCGTGTAGTAGCGAAGCGTCACGCGCTGCCGGTGGCCGAGCTTTCCGAACACGGCGAGCGCGTCGTCGAGGTTCTCGAGCGACTTGCCGTCGAGTTCGGTCAGCACCGCACCCCGCGGGATGCCGGCCGTACCGAACATGTAACCGGGATTGGCAACGTAGACACCGGCGATCGGCACGTTCATGTGCCTCGCCATCTGCCACGACAGCGTATGCAGGACGCCCTCGCCGATCTCGAGGTACTCGTCGGGCGTGATCTCGTGCAGGTCCTGAACCGGCAGCGCGATCTTGCGCGTACCGCCGCCGCGCACGACGGACAACTCGACCTGCCCGCCGACCCGGTCGTCGAGGAGCGCGTCGAGGACTTCGAAATCCGAGATCGGGCGCCCGCCGACCGAAACCAGGACGTCACCGACCGCGAGCTCCCCGTACGCATCCGCGCCGGGTTGCACTCCGGTCACGACAAGCATGCCCGTGCGCGCGGGCGAGGTCTTGCGCGCCGCGGTTTCGACTGCCGGCGGCAGGCCGAGGCGCCGCAATTCGTCGTACGGCGTGTAGCGGAAGATCGTCTGGAGCGTGCCGCGGCTGACCGGGCGTCCCGCCTTCAGCAGCTCGAGCGCCCGCACGATGCGCGGCAACGGCAAGTAGAAACTCGACGCGGCACCCGTCGAGCCGCCCGCATTGAGGGCGAGCACGCGGCCCCGGATGTCGATGACCGGCGAACCCGACGAGCCGCCAGACGTGCCCGACGCAGCCTGGTAATAGAAGGTATTGAAGTCGTTGTAGCGGCCGACGCCGTACTCGGGCGCCTGGCGGTCGAGCCGTGCGAGCGTGCCGGCAAGGATCGAGAGCTGTTCGCCGGCATCGTTGCCGACGACGCGTATCTCGACGCCGATCTGCGCCCCCTCAGGGTACAGGGGCAATTCGGCGGGCTCGATGTACCGGAGCTTCGACGGGTCGTAGCGATAGAAGCCGAAGTCGTGCACCGGATCCCGATACACGGGTTCGAGCTCGACCTCCTCTCGGTTCAGGAAGGTCGCGAGCGCCGTGACCGGGCCTGGCGTGACGACGTGGCGATTCGTCAGGATCAGGCCGCGTTCGGCGTCGACGACGAAGCCGGTCGCCTGCGCCGACGTGTTCCACTCCGTGTCGAACGCGCGTGCCGCGTCGACCTGGATTGCGACGACCCCGGTCGATATACGCTCGAGCGTTCGCGTCCAGCGCGAGGACTCCTCGAGCTCGATCGGCTGCGGAACCGGCAGGATGGGCAGCTGCGGCGGCACCAGTTCCTGCGGCGGCAGCGACGGCGGTTGCTGTGGCGGTTGCTGCGGCGGCTGGGCTTGTGGTGCCGGCGGGGCTTGCGGCTGCGGATCTTGCTGCGCGTCCGCAGCGGCAATGGCGAATAGCGCGACGATCGCCGCTCCGGCCAGCCGTCCCGGCACCCGCTCAATCCAGCCGGTAGTCGAATGTCTCATTAAAACGCTCTTTGAACTCGTCCAGAGTGAAGCGATGATTCTGCGTGCCGACGGTCGCGATCTTGATCGCCCCCATGAGCGAAGCGATCCGGCCGGTCGTCTTCCAGTCGATACCGCGCATCAGCCCGTACAGGAGTCCGGCGCGATAGGCGTCGCCGCAGCCGGTCGGGTCGACCACCGCCATCGCACGGACCGCGGGAATTTCGACGCTGCGGCCGCCCACGTGAATCACCGAGCCCTGGGCGCCCTGCGTCACTACATAGGCCGTGACGCGCGCCGCAAGTTCCCCGGTGGAGAGACCTGTGCGCTCCTGGAGCAGCTGGCCTTCGTAGTCGTTGACCGTGACCCAGGTTGCCTGCTCGACGAACTTCCCGAGCTCGGGGCCGCCGAACAGCGTCATTGCCTGGCCGGGATCGAAGATGAACGGAATCCCGGCGCCCGCGAATTGTTCCGCATGCGCGATCATCCCTTCGCGACCGTCGGGCGCAAGCACACCGATGCTGATCCCGCCGTCGGCCGGGACCTCGAGCTGCCAGGACTGGGTCATCGCGCCCGGGTGGAAGGCGGTCAACTGGTTGGCGTCGAGATCGGTCGTGATGTAGGCCTGGGCCGTGTATTCGTCTTCGATGGCCTTGACGAAGCACAGCGACATGCCGTTCGCGTTCATCCAGTCGCGGTAGGGACCGAAGTCGTGGCCGACGGCACCCATCGCGTGGCCATCGCCCTCCAGCAGGCGAAGATTGTACGCGATGTTACCGGCACAGCCGCCGTAGTTGCGCCGAAGCGTCGGCACGACGAATGATACGTTCAGGAGATGGATCTTGTCCGGCAGGATGTGATCGCGGAAACGGCCCGGATAGACCATCACCGTATCGTAGGCGAGCGAACCGCAGATCAATGCCGCCATGCGAGCACCAGCAACCAGTTGAGACCGAGCAGCAGGAATGCGACGAAGACCGCGGCCGAACCGAGCTCCTTGGCGATCGCCGACAGCCGATGACGCTCGACGCCGATGCGGTCCACGGTCGCCTCTACCGCGCTGTTGATGAGCTCGATGGCGAGTACGAAGAATATCGGGCCGACCAGCAGCGCGCGCTCTACGCCGTCCTGCCCGAGCCAGAGGCCGAGCGGCACCACCAGGATCGCGAGCAGGCATTCCTGCCGGAAGGCCTCTTCCCCGCGCCAGGCGGCGCAGAAGCCACGCCAGGTGCTGCCGAACGCGCGCGCGAGCCGTGCCGGGCCCGTCCGCTTGTCGGGACGGTCGTTCACGCTGCGGCCGGCTTCCAGGCCACGTCGAGCTGGCGCGCGGCGCGGACGTCGTCGAGCCGCCGCACCGGCATCGTGTGCGGCGCGGTCTTGACACGGGCCGCGTCGCTCTCCGCCTCGTTCTTGATCGCGACGAGCGCCTCGACGAAGCCGTCGAGCTCTTCGCGCGTTTCGCTTTCCGTCGGCTCGATCAAGAGGCACTCGGGTACCAGAAGCGGAAAATAGGTCGTCGGCGCATGGTAGCCATGGTCGAGCAGCCGCTTCGCAAAATCCATCGCCGTGACTTCCTGCTCGCGTGCCTGGCGTTTGAGCGTGATGATGAACTCATGGCTCGCGCGCCGGCCCGGGAATGCAGCGTCGAACCCGGCCTCCATCAGCCGCGCCAGCAGGTAGTTCGCGTTCAGCGTGGAGAAGTCGGCGACGCGACGCATGCCCACGGCGCCGAGGATCCGCATGTAGACCCAGGCGCGTAGCAAAACGCCCGTATTGCCCATGAATCCCGAGAGCCGGCCGATCGATTGCGGCAGGTCGTGCTCATCCAGCCAGCGATAGCGCCCGCCTTCGCGGCCGACGACGGGGACCGGCATGAACGGCAGCAGCCTTTTGCCGACGCCGACTGCACCGGACCCGGGACCGCCACCGCCATGCGGCGTCGAAAAAGTCTTGTGCAGGTTCATGTGGATCACGTCGAAGCCCATGTCACCCGGCCGGACCTTGCCGAGGATCGCATTGAGGTTCGCGCCGTCGTAGTAAAGCAACCCGCCCGCGTCATGCACCTTGTGCGCGATCTCGACGATGTGCCGCTCGAAGACGCCGAGCGTACTCGGATTCGTCAGCATGATGCCGGCGGTCGCGGGCGACAGCGCCGCCTCGAGCGCGGCCACGTCGACGTCGCCTTCCGGCAGCGACGGAATCTCGCGCACCTTCATCCCGCACATGCTCGCGGTTGCCGGGTTCGTGCCATGCGCGGCATCCGGCACGATGATCTCGTTCCGCGCGGTGTCGCCTCGGGCGCGGTGATAGGCGCGGATCATCGCGACGCCGGCGAACTCGCCCTGGGCGCCCGCCATCGGCGTTAGCGACACGCCGGCCATGCCGGTCACGTGAAGCAGCATTTCCTGCAGCTCAAACAGGCAGGCCATCACGCCCTGGCCGGTCGAGGCCGGCGCGAGCGGATGCCGGTCGAGGAATCCCGGCAGCATCGCGAGCGAATTGCAGACCCGCGGGTTGTACTTCATCGTGCAGGAGCCGAGCGGGTAGAAATGCGTGTCGATTCCGAAGTTGAGCTGCGAAAGGCGCGTGTAGTGCCGCACCGCCTGCAGCTCCGATACTTCCGGCAGCGGCGGTGCCTTCCGCCGTCGAAATGCCTCCGGGATTTCGGCCTCCTCGGCCGCGGGATACTGCGCCGTCGCCCCGCGGCCGCCCCGCGAGAGCTCGAAGATCAGGGGTTCCGGTTTTTTCAGCGGCATGACTTCATGCTGCCGCGGCCCGGCCGAGCAATCGGCCGAGCGCACGCACATAGGCCTCGATGTCTGCTTCCGTTCGCGTCTCGGTTGCACAGGTGAGAAGCGCGTGGCCCAGTTCCGGATAGTCGCGCGAAAGGTCGAATCCGCCGACGATCCCCTCCGCCGCAAGCGATTCGAGCAGCGGTGCAACCGGGCGGTCGAGTTGCAGAACGGCTTCGTGGAATCGCGGACCCGCGAACGCCACCCGCACGCCCGGCAGGCGCCCGAGCGCGGCAATGAGCTCGCGCGTCCGTGCGACGCAAGCCCTCGCCACGCGTTCGAGTCCGACGGGACCGAGCAGCGCAAGGTGGATCGTCGCGGCGCTCATCAGCAGGCCTTGGTTCGTGCAGATGTTGGAGGTCGCCTTGCCGCGCCGGATGTGCTGCTCGCGCGCCTGCAGGGTCAGCGTGAAGCCCGGCTTCCCTTCGACATCGACCGTGCGCCCTGCGATACGCCCCGGCAACTGGCGCACGTGTTCCATGCGGCTTGCCATGAAGCCGACGTAAGGTCCGCCGGATGATAACGGCACGCCGAGGGGCTGGGCGTCGCCGCAGGCGATGTCCGCGCCCCCATCGCCCCACTCACCCGGTGGCGCGAGGAGCGCGAGCGAAACCGGATTGACGGCAGCGATGACGAGTGCGCCGTCGGCCCGCGCGCAGCGCGTCAACGCGTCCACGTCCTCGAGCTGCCCGAAGAAATTCGGCTGTTGGATCACAAGGGCCGTGATGTCCTGGCCCGAGAACCGGTCAAGCGACTTCGGATCCATGCGGCCCTCGGCCGGATCGTAGGGCAGGATCTCGAGCTGCAGGCCCTGCCCCTCCGTAATGCCGCGCACGACCCGCCGCCACCATGGATTGACGGTCGCGGGCAGCAGGATGCGGGCGGATTTCGAGCGTCGATGCGCGCGCACGGCCATCAGGCAGGCTTCCGCCAGCGCGGATGCGCCGTCGTAGAGCGAGGCGTTCGACACGTCCATCGCGGTGAGGCCTGCGATCATCGACTGGTATTCGTACATGATCTGCAGCGTGCCCTGGCTCGCCTCGGCCTGGTACGGCGTGTAGGCGCTGTAGATCTCGCCGCGCGTCACGAGCGCCCAGACTGGCGCCGGAATGTGGTGCTCGTACGCGCCGGCGCCAATGAAGTTGAGGGCGCGGCCGTCCGTCGCGGCGCGTTCCGCCGCGAGTCGCGACACGTCCATCTCGGTGAGTGCCGACGGCACGCCCGGCAACGAATCGACGCGAAGTTCCGCCGGGATTTCGTCGAACAAATCGTCGATGGAACGGGCGCCGATGCGGTCAAGCATCGCGCGGATGTCCTCGCTCGTGTGGGGGATGTAAGGCAATC
>Ga0105107_10000114_pt1 | contig 44632 bp, 43 predicted proteins | sample PPLLaktember2015_6_FD_79335 | JGI IMG/M metagenome (GOLD analysis project Ga0105107, IMG submission 79335) | Freshwater sediment microbial communities from Prairie Pothole Lake near Jamestown, North Dakota, USA - PPLs Lake P8 Core (1) Depth... | ecosystem: Environmental > Aquatic > Freshwater >...
ATCAGGCCCATCACCAGGATCAGGTTCACGCCCATGGCGATGCTCGCGTAGACGCCGGACAGCCGGTAGTAGATCACGATGAAGATCACGACCAGCAGCGCCGCCAGCGTCGCGGCCCGCAGGCCCCGCGAGATCGAGTCCGCGCCGAGCGCCGGGCCGATCGTGCGCTCCTCCTCGAGCACCACGGGGATCGGCAGCGCGCCGGCGCGCAGGATCACCGCCAGGTCGGCCGCCTCTTGCGACGAGAAGCGGCCCGTGATCACGCCCTGCCGCGAGATCCGGTCGCGCACCACCGGCGCCGAGTAGACCTGCTCGTCGAGCACAACCGCGAGCTGCTTGCCGACGTTCTTGCCGGTGAGGTCGCCGAAGATGCGGCCCCCCTCGGCCTTCCAGGTGAAGGCCACCTGCCACTCGGAGCGGCGCGAGTCGAACTGGACGCGCGCGTCCTCCAGGTAGTCGCCGGTGATGTCGGGCAAGGCGGGCACCAGGTACGCCCCCAGCACCTTGCCGGTCTTGCGATCCTTCTCGAGCAGGATCTCGGCGCCCTCGGGCAGGCCGTCCTTGTGGCGCGCGCGCAGCAGCTGCTCGGCGTTCTCGGAGCCCTCGGCCTCCTGCACGATCTTGAACTCGAGGAAGCCCGTCTGCTTGAAGATGTCGGGCACCACCGAGACGCCGGGGATCTGCACCAGGATGCGCGACGTGCCCTGGCGGGTGACGACGGACTCCTGGATGCCGGTGGCGGGATCGTCGACGCGCCGCCGGATCACCTCGAGCGTCTGGAGCATCGCCTGCTCCTGGGTCTGCCGCTGCCAGGTGTCGGAGAGCGTGAGGCGCATCCGCCCGGCCTCGATCACCGAGACGCGCAGCGCGTCGAAGTCGCTGGTCAGGAGCGTGCGCAGTGCCTCCTCTTGTCCCGCGTCCGCGAGCTCGAGGTCGATGCCGTCCCCGACGACCGCGAGGGTCTTCGTGGCGATGTTCTCCGAGGCCAGCCGCGTCTCGAGGGTGCCGCGCAGGTGCGAGAGCTCGTGCTGGACCGCCACCGCGAGGTCGGGCGCGATCACCATGTGGATCCCGCCCTGGAGGTCGAGGCCGAGCCGGAGGCCGCCGTCGGGCAGCCACCAGTGCCGCTCGCGCGTCTCCGGGGCGAACCAGTTCGCGGCCGCGATCCAGCCGAGCAGCAGCACCAGCAGCAGCGTCGCAATCATTCCGGAGCGCCGGGTCACGCGATCTCCTCGCCCTTGCCCTTCTCGAGGCGCCGCTCGACGCCCCGACGCTCGAGCTTGACCCTCACCTTCTCGTGGACGCCGAGGTCCACCGTCAGCAGGTCGTCGGAGGTGCCGACGACGACCCCGTGCAGGCCGCTGCTCGTCACGATGCGGTCGCCCTTCTGGATCGTCTTCAGCATCTCGTCGTGCTCGCGCTGCTTCTTCTGCTGCGGCCGGATCAGCAGCAGGTAGAAGATCAACATGATCGCGGCCATCGGCACCAGGAAGCCGATCGGATCCTGGGCGCCTCCGGCCTGGAGCACGACCCCGAGCGCGGCGTGGCTCATCGAAGTCGGCCCGCGCTACCGCGACGCGTCGCGGCGCAGGGCCTCGGCCTTGTCGGTGCGCTCCCACGGGAAGCCGGCGTCCTCGCGCCCGAAGTGCCCGTGGTAGGCGGTCGCGCGGTAGATCGGCCTGCGCAGCTCGAGGGACTCGATGATGCCGCGGGGCGTGAGGTCGAAGTGCTTGCGCACGAGCCGCACCAGCACGTCTTCCTCGTGGGTGGCGGTGCCGAAGGAATCCACGCGGATCGAGACGGGCTCGGCCACCCCGATGGCGTAGGCGATCTGGATCTCGCAGCGGCGCGCGAGGCCGGCGGCGACCAGGTTCTTCGCCACCCAGCGCGCGGCGTAGGCCGCGCTGCGGTCGACCTTCGTCGGGTCCTTGCCGGAGAACGCGCCGCCGCCGTGCCGGCCCATGCCGCCGTAGGTGTCGACGATGATCTTGCGCCCGGTGAGCCCGGCGTCGCCCATCGGGCCGCCGATCACGAAACGCCCGGTCGGGTTCACGTGCAGGACCGTGTCGTCGTCGAGCCAGCTCGAGGGGATCACGGGCCGGATGATCTGGTCGCGCACGGCCTTGGCGAGCTGATCGTAGGAGACGTCCGGCGAGTGCTGCGTGGAGAGCACCACCGCCGAGACGCGCTTCGGCTGGTCGCCGGCGTACTCGATGGTCACCTGCGACTTGGCGTCGGGCCGCAGGAAGCCGAGCTCCCCGCTCTCGAAGCAGGCCCGGTGCCGCTCGATCAGCCGGTGCGCCAGGCGGATCGGCGCCGGCATCTTCTCCGGCGTCTCGTCGCAGGCGTAGCCGAACATCATGCCCTGGTCGCCCGCGCCCTGCTCCTTGTGCAGGCCCTCGCCCTCGGAGACGCCCTGGGCGATGTCCGGCGATTGCTGGCCGAGGGCGACCATCACGCCGCAGGTCCCGGCGTCGAAGCCCATCGCCGAGTCGGTGTAGCCGATGTCCTGGACCACCCCGCGCACGATCGGGGCGATCTCGACCTTCGCGCGGGTGGTGACCTCGCCGGCCACGACCACCAGGCCGGTCGTCACCAGGGTCTCGCAGGCGACCCGGGAGACCGGGTCCTGGGCCAGCATGGCGTCCAGGATCGCGTCGGAGATCTGGTCGCACATCTTGTCCGGGTGGCCCATCGAGACCGACTCGGAGGTGAACAGAGACCGGACGGGCATGGCTCCCCCTGCGGAACGTGAAAGGCGTGGCAGGGCGCGGAGGTTAGGAGACCCCCCGGCGGGATTCAAACCTCGGGGACGGGCTCTCCCAGGGCCTCCAGCAGGCGGCCGAGCTGCTCGACCGCCTCCTCCGCGTCCTGGCCGACCGCCCGGATGCGCAGGCGCGTGCCCTGACCCGCGGCCAGCGAGAGCAGGGAGAGCACCGATAGCCCGCTGACCCACTCGCCGTCGCGGGCCACCTGGATCTCGCTGGCGAAGCGCCCGGCGAGCGCCACGAAACGGCCCGCGGGGCGCGCGTGGAGCCCCAGCTCGCTGCGGATCACGAACTCGCGCTCGCAGGTCTGGTTCACGAATCCCGGTCCGGGAGCAGCTCGCTGGCGAGGGAGATGTTGCGCTGGCCGTAGCCCTTGATGAAGCGCGCGAGCTCGTCGAGGGGCTGCTCCTTCCGCGAGGTGGAGAGCTTGATCAGCATCGGCAGGTTCACGCCCGTCACCACCTCGACGCGCCGCTCGCCGAGGAACGAGAGGGCGATGTTCGACGGCGTCCCCCCGAACATGTCCGTGAGGATCAGCACCCCGGAGCCCTCCTCCACCCGGTCGATGGCGTCCGCGATCGCGGCGCGCATCTCGTCGATGGACTGCTTGGGCTCCACCGACACCGCGGCGAAGCCGCGCGACTCCGGAACGATGAGACGCAGCGCCTGGAGCAGCTCTTCGCCCAGGCGGTAGTGCGCCACCACGACTACGCCGACCATTCAGTCACCCTTTCCCGCGTCGCGGTGTGTCGAGTTCACCTCACGGCCGACGGCGCGCAGCTCCCGCGCCAGCGCCTCCACCACGGCGACCGACCGGTGCTGTCCCCCGGTGCAGCCGACCGCGACGGAAATATAGGCCTTGCCCTCGGCGTCGTAGAGCGGCAGCAGGAAGGCGAGCAGACCGCGCAGGCGCTCCATCAGGCCCGCCGCGGCCTCGCCCTTCAGCACGAACTCCGCCACCTCCGGGTCGAGGCCCGTGCGCGGGCGCAGCCGCGGCTCGAAATGCGGGTTGGGCAGGAAGCGCACGTCGAAGAGCAGCTCGGCGTGCTGGGGCGTGCCGCGCCGGAAGCCGAAGGAGGTGAGGTTCACGATGGTCGGACGCACGCCTCCCACCGCCCAGCGCAGCACGGACTCGCGGAGCTGGTGCACGTTCATGCCGGTCGAGTCGATCACGAAGTCCGCGAGGCCGGCGAGCTCCGCCAGCAGGCCTCGCTCGCGCTCGATGCCCTCCTCCACCGAGCCCTGGGGCGAGAGCGGGTGGACGCGGCGGGTCTCGCGGTAGCGGTTCACGAGGGCCTCGTTGGCGCACTCGAGGAACAGGAGCTGGACGCGCGCGCCCTCGCTGCGGAGCTGCTGGACGACGCGCGGGATCCCCGCGAGGAAGCTCGCCTCCCGCGTCTCGATCGCCAGCGCGATCTGCCGCCGCGGCGGGTCGGACTTGGCGCAGAGGTCGAGGAACTGCTCCACCAGGGGAGGGGGGAGGTTGTCGACCGAGTAGAAGCCGGCGTCGTCGAGCGCGTCCATGGCGGTGCTGCGGCCGCTCCCCGAGAGGCCAGCCACGAACACCACGCGCGTGTCGCGGGCCGTCACGGGCGCCGCGCCTGCTGGCGCACCCGGGCGTCGAGGCGGTCGGCCGCCACCACCCCCGCGGCCCGCAGCCGGTGGTCCTTGGCCGCCACCTCGACGAGGGTCGCCATGTTGCCGGCCGGCCGCATCGGCAGCAGCAGGCTGGGCAGCTCCCGCCCGAGCACGGTCTCGCTGGGCCGCTGCTGCCCGATGCGCTCGTAGGCGGCGTCCGCGCGCCAGACCTCGAGCCGGCAGCAGAGCTCGACGGCGTGCTCGTCGCGCACCGCCTCCTTCCCGTAGAGATCGGGGACGAAGAGGATGCCGAGGCCGCGGATCTCCACGTGGTGCCGGATCAGCTCCGGCGAGCTCCCGATCAGCTCGTCCCCCTCCAGCCGCACCTCGACGACGTCGTCGGCGACGAGCCGGTGTCCGCGTCGGATCAGCTCGAGAGCGGTCTCGCTCTTGCCGACGCCGCTCGGCCCGCGCAGCAGCACCCCCACGCCCAGCACCTCGACCAGAGTGCCGTGCAGGCTCAGGCGCCCGGGCTCCCGGTCCGTTCCGTCGCCGCGAGGCGTCAGAACTTGGCGTCCTCCTCCTCGATCGCCCGCAGCACGTCCTCGCGCGACTCGGCCTCGAGCAGCGCCTTACGGAAGCCGGCGTCCCGGAAGAAGCGCGAGATGCGCGCCAGCGCCTTCAGGTGCATGCCCCCGGAGTGCTCGGGCACCACGAGCAGGAAGAACAGATGGGTCGGCTGGCCGTCGATCGACTCGAAGTCGACGCCGCGCGGGCTGCGCGCGAAGCCCGCCAGCAGCCGGTGCAGACCCGGCAGCTTGCCGTGGGGGATCGCGACGCCGTCGCCGATCCCGGTGCTCTGGAGGTTCTCGCGCTCCACCAGCACCTGGAGCAGGCGCTCGGCGTCGACGCCGGGCTCGGCGCCCGCCACCGCCCGGGCCAGCTGGTCGAGGATGGTCGGCTTGTCCGCCGGTTCGACGTCCAGCAGCACCGCGTCCCTGACGAGGATGTCCATGATCTTCATCGCGGTCTCCGGGCGTCTCGCCGAGACGCTACCCGACGCTGCGCCGTTTCGTCGAGGACAGGATGTTCATGGCCTCGCGATACTTGGTGACGGTGCGCCGGGCGATGTCGATGTTGGAGCTGCGCAACATCGCCGCGATGCGCTGGTCGGAGAGCGGGCGCCTCCGATCCTCCGCCGAGATGATCTTGCGGATCTTCTCCTTCACACTCTCGCTCGCGATGGCGTCGCCGTCCACCCGGTTGATGCTCGAGTTGAAGAAGTACTTGAGCTCGAAGATCCCCTGGGGCGTGTGGGCGTACTTGTTGGTGGTCACGCGGCTGACCGTCGACTCGTGCATGCCGATGTCGTCCGCCACGTCCCGCAAGTTGAGCGGGCGCAGGTGGGCGATGCCGCGGTCGAAGAACTCGCGCTGGTTCTTGATGATGCTCTGCATCACCTTGTAGATGGTGCGCTGGCGCTGGTGGATCGACTTGATCAGCCACAGCGCGGAGCGCACCTTCTCCTGGACGTAGTCCCGCGTGCCCTTCTCGACGTCCGCGCCGCGACCCAGCACGTCCCGGTACAGCGAGTTGATGCGGAGCTTCGGCAGCCCGTCCTCGTTCAGCACGACGTGGAACTCGTCGCCGATCTTGTGCACATAGATGTCGGGGACGATGTAGATGGGATCGTCGCCGCCGAAGGGGCGCCCCGGGCGCGGGTCGAGGCGGGCGATCACGTTGGCCGCCGCCGACACCTCCTCGAGGCTGGTGCCCAGCGCCTTCGCCAGCTTGCGGAAGTCGCGCTTCTGCAGGAGGTCCAGGTGGTCGGCCACCAGCGCGCGCACCAGCGGATGGTCGATGCGCAAGGCGTCGAGCTGCAGCAGCAGGCACTCGCGCAGGTCGCGGGCCGCCACCCCCGGCGGGTCGAAGGACTGCACCTTGGCCAGCGCCTGCTCGACCACCAGCTCGGGGACGCCCGCCGCGCGCGCCACCTCCTCGACGGTCGCGCGCAGGTAGCCGTGCTCGTCGAGGTTGCCGATGATCACGCTGGCGGCCCGGCGCTCCTCGTCGCTGCACGGGGCCAGCTGGAGCTGCCACTCCAGGTGGTCGGCGAGCGAGGGGCGGCGCGTGAGCGTGGCCTCGAAGGAGCGGCGGTCGTCGTCCGGGCGCACGCCGCTGCCGGGCTGCGGGTAGGAGTCGGCGAAGCTGCGCCAATCGAGGTCGGCGAGCTTGTCGCCCTCCTGCGCGTCCCCGGACGCCTCGCCCTCCTCGGGCGCGTCCGGCGCATCCGGCATCGCGACGACGGCGTCGTCGCGGATCTCGGCCGGGAGGTCTTCCTCGATCTCGCTGGTCTCTTCGAGGATCGGGTTCTCGGTGAGCTCCTGCTGGACCACGTCGACGAGCTCGAGCCGCGAGAGCTGCAATAGCTTGATGGCCTGCTGCAGCTGGGGTGTCATCACCAGCTGCTGGCTGAGCTTGAGCTGCTGCTTGAGCTCGATCGCCATGGCCGCCTACCCGAGCCGGAAGTTCTCCCCGAGGTAGATCTCCCGGACCTGCGGGTCCGCCGCGATCTCCTGGGGCGTCCCGTGCCGAATGATCTGGCCGTCCTTGATGATGTAGGCGCGGTCGCAGATCGCGAGGGTCTCCCGGACGTTGTGCTCGGTGATGATGATGCCGATGCCGCGCTCCTTGAGCTGCTCGATGATCTTCTGGATGTCGATCACCGAGACCGGATCGATGCCGGTGAACGGCTCGTCGAGGAGCATGAACTTCGGATCGAGCACCAGGGCGCGCGTGATTTCGACCCGCCGACGCTCGCCGCCCGAGAGGGAATCGGCGCGCTGGTCGGCGCGCTCGGTGAGCCCGAGCTCCCCGAGCAGGTCGATCAGCCGCTCGCGGCGCAGGGTGCCGTCGGGCTCCACCGTCTCGAGGATGGCCAGGATGTTCTGGGCCACGGTCAGCTTGCGGAACACCGACGGCTCCTGAGGCAGGTAGACCACGCCGAAGCGCGCCCGGCGATACATGGGAAGCTGGGTGACGTCCGTCTGGCCGAAGAACACCTGGCCGTCGTTCGGGCGCACGCCGCCCACGATCATGCCGAAGGTGGTGGTCTTGCCGGCGCCGTTGGGTCCCAGCAGGCCGACGACCTCGCCGGGGTTCACCTCGATGTCGACGCCGCGCACGACCGTCTTGTCCCCGTAGCGCTTGACCAGGCCGCGGGTGGAGAGGGAGCGCGGGTTCATTGCCCGGTCCCCGCCGGCGCCGCGGCGCAGCCGTCGGCATCCGGGTTGATGCGCACGTCGGCCGCGCCGTTCACCTTGAGGAGCTGCGAGGCGGTGTGGAAGACGATCTCGCGCCCGCGCACGATGTCGCAGCCCTGCTCGACCTCCGCGACGTCGCCGATGCAGACGATGCGGTCGTCCTTGCGGTAGAAGGTGGCCTGCGCGCAGCGCGCGAGGCGCCCCGCCTGCTTCATCGTGACCGAGCCGATCGCCACGATCTTCTCCGGCTGGCTGCCGTTCGGCGGGTAGAACGCCTCGAGGCGCTCGGAGCGGATCAGCATGTCCGCCTGGCGGGCGCGCACGTTCCCGGCGAACACGAAGCGGCGCTCGCCGCCCTCGTCGAACACGTCGAGCACGTCGGACTTGATGGTGATCGGAGCGTCGCTGTCGAAGCCGGCCGACTTGGGGGCCGCCTTCGCGCCGGCCTTCTTCGCCTCGGCCGGGCCCGCACCCTGGGCCGCGGAGCCTTCGCGGGGCGCCGCGGCGACGGCGGGCGCCGGAGCCGCCTCGGCAGCCGGGGACGGCGCGCGCACCACCGCGGGCGCCGGCGCCTCGTTGGCCTGCTGGATCACCTGGTTCGCGAGGTTCTCGACCCCCGCCGCGAGGTCGCGCGGCTTCGGGACCTCGACGAAGAAGCGCCGGCCGAGGGGCTCGCCGCTGGCGGCGTCGCGCAGCCGCGCGTCGATGCTGAGCTTGCCGCCGAGCCCGGTGATGCGACCGACCACGAGCGCGCCGACGCCTCCGCGCTGCGCCTGCGCCGCTGCGGTCTGCGGGTCGGGATCGGCCACCGGGGCTCCTCCGATTTCGCTCGGGCTCGCGACGCGTTCCACGCCGAGGGTGCTGAGGCGCCGGGCGAGCATCAGGGCCACGTCGGGGACGTCGCTCCCGACGCCGCCCACGCGCTCGAACGGCGCGACACCGATCGACAGGCCCGCTTTCGGCGGAACGGGGGCGCCACTCGAGTTCTGCGCGTGCGCCGGGATCGCGAGTCCCAACAGGATCGCGACGATTCCCGCCCAGATTGCCGGCTTGTTGCTCACCGCGCTCACTCGCTCTGCTCCACCGTTGCGCCCCCGAGAAGCTTGAGCCGGCCCTCGCGCACCTGGTAGCGGAAGCCACCTCCGCGCAGGGTGCCGGTGCCGTCGCGGATCACGACGGGGGCGTCCGTCGTGACCAGTCCGGCATCGTGGTCGTAGCGCAGACGCTCCGTCTCGAAGCGCCGTCCGTCGGGCGTGCGGCCGCGCACGGTGCCGACGCCGACGAAGCTGCCGCTCTGCAGGTCGAGCTCGCCGTGGTCGCAGCTCATCTGGAGCTCGCCCTTCGCGTCGGCGGTCGCGAGCCGCATCCCCACCGCCCGCATCAGCACCTGCTCCCGCTGCGGGAGCACCCGCGCCTCTTCCGCCTGGAGCACCACGCCGCTGCGCGAGCCCTGGCTGTCGACGTAGGTGAGACCCGTCAGATCGAGAGTCTGGGGGAGGTCGGCTTCCGGAACTGCGCGGGCCGGACCCGCCGCCGCGACGGCCGTCAGAAGCAGCAGGGAGGCGCAGGTCTGCCAGGGGCGAAACATGCAAAGACCATACCCTGCACAGGCCCCAGGGCAAGGAAAAAATGAGCCGGGCCGCGAAATTGCGGCCTAGTGATCTCCGTAGCGCTCCCCGCGGTGACCGAAGATCGTCTTCAGGGGCTCCTGGTGACCCAGCCAATGGGCCGGCCGGAACAACAGGTAATCGAACGCGACCCCCACCGGGTGCAGCACGTAGGCGATGATGCGCAGCGGGTGGCCCGCGCGCCGCGGGTCGTACTCGTCCGCCGAGGCGGGAAGCGCCGAGACGAGCAGCGCCGCGGCGAGAATCCAGGACACCACGAGCCGTCGCGAGGGTCTTCGCACCGGGTCACCTCCGAACGCGGCCAGGATAGCCGAGCGGCGGGCCGGTCGCTCCGCATCGCTCTGGTAAGCTGCGCGCCATGCGCAGGATCGCCCTGCTTCTCGGCCTGGCGCTCGCGGCACTTGCGCTGGTGCTCCTCGCCAACACGCTGCGGACCGGCCCGGGCCAGGAGCCCGTCGAGGCCGCCGCGCCGCTCGCGCTGGAGCGCGACGAGATCGCCGCGCGCCTCGCCGCCGCGGTCCGCATCCCCAGCATCAGCCGGGGAGACGGAGCGCCCGCGGACCTCGCGCCGTTCCGCGCGCTGCACGCCCTCCTCGCCCGCCAGTTCCCGCGCCTCCACGCCGCCCTCGAGCGCGAGGAGATCGGGGGAGGCTCGCTCCTGTATCGCTGGGCGGGCAGCGACGCCTCGGCCGCGCCGATCCTGCTGATGGGGCACTTCGACGTGGTGCCCGTCGAGCCCGGAACCGAGGAGCGTTGGACCCATCCGCCCTTCGCCGGCCACGTCGACGCCGAGTTCGTGTGGGGACGCGGCACGCTGGACGACAAGCTCTCGGTGCTCGGCCTCTGCGAGGCGGCGGAGCGGTTGCTGCGGGACGGCTTCGCGCCGCGCCGCACGGTGTACCTCGCGTTCGGCCACGACGAGGAGGTCGGCGGCAACGACGGCGCCGGCGCCATCGCGGCGCTGCTGGCGGAGCGCGACGTGAAGCTCGCGTTCACCGTCGACGAGGGCATGGGCATCGTCGGCCGAGGGCTGGTCCCCGCCGTCGACCGGGACGTCGCGCTGATCGGCGTCGCGGAGAAGGGCTACCTCACCCTCGAGCTCGTCGCGAGCGCGAGCGGGGGCCACTCCTCGACGCCGCCGCGCGACACGTCGGTGGGGCGGCTGGCGCGCGCCCTGGCGCGCCTCGAGGCGCACCCGCAGCCCGAGGCGATCCGCGGGCCCGTGGCGGCGATGTTCGACGGGCTGGCCGGCGAGGCGACCTTCGGCATGCGGCTGCTGCTGCGCAACCGCTGGCTGTTCGATCCGCTGCTGCGCGCCGCGCTGCGCGGCGAGCCCGCCCAGGCGGCGATGCTCCAGACCACCACGGCGCCGACCGTGCTGCGCGCGGGCGTCAAGGACAACGTGCTGCCGAGCGAGGCGCGCGCCCTGGTGAACTTCCGCATCCTGCCGGGAGACAGCGTGGACGGCGTCGTCGCGCACGTGCGCCGCAGCATCGGGGACCCCGAGATCGCGCTGCGCACCGTCGAAGCGCGCGAGCCCAGCGCCACCTCCGACCCGGAGTCCGAGAGCTATCGCGTCCTCGCGCGCAGCATCCGCGAGATCTTCCCGGGCGCCGCCGTGGCGCCCGCGCTGGTGCTGGGCGGCACCGACAGCAAGCACTACGGCGAGGTCGCGGAGCAGAGCTTCCGCTTCGTTCCGCTGCGGCTCGCCCCCGAGGACCTGAAGCGCATCCACGGCACCGACGAGCGCATCGCGATCGAGAGCTACCTCGACGTGGTGCGCTTCTTCGTGCAGCTCGTGCGCAACGGGGCCGGCTGAGGAGGCTCCCATGCCCCGCTACGCCTACGAGCGACTCACGGCCCTCGACAACTCGTTCCTGCTCCTCGAGAAGCCGAACGCGTACATGCACGTGGCGTCGACGCTGATCTTCGAGGCCGGCCCCCTGCGCCGACCCGAGGGAGGCATCGACCTCGACGCCGTGCGGGACGCGACGGCCGCCGCACTCGCCCTGATCCCGCGCTACCGCCAGAAGCTCAAGTACATCCCGCTCGAGAACCACCCGGTGTGGGTGGACGACGACCGCTTCGACCTCGACTACCACCTGCGCCACACGGCGCTGCCGCGGCCGGGCCGCATCGAGCAGCTGAAGGCGCTGTCGGCGCGCATCATGCAGCAGCACCTCGACCGCTCGCGCCCGCTCTGGGAGATGTGGCTGGTCGAGGGCCTCGAGGGCGATCGCTTCGCGCTGATCTCGAAGGTCCATCACTGCATGGTCGACGGCGTCTCGGGCGTCGACCTGCTCACCACCCAGCTTCGCCCCACGCCCGAGCGCCGGGTGCGGGAGCCCTACCCGTACTTCCCCAGACCCGCGCCGTCGGGCCTCGAGCTGCTGCGCCACGAGGTGCTGCGCCGCGCCGCGCTGCCGCTGACGGCCCTGCGCGACGCGGGCCAGTTCGTCCGCGAGGCCGACGACGTGCGCCGCGACCTGACGGTGCGGCTACGCGCCGTCGCCGAGACCCTCGGCACGTCCCTGCGCCGCGCCTCCGACACGCCCCTCAACCGCCCGATCGGCCCGCACCGGCGCTTCGACTGGCTCTCGATGGAGCTGGCCGAGATCAAGGAGGTGCGCCGCGCGCTCGGCGGCTCGCTGAACGACGTGGTGCTCACCGTGGTGACCGGCGCGGTGCGCCGCTTCCTCGAGCGACGCGGCGTCGCGACCCGCGGCCTCGACTTCCGCGTGATGGCGCCGGTCAGCGTGCGGAGCGACGACGAGCGCGGGCGCCTCGGCAATCGCGTCTCGGCCTGGATGATCGACCTGCCCGTGTCGCTGCCGGATCCCCGCCAGCAGCTCGAGCGCATCGCCGCGCGCACGCGCGAGCTCAAGGAATCAAAGCAGGCGATCGGCGCCGACGTGCTGACCCAGGCGGCGGAGTGGACCCCTTCCACCCTGCTCGCCCTCGGCGCGCGCAACGCCACGCGCCTGCTCCCGTTCAACATGGTCGTGACCAACGTCCCGGGCCCGCAGGTCCCGATGTACCTGCTCGGCGCGCGCATGCTGGAGGCCTACCCCCACGTGCCCCTCGCCGACCACCTCGCCCTCGGCATCGCCCTGCTCTCGTACGACGGCCGCATCGGCTGGGGCCTCAACGCGGACTACGACCTCGTCCCCGATCTCTCCCTCTTCCTGGACGACGTGCGCGACTCCTTCCGCGCCCTGCGCGACGCCGCCGAGGCGCTCGCCGCCCGGGGCGCGCCCACCCCGCCCGACGCCGCGCCCCCCGCGCGCCCGCGCCGCCCCAACGGCCGCGCGCGCCCGCCCGAGCGGCCCGCCTAGCCCGCGCTAGAGGCACCTCGCCCACATCGGCAGCCGAGCACCTCGCTACCCGGGCACCTCTGCTGGATCGAGCAGCCCGAGCCGCCGCCACCCCACCGCGAGAAGCCAACTGCGCGGAGCCCGCACCGCAGGCGGTCGGCGCTTCGCGCTGCCTCGTCCGCGCCGACCGTCCCCGGCCGCCAGCCTCTGAACCAACGACCCGACGACGCCGGGTCGAGCCGCACCGGCCCGGGAAGCACGCGGCTGCCGCGCCGCTTCGCCCAGTGGCGCCGGGCGTTGAGCAGCACGTATCGCAGCGCATTCCGCACCTGGGTCGGCGAAGCCAGCACTCGCAGGTGGTAGCGCTCGCGCAGCAGCGGCCCGCGCCGTCCCAGCGCCCGATTCACCGCCAGCGCAAAGCGCGAAGCCAGCGACTTCATCCCTCGCCCGAGGGCATGCGGTCCGTCCGCCTCGACGAGGGCATGGAGGTGATCGCCCTGCACCGAGTAGTGGACCAGCCGGAACTCCCCGCGCTCGGCGCCCGCACGGAAGGTCTTCTCGACTGCGCGGACCACCGCGCCGCTACGCAGCGAGGGCACGCCCTCGAGCACCTTGAGCGTGACCAGGCAGGGATGTGCAGACGGAAAGTGCTTGCGCGACTCGTGCGCCACCGGCGGCCTCGGCCCGGGCTTGTGCCCCGCGCCTGGCCGCCACCCACCCCGCCTTCCGCGCCAGAGCGGCAGCTCGCCCTGCTTCGACTTGCGCATCGATCCTAGATTACCGCGATGGTATCGCGTTGTCCAGATGAACCGCGGATTCACCTGAACATTGCTCATCCTAAAGACGCGACGCCTCGCGATCGAGTCGAGCGCACACTGCGCTTGAAGCGAGCGGCGCCCACCCGGCGCCGCGGGTTCGCCCAGGCGCCACCAAGGGAGCTCCGACCTCTTGCCCTAATCGCCTCCGGCGACCCCGCACCGGCGTACGAGCGCGCCGCCGCGTCGGGGCTCGTTCCTCCGCCGCCTCGGTCGTCGCGCACCTCAGCTCCCCCGCCGATTTGCGCAACCCGCCCACCCCGTCGATACTGCGCCTTCCCTTCCTCTCCTGGACGGAGCCACCCGTGAACGCGGCGCGCGGCGCGACGCTCCCGTGCCTCGCCTTGCTGGCGCTGGCGGTCGCCAGCGCGTGCGGCGAGCGGGCCGCGAAGCAGCCGGCGCCCGACGTGGTGGTCTCGATCCCGCCCCTCGCCTGGCTGGTGGAGCAGCTGGGCGGCGGAGGGCTGCGCGTCGAGACGCTGCTGCCGCCGGGGGCGAACCCCCATGCGTTCGAGCCGACCCTCGCGCAGGTCGACGCCGCCGCCCGCGCGACGCTCTGCGTGCGCGTCGGTCATCCGAGCTTTCCCTTCGAGCGGGGGGCGTTCGAGGCGCTGGCCTCGCCGGGACGCGTGGTCGACGCCGCCGACGAAGCCGCGCAGCGCGCGGAGGATCCGCACGTCTGGCTCTCTGCACGCCTCGCGCGCGGGATGGCGGCCCGGCTCGCGGGCGCTCTCGCCGGGGCCTTCCCCGCGCGCGCGGAGGAGATCGCCCGCCACGCCGTCCAGCTCGACGCCGAGCTCGCCGCGCTCGACGCCGAGATCGCCGGGCGGCTGGCGCGCTTCCGCGGGCGCGCCTTCTTCGTCTACCACCCGGACTGGACCGCCTTCGCGGCCGACTACGGCCTGCGCCAGATCGCGCTGGAGCGCGGCCACAAGGAGCCCGACGTGCGCGCGCTCCGCGACCGGATCGACGAGGCGCGGCGCGAGGGCGCGCGGGCCGTCTTCGTGCAGCCGCAGTTCTCCCGCGAGAGCGCCGAGCTGGTGGCCCGGGAGGTCGGGGCGCGGGTGGTGGCGATCGATCCCCTCGCGCACGACCTGCCGGCTACCCTGCGGGCGATGAGCGAGCTCCTCGCAGAGACGCTGGCGGAATGAGCGGCCCCGCGATCGAGCTGCACGGCGTGTGGTTCTCCTACGGGGACATCACGGTGCTCGAGGCCGTCGACTGGGTGGTCGAGCCGCGCGACTACGTGGCCGTGCTCGGCCCGAACGGCAGCGGCAAGACGACGCTCGCGAAGATCCTGCTGGGCCTGCTGCGCCCCGCGCGGGGGAGCGTGCGCGTGCTCGGCGTCGCTCCCGAGCGCGCGCGCGGCCGGGTGGGCTACGTGCCGCAGCGCGCCCAGTTCGACCCCGACTTTCCGATCCTCGTGCGGGAGGTCGTGCGCATGGGGCGCCTGCGCCGGGACCGCATGCTGCACCGGCTCGGCGAGGACGACCGCGCGGCCGTCGACCGCGCCCTCGGCATCGTCGAGATGGGCTCCCTCGCGGCGCGCCCGATCGGCGCGCTCTCCGGCGGTCAGCTCCAGCGCGTGCTCATCGCCCGCGCCCTGTCCCAGGGCCCCGAGCTGCTGCTGCTCGACGAGCCCACCGCGAGCCTCGACGAGCGCATCGGCACCGGCGTCTGGGAGCTGCTCGAGGAGCTCTCGAAGTCGATGACGGTGGTCGTGATCTCCCACGACATCGGCGCGATCTCGCGCCACGTGCGCAACGTGGCGTGCCTCAATCGCCGGCTCCATGCCCATCCTTCCCGCGAGCTCACTCCCGAGATCCTCGAGGCGACCTACGGCTGCCCGATCGATCTGATCGCCCACGGCCACCCGCATCGCGTGCTCGGCGAGCACGGGGACGGCGGGCGATGATCGACGCCCTCGCCCTGCCCTTCTTCCAGCGCGTGCTGCTGGCGGGCCTGCTCGCCAGCGTCGCCTGCGGCGTCATCGGCAGCCTGGTCGTCGCGAAGCGCATCTCGAGCCTCTCGGGCGGCATCTCCCACGCGGCGTTCGGCGGGGTCGGCCTCGGCTACCTGCTCGGCTTCGACCCGACCCTCGGCGCGGCCCTGTTCGGCATGGTGGCCGGCATCGTCATCGGCCTCGCCTACCGGCGCGTGCGCTCGGGCCTCGACATGCTGATCTCTATGGTGTGGGCGGTCGGCATGGCGCTCGGCATCCTGTTCGTGGCCCTCGCGCCGGGCTACGCGCCGGACCTGACCTCCTATCTGTTCGGCAGCCTGCTGCTGGTGCCCTGGAAGTACGTGGCGTGGATCGCCGCGGTGGACGTCGTGGTGCTGGCCGGCGTGGGCCTGCTCTTCAAGGAGCTGCAGGCGATCGCCTTCGACGAGGAGTTCGCCGAGGTGGTCGGGCTCCCCGTCGAGCTGCTGTTCCTCGGGCTGCTGGCCCTGACCTCGCTCGCCGTGGTGGTGCTGATGCGGGTGGTGGGCGTGATCCTCGCGATCGCGCTGCTGACGCTCCCGGCGGCGACCAGTCGCCAGTGGACCCGGAGCCTGCCGCCGATGATGGTGGGGGCGACCGCGCTCTCCGCCGCCTGCACGCTCGGCGGGCTGATGCTCTCCTACGGGCTCGCGGATCGGGCGGCCGTCTCCGCGCCGCCGGGCCCGCTGGTGGTGCTGCTCGCGGCGGCGGCGTTCGCCGTCTCGAGCGGGCTCCAGCGAATCCGCGGACGGCGGTCGTGACGGGGGCCGGGGCGTCGCCTACGCTGCGGAGCGGCCCCGAGGCGGGGTTCGTGGGGACGATGCCGTGAGCCGGCTCCCGATCGGATCGCTCTGGCGCGCAGCCGCCTGCGCCGCGCTGATCGCTTTCGCGTGTCTCCCCCATGGGCATCTGCGCGGGCACGAGGAGGTCGCCGCCGCGCGCGCGCAGGCGTCGCGCGGGGACTTGTCCTTCGCGGCCGTCCCGATCGCCTCCGCCGACGAGGCGCGCCACCGCGCCTGCCCGATCTGCCTTTCGCTCGCGCGCGTGCGCGACGCCCTCGCGCAGGGCGCGGACTCCGCCGGGGCGCCCCTCGTCGCGTCGGCGCAGTGTGCGCCCCCTCGCGCGCCGCTGCGGCCCGAGGCGCCGGCCTCGGCCCACACCGCTCCGCGCGCGCCTCCCCCCGCCTGACGACCGCTCCAGCCCGTGAGCCGGCGCGCCCTGGCGCGCCCGTCGTCGACACCAAGCGCGCCCGCGCGGCCCCGCGTCGCGTCGGTGCGGAGGGGACCATGAACGCCTTTCTCGCGAAGCGCCGCCTGCGCGGGCGGACGCTCGCCTTCTCGATCTGCCTCGCCGCCTCGGCAGCGGCCGCGGAGCCCGGCGAGCTCGACGCCCTGAAGGCCCGGCTCGAGACCCTCGCCGAACAGAACCGCAGCCTCACGCGAACCGTCGAGCAGCTCCGCCAGGAGGTGGACGCGGCGCGCGACGAGGCCGGCGAGGCGCGCCGCGCGGCGGCGGCTTCCGCCGTGTCGGCGGCGCCCTCGGGCCCGGGGGCCGGCGGCGAGCCGCTCGCCCAGACCTCCCTCGGCGGCACGCGCCTCCAGCTCCTCGACATCTCTCTGGACACGCTCTGGGCGTTCGGGCTCTCGACCGCGGAGGACGACGAGCTGGCGCTCCTCCAGGGTGGCAGTCACGACCCGCGCCGTCGCGGCTTCAGCCTGCCCCAGGCGGAGCTCTCCTTCTCCGGCGCCGTCGACCCGTACTTCACCGGCGAGGCGCACGTCGTCTACTTCCTCGACGCGGAGGGCGAGTCGCGCTTCGAGCTGGAGGAGGCGTTCGTGCAGACCCTCCAGCTTCCCTTCGGCATGCACGAGCGCGGCGTGCAGCTCGAGCTCGGCACGTTCTTCACCGAGTTCGGCCGACTGAACCCGCAGCACCCGCACCGCTGGGACTGGCTCGACCAGCCCGTCGTGCTGACCCGGTTCTTCGGCGAGGACGGTCTGCGCGGGCCCGGCGCCCGGCTCGGCTGGCTGCTGCCGCTGCCGTGGTACTCCGAGCTCCACCTCGGCATGCAGAACGCCCAGGGCGAGACGATGACGAGCTTCCTCGCGAGCGAAGAGGTCTTCGAGGAGCGGCCCGTCGGCGGGCGGCCCTTCGCGAGCGCCGGCACCCGCGACGCGAACGACTTCGTGTACCTCGCGCGCTGGGTGAACGGAGGCGACCTCTCGGACACCTGGTCGACGCAGGTGGGCGGCTCGTTCCTCTACGGACCGAACGCCACCGGCGCGGACGGTCGCACCCTGATCTATGGCCTCGACGGCGTGCTGAAGTGGCGCCCGCTGGTGAGCGATCGCGGCTGGCCCTTCGTGAAGCTCGAGGGCGAGATCCTGTACCGCGACTACCGCGCCGACTCGTTCCTCGGCTGCGCGGAGGCCCCGGCCGAGGGGCAGGCGTGCGGCGACGTGCTCGCCCTCGGCAGCCGGACGCTCCGGGACTTCGGCGGCTACCTGCAGGCGCTGTGGGGTTTCCGGCGCCCCTGGGCCGCGGGGATCCGCTATGAGTACGCCTCGGGCTCCGGCGCGAGCGTCGGCATCTACGACGGCCGCTCCGGCGACCCGTACCGCGACGACCGGCATCGCATCGCGCCGCTCCTCGTCTACTACCCCTCGGAGTTCGCGCGGCTCCGCCTCCAGTACGACTACGACCGCGCGGACTTCTCCGAGCAGGGCGCGAACCACACGGTGTGGCTCGGCCTCGAGTTCGGCCTCGGGCCCCACGCGGCCCACAGCTTCTAGGAGGGGCCCCGATGCTGCGCTTCTCGGTCTGCCGCTTCGCCCTCGCCCTCGCCGCGCTCGCAGGGCCCGCGGGCGCCGACCCGCTGCGTCTGGTGGCCACGCTGCCGGACCTCGGCAGCCTCGCCGAAACGGTGGGCGGCGAGGAAGTCGAGGTCGACGTGCTGGTCAAGGGCCCCCAGGACGCGCACTTCCTCGAGCCGCGTCCGAGCTTCATCCGCGCGCTGCACGAGGCCGACCTGTTCGTGGTGAACGGGATGGAGCTCGAGGTGGGCTGGGTGCCGCCGCTGCTGCGCAGCGCGCGGAACCCGGACATCCTGCCGGGCGCCCCCGGCTACCTCGACGCGTCGCGCGCGATCGCGCCGATCGAGGTGCCGCAGGGTCGCGTGGACCGTTCGATGGGCGACGTCCACCCGGAGGGCAATCCGCACTACCTGACGGATCCGGTGAACGGGCTGCACGTGGCGGCGCTGCTGCGCGATCGACTCACGGAGCGGCGCCCCGAGGCGGCCGCTGCCTTCGCCGAGCGCTACCGCGGCTTCGCGTCGGCGCTGGCGGCGCGCCTCGTCGGCCCCGAGGCCGCGGCTTCCCGCGATCCCGAGCAGCTGGTGCGCGCGATCGAGGAGGGCCGCGTCGAGGCGCTGCTCGGCGGTCCCCCGGGCGGCTGGCTCGGGACGCTGCGCAGCGCGAGGGGGGCGCGCGCCGTCGAGGACCACAAGCTCTGGGAGTACTTCGCGCGCCGCTTCGGCCTGGTGCCCGTCGCCACCCTGGAGCCGCTGCCGGGCGTCGCGCCCACCACCGGCCACCTCGCGGAGATCGTCGCGCAGATGGAGCGCGAGAAGGTGGGGCTCATCCTGTCGTCGGTCTACTTCGACCCGCGCCACGCGAGCTGGGTCGCGGAGCGCACCGGCGCGCGCATCGTCCCGCTCGCCCACCAGACCGGCGCGCGCGACGGCGCCGGCGACTACCTCGCCACCCTGGACTACAACGTGCGCGCGCTCGCGGAGGCGCTGGGCTCCCATGGCGGGTGACATCCTGGTCCGCGCGCAGGGCCTCGCGCTCGGCTACGGCGGCGCGCCGATCGTCGAAGGCGTGGACCTCGAGGTCCGCGCGGGCGAAGCCTGGTTCGTGATCGGACCCAACGGCTCCGGCAAGACCACGCTGCTGCGCGCGATCCTCGGGCTGCTGGCGCCCCGGCGCGGCGCGCTGTGGCTGCATCCCGACCTCGACGGTCGGGCCCACGTCGGCTACGTGCCCCAGCGCGCGGAGTGGAACGCGGCCCTGCCGACCACGGTCCGCGAGTTCGTTTCGCTCGGCCACGTGGGGGCGCGCACGCCGCGCGCCGAGCGCGCGGAGCGCCTGCGCTGGGCGCTCGCCCGCGCGGGGCTCGCGGGCCTCGAGGATCGCGACTACCGGGCGCTCTCAGGGGGCCAGCGCCAGCGCGCGCTCGTGGCGCGGGCGCTGGTGCGGCGGCCGCGGCTGCTGCTGCTCGACGAGCCGACCGAGGAGCTCGACGTCGTCTCGGAGGCGGGCCTGCTCGACACCCTCGCCGAGCTGGTGAGGAGCGAGGGCACGACGCTGCTCTTCGTGACCCACGAGCTCGAGCTCGCGGCCGAGCGCGCGAGCCACGTGGCGCTGTTCGGCTCGGGTCGCGTCGTCGCCGGCCCGCGAGACGCGGTGCTGTGCGACGGCGCCCTCGAGCGCGCCTTCGGCGCGAAGGCGCACGCCGGAGGCCACCCGTGATCCGCGACTTCCTCGACTCGTGGAACCTGTTCGGCACCACCTACGGCGTCGGACTGCTCGCCGCCGCCGCCCTCTCGCAGGTCGGCGTCTGGGTGGTCGCGCGCAACCAGATCTTCCTCGGCGCGGCGGTCGCCCAGGCCTCGACCCTCGGCGTCGCCGTGGCGCTGCGGGCCGCGCCGCTGGCGGGCCTCGCGGCCCTCGGCTGGCTCGCGAGCGACGCCGCCCCCCTCGCCCTCGCGGTGGCCGCCTCGGTCGCCACTGCCTGGATCGTCGGCCGCCCGCGCGGTGCGAAGAGCGAGAGCGCCGAAGCGCTGAACGGCTTCGTGTTCCTGCTGTCGTCGAGCGTGCCGGTGCTGCTGCTCGCCCACAGCCCGCACGGCCTCGAGGAGATCCAGCGGCTGCTGTTCTCGACGCTCCTCACTGCGAGCGGCCTCGATCTCGCGCTCTTCGCGCTGCTCGCGGTCGCCGGCGCTGCGCTCACCGCGCTGGCGGGCGATTCGCTGCTGCTCTTCTCCGTCGATCCCGAGAGCGCCAGCGCCTTCGGCCTCCGCGCCGGACGCTGGCGCGCGCTGACCGCCCTCTGGCTCGGGCTCGCCGTCGGCCTCGCGATCCGCTCGACCGGCACCCTCTTCGCGTTCGGCTGCCTCGTGCTTCCGCCCCTCGCCGCCAAGGGCCTCTGCCGAGAGGTCCGCAGCATGGCCTGGCTCGCTCCGGCCCTCGGCGCCGCCGCCACCCTCGCCGGCTTCTTCCTGGCCCACGTCCTCGACCTCCCCCCCGCCCACGCCACCGTCGCCCTCCTCGCCGCCCTCGTCGCGACCACCTGGCTGAGGGGACGGAGTCAACTAATCAACTAACTCTCCCCCTGGGTGCATGCCGTCGCCCCGGGGGTGGAGTTAGTTGATTAGTTGACTCCGTCCCCGATCCGCGACCGGTCCGCGCGGAGCTCCGCCATGCGGCGCAGGAGCTCGACGACGTTGCGCGGGCTGCGGTCTCCGAGCTCGCGGTACACGGTGTCCACGTTCACCGCGAGGCGCTCGGCGTCGCGCCAGTCGGCGAACTCGCCGAGCGCGATGTCCTGGGCGGCGCTCCAGGCGTCGAGCCCTGCGTCGAAGCGCAGCCGCGCCTCGCGGGCCACGAACTCGAGGTAGGCCTTCACCGCCAGCACCCCGCGCCGGTCGGTGATCGGACCGTGGCCGGGCACGATCACCTGCGCCTCCAGCGCGAGGATGCGCTCGCAGGCGGCGATCCAGCTCGAGAGCGGGCCTTCCCACGCGATCGGCGTGCCCTCGACGAAGAGGATGTCGCCGCTGAACACCGTCCGGTCGGCCGGCACGTGCACGATCACGTCCCCCTTCGTGTGGGCCGGCCCGACCTCCAGCAGCTCGACCCGCTTGCCGCCCACTTCGAGCTCGAGCTGCTTCTCGAAGGTGCGAGTCGGGGGCGCGAGGCGAATCCCCTCGAACTGGAAGGGCCCGAAGGCGTCCCGCACGAAGCGGCCGAGGCGCGTCTGCTGGCCGCCGACCCCCTTCACCAGGGCAGCCAGCACCTCGGGCGGCGTCTCGCGCATTTCGGCGGCCGTCGCCCGCGACGCCACGATCTCCGCGCCCGCGACCAGCTCGCTGCCGTAGCAATGGTCGCCGTTGGCGTGGGTGTTCACGAGCACGTCGATGGAAGCGGCGGAGCGCGGCTCGGCGCGGCGCATCGCCGCCAGCATCTCGCGGGTCAGCGGCAGGTCGAAGAGCGTGTCCACCAGCAGCGAGGCGCCGCCGTCGACCACGAGCCCCGCATTGCTCCAGCCCCACGATCCGTCGGGAGCGAGCCAGGCGTAGAGGCCGTCGCCGAGCGCGTGCAGGCCCTTCTCGTAGCGGAAGCGCTCGTGACCCAGCCGCTGCATCGCCCGTCCTCCCGCGCGAGAGAGTACCGGGCCGCGGGGACGCGCCGCCGCCAAAACGACTCGGGGGCCGCCCCGCACCCATGGCGAGGCGACCCCCGAGCTCCCGATCGCGCCTATTCGGGGAAGGGGCGCTCCAGGATCAGCGTGCCGCCGTCGAAGACCTCGACCGCCTCGCCCCGCGGATCGAAGTCGAGCAGCAGCTTGCCGGGCTCCACCGGGTCGCTGAACTCGAGCTCGCCCTGGCCCGCCGCGACCTGCAGCGTCCCGCGCGAGACGCCCCCCACGCGCAGGTCGTACGCGCCGTCGGCGACGTCCTCGATCTCGACGTTGAAGTCCCGGCGGCAGTCGTCTCGGATGCGGAAGCGCGCGTCGCCCTGGGCGCCCGAGACGGCGCCGGTCGAGAGCAGCGGCACGTCGATCTCGAGCGGCGCGCCGTCGCAACCGCCACCGCCTCCGCCGCCGCCCGTCCCCGGTCCGCCCTGGGTGAGCGAGAAGAAGAGCGTGTCGCCCTGCTTCACCTCGACCGTCGCGCCGACGGGCTCGAAGTCGAGGAACAGCTCGTCCTGCTCGCCCTGCTCGCTCGTGAACTCGAGCTCGCCCTGCACGCGGTCGCCGAGGTCGACCACCTGGATCGTCCCGCGCAGCACGCCGCCCACGAAGAGGTCGTAGGCGCCCACGGGCACGTCTTCGATCTCGACGGAGAAGTCGCGCCGGCAGTCCTCGCGGATGCGCAGCTTGGTGTCGCCGCTGCCGGACCCCGCCGCCGGCGCCGCCACCAGTGCGGTCTCCGTCTCGGAGAAGTCGCACTGGTTGACCCCGGGGATGGTGCCGTCGAGCGTGCCGCTGAACAGCACGCCGGCGCCGCTCGCCACGTCGATCAGCTTGCCGCGCGGGTCGAAGTCGAGGGGCGGCCCGCCGTCGTCGTCGCCCCACTCGAGCTGGCCGCGCCCGAGCGCGCCCACCGCGATCGCCCCGCGCTGCACGCCGTCGACGAACACCGGGTAGTCCCCCGGCTCGACGCGCTCCACCTCCACCTCGAACTTCGTGCGGCCGTCCTTGCGGATCTCGAACTCCGCCTTCGCCTCGGAGCCCGCCGGCGCCAGCGCCGTCGGCGCGAGACGCGCGCGCAGCTTCGCCGTCGAGCCCGACGACTCGCCCTCGCCGGAGCAGACGCCGCTCAGCACGTCCTGGCTCCCGTCGCTCACCGTCAGCGTCTGGCCGCGCGGGTCGCCGGCCATCGGGAGCTGCTTGCGCCCCCTGGGCGAGGAGGAGAAGCGCAGCTTCGCGCGACCCTTCTTGTCGGTCTGGAAGCTCGCCCAGGGCTGGCCGGCGACCGCGACGACGTGCTCCGCGTTCGCCCCCAGGTTCGCCACCCGCACCTCGAAGCGCGAGCGGCCGCTTCCGAAGCTCAGGCGGCACTCGCCCTCGGCGCCGGGCAGCGCGCCCGTCGGCGAGAGGAAGGAGCGCGCCCGCGCGGAGTCGTCGGCTCCGCGCCTCGCCAGCGCCGGAGCGCCCGCGAGGGAGACGGCGGCGAGCGCCGCTCCGATTGCCAGCCCGAAACTCCGAATCTGCCTTCGCATGATCTCTGTTCTCCTTGGTCTCGCGCCGGCTTCACGCCGCCGCGCAGATCCGATCGAGGCGCTCGGCCACGTGCCGCAGGTCGAGGGGCTTGGGAAGGTGATGGCGCACCCCGCGGCGCTCGAAGCGCGCCGGGTCGGGGGCCGCGCTGACCACGAGGGCGCGCCACGCGCCCGCGAGCTCGAGCAGATCGAGCCCGTCGCCGTCCGGCAGCCCCACGTCCAGCACCAGCGCATCGAAGACGCGCGCGCGCAGCGCAGCGCGCGCCTCCGCGAGGCTGCCCGCTTCGACCACCGCCGCCCCGCGGCCCGCGAGGTACGCCGCTAGCGTGCGCCGCAGCGTCGCTTCGTCCTCCACGATCAGCACCCGTGTCCCCATGTAGCCTGCGCCTCCGTGCCCGGGCGTATGTGCAACGGCCGTGCCGGGGCGCGGAGCTTCGTGGACCGGGCTTCGCGCAAGATGAAGGAGCTGGGTGGGTGAGATGACCCGCCCGCTGCGCGATCTCCCCCAGCCCGGACGACCCCACCGGACGTGTTAGCCTCGGCCCGCGTGGCCACCCTGATCGTGATCGAGGACGAGGCCCTGCTGGGCCGCCAGATCGCGCGGGCGCTGACCTCGGCCGGACACGACGTGCGCGTCGAGGTGACCGGCGCCGCGGGCATCGCCGCCGTCGAGGCGTCGGCGCCCGATCTCGTGCTGGTCGACCTGCGCCTGCCAGACCAGAGCGGCCTCGAGGTGCTGGAGCGCCTGAGGGCCCTGGACGCACAGCTGCCGGTGGTGCTGATGACGGCCTACGGATCCGTCGCCGACGCGGTCGAGGCGATGCGGCGCGGCGCGGCGGACTACCTCCAGAAGCCCCTCGACCTCGACGAGCTGCGCCTGCTGGTCGAGCGCGTCGTCGCGCGCACGCGCCGCGACCGCGAGCTCGCCTGGCTGCGGCGGCGCGACCGCGCGCTGCCCGAAGGCCTGATCGGCAGCGACCCCACCCTGCTCGCCGCCTTCGAGCAGGCGCGCCGCATCCGCGACGCCGGGCTCCCCCCCGGCAAGCGCCCCGCGATCCTGATCAGCGGCGAGACCGGCACCGGCAAGGGCATGGTGGCGCGCGCCCTGCACGAAGTGCTCGGAGGCGGCCCGTTCCTCGAGGTCAACTGCACCGCGATGCCCGAGCCGCTCGTCGAGGCCGAGCTCTTCGGCCACGAGCGCGGCAGCTTCACCGACGCCAAGGCCGAGCGGGTCGGACTCTTCGAAGCGGCGGAGGGCGGGACCTTGTTCCTCGACGAGATCGGCCACGCGAGCCTCTCGACGCAGGCCAAGCTCCTCAAGGTGATCGAGGACAAGCGCGTGCGGCGGCTCGGCTCGAGCCGCGACCGGCCCGTCGACGTGCACGTGATCGCCGCGACGAACCGCGACCTCGACGAGGCGGTCGCGGCCCGCGAGTTCCGCGAGGACCTGCTGCACCGCCTGCGCGTGCTCGCGATCGAGGTGCCGCCGCTGCGCGCCCGCGCCGGCGACCTCGCGCTGCTCGTCCGGCACTTCCTCGGCGAGCTGGGGCAGCTCTACGGGCGCTCCTGGCAGCTCGGCGGCGACGCCCTCGCCGAGCTGGAGCGCTACCCCTGGCCGGGCAACGTTCGCGAGCTGCGCAACGTGCTGGAGCGCGCGGTGCTGCTGGCCGACGGCGAGACGCTCGGCGCCCCCCTGTTCGCGGGCCTGCTCCGCCCGCGCCCGCGAGACCCCGAGGCGGATCCCTTCCGCCTGCCCGAGGGCGGCGTCTCCCTCGAGGCCCTGGAGCGCGAGCTGATCCGCCAGGCGCTCGAGCGCACGGGCGGCAACCGCACGCGCGCGGCCGCGCTGCTCGGCCTGACGCGCGACACGCTGCGCTACCGGCTCGAGAAGCATCAGCTCGGTTAGTGGTACGGGTCTTGCTAAACACGGCGGCATGACCCCGCGATTTCGAGTCGCCGCGCGCTGCGCGCTGGCCCTGGCGGCGTGCTGTGCCGGTCCGGCGGCCCTCGCGACGCCGACGGATCCGACCCTGATCCTCACCGCCGCGGCGAGCGCGGCGGGGGACGGCGGGCGCGTGCTGCGCATCGACGGCTCCTTCCACGCGCAGGACCTCGTGCAGCTCGCCTATCCGCTTCAGGTTCTGGTGCGCATGGGCACCGCGTACGTGCGCTTCGACCTCGCGGACGGCGCGGTGACCGGCAGCGCACCGGAGCTCGCCGACGGCCTCCAGGCGGGCGAGGCGCAGGGCCTGCTCGGCGCCGGCACGCCGGCGCCGGACGCGCGCGTGCTCTTCCTGGGCCTCGGGCGGCTGGAGATGGCGCTGCCCGCGAGCTTCCCGGCCGGAGCTGCCGAGGCGCAGCTCTTCGTGATCGACGAAGGCGAGGCGATCCTCTCGAATGCACTGCCCGTGGTGCTGGAGGCCTCGCCGTGAGGCGCCGCGCCCCGCTCGCGTTCGCGGTCGCCCTGTGCGCGGTCCTGCTCGTGGGGTCGCGCTGCGTCGTCTTCCCGTACCAGGACCCCGGTGACCCCATGCTCCACCAGGACACCGGCGATCCCGCGGGCGAGGGGCTCCTCGAGACGCCCTCGGGCACGCCGGGGATCCTGGCGGGCCCGGATGACGTCTTCGGGACCGATGACGACGTCCCTTGCAGCTACTGCTTCGGCGACGTCGACCTGGTGGTGCGCACGGGGATCGGCTCCTTCGGGAGCGCGTTCCCGCCGCAGGCGATCCGGAGCGGATTCGCCGCGCTGCCCCTCGCGGTGGCCGAGCCGTTCGGCCAGGGCACACCGATCCCGTTCGTCGTCGGCGCCTCCGATGGAAGCGAGCGGCCCGCGGCGGGGAACCCGGTGTCACCGCCTTCCCTCGTCGACGTTCCCATCCTCGCGCTCGCCTTCGGCGACCTCGACGGCGACGGCGTCATCGGCGTCACGCTGCTCGACGGCAACGCGCTCGACGCGCCCCTCGAAGAGGAGGAGCTGCGACCCCTCGGCCGGCGCTTCGCACCGTCGAGCGGCGGGCGCGCGAGCGGCGAGCTGTACGTCGCTGCGGGAGGACCGGCGGGCGCCGAGCTGCTCGTGGCGGTGGGTGCCGCGGCCTACGCGGGCCCGTTCCGCGCACAGCACTTCGGCGGGAAGGTTCCCGACGGCCCGATGGTGATGACGCAGCTCCCCTTCCGTCCGCGCACGGAGCCGGACGCCGTGATCGACGGAGCCGCCCCGGGCGCCGCCGACCCGGACGCGCTCGCCGGAGTGCAGGTGGAGGAGGCGTACCTGCCCGATCCGGCGCACGGGACCGTTCGCGAGTCTTTCACTCTCCGCCCGATGAAGCCCGATCCGAGCCTCGACTTCGCGCGCGCGCACGCCGGAGAGCTGGCGCGCTTCGGCCTCGCCCGCGTGCCGAGCCCGGCGAGCTACCGCAGCCTGCCCGGCCGCCCGCTGCGCCCCGGCCTCGACGGAGCGGGAGCGCGCGCGGTCTACGAGGTGCTCCAGCAGCTCCATCTCCCCGACGACGGCGGAGCCAGCACGCTGGCCGCGCGCATCCTGCCCCTCGACCGGCTGGGCAACGTGGCGGACGTGCCCGCCGCCCGGTCCGTCACGCTGCGCGCCGGCGGCGGCGTCGCGATCCTCGCGCCCGACGGCGACGGGGATCCGTCGCAGGAGAGCTTCGGCGTCGCGAACGCGCGCGGCGTCGCCGTGGTGCTCGGCGACGCGAGCGGCGGGAGCTTCGACGACCCCGACGGCTTCCTCGACGTCGAGTCCGCCGAAGGCCTGCATCGCCTCGCGATCTTCCTCCCCGACGCGGACGTCGACGACTCGGGTTTCGTCGACGCGGCCGACGTCGCGCTCGTCGCGGCCGCGGAGGACGCCGAGCTCGGCGATCCCGCCTACGACCCGCGCCTCGACCTCTCCGGCAACGGCCGGATCCGCGGCGAGGACGTCGCCCTGGTGGAGGACCAGCTCGGAGAGAGTGTCCCCGTTCCGTGACGCTCAGCCCGCCGCGGCGGGCAGCACGACCCGAAAAGTCGTGCCCGCCTCGCCCGTGGCCTCGAGCGCGACCTCCCCGCCCATCCGCTCGACGACCTTGCGCACCGTCGGCAGCCCCATCCCCGTGCCGTCGGGGCGCGTGGTGAAGAAGGGCTCGAAGAGACGCGCGCGCACGCCCGCCGGCACGCCGGAGCCGTCGTCGCGCACCCGCAGCGCGACGCGCGGCCCGTCGAGGGCCGCCTCGAAGGTCAGCGTTCCGCCGGGCTCGAGAGCGCGCAGCGCGTTGCCGCCCAGCTCGAGCAGCGCCTCCTCCAGGTAGTCGGGGTCGACCTCGACGGGGGGAAGCCCGGGCTCCTCCGCGATCCGGATCGTCGCGCCCCGCGCCGCGGCGCTGGCTCCGAGCGCCGACGCAACGTCGCGCAGCAGCGGCCCGAGCGGGGTCGGGCGCGGGCTCGGCTCGAAGGGGCGCGAGAAGTCGAGCAGGGTTCGCACGCGCTGGTCGAGGCGGTCGGCCTCGCGCATGACGCCGCTGAGTGTCTCGGCCAGCGGGCCGCCGCCGGCCTGCTCGCGCGCCATCTGCGCCGCCGCGCGGATGCCGGCCAGGGGATTGCGCACGCCGTGGGCGACGGCTCCCGCGAACTCGCCGAGCAGCGCGAGCCGCTCCTTCCGGCGCAGCAGCTCCTGCGCCTGGCGCAGCGCCTCGACGGAGCGGGCGTTGCGCAGCGCCAGGGCGAGCTGCGCCGCCAGCCCGCGCGCCAGCTCGCGCTCCGCGGCGCTCCAGGGCGCGCCGGAACGTTTGGGGCCGGCGAGCAGCAGGCCGAGCGGCTCGCCGCGGAACACGACGTCCTCGGCGTGGGCGGCGTCCTCCCGTCCGGCGCCGGGCGGCGCCACCCGCGCCCACTCGAGCTGCAGGGCCTCGCGCAGCCGCTCGGGCGCAAGGCGCAGGATGGCGGACTCGTCGGGGAGCGTCGCCAGCTCGGTGCCCGCCTCCTCCAGCACCCGGCCGGCGTCCAGCACGGTCCGGTAGAAGACGCGATCCACGGTGCGCTGGACGCGGCGCCGGATCGGATCGAAGGCGATCGCGATGCCGAGCAGCAGGGCGAAGGAGCTGGCCGGCCCGCGCGACGCGCCGGGCGCCACCAACCGGTCGAGGGCGAAGGCGAGCGCGGCGTAGACCACGAGCACCGCCGCCGAGGCGACCGTGTAGCCCACGGTGATGCGGATGAAGCGCTCGGCGCCGAGCAGGTCGTAGCGCACCACCGCGTACAGGATGGAGACCGGGAAGAAGAGCAGCAGCGACGTGATCCAGGTGAACGAGAAGCTCCAGCCGAGCGGGAAGAAGGCCAGCACGGCGAGCGACGGAAACAGGAACGCCACCAGCGCGCCGGCGAAGACGACGGCCGCCTGCACGCGCTGGCGCACCTCGGGCGCCCGGCGCATCGCCTGGCCGAGGCTCGCCAGCATGGCGATCGCGATCGCCGCGATCGAGAGGTAGACCGCCGAGGTGAGCGCGCGCGCGAGCTCGGGGTCGCGGCGGAAGAGCGCCACGTTCGCGGCGCCGAGGGCCAGGAAGCCCGCGCCGAGCCCCGCGTGGAGCGCGCGGCGCACCCGAGCGCGCAGCCGCTCGACGGGGAACACGAGGCCGAGCGACGCCAGCGCGGCGGGCGCCGCCGCCTCCACGAGCTGACACCACGGCACGAAGCGCCAGCTCCCCACAAAGTCGATCGCCAGCACCATCAAGAGCCCGATGCAGAGCATCGACGCCGCCAGGGCGCGCGCGGCGGCGAGGTCGGGGCGCAGGTAGAGGGCCAGCAGCGCGATCGCGAAGAAGAAGAGCGAGTTGAACAGGTAGTTGCCGAAGGTCGCGAGCCAGTCGCGCCAGCTCATCTCCATCGCGGGAACGCGGAAGCTGCGCTCGGCGCCGCCCGCCCGCACGAGGTAGGTGTGGGGCGCGCCGGCGCCCTGCGCCGCCACCGCGTCGAAGAGGGCGCGGGCGCCGCGGAAGGGCGCGCCGTCGACCGCCAGCACGCGACCGCCGTTCAGGGGCAGGCCGGCCTCGGCGCCCGTCCAGCTCGCCGTGTGGAGCGCGACGAGGGTGCCGTTGTCCCAGAGCAGGAAGCCGGGGAACGCGCGCCCGACGAGGCGCGTGCTGTCCCGCACCACCCACGCGGAGAGGAGCGCGAGCACGAGCCCCAGGGCGGTGACGGCGGCGCCCCGACCGATGCGCATGCAACCCTCCCGGCGCACCCGCGCCGGCGCCGATTCTACAGGCACGGCTCTCCCGATCGTGCCTGCAGGCGCCGTCCCGGGAGCGCCGCGCCTACAATCCCCGCGATGCGCGAGCCGCCGCTCTCCGCCGCGCTCGCCGCTCGCGCCGCCGCGGCCTGCGCGAGCGGCGGGCTCTACGCCGCGGCGCAGCCCGGGCTCGGCGCCTGGCCGCTGGCCTTCGGGTGCCTCGTGCCGCTGCTGCTCGCCTTCCGCGGCGCGAGCCGCGGCGTCCGCGTGCTCCTCGGCTGGCTGGCGGGCAGCGTCGCCACGGCGCTCGCGACCCTCGGCGCCGGCAGCGCCGGCGCCTCGAGCTACTTCGGCCTGTCGCAGCCGGCGGCCCTGCTGGCGGCGCTCGCCGTGGGCCAGCTCTTCGGGGCGGGGAGCTTCGCGCTGTTCGCCCTCCTCGCCGGCGATCCCGCGCGCGGCTCGCCCGCCGGCGCGGCGGCGCGTACCGCGGCGGCGTGGGCCGTCGCCGAGCTGGCCCGCTGCACGCTCTTCACGGGCTTTCCCTGGCTGCTGCTCGCCTACGCGCTGCTGCCGGCGCCGGCATTCGCCCAGCTCGCCTCGCTCGCGGGGGCCGTGGGCGTCTCGGCGGCGCTCGCCCTCGCGAACGCTGGCCTCGCCGGCGTCCTCGCGCCAGGCGGAGGCGCCCGACGGCGCGCGTCCTCGGCGCTCGCCGGCGGTGCGGCCCTCGCGCTCCTCGCAGCCGGCGGCCGGCCCGACGTCGGAGCCGGCGCCGTGCGCCCCGGCTCGGGCGAGCGGCCTGCCGGGAGCGTGCGCGTGCTCCTGGTCCAACACGCACCGCCCGCCGCCCGGCGCAGCGCGCCCGGGGACGTCGCGCCCGCCCTCGCACGGCTGCGCGCGCTCACCCGCGGCGCGCCGGACTTCGACGTGGCGGTGTGGTCCGAGAACGCGCTCCCTGCGCTGCTGCCCGAGAACGCCCACCTGCTGCGCGGCGCGCTGCCCGAGGACCGCGGACCGCGCGCGCTGCTGCTCGGCGCCGGGCGCGCCGATCCGGCGCGGCCGGGCACGCTGCACACCTCGGCCTTCCTCGCCGACGAGCGCGCGAGCCTGCTCGGACTGCACGACAAAGTGCAGCTCCTCCCCTTCGCCGAGCGTGCGCCCTGGCCGCTCTCGGCGTCCCGGCTCGGCATCGTCCCGATCGCAGCGGGTCGCGAGCCCCGCGTGCTGGGGTGGCGCGAGACCCGCTTCGGCCCGCTGCTCTGCTACGAGGTGCTGTTCGCCGGCCTCGCGCGCCGCCTCGCCCGGGACGGCGCCGGCATCCTCGTCAACCTGTCCAACGACTCCTGGTTCGGCGCCAGCGGCGCCGCCGAGCAGCACCTCGCCGCCGCGATGTTCCGCGCCATCGAGACGCGCCGGCCGCTGCTGCGCGCGACGCACACCGGGATCAGCGCCGGGCTCGACGCCTCCGGCCGCGTGGCGGCGAGCCTGCCCCGCGACGTTCCCGGCGCCTTGCTGCTCGACGTCGCGCCGGGCGCGGGGACGACGCCCTACACGTCGCTCGGCGACTTCCCCCTCTTCCTGCTGGCCGCCGCCATCCTGGCCGCGCGGAGCTTCAGAAAGGGGTCTGGCCTGGAACTTCAGTAACTCGCCTCGAGGCGAGTGGACCGGTCAGCGCCGCCCGCGCCAGCGCGCCAGCAGCGCAAGGCCGAGCCCGAGCAGGGCCGCGGTGCGGGGCTCGGGCACCGTCGACACCACGGTGTCGTCGAACATCAGCGCGTCGAGGCCGAAGTCGTGGCCGCGGAACACGACGCGCACGATGCCTTCGGGGCGCTCGATGCCGAGGAAGTTGTCGATCCACTGATCGATCGCCACCGCGCTGAGGGTCACCGACTCGAGCAGCACGTCGCCCGGGCCGTAGACGTCGAGGCTGATGGTCGTCCCGGCGTCTCCGGTGACGAACGCGCCCACCCGCGCCTGGGGCGTGGCGAAGCGCAGGTCGATGGCCGCCTCGCCGGTGCCGGCCGCGAAGACCGCGAGGTACGCGCTGCCGACCAGCACGTCCTCGGCGCCGTCGATGGTACCGTTCGCGCCCCACAGGTTCGGCGGCGGGCTGCCGCTGCGGAAGTCGTGCACGAAGGCGTCGCCGGGGAAGACGTCGACGTTCGGGCCGATCAGGGTGACGCCGCTCGCGAAGGTGTAGGAGCCGCCGTAGCCGGGCAGGTACACGCCGTCGAAGCCGAGCTGCTGGCCGACGTCGGACCCCGCCACGAGGCCTTCGAAGCTCTCGATGTTGTAGCTGTAGAAGGCGCTCGTCGAGATCTGCACCGCGGCGGCGGGGAGCGCTGCCCAGGCCACGGCCAGGGCGAGGAGCGACGCCAGGGGGAGCGTGCGCCGAGTCACCATCCGATCCTTCATCGGGGGCTTTGACCCCCGTCTTGAGGAGAATCGGGCTCGGTATCCCCCGGGGGCTCGCCGATACCGGAAGGGCCCGGGCGGCATCCCATCACCAGGCCCGGCACCCTTCGGGCCGGGGGGCTCATCCGTGCCGATCCGCATCGCCAACGCCTGGGACGCTCCGGAACGCGAGGTCACCCCCGAGGCCCTCTGGCTCCGCCGCCGCGAGTTCCTGCGCGGCGCCGGCCTCGCCGCCGGCGCGCTGCTGCTGCCGGCCTGCGGCCGCACCGAGAGCGGCGCCGTCGCCGCCGGCCCGAGCCCCGTGCGCGGGCCGGACGGCTTCACGACCGACGAGCCCGCCACCGCGTTCGAGGCCGCGAGCTCGTACAACAACTTCTACGAGTTCGGCACCGACAAGGAGGACCCGGCGGAGCGCGCGGGCAGCCTCGTCACCCGCCCCTGGTCGGTGCGCGTGGACGGCGAGGTCGCGAAGCCCGGCACGATCCCCCTCGAAGACCTGCTCGCCCCTCACCCTTCCGAGGAGCGCGTCTACCGCCTGCGCTGCGTCGAGGCCTGGTCGATGGTGATCCCCTGGCGCGGCATCCCGCTCGGCGCGCTGCTGCGCCGCCTCGAGCCCACCAGCCGCGCGAAGTTCGTGGCCTTCGAGACGCTGCTCGACCCGGAGCAGATGCCGGGCCAGCGGCGCAGCGTGCTCGACTGGCCCTACCGCGAGGGCCTGCGCATCGACGAGGCGATGCATCCGCTCGCGCTGCTCGCGACGGGCATGTACGGGCGCGACCTGCCCAACCAGAACGGCGCGCCGCTGCGGCTGGTGGTGCCGTGGAAGTACGGCTTCAAGAGCATCAAGTCGATCGTGCGCATCTCGTTGGTGGAGCAGCAGCCGCCGGCCACCTGGAACCAGCAGGCGCCGGATGAGTACGGCTTCTACTCGAACGTGAACCCCGACGTCGACCACCCGCGCTGGAGCCAGCGCTCCGAGCGGCGCGTGGGCGAGCTGCGCCGCCGCCCCACCCTCCCCTTCAACGGCTACGCCGAGCAGGTGGCGGGCCTCTACGCCGGCATGGACCTGCGGAAGCACTTCTGACCGTGCGCAGGAGCCGGGCGCGCGCGCTGCACGCCGCGGTGATCGCGCTCTCCGCGCTGCCGGCCGGCGTCCTGGCCCTGCGCGCCGCGCGCGGCACCCTGGGCGCCGAGCCGATCGAAACCCTGACCCACGAGACCGGCCAGTGGGCGCTGCGCTTCCTGCTGCTCTCCCTCGCCGTCACCCCCGCGCGCCGCCTGCTCCGCGCCCCGTTCCTGGCGCCCTGGCGGCGCAGCCTCGGGCTCGCCGCCTTCGGGTACGCCTGCCTGCACCTCTCCGTCTACCTGGCGCTCGACCAGGTGTTCGACTGGAGCGCCGTCGTCGAGGACGTCGCCGAGCGCCCCTACGTCACCGCCGGAGCCACCGCGCTCCTGTGCCTCGTCCCGCTGGCCGCGACCTCGACGCGCGGCGCGCAGCGGCGGCTCGGCGGGCGGCGCTGGCGGAACCTACACCGACTTGCGTATGCTGCCGCCGCCGCGGCGGTCGTCCACTTCCTCTGGCTGGTGAAGGCGGACCTGCGCGAGCCGCTCCTCTACGCCGGCGTGCTGGCCGCGCTGCTGGGCGCCCGCCTCTTGCCCGAGCGCGGAGCGAGCTAGAGTCCCGCCGTCGCGCCGGAGGACCGATGATCGACCTCTACACCGCCCCCACCCCCAACGGCTGGAAGGCCTCGATCATGCTCGAGGAGCTGGGCCTCCCCTATACGGTGCACGCCCTGCGCCTCGACCAGCTCGAGCAGAAGCAGGAGAGCTTCCTGCGCATCAACCCCAACGGGCGCATCCCGGCGATCGTCGACCGCGACGCCGGCGACTTTCCCGTGTTCGAGTCCGGCGCCATCCTGATCTACCTGGCCGAGAAGACCGGCAAGCTGCTGCCCGCCGACGCCCAGGGCCGCTCGCGGGCCCTCCAGTGGCTGATGTTCCAGATGGGCGGCGTCGGCCCGATGCAGGGCCAGGCGAACGTCTTCTTCCGCTACGCGCCCGAGAAGATTCCGTTCGCGATCGAGCGCTACCAGAAGGAGACGCGGCGGCTCTACCAGGTGCTCGACCGCCGGCTCGGCGAGGCCGAGTATCTGGCAGGCGACTACGGCATCGCGGACATCGCCAGCTGGCCGTGGGTGACGCTGCACGGCTGGGCCGGCGTGGAGCTCGACGGCCTCGACCACCTGCAGCGCTGGGTGAAGGCGGTCGGCGCGCGCCCCGCGGTGGTGCGCGGGCGCGCGGTGCCGGAGATGCCCGGCACCGGCCGGCTCGAGGAGCGCGCCGACGCGGTCACCGCGAGCGGGCGCAAGATCCTGGTGTGACGGAGAAGCTCGTCGATCAGAGCGGCCGGGAGCTCGGCCCGCGCGCGGCGGAGACGCGCCAGCGCCTGCTCGACGCCACCGAGGAGCTGCTGGCCAGCTGCCCGCTGCGCGACCTCCGCGTGATCGACGTGGCGCGCCGCGAGGGCAGCTCGCCGGCGACCTTCTACCAGTACTTCGAAGACCTCGAGGATGCGGTGGTGCACCTCGCCGAGCGCGCCGCCCTCGAGATGCCGCCGATCGTGGAGGAGCTGCGCGGGTCCTTCGAAGGCGAGGACGCCCTGCCGCGCGCGCGCCGCATCGTGGAGGCGTTCATCGCCCACTGGGACGCGCACCGCGCCGTGCTGCGGGTGCGGAACCTGGCGTCGGAGGAGGGCGACCCGCGCTTCCGCGACCTGCGCCGCCGCGTGCACGCGCCGGTGATCGAGGCGCTCGCCGCGCAGGTGGTGCGCAGCCAGCAGGCCGGCTGCGTCGCCCGCGAGATTCACCCGCAGGCGGCGGCCGCGGCGATGGCCGCGATCCTCGAGCGCCTCGCCGCCTACCACGTCGAGCTGCGCGCCTTCGGCGTGACCCGCGAGCACCTGGTGGAGACCTCCGCGCGCATCCTGCTGCGCACGCTCACCGGACGCGGCTGAGCGGACGAACCGGCGCCGGCAGCCGCCGCGCCCCCTCGAGCAGCCGGCACATCCGGTTCACGAGGCGCATCTCCTCGAGGCTGCGGCACAGCGCCGTCCCGAGGCGCGGCTCGCCCACCACGACGGCGAGGGTCTCGGCGCGGGAGAGCGCGACGTTCAGGCGGTTCGGGTGGAACAGGAACTCGATGCCCCGCGCCGAGAGGTGCGGCTCGCTGGCGCACATCGAGATCACGACCACCGGCGCCTCCTGGCCCTGGAAGCGGTCCACCGTGCCGACGCGCACGGCCTCCGGCAGCGCGGCCCGGAGCTTGCGGACCTGCAGGTTGTAGGGGGCGACGACGAGCACGTCGGCCGGGCCGAGGCAGCCCGCGTCGCAGCCGTCGCGGTCCCGGCGGCGGCGCCCGAGCAGCCCCCCGATCAGCGCGGCGATCGCCGCGACCTCTTCGTCGCTGCCCTGGCGGTTGCCCTCGTGGCTCACGGGCAGGAACGCGATCCCCGCCGCCGGCTCGCCGTCGAGCACGCGCCGCTCGTTGCCGGGCGCCGGCTGGAGGCGGTCCTCGTAGAAGGCGCCCGAGACGAACGCGCAAAGCTCCGGGTGGAGCCGGTGGGTCTGCTCGAGGAACAGGCCGAGCTCCGGCGGGATCGTCGCGTGGCCGGCGAGCGCGTACTCGAGGGCCGAGAGCCCGCTCTCGCCCGGGTGCGCGCCGCGCGTCGGCTGGTCGAGCTGGCGCGGGTCGCCGATCAGCACCAGGTTCCGCGCCGCGCGGCTCATGCCGACGAGGTTCGCGAGGGACACCTGGCCCGCCTCGTCGACGAAGAGGTAGTCGAGCCGGCCGGCGAGCTCGGGGCGGCTGAAGCACCAGGCGGTGCCGCCGATCAGGGAGACGCTCGCGAGGCAGGCCGCCGCCTTCTTCGAGGACTTCACGAAGCGCGCCCCGTCGAAGAGCGGCGGCCCCTCCTCGTCTCCGCCGATCTTCACGCAGTCGATGCCCCCGCCCGCGGCGCGGGCGACCGCCGTCATCAGGTGGTTGATCGCCTTGTGGCTGTGGGAGGCGATGCCGACCTTCGCACCGCGGCGCAGCAGCGCCTCGATCACCTTGCCGCTGGCGGTCGTCTTGCCCGAGCCCGGCGGGCCCTGCACGCAGAGCAGCGAGCGATCGAGGCCCGCGGCGGCGCGCAGGAAGGCGTCCTCCAGCCGCTCGCCCGCCGCGCGGATCGGTCCGCCCGGATGGCCGGCGATCCGCGGGGGGCGGCGCAGCAGGAGATCCGCGAGCGCGGGCGGCAGCTCACCCCGCTCGGTGAAGCCCGTCGCGACCTCCTCGATCGCCCGCTCGATGTCCCGGGTGCCGACGTACTCGAAGAGGATCAGGCAGGCGCGCTCGGGAAGGTCCTCGAGGCCGGCCTTCGCGAGCCTGTCGTCCGAGATCTTGAGCACGAGCCGGCCCGCTTCCGCATCCAGCTCCGCGACCGTCACCTCCGCGTCGACGGCCTGGGCGATCCGGCAGGTCGAGCCGGCGTCGATCTTCGTGTCCTGCTCCGGGTCGAAGGCGTACTCGTAGCCCCACGATTCCTTGACGGGGAAGCGCGCGCGCGCCGTGCGACGCAGGCCCGCGAGACAGTCGGGCTGCTCGGCGCGCTCGGCCTCGTCGAGGGACGCGCGCTCGAAGAGCTCCCACCACACGGGTCGCGCCTCGCGGCGGTGGAACTCCACGAGCGGCGCGAGCACCTCCTGGATGCGCCAGCGCTCGGCGTCCCGATCGCGCTGCGCGGGATCCTCGGGGATGGCCGCGCGCATCCGCTCCGCCAGCTCCCGCCGCCGACGGGCGTCGTCGGACTCGGAGCGCTCCTCGCCGGGAGCGCGCGCGCGCGGCGGCCGGTGCGCGATGCCCGCCTCCGCCTGCCGCTCGCGCAGCCAGCCGAGCAGCGTGAGCGTCGAGCGGCAGTCCTCCTCGTTGTAGCGCCGGATCCGCTCGAGGAGCGGCGACGCCTGCGGATCGCCCGCCTCGCCGCTCTGCCGCCAGACCTCGTACACGGCGACGGACTCCATCCCGCTCGCGACCTCGCCCTCGCGCGGCGGGCGCACCAGGCGCTCGACGTTCTTCAGCGAGTAGCCCGGCTCGCCCACGCGCAGGCCGTGACGCACGATCGGGTAGAGGTCGACGAAGACGCGCCCCCGGAGCAGCCCGTCGAGCTCCTCCTCGCGCGTGGCCTCGCGGGCGACGAGCCGCTTCAGCACCGAGAGCTCGTAGGCGCCGTAGTGGTAGACGTGGAGATCGGGATGGCGCCCGCGGCGTGCGGTCAGCGCGTCGAGGAAGGCCTCCAGCGCGGCGCGCTCGCCGCGCGCGTCGTGGGCCCAGGCCGCGCGGTACGGGGCCTCGCCCTCCGCGCTCGCCGTCAGGGTCCCCCACAGGTACTCGAGCCCGACCTCCTCCAGCGGGTCGCCCTCGAGATCGAAGACCACGTCGCCCGGCGAAGGCGGCGGCAGCAGCGCGAGACCCCGGCCCTCTTCGACCTCGTCCTCGCGCAGCACGCGGTAGAGGGGAGGCGCCTTGCCGGCCGAGGCGCGCTGCAGCGCCGCCTGCTCGCGCAGGCGCGCGAAGCTGCGCTCTTCGACGCCGGCGACGCGCGCCGCGCACGCGTCCGCCAGCCCGCCGAGCGTCACGATGCCCGCCGCCGCGAGGCGCCGGACCTGGAGCTTCGTCGCGAACGCCACGCGGGAGACGGCGTCGCGCTCCTCGAGCCAGCGCTCCGCCGCCTCCCGCCAGCGGCGATGCTCGGCGGACGGATCGGGCGCGGGCGGCGCCGTCTCGCTCCAGCGCTCCATGGAGTCGAGGAAGGCGCGCCGCAGCGAGCGCTGGAAGAAGCGGAAGTCGTCGAGCCGCAGCCGCTCGGAGCGTCCGCCGGCGAGCTCGACGCGGGCCTCGGCGGCGAGCCGCTCCTGCACGGGCTCGAGCATCTCGGCGTAGGCGCAGAGCTGGAGCGCGTGGGTCGGCTTCGCGCGGCGCGCGAGCTTCGCGTCCCACACTTCGTAGTGGAAGTCGCCGAGCGCCGACTTCCCCGGCACCCGCACCAGGAAATCCGCGATGCCCGCGAAGGGCGGCTGGGCGAGCGTCGCCTGGTAGATCACCTCCCGGCCGGCGCGCAGCGCCGCGAGCGTCTGCGCGAGCGCGTCGCCCGCCTTCGGGTCGAGCTCGAGCACGTCGCGCCCCTCCGCGCGCAGCCGCGCCAGCACCGCTCGCTCGTGCTCGAGGCCGCGCCGCTGGAGCAGCGCCTCCGCACCGGGGAGCGCCAGGGGGTCACCGGCCTCGCGCGCGGGCTTCGCCTCGGGATGGTCCAGCGCGTAGCGGCTCATCCAGGAGGCGAACGGCGACTCCATGAGCTCGACGAGGTCGCTGGGGGAGAAGAGAAGGGTTCCGTTCGGGGTGCGCTGCATGGAGTCAGTGAATCACGCGGCCGTGACGGATCCGGTCGTTCGCCGCGCTTTCGCCCGTCAGGCTTCGTCCGCGCTCGCCTCGCCGCTTCCCGAGAGGCGCGCGCGGAGCCGCCGCCACCCGGTCGGCGCGGGCTCGCCCTCGAGGTCGCGGAGGGGAGCTGCGAGAGCCGGCGCGGGCAGCGGAGCCAGGCCGCCGCCCGCCCGCAGGTGCGCGAGCACCGCCCGATCGAGCGCCTCCGCCCGCGCGCGCGAGCGCGTGCGGAACGCGGCGAGCGGCGGGAGGCCCGCGCGGCCCGCGAGGTCGAGGGCCAGCTCCGCCGCCGAGCGCCAGGGTCGCGGCCAGCCCGTCGGCGCCTCGAGCGCGCGATCCAGCGCGCCGCGCGGCGGGGGCGGATCGTCGCGGCCGACGAGGGCCGCCGCGGCCCGCGCCTGGGTGTGGTCCCAGAGGCGCGCGCCGCCGCCGACCGCTCGCCGGGCCAGCGCGAAGAAGTCGTCCGGGAGCGGGACGGGACGCGGCGCAGGATCCGCCAGCAGCTCGCGGTAGAGCGACTCGTGGGCGCGGACCTGGGCGCGCAGGTCGAAGTCGCGCCGCACGCGCTCGGCGGCGGCCCGACCGAAGGCGTGCCGCGTCTCGGCGTGCTCGGCGAGGGTGGCGAGCGCCTTGGCGAGGGCCTGCGGGTCGCGCTCGGGGACCAGCAGGCCGCTGCGGCCGTCCTCGACGACCTCGACGATGCCGCCGTGCCGGGTGGCGACCACCGGAAGACCCGTCGCGGCGGCCTCGACGACCACGTTGGGAATGCCCTCGACGTCGCCGTCCGCGGCCGTCACCGAGCAGTGCAGGAACACGTCCGCCGCCTCGAAGCGCGCGCGCAGCCCGGCCTGGTCCGTGGGGGGCGCCAGCTCGACGTGGGGCGCCAGTCCGAGGCGCGCCGCCTCCGCCTCGATCGACTCGCGCGCGGGTCCGGCGCCGACGACGACGAGCTGCGCGGGGCATCCCGCGTCCCGCAGGGCGCGGAGCGCGGCCAGCGCGTCGGCGTGGCCCTTCTTCTCCACGAGCCGCCCGACCATCAGCACCGCGAGCGGCCTTCCCTCCCGGCCGCCGCGCCCAAGGAACGGGAAGCGCGCGAGGTCCGTGCCCCGGTGCACCACCGCCGTGCGCTCGGGCGCCGCCCCGGCTGCGAGGAGCGCCGCGCGAAGGTGGTGGGAGACGCAGACGATGCGGTCCGACGCCTCGAGCAGCAGCGCGTAGAGGGGAGCGCTGCGCGGCGCCAGGACCTGCACTCCCGCGTCGCGGCCGCCGAAGGTCGTCAGCAGCGGAACGCGCAGGAACGCCTTCAGCAGCAGCAGGCGGGCGCCCGACCAGCCGAAATGGCCGTGGAGGAGCGCCGGTGCGAAGCGCGCGCGAAGGTCGGCCGCGCAGATCGCCGCCGCCGCCGGCTGGAGCAGGGCGCGGCTCTTCCGGCAGACGAGCTCCGGGCGCGGGAAGCGCTCCAGGTTCTCCACGCGGTTGCAGAGCACGACGTTGTGGAAGGAGCCGTCGAGGCCCGCGAGCAGGTCGGCCAGGAAGGGCTGGTGCCACGGGAGCCACGAAGAGAACTTTCCGTGGAGCACGGTGGGCGGCGCCGCGCCGGGCATCGGCGGGCAGACTAGCGGCGCGGAGCGGCGCGCGCCGCTGTAGACTCGGACGCCATGGACGCCAAGGTGGTCTACTGGAGCGGCGCCCTGCTCAACATGCTGCTCATCTCGGGCCTCGCCGTCCACGGCGTGCGCTGCGCGAAGCGCGGCGAGCTGGTCCGGCACGCGCGCGCGATGCGCGGGGCGGCGCTCCTCGTCGGCCTGTTCCTGATTTCCTACGCCCTGAAGCTGGCCTTCCTCGGCCGCGAAGCACTCGACACCTGGAGCCCCGCGGCGCTCTGGACGCTGCGCTTCCACGAGCTCTGCGTGCTGGCGATGGTGCTGGCCGGCGGCATCGCGCTCGGGCTGGGCCGCAGGCTGCGCCGCTCGCGGAGCTTCACCCACGTGCCCACGGATCCGCCGGCGCCGGCGGGCCTCCCCGGCCGCCACCGCCTCGCCGGTCGCACGGCGCTGGCCGGGGCGATCCTCGGGGTCGCCTCGGCTGCGGTCGTGCTCGGCGGCATGTACGCCCGCGCGGGGTTCGTCGACGCGCCGGCGCTGGCTCGCGCGGAAGCGCCGCGCCCGGCGCCGTGACGTACCGCGACCTGCGCCTCGAGCGCGACGGCGACGTCGCGATCCTCACCCTCGATCGGCCCGAGGCGCGCAACGCCCTCACCTTCCGCAGCTACGCCGAGCTGGAGGAGGCGGTGCGGCGCTGCGACGCCCGCTGCCTGGTGATCACCGGCGCGGACCCCGCCTTCTGCTCCGGCGACGACGTCAAGCAGGTGATGGGCGGCGGCGATGGCTCCGCGGCGGAGCGGCTCGATCGCACGCCGCGCCTCACGCCGGCGGCGCAGGCGCTGCTCGAGACCGACGTCCCGGTGATCGCGGCGGTGAACGGGGCGGCGGTCGGCTGGGGCATGGAGCTGGCGCTGCTGGCGGACCTGCGCGTCGCCTCCGAGCGCGCCCGCTTCGGCGAGCTGTTCGTGCTGCGCGGCCTGTGCTGCGACGTCGCCGGTCTCGGGCGCCTGGCCGGCCTCGTGGGCCGCGAGCGTGCGGCGGAGCTGCTCTTCACCGGCGAGCTGATCGACGCGAAGCGCGCCCTCGAGATCGGGCTCGTGTCGCGGGTCGTGCCCCACGCCGAGCTGCTGCCGACGGCGCTCGCGCTGGCCCGGCGCATCGCCGCGAACCCGCCCCTCGCCGTGCGCCGCCTGAAGGCGGGGCTCCGCGAGGCCCTCGACCCCGACTGGCCGCGCCTCGGCGAGTGGGTGAGCCGGTCCCTCGCGGAGCTCTTCCGCAGCGAGGATCACCGCGAAGGCGTGCGCGCGTTCCTCGAGAAGCGGCCGCCGCGCTTCAGCGGGCGCTGACGGTTGTGCTCCGGAGATCGTGCCTGACTAAAGGGGCTCGAGGTCGTCGCCGAGGAGGCGGCGGTAGTAGCAGCCGGGGCGGTGGCGGCCGGTGGCGGGGTCGCGCGTGTGGCAGGCGCCCTCGCCCTTCGCCCGCACGCGGTAGAGCAGCGAGTTCTGCTCGCAGTTGACGCGCACGTCGACCAGCTCGAGCACGTCGCCCGACGTCTCGCCCTTGCGCCACAGCTCGCCGCGCGAGGTCGACCACAGCACCGCGCGGCGCGTGCGCAGCGTCTCGCGCAGCGCCAGCTCGTTGGCGTAGCCCACGAACAGCACGCTGCCGTCGTCCGCGTCCTGCAGCACCACCGGCACGACGTCGTAGCCCGCCTCTCCGATGCGGCGGAGCTTCGAGAAGTCGATGCGGGCGCGCAGCCCCTCTTCGAGCTCGTCCATCGCGATCAGTCCTGGAGGTAGCCGAGCGCGCGCAGCCGCTCCACGGCCTCGGCGTCGAGGTGCGGCAGCTTACCACGCTCGATCGGGCCGCGAGCGATCCAGCGCTCGATGCGCTGCCGGAGCGCCGCCACGCGCTCGGGCTCCTGCGCGGCGCGGTCGTCGGTCTCGTGCGGGTCGCGCGCCAGGTCGTACAGCTCGGGCGCGCCCGAGAGCAGCGGGTGCTCCTTGCCGAGCGGCCAGATCAGCTTCCAGTCACCGTCCCGCACGGCGACCGCCAGGTTGTGGGCGTTCTGGTGGACCAGCACGCGCCGTGCCTCGAGCTCCGGCTCCGGCTCACCGCGCACGGCCCGCGCCAGGCTGATGCCCGGCAGCGCGCCGCGTCCGATCTCGATCCCCGCCAACTCCGCGACCGTCGGCGCGATGTCGAGGGTCGACACCAGCGCGTCGCTCCGCAGCGGCGGCGCGCCCGGAGCGTGCACGATCAGCGGCACCGCGAGCTGCGGCTCGTAGAGCCCCGTGTGGGCGTAGTAGATGTCGTGCTCGCCGAGGCTCTCGCCGTGATCGGCGGTCACCACGATCACGGTCCGCTCGGCCCCCGGGCCCGCGGCGAGCGCATCGAGCAGGCGCCCTACCTGGCCGTCCGTGTGGTGGATCTCCGCGGCGTACATCGCAGGGGCCCAGGCAGGGTCCCTTGTATCGCCCAGCCATTCGCGCACGCCGTCCCGCGGCACCAGCCGGAAGTAGGGATGCTCGGCCAGGAGCGGGGCGCTCCCGGCGCTGCGGTCCCCCGGGTAGTAGCGGGCGGCGAGCTCGGGCGGCGGCTCGTACTGCATGTGGGGATCCCAGTAGTGCACCCACAGGAAGAACGGCCGCTTCCCGAGGCTCGCGAGCCAGCCCCGCGCCAGGTCGGTGGTCTGCTCCGCGGTGCGCGTGTCGCCGAGCCCGGGCAGCACGTCGTAGCCCTGCCAGCCGAGATCGGGGCCCACGTGGCGCGACGACACGAAGCCCCCGGTGGCGTAGCCCGCGCGCCGGAACACCTCCGCGAGGGTGTCGACGGCTTCGGGAAGCGGCGTCAGCTGGTTCATCACGCCGTGGTCGATGGCGGGGAGGCCCGTCATGATGCTGACGTGGGAGGGGTTCGTGACGTTGCTGTCGCTGTAGGCGCGGGTGAACAGCGCCGAGCGGGCCGCCAGGGCGTCGAGGCGGGGCGTGTTGCCCGGGCGCCCGCCGAGGCACGAGAGCTGGTCGGCGCGGGTCGTGTCCAGGGTGACGATCACGACGTTGGGCCGCGTCTCGGGCGCGCCGCAAGCAGCGAGCGACAGGCAGGCCGCGCTCGCGAGCGCGACGGCGAGCCAACGCAGGCGAGGCGCCCCCATGGCTCGAACCTAGCAGCTTGCTACAACCACGCGCGCTCCACGTCTGGGGGGACGACGACCATGACACAGGACGCGACGCCGCGCGCCGCGACCACCCGCGACGGGCTCGAGCGCCTGCTGCGCGCCATCGAGGCCGGGCGCGAGGCGAAGCCGGAGTGGATCTCGCTGCGCGGCGAGTGCCGGCTCGAACGCCTCGGCGAAGCGGGGCTGGCGTCCGTGCTGCCGCGACTGCACCGCTCGGTGCTGCGCGGCTTCGGCGCGCCGGCGCTCGAGGGGCTCGGCCGGCGCCGGCGCCTCGCCCTCTGGCGCGCGGTGGCCTCGCGGGGCTTCCACGACTTCAGCGACGAGGGCTGGACCAAGTGCTGGGACTCGCCCTTCGTCGAGAACTACGACTACGTGGCGCCGTACCTCTCGGGCGGTCTCGCGGCCCTCGACGCCTTTCAGGTGTACTCGTCGGTGCTCGGCACCCACGACTACGGGGTCGCCGACTTCGTCGACACCGATCTGTGCCGGCGCGTGGAGACCGTCGTCGAGCCGATGGCCGGCTGCGCGGACTTCGCCTACCACGCACACTTCCGCAAGCCGGGCTTCCGCTACCTGATGTTCGACCTCGACTCGAAGGCGCGCGACTTCGTCGCGACCCGCCGCTGGCTCGAGGACGCCGACTGGCACTACTGGATCGCCAACGTGCTCGACGAGCGCGTCTGGAAGCGCGTGCGCAGCCTCACCAGCGGCCGCTCGCTCTCCTACATCGGCAAGCAGAGCCACCACTACCTCGACGCCCCCCAGCTCCTGCGCCTGCTCGACCTCGGCACGCGCCACGTCGACTACTTCATGCTGGAGGTCCAGGAGCCGGCGCTGGTCAGCGATCTGGCAGAGGAGGAGGACCTCACCCGCCCCGAGATGGAGGACGCGGGCTTCCGCGCCCTGCTGGTCGACGATCCGGGGGTGCGCCCGAACCCGCTGACCCACCGCCTGAGCTTCGCCCTCGAGGTGCGCGACCGGACCGCCCGCCGACGCCTCTTCCACTACAAGGACTGGACCAGCTGGCAGCCGGTGACCCTCTCGGCCCTGGCCCAGCTGCTCAATCTCCGGGTCTTCTACTTCGAGCCCGGCGCGGAGGAGTTCCGGCCCCTCGAGCGCGCCGCGGAGCCCCACGCCGAGATCGCCGACGTGAACTTCCTGGTCTTCACCCGGCATCGGGAGCTTCGAAAGTCGAAGTGAAAAGGGCCGGCCTCAAACGGCGTCTCGGGCCGTCCGGCTGACGTTTTTTCGCCCTTCGGCAGCGACCCGCAGGGGCCATCGCGCGGCGCCGGAGAAAAGAATCGACAGGCCTTGCGGAGGCTCGAAGCTGTGCTAGAATTTGAGTTGTTCATTCGCTGAATGAAAAACGGGCCCGCGGCGACGCGGGC
>Ga0105107_10000115_pt1 | contig 44579 bp, 42 predicted proteins | sample PPLLaktember2015_6_FD_79335 | JGI IMG/M metagenome (GOLD analysis project Ga0105107, IMG submission 79335) | Freshwater sediment microbial communities from Prairie Pothole Lake near Jamestown, North Dakota, USA - PPLs Lake P8 Core (1) Depth... | ecosystem: Environmental > Aquatic > Freshwater >...
AGTGCCTGTGCGGGGGCAGCGCAACGAGCCGGCTTTCGTCCGCTACGTTGCTCAGCAGCTGTCCAGCCTAAAAGACATTTCTATTAAAGAACTTGCAGAGGCTACCTCATCTAATTTCTTCAGCCTGTTCCGGCCAGACCATGTTGAGGTTAAGGAGGATAAAATTATATAAATCAGTGTAATGAGGTGATTTATTCGGGTAACTTAGCCTAAACAAACTTAACACTAGATTGTCGGAAAACAACAACCGTGTAGTAGCAGTCAGGGACGAAGGAAATGCGCTGCAGTCAGTGACACGCCTTAACAGGGCTACCTGACCAGCTTCTGGTCAGCACAATCGGGTTCGTGGACGAAGCACCACACGGCTCGAAGGGAATCCCGTAAGGAACGACGGAACGCTACCATCCGAAATCTATAGCCATGCTGCTGGGGCGAAGGCGGCAAGACACGACGGGCGGCGCAGTCGGATCAAACCGTCATAATATTGCGCATAATGTGTATTATGTGAAGTTATTGGCACCTATTGTGAGGCCAGTCCAGACTCTAGCCCGTGCGTCGTCTCCTCCACTCGAAAAACAACACCGCTGCCGCTGCTGCTGCATTCAGCGATTCCAACCCGGTCTCCATCGGAATCCTGACTCGAGCGTGGGCGAGATCAGCCAGATCTGGCGAGACGCCGCGGCCCTCCGCACCGATGACAATGGCCACAGCTCCAGACAGGTCGGTGTCGTAGAGCGACTCACCAGATCTGCCGTCCGCAGCCAGGACGCGGCACGCGACTTCCTGCACAGCCGTCTTCAGATCGATCCGGTCCCGGACCGGGAGGTGGAATTGCGCTCCCATCCCGCCGCGGAGGCATTTCGGCGACCATGGATCGGCACTGCCCTCCGAGACCCAGGCGGCCGATGCACCGGCTGCCGCCGCGCTCCTGAGGATGGACCCGAGGTTGCCCGGATCCTGCACGCCGTCGATTAGTACGAGCAAGGCGTTGCCTGCAAACACCATAGGCCTTGCCCTGGGAACGGCCGCCACTGCAAGAATCCCGGTTGGCGTCTCCACCGGGGAAGCTGAATCGAACAGGCGGTCTGACAGACAAATCGTTCTCCCCTCGCCCGCCTCGCACAGCATGCGGATCTCGGCTCGATCGGCGGCCGACTCCTGCACGAACAGCTCGACTCCCTCACTTCCGAACGCGGCCATGTAGGCCTGCACAAGATGGGGGCCGTCCAACACTATCAGGCCGCTGTCCCGCCGTTCCGAGACCCTCTGAGTCAGGCGCAGAAGACGGCGGTACTCGGGGTTCTCACGCGAGGTCACGCTCTTCACTTGAGCAGTCTGACCTCGGGGGTACTTGTGGGGCCAACAAAGAGTGCCAGGAGAAGGAGCACCAAGACAACAGCGACCAGGGTGCCAACCACGAGCCAGCCGCGCCCCTGCGCCCCTTGCGATGGCACCGTGCGGGTTGTCGCTCCCCGAGGGTTGGCGTCGCCACGCCTGCGGTCGACGCCCGCGCGGCGGGCACCGGGTTCGGCAGGAGGCGCCCGCCGCTCCTGCCCAGCCCGCTCGTTCGCCCAGCGGCGCAGAGCCTGTCGCCGCTCCTCGGCCCACGGGTCGCGATCGCCGGGTTGCAGAAGCTGGGAGAACGCTTCGAGCTCGGCGGCCGGAGCCCAACCGACCCCGTCGGTGCTGAGGAGCGTTTCCGGCGGCAGGCGCCCCAGCGCGAGGTCCTGGACGACCGCCGCAGTTGGAAATGGCCCACGGATTTCTTCCGCCAGCCTGACGTACCAAAGCCGTTGTGTTTCGCTACCCAAGCGCAGCCTCGCCGGCAGCGCCCGTCACGCGGTCAGGCGCTCCAGCGCCTGCGCCGCGGCGGTGCAGATCTGCTTGAAGGCATTGTAGCGGCTTTCATCGAGCACCCCGCGTTCCTCTCCTGCATCGGCGTAGATCAGGCCGGACGGCGCGCCATTGACATGCATGGACATCGCGAAGAACTCGCGGCCGGCGTCCCGCACGGCCTCCGGCAGCAGCGCCATCAGACGGTCACGGTTGGCGGCGCTGTACCACACTCCCTGCGCGCGCTCCATCAGCCTGGCGAAGAGGTGTCGGGAACCGAGGTCGAAGCCCAGGTCCCCGAGCATGCGCCCGCTGTCCACGCCCAGCGTGACAAGGGCGTCCACCCTGTCGCCCGCTCCATTTACGCCGCCATACCAGAGGCGCTGCAAGCCCAGACCTTCATGCAACGCATGAAGCGCGACGGCTATGACGCCCGCCGGCTCCGCCGTGGCCGCCGTTGCCGAGCCGAGCTGCTCCAGGCAACGTCCAACCAGCGCGCCCCGTCCCTTTCCGTCCCGGGCCTTTGCCTGCCCCTGGACTACGGGCCAGTTGCCGCGCCCCATCGGCAGCCACGCAGCGGCCGGGCGGACGCCGAAGTCGCGCCAGTGTCTGGCTGCCTGCAAGGCCGACTGCCGCACCCAGCGTTTGACCAGATCGGGCGGCAGGCTGACGAGCTTCTGAAGCCCGCTGTAGTCGTCGGGCAGTGCCGGGTCGTACCAGCCGTTGGCAGAGTGTCGCGCGAGGCTTACCGACAGCCTTACTATCTGTACCCGCGGTTTGCTAGCCTGGCTATCGTCCATCAGGTCCAGCAGCAGTGCGGGCAGGCGCCATTGCCGCGCCAGGGCGAGCTGCAGCTCCGACAGCGCAAACCCGAGCACGACCTTCTGCGCGCTGGCGCTGCGCATGCCCGGGGTAGACCGGAGCATCCACTGGATCTGGATCGCCAGCTCGGGCGCCGTGCACCACAACAGCATCTCCGCGAGGTCATGCAGCAGCGCGCTGATCAGGACCTCCTCGCTCTCCACGTCGTGCCGCAGGGCTGAGAAGTTGCGCGCATTCACCGCGGCGTGATGGGCCCGGCTGGCCACGGCTAGTGTGCCCTCCAGGGCGCCAGGATGGGAATCGAGGGAGTCCTCCAGGCTGACGAGGTCGCGAAACTGCCGGAAGAAGCTCGCCACACCATGCATCATGAGCGCGTGCTCGACCGTGGTCACTTCGGTCGGCTGACGCCTGGTGAGACGCGCTTGCGAGAAGCGCAGCACCTTGACGGTCAGGAACGGGTCGCGCAACACCAGCTCGGCGATGTCCCTCGCCGTAACGCTGTCCTCGCGCCCGCGCAGTTCCGCCATGGCTCGGACGGATCTTTGCAGCACCGGGAGGTTGTGCCCACCCAGGCTGTGCACCCATTCGGCCAGGCGCCGCATGCGGCTGCGCCGTCAAAGGCGCCAGACGTACAGCCGGGAGCCCGCACCGTCGAGCGGCACGACCCGGTCGGGCTCCATGCCGGGTACGGCGAAGCTGTTGCTGACGAACAGCGTGCCCGGCCGCATTTCCCGCCGTACCTTGTCCCAGAGCTTCGCCATGGGCGCAGGCGATAGGAAGGCATACACGACATCGTACGGCGACAGATCCAGCCGCCAGAAATCAGTGCGACGCACTTTGCATCCGGCCAACCCGCGCAGCCGCAGCCAGGCCACCAGTGCAGGCAGCGGTGCGATCTCCACGCCGTCCAGCGTTGCACGGGGGCGCAGCCGCGTCAGCTGCCGCAGCAGGCCACCGAAGCCGCAACCCAGATCGAGTAGCCGCACGCCGGTTGTCTGCGGCACCAGCTCTGCGAGCTTTTCACCCGCTTCCCGGCTGCTCAGGTACAGTGGGACACGAGTCCGGAAGGTGGTCCAGAACATGAGGGCGAGAAGAATGAAACCGCCAAGAAACACCGGTGGCGGGAGCTCCCATTCCCGCAGCATTACCGCGGCCGGAATGAACAGGAAGTTGATCGGCAGCCACCACGCCGGCAACCGCAGACATGCACCCAAAGCGGCAGCAAGCAGTCCATGCGCCACCAGGGCGACCGGTGCCGGTGCCTGAACCGCACCCGATAGCCGCAGCGCGAGCAGCGTAGCGCCTGCAGCGAGCTGCGCGACGAGTGCGAGGACTACCGGAGGAATCTGTCCGGAGGGAAAGGAACGCAAGCGTGCACCAATATCACTGACTGGTTCCAGCGGCACCGACTACCTCTCTGGTCACGTCCGCCGATTCATCGACCTCGATTGTCCCGCCGTCCTGTGCTGCCGCTTCCTCCGCTTTCTTGTTCATCACGATGATGCTCACGCGACGGTTGATCGGGTTGAACGGATCGGTGGAGTCCAGCAGCACCGACGAGGACAACCCCACGACACGGGCGATCCGGGCATCGCGCATGCCGCCCGCAAGCAGCTCGCGGCGCGCCGCGTTGCTGCGGTCGGCAGACAGCTCCCAGTTGCTGTAGCCAGCCTCTCCGCCATAGTAGGGCGTGGCATCGGTGTGCCCGGAAAGCGAGATGCGGTTGGGCACGTCGTTCAACGCCTTGCCGATCTCCCGCAGGATATCCTGGGTGTAGGGCTGCGGCTGCGCGCTGCCGATCGCGAACATCGGGCGGTTCTGCTCGTCCACGATCTGGATGCGCAACCCTTCGGTGGTGATGTCGATGAGCAGCTGGTTGCGGAACTGGCTCAACATGGGGCTGGCGGCGATCACGCCCTCGATCTTCGCCTTCAGCTCCTTGAGTGCTTGCTTCTCGCGCCGTGCCAGCTCCTGCTCGGCGGACTTGATGTCCTCGATCTTGCGGCCGGTCGCACTCTCGCCCTTCTTTTGCTGCCCTTCAGCGCGCAACAGATCCGTGCCGCCGCCCTTGATCACCGAGGTGGCCTCCCCTGCCCCTGATCCGCCCAGCAGCGCGACTTTCAGCGGCGTCTGGAAGTACTCCGATATCCCCTGCAGATCGGCCTTCGTGGTGGAACCCAGCAGCCACATCAGAAGGAAGAAGGCCATCATGGCGGTAACGAAGTCCGCGTATGCGATCTTCCAGGCACCGCCGTGGTGTCCGTGCGCAGCCTTCTTGATGCGCTTGACGATGATGGGCCGCTGGGAGTCGTCGCTCATGGCGAGAAAGAAGCCCCCCTTACTTGCCCTTGCGCTGCTTCACTTCGCTCTCCAGCTCGGTAAAGCTGGGCCGCTCGGTGGAGTACAGCACCTTCCGCCCGAACTCCACTGCCACCTGCGGTGCGTAGCCGTTGAGGCTTGCCAGCAGCGTCACCTTGATGCACTGGAGCATCTTGGTCTGCTCGTGAAGCTTGTGCTCGAGCAGGGTGGCGAGCGGACCGACGAAGCCGTAAGAGAGCAGGATCCCGAGGAACGTGCCGACCAGCGCAGCGGCGATCAGTTTGCCCAGTTCGGCGGGTGGCAGGCCGACCGACTCCATGGTGTGCACCACCCCCATCACGGCCGCTACGATGCCGAATGCCGGAAGGGCGTCCGCCAGCTTGGCCATGGCACCCACTGGGATCTCGCCCTCGTGGTGATGGGTGTCGATCTCCACGTCCATCAGGTTCTCGATTTCGAATGCGTTGAGGTTCCCGCCCACCATCAGCCGCAAATAGTCGGTGAGGAACTCCATGGCGTGGTGGTCCGCGAGGATTCGCGGGTATTTGGTGAAGATCGGGCTCTGCCCCGGGTTGTCGACGTCGGCCTCGACCGACATCAGGCCTTCCTTGCGCACCTTGGCCAGGATGTCATACAGCAGCGAGAGCAGCTCGAGGTACAGAGCCTTGGAGTACCTGGAGCCTTTGAGCACTGTCGGCAATGCTCTGAGCGTGCTCTTGATGACTTTCCCGGAATTCGCGACGAAGAAGGCCCCGAGTGCCGAGCCGCCGATCATGATCAGTTCGACCGGCTGGAGCAGTGCGCCCACGTGGCCGCCCGCGAGTGCGAAGCCACCGAGGACGGCGCCCAGGATGACGAGGTAACCGACGATGACCAGCATGATTTGCGCGTTGTTATGGAGCCGCCGAGAAAGCCGGCGTGCAGGCGCGGGCCAGCGCGCTGCAGTCCCGCGGCTTCAGGCTTTAACGGAAGTTCCCGGAGGGAACTTTAGGGCCCCGCAGAGCGGCGCCCGAACAGAGTAGACTGCGCGTTCGTCGCTGGTGCCCGGAGCCGGAGTCGAACCGGCACCGCTTGCGCCGAGGGATCTTAAGTCGGGAATGAATCAAAACCCGGCGACACGCGGCAATCAACCACAAGAGAGCAAGACCACTCCCCTGCCCTCTTGTCCAGGGTTGTCAGTTGTTGCCCGTTCTTGCGCACCGGTGTCCCACACCGGCGGGGCTCCCCCGCTACGGTTCAGTAAGGATCACTTTCGCCCCCACCCCCCACCCCCGACAACAGGGGCGGGGGGTGGAACAGTACTGGGTAGTCGCTTCCGCTCACTCGCGGTCTGCGGACAAGCGATCCTTCCTTGCAGGTGTGGCTTGAAAAAGGGACCCAACAGGGATGAAACTCATCCCTGAGCGCCGCTGTCAGCTGGTTCCCGCTATGACTCGCGTCCTGGATCTGGCTCAGCGATACAGCGTTACGTGTTTTAAGTCTATAGTCACCTGTCCGTTTAGCGGTATGAACTTCGCCCATTCAACGACCCTGACCCTGTGTTAGCTCACCTGTGCGTTTGGCCTCAGCTGCCTGTTCTTCTCCTTCTGATTTGGCTGTTTTCACCAGGCCATGTTCAGGCGGGGGGAAGCCCGGAGACGACCCTTGTGGTGGTCAATGCGAATTCAATCGAATCCCGACGGATTGCCAATCACTACGTCGCCTTGCGTGACATTCCGTCGACCAACGTGGTATGGCTCGACGAAGTGCCAGAATCACCAAAGATCGACATCGAAACGTTTCGGGAGCGCATCTGGAGACCGATCCGCACCTATCTGCGAGAGCAGGGGCTTGACGATCAAATCGATGTCATCGCCTATTCCGCCGGTTTTCCATACGGAGTCGATTTCAGCAAAGACTTGCGAGGGCAGGCTGTCCCAAATGCGAGTCGGACCTTGATTGGCAAGATCGCATCGCTGACTGGACTCACGTTCTTCGCGCGCCGTGTGCAGATAGGAGACATCGGTTACCTGGGCCGTAACCAGTATGCTCGTCGCGACTTGACGGCGCGCGTGCATGCACCGCGACCGCCTAACGAGGTTGAAGAGGCGCTCTTCAAGCGGGCTGAGAAGCTCGCGCGGCGCGGACAATACGACGAGGCGGTGGCCGTCTTGACGGCGCTGGCAGATGCCTATCCGTGGAGCCCTCGTATCTGGTACGAACTGGCTATCGGTCAGGCAGCCCTGGAGCGAGACAGTGAAGCGTTGTGGAGTCTCGAGAAGGCAGTGGAAGCGGGCTGGCGTCACAGTCTAACTGCGCGCTCGGAGCGGCGGTTCAACCGACTACGTGATGCGTCACGATTCCAGGAGCTTCTCGAGCGTATGCAGCAACAGCATACCTTTTTCCAGCCGGCCCATGGCTTCCGGGGGCGTTATGTGTGGCACGGTGGGGTTCGGTCCGAGCAGAACGGTCCACACGATTCCTTGGACCGCTATTTCCTCTCGGTAATGCTGGGCTACACGGGCTTCCAGGGGAACAGCGCTCAGGAGGTGCTGCGCTATCTAGAGCGCGCGGCAGCAAGTGATGGCACTCATCCCAACGGCACCGTGTATCTCCTGGAGAACCGCAACATTCGCGCGCAGACACGCGAGCGCTACTTTCATGCCACTGCGAAGGCGTTGGAGAAGCGCGGTCGCCGAGTGGAGATCATTGGGCCCGGAAAGGGCCAGGACGGTATCGTACCGCGCAAGAAACCAGACGTCATCGGGGCTGTAGCCGGCACAGCCGACTTCGACTGGCAGCGCTCAGGCAGCCAGTTCCTTCCGGGTGCTATCGCGGAGTCTCTTACAAGTTACGGAGGGGATTTCGAACGTCGTAAGCAGACCAAGCTCAGCGAGTTCCTGCGCCATGGGGCAGCCGGATCCAGTGGTGCTGTGGCTGAACCCTATTCGATCCAGGCAAAGTTCCCCGTCTCTTATATGCATGTCCACTACTCTGATGGGAGTTCTCTGGCTGAGGCGTTCTATCAAAGCATAGAGGCCCCGTATCAGCTCATTATTGTGGGCGATCCGCTAGCACGTCCGTTTGCGACGTTTGCACAGGTGAGCCTGGAGAGCCCGGATATCGGCCGGCTCTGGAAAGGCACGGTATTACTCAAACCCAGGGTGGTTCTACCAGAGGGCCACGAAATGCAGCGCCTCGAGCTGTGGGTCGATGGCAAGTTGGTCGATGCCATCGCGCCCTGGGATGCGTTCCTCTGGGATACACGCACGGTCGATGACGGCTATCACGATCTGCGGATTGTGGCCGTGGACGCGGACCGGATGGAAACGCGTACGGATGCGAAGATCGGGATCAATATAGCCAATAAAGGGTGCTGGGTAACTGCAAGTGTCAAAAAGAGGAGTGTCGCGTTTGAGGAGAACATCGTCCTCGAGGGTGCAGCTCCAAACGCGACGGAAGTACTTGTTTTCCACGGTGGGCGCCAGTTAGGTTCGGCGCAGACCGATGGCGAGAAGTGGAAGGTATCGCTGCCAGCCAGTGCTGCGGGTCCGGGGCCAGTTGAACTGTATGCACGTGCCCGCGTCCCAGACGACCATGGTTGCCGCAGCATCCCCGTCATGATCGATATCGCCTCCCCAATTGTCGTGGAAGCGGCTCAGCCCACGCCAGCCAAGCAGGAGTGATGATGGTTGACTTGATTCGACCGCGATGGACAGGAATCTGAACCGCTCCACGCGCTCGCGCGGGGCTGAACGCGGAGTGCTGGGTCGGGCTGCGGGGGCTGAGGAAGCGGTTGGGAGACTGCGCTGGGTCAGCCGACTCTGGTGGACTGGGATGACAGGCGGGTCAGTGTCAGCGTCACGGTTTCGGGCGAGCGGGTGAAACTTGGCCGTCGAGCAAAGCCGTATATCGCGGCCCCGGGAAACTTCGACCGGTGCAGCGAGTCGAATGAAAATGACATGTCTGGCATCAGGGCTTCACTGCTCTTCCCGCGCGGACTTGGCCCGCCGCGCCGCTATACTGGTAATCGTCACAGCCGCCCTGGTCGGTTGCGCGAACGTCCAGCCGCGCCCGCCGGTCACCACCGAGCAGGTCGTGCAGATGAGCAAGGAAGGCGTGCCCACCGCGGACATCCTCCAGAAGATGCGCGATGCGGGCACCGTGTACCGGCTGTCCGGATCACAGCTCGCGCGCCTCAAGGCCGAAGGAGTGGCTGATGAGGTGCTCGACTACATGCAAGACACCTACCTCGCGCAGACATGGCAGCGCGGGGCGTACGCATACGGCTCGTACTGGGGTGGGCCCTGGGCCTGGGGGCCATACCCCTATGGCTACTGGGGGCCGCCAGGGTACTGGGGGCCTTATCCGCCGTACTATCCCTACCCGCCCTACCGCCCGCCGCCGCACGCGCGCCCGCCGTCTGGTCCGCCGCCCCCGGGGGCTGCCCCCCCAGCGCGCCCGCCCAGACCCATCTCGCCCCCGCGCAGCTACCGCCAGCAGCGCAACTAGGCCGCCATCTCACACCTGGCCCTCACTGGGGCCAGTACGAGACGTGCGGGCTAGCTTTCGCGCACACCGCGGTGCTGCGGCCCGCCCTCTTTACAGGGGTTGGCGGCAACGAGACATCTACAGGCTCGAAATGTCAGAGCCTTCTAGGTAGTGGCCTGTGCATTCCTTTCGGACTGACCCGGCCGAGTCGGGGGGCGTCGCGTGGCATAATGCGAGTTCTATTGGTGCCCGGAGCCGGAGTCGAACCGGCACGGCTTGCGCCGAGGGATTTTAAGTCCCTTGTGTCTACCAATTTCACCATCCGGGCCGCCGGCGCCGGTGGCCGAGCCCGCCAACCCACGCTACCGACACTCCAGTATTCTAGCGGCTCGGTGTGACCGCCTCCGCCGGCACCGTCCCCAGAATCCACACGCGGATTGTCCCCGAAGCTCTTCTACCAGTCACTGCCGATGAATCGCCCCCTGCTCTGCCTGCTGCTGGTTGTCGTATTCTCGATAGCCCGTGCCGAGGAATTCGATTGCCTGATCGAAGCGCGCCAGACCGTCGATATCCGCAGCCCGGTCGACGGCCTGCTCGAGAGCGTCCAAGTGCAGCGCGGCGATCTCGTTCGCAAAGGCCAGGTGATCGTCAAGCTGGAATCGGGCCCCGAGCAGGCAGCACTCGAGATTGCCCGCGCCCGCGCCACCATGGCTGGTCCCGTGGAGGCCGCGCAGGCGCGTGTCGAGTTTGCCAAGACAAAGGAGAAGCGCCAAGAAGAGCTGTCGCGCCAAAAGTTCGTCTCGCCGAGCGCGCTGGACGAGGCGCGCACCGAACGCAAGCTCGCCGAGTCGGAGCTGCGCGTGGCGCTGGAGAATCAGAAGCTGGCCGAACTGGAGGTGCAGCGCTCGGAGGCGCTGCTGCAGCTGCACGTTATCCGTAGCCCGTTCGACGGCGTTGTGGTGGACCGCTTGCTCGATCCGGGAGAGTTCGCCACGACGAACATCAAGGAGCCCATTCTCAAGCTTGCCGAGATCGATCCCCTGAACGTCGAGGTGGTGTTGCCGGCCCCGCTGTTCGGCCGCATCCGCAAGGGCGCCCGTGCGGAAGTCGTACCCGAGACGAGCACGCGGTATTTCCCGGCGCAGGTATCCATCGTGGACCGTGTCATCGATGGCGCCAGCGGCACGTTCGGGGTCCGTCTCGATCTGCGCAATCCTGGTGGAGCCATTCCTGCAGGCGCTAGATGCCGCGTGCGCTTCGCCAAATGAACGCTCTCCCGCGCCGATTCAATCACGCTGTGTCTGCTCTTGATCGCATTGAGCGGCAGCGCCGGGACAACCTCTGCAGCGGAAGCGACCATGTCCGTAGACCTGCCGGCGGGGAAGCACAAGGCGGTGCGCCTGCGCAACCTTCCCCAGGGTGCAAGCATGGGAGTGGCTGTACAGAGCAGCGCCCTATCGCAGTGGCGACCTACTCGCGCCGCCCCGTAAAGGCCAGCATGTCGCCCAGCTGGTCTTCGACCGAGAGCAGCTGACGCCGGATGCCAGCATTGGCCATCTCGGCGCGCAGCTGTGCCACCGAGAACAGCGCGCGGCGCCAGCGATGGCTGGCCACTTGCGAACGCAGGCGCACGGCTGGTCCGAGGTAGACGCGGATCAGTTCGTCCTCCAACGATACGATCGCTTCCACGGTTCCGAGATCACCCTGACGCCCACAGCGGCCGAACAGCTGTCGATCGATGCGCGCCGACTCATGCAGCTCGGTGGCGATGACGTGCAGTCCACCCAGCTCCAGCACACCCGGGCCGAGCTTGATGTCGGTCCCGCGGCCCGCCATGTTGGTTGCCACGGTGACGCGGCCGCGCTGACCCGCCTGTGCGACGATCTCTGCTTCCTGTTTGTCTTGGCGCGCGTTGAGAAGCTGGTGCTCTACTCCGGCCACCTGCAGCATCGCGCTCAGCTTCTCTGAAGCCGCCACTGACCGGGTACCGATTAGGACCGGCCGTCCGATCGCGTGCAAGCCACGCACCCGCTCGACGATCGCGACCCATTTCTCCGCCTCGGTGGCGAATACCTGATCGCCGGTGTTCTTGCGGCGCACCGGCCGATGCGTCGGAACCCGGACCACCGGCAGTCCGTACACCGACCACAGCTCGCCCGCCACTTCCTTCGCGGTGCCGGTCATGCCGGCGAGCCAGAGGTAGCGGCGGAAGAAGCGCTGATACGTGATACGGGCCACGGATGTCTGCTGGTTGGACAGAGGGCAGCCCTCCTTCGTCTCCACCATCTGGTGCAGACCCTGCTCCCACGTCCGGTCCGCGAGGATCCGGCCCGTGTACTCGTCGATGATGTGGACCTTGTTGTCGCGCACCAGGTAGTGGGAGTCGCGATGGAACAGAAGGGTTGCCACCAGCGCCTGCCGCACCAGCTCCTCCCGGCGGCGCTCCCCCTTGAATAGCGGCGGAAGCTCATCGGCCCAGTCTGCCAGCCGGTCCAGACCCTTGTCGGTCAGCTCGAGATGGCGCTCGCGCGGATCCATCCGGAAATCCACATCCTGCGTCAGCCGCGCAGCCAGCTCGAGGGCCGTCTCATACATTTCGCGCTCCGGCCCGGCTGGACCGGCGCCGGAGATGATGAGCGGGGTGCGGGCCTCGTCCACCAGCACGCTGTCTGCCTCGTCGACGATGGCGTAGAACAGACCACGCAGATTGAGCTGTTTGGCGCGAGCCCCCTGTCCTGACAGCTTCTCGATGGCGAGCTGGATGTGGCTCTCATTGCGGCCGAGCGCGATGCGGTCGCGGAGGTAGTCGAACGTGAGCTCCTTGTTGGTGCAATAGGTGATGTCGCAGCCATAGGCAGCACGCCGAGCGCTCGGGTCCTTGCCGTGGACGATCACGCCCACGGTGAGGCCGAGCTTCTCGTACACCGGAGCCATCCACTGCGCATCGCGCGCGGTCAGGTAGTCATTGACCGTGATCACGTGCACGGGGATCCCGGCCAACGCTGCAGTCGCGGCCGGCAGTGTCGCGGTGAGGGTCTTGCCCTCGCCCGTCTCCATTTCCGCGATCAATCCGTTGAGCAGTACCCACCCGCCTAAAATCTGGACGTCGTAGTGGCGCTGACCGATGGTGCGTTCGGATACCTCGCGGATCAGGGCGAACGCACGCGCTACGGATTGCTCGTTGAAACCGTCCCGGCGCAACTGCACCCGCAGCTCCCCTGCCATGGCGGTCAGCTCCGCGTCGCTCAGAGTCGCAAGCGAGCTGGACAGCGAGTTGACCAGACCGACAATCTGGTTGCGACGTGCGCGCCAGACGCGGACGCTGCGCACGAGGGGGCCGGACAGGCGAGTGGCCACCTTGTCCAGCATCCCCGGGCGGGGCGGTGCTTGCTCCGGGTAGGCTGTGCCGAGCGATGCGGCGGATAGGCTGAGGTCGAACACGATCGATGCTTCAGAACGGCAAATCAGCCACGGAAGGCACACAGATCACAGAGAAATACCCCACGCTATCCAGGCAAGGCGGAAACGTCTGCCGCGTAGGGCCTCAGCGCGAATCAAGCAGCCGTCTGCCCACTGTGTTCTGTGTGAACTCGCTTGTTGTTTGGTGTCAGACGTTCAGGCGCGAGAGGAACAGCTGGCGCGCCTCCCGATACCACTGGACGGCGAGCGGCTCCCAGCCGTGGTCGAACCGCACATAGGCGCGACCACCCATGTTGACGGGCCGCTTCTCCCCCGCCAGCTGCACATCCACCTGGAAGTAGTTCTGGACCGACTTGCGCCCTTCGGCATCGGTGGGGTCCACTGGCAGCACCCCCCCGCCGTGGGTGCCCAGGGCCGGACTGGGAAGCTCGTTGCTGGCCCCGGGCACCACCCGTTGCATCGTGGCATGCGCGATCGTCCCGAACCGCTCGGCGAGCCGCACCTCCACTGCGCGGGTGTCCTGCCGGACCAGATCGATCTGCTCCTGGGAGACCAGAGTGCGCACCGTCACGTTATCGACGTCCACAACGTGCCCCAACGTCTGCCCGCGCTGCACGAACCGCCCCAGCAGGTCGGAGGCCTTGGGCATGACGAACAACCCGACGATCTGTGCGCGTATGGTGAGCTGCTGCATGCGCTCGCGGGCACGAGCAAGATTCTCCGTCACGACTTTGCGTTGCTCGTCGATCAGCTCGGCTTGCACCCGGTTGTCCACGACCGCCTGCCGGTGGCGTGCATCCAGCTCTCGCAGTTGCCCCTCGAGCACGCTCGCTTCGGTGGAGAGATCAAGGTCCTGGCACTGCACGAGGACATCGCCCGGCTTGACCCAGGTGCCGGGTGTCGCGACGACACGAGCGACGAAACCGTCGGCGCCCGCCCGGACGATACCCTCCTCCGGTACCCACACCACGCCCTCCGTCAGCGTGCGCAGCGGAATGGGCACAGCCGCAAACAGAACGACAAGGCCGCCGAGCAGGAAACCAGCTGTTGTCACAGCGCGATAGCGCACGCGCCGGATACGGGGGCTGTTGGCAAGATAGTTTCCGATCTTCATAGCGGGAAGCACCAGCCAGGCAAACGCCGTCGAGCCAGCGAAGATGAGGCCCAACAGCAGGGACTGCTCGCCCAGGAACAGAAGGATAGCGATTATGACCACGATGCGGTACAGGAACGAGGTGACAGAGAAGCCAACGAACCAGGCCCGCTCCCCAGCGCTGGCATTGGGAGGATCGACGTCGCGCTTCCCGAACAGATACCGCTCGCACTGATAGACCAGATACTGGGTGGCGCGCTGGCGCAGGTTGGGGATCTCCAAGTAGTCCATCAGCATGTAGTAACCGTCGAACCGCAGCAGCGGGTTCGCGTTGAAGAGCACCGTGGAGATGCCGGCGATCAGGATCGTGTTGTAGCACAGCGCGCGGAGAACGCCGGGTTCGAGGTTGAGCCACAGGAACAGTGCGAGGGATGCAATGAACACCTCCACCGCCATGCCGGCCCCACCGACCAGCACGCGTTGCCACTTCGAGCGGAAGGCCCAGGCGGAGGACGCGTCCACATAGGGGACCGGTGTGAGCACGAGGATCATGACGCCCATCTCGTGCACCTCGCCGCCATAAGCCTTGACCGCGAAGGCGTGGCCGAACTCGTGCACAAGCTTGACGATCGGGAACAACAGCCACATGAGGAGGAGGTTGTGCGGCAGCAGAAGCTGATCCAGCACGTTCTCCGACAGTTCCGGCCAATGCGTCCAGCCGAGCACCATGGCCGTGCCGACGACGGCGGCCCACAGCGCGAGACCCACCCAGCCGAACAGCGGCCTGACATAGGGCATGTAGCGGTCCAGCACCCGCTCGGGGTCGAACATCGGAATCTGCCAGGCGAACAGGCTCATCAGCTTGCGCTGCCTCTGGGTGCGCACCTGGCGCTGCCGGCGGCGGAACAGCTCTGCAGTATCCGGCGGGACGTCGCACTGCAGCACGTCCGCCGAGTGGAGCTGACCGAGCAGCTGGATCACCTCGTCCTGTGACACAGCGTCGTCGCCGAGCTGGGCCAGCACTGTGTCCCAGATCTGCTGCACCGTCCGCATTCCATCCATCATCCCGATGATCATGTAGGCCGAGGGCGAGAAGCGATAGAAACGCTCGGAGGAGAGATCCTGCAGGATGTACCAGATCTGGCCCCGATACTGATGGCGATGGATCTGAGCGTGGCTGCGCAGGCGCGGCTTGAGCGCGGCGACGCGATACCAGGATGGACTGAACAGTGAGTCCGCCATGGCTTCCGGCCTAGTTCGGTGCCTGCCCCACCCGATCCTGCGCGATCAGGGGAGCCACTTCCACAGCATCAGGCGCAGCGAGGTCCAGATGCTGTGCGTCCAGATCCAGACGTACGAGCGGCGGTCGACCTCGATCTTGCCCACGCCCTGCATGCCAGGGCGCAGGCGCTGCTCGTCGCGCTGGAGCTTAGCCTCGACGCGGAAGAAGTTGCGCCCCTCCTTGGCAGTTGAAACCGGGGTAATCTTCTCGATGTCGAAGGGAATCGGGTCCTGCGGGAACGCCGACAGCAGAATGTTGCCGGTCTGGCCGACGCTCACAGAAGCCATGTCGCGCTCGTCCACTTGCAGGATGACGCGGTATGCGGTCATGGGGGCGATCTCGTAGAGCACGGCGCCCCGCTCCACCGGCGCACCCAGCGATTGGGTCAGGTCTCCCGAAACCACCACACCATCGAAGGGCGCGGTGATGCGCGTGCGCGCAAGCTGGTCTTCCACGCGTGCCAGCTGTGCGCCGACCTGGTCGAGCTGTGCGCCGAGGATCTGGATCTGCGACGGATTGCGTTCAGCCATCGCCTGACGCAGCTGCTTGTTGAGCTCTTCCTGCTGGCCCGCCCACTTCAGGCGTTCGAGCCTGAGCTCCCGGTCTTCCAGGACTGCGATGACATCGTCGCGGGACACTAGATCACCGGCGCGGACCGGCGCCTCCCGGATATAGCCGTTGAAGGGCGCGACGGCCGCCTGTTGAACCAACGGCTCGAGAATAGTCTCGGCTTTGACCCGGTAATCGCCCTTCGCGAACACGAGAAACGCGATGAGCGCAGCCAGCATGAGCGCGCCGAGCTTGAGACCGGGGTGACGCGGGCCGAAGAGACGCGCGAACGAGTCGCGCAGCCACCACACGAAGCGCGCCAGGAACCACTGGTCCTCCCGCCTGTGCACGTCCAGCATCGGCCCAGCCAGCCCCGCCACAGCCTCGCACAGCTCGATGACGGGGCCCTCCACCGATTCGGGGGCCGGACGCTCCAGAGTCATTGCGCCGACCACCTTGCCACCGGAGGCAAGGGGAACGCTCAGCGTGGAACCGGCACCGTGGGTGCGGACCAGGTTCTCGTGCGCGCGCGTCACAGCAGGGCCGACCCCTTCCGGCGGCGGGTATCCCACCGCAGTACCTTGGTCGATGGCCTCGTCCATCGCAGCAGCAACCGCGCGAAGCAGGTTGGTGCGTTCCTTGAATTGTGCGCTGTGCGATACGGCGTCGATCTTCACTTGTCCGCCGCGCAGGAACCCTATGCTCACTCGCTCGCAATGCAACTGCGTCGCGAGCTCAGTGGCCAGAGCGGTGGCTGAGGCGGAGAACCGGTCGTGAGTGGCAGTGGAGGCTACCAGCTGGAGCACCGACTGCAGGCGCTCCTTGGCGGCCGTTTCGCGCGCGATCACGTCCCGGGCGAACAGGACCTGCAGACCGGCGGCTCCCCAGTGCAGCTGGCGCAGCGCGGCCTGAAGCTCCGGCTCGGAACGTGGCGCCACGTCCAGGACGACCACACCACGCAGCTTGCCGACGGCCTCGATGGGATATGCGACGTGGAAGCCATCGCCGGCGGCGTTGGCTGCGCTGGCTGGGATGACCAGACCGCGCTGCTCTACCAGTGCACGCTGGGCGGCGTGCGTCAGGTAACTCATGTCGCGGCGCACGTCCGGCCACACCGCGGCGGGCGCGTAGCTGCCCTCAGACTCGATCAGAAGGAGAACCAGCCCGCCCTCGACGGCCGGGATGAGGCGGCATTGGATGGCGAGCCAGCTCTGACAGAACTGCTGGGCATCGTCGGTGCCGGCCAGGACCGCCCAGAGCTGGGCGTCGTGGCCGGACTCGTAAAGCAGGGCGGCGGCACCCGGCCCTGCGCTGGCCTCTCGTCTGACCTCTGACCCGGAAGAATCCAAGCCTTGGGGCGGCATGGCGGGCGGGAACTAGCGCGCGGGCGCGGTCGGCGCGCGGGTCGACCGAACGGGACTACTTCAACTCGCCGTAGCGGGTCTCGTACTCGGTAATGAGCTTCGAGAGCAGCTGGTTCAGGCGCTTTGCGGCGAAGGGCGACAGCACGATACGGTGCTCGAGCTCGATCTCCATCTCCTGGGGTGTGCGCTCCCAGTTCTGGTTCACGCCGAAGTTCAGCACCACTTCTTCGCGCGTGCTGGTCGCGTTACAGAAATTCGCGTAGCTGCTGGTCAGCTTGCTGGTGTTCCAGCGCACCTTGACCTGCTGCCCTGCCTGCTCGGCTGTCTTTTCCTTATCGTCCCCTGCCTTGGCCATGTGGCACTCCGTCGGTTGTCGGGCCTCTCATCCCCAAAGCTGTCGGCACCCCCACAGCAATCCGGGCAACGAGATTCGCCTATGTTATAGGCGCTTACAGCAGGAAACAATCGCAGAAGGTTATAGGTGTGTTGTCTTCACAATGAATTGACTATCGCGTCATACGCAATGCCGTTGTTCTATGGCTCGGCCTGCGGGCTCCCGAATGGGAACTTTGCGCGGGGTGACGGGCGTCGCTCCCGCAACCATGCGGTCCCTAACGCGAGCCGGCGACTTTCAACCGCTCTTTTCGGCACAAGGGCGAGACTGCCGAGCCCATCCCCAGCGGCGGCTGCAACGACCAGGGCCTGATCGGTCTCGAGGCGAGGTTCATCCCAGGGGGAAAGCTGGATATGAACTGGCGCCGGTGGCACAGGTGGCACCGTAGCAGAAGGGATTGGAGGCGGGGGTCGGAATCGAACCGGCGTACACGGCTTTGCAGGCCGCTGCATAACCACTCTGCCACCCCGCCGCGGGCGCTCCGGCTGACACGGCAGGGCCTGCCAGTCGGAGCTCAGGAGCCGATGGGCGGCTTCGACCGCCGAACCGGCGCGCGAACGCGCGCCCTGCCGGTTGAAACTAGAAAGGGGAAACGAAGCGCAGGCGCTCCGATTTCCCTGGCAATCTGGAGCGGGAAACGAGGCTCGAACTCGCGACCCCAACCTTGGCAAGGTTGTGCTCTACCACTGAGCTATTCCCGCGTCGAAACGAACTCGCAATTATAGGGCCGCGACCTCGAGTGTCAAGACAGCCTCCTGGGCTAATCGAGCGGCTCCTCCCTGCCCAGGATCCCGGGCAGAGCCCTGCGCATGTAATAACCCATCGACCAAAGCGTGAGCAGTGCGGCGAGATAGATCAGCAGCGTCCCAAGGGCCTGGGCCGACACCCCGAGCAGCCTGTCGTGATACAGGAGCAGCAGGATAGCGGCCATCTGACATGTGGTCTTGACCTTGCCGAGGAACGACACGGCCACGCTGCGGCTGCGACCGAGCTTCGCCATCCACTCCCGCAGGGCGGAGATGGCAATCTCACGGCCGATGATGATCACGGCGATAAACGGGAGCACGCGGCCCGCGCCGACCAGCACGATCAACGCTGCTGCCACCATCAGCTTGTCCGCGACCGGATCGAGGAAGGCGCCGAACGCCGAGGTCTGGTTCAGGCTGCGGGCAAGGTAGCCGTCCAGCCAGTCGGTGATGGCTGCCACTGCGAACACGACCGCAGCGGTCAGATTCTTCTGCCCGGGGCCGAGCCAGTTGTCCGGCACGTAGAAGATAACCAGGAACAGCGGGATGAGCAGGATCCGCAGCCAGGTCAGCAGGTTGGGTATGTTCAGCGGCATCAGTGCAGGTGCTGGTAAATGCGTTCGGCCAGCGCGCGGCTGATCCCGTCCACCTGCTGCAGCTCCTCCACACTAGCAGCTGCAAGCCCCTTGAGGCCGCCGAAACGGGCCAGCAGCTTCTGACGCCGCTTGGCACCGATTCCGGCGACACTCTCGAGCGTGGACGTGCGGCGGGTCTTGCCTCGTCGGCCGCGGTGGCCGGTGATGGCGAACCGGTGGGCCTCGTCGCGGATCTGCTGGATCAGATGCAGGCCGGGATGGTCCCTGGACAGCCGGACGGGCTCCGCGTGGCTGGGCATGATGAGCTGCTCCAGCCCGGGCTTGCGCTCTTCGCCCTTGGCCACCCCGATGAGCGCGATGTCGCCCAACCCGAGCTCCTCGAGTATGCCGCGCGCGCTAGACACCTGCCCCTTGCCGCCGTCGATCAGGATCAGATCCGGGAGCTTACCCTCCCCGGCGACCACCTTCCGGTAACGCCGGTCCAGCACCTCCCGCATGGCGCCGTAGTCGTCGCCCGCCGCCACACCCTGAATGTTGTAGTGACGGTACTCGCCCTTCTTCATGCCGCCCTCGTCCCACACCACACAGGACGCGACGGTGGCCTCACCGAAGGTATGGCTGATGTCGAAGCACTCGATGCGCTGGGTGGAGGCAGGCAAACCCAGCGCTTCCTGCAGGCTCGCGAGCCGCGCTTCCTGGGTCGCCTGCATGTGCAGCCGCTGCTCGATGGCCAGGCGCGCATTGGTCTCTGCCATGTTCAGCCACGCGCGCCGCTCTCCGGTTACGGCAGCCGAGATCTGCACTCGGTGTCCAGCCTGCTCGCTGAGCACCTGTGCCAGCGCCTCGCCGTCCACCTCGCGGTTCACCAGCACCAGCGCGGGGACGTCGCGGTTCAAGTAGTGCTGACTCAGGAACGCCTCCAGCGCATGCGCTTCGTCGTAGCCGTCCGCGTGGTCCGGAAAGAAGGACTTGTCGCCTCGATGCAGCCCCCCGCGCACCGTTACCAGATTGAGGCACAACAGGCCCGCTTCGCTGATCAATGCCACGATGTCCACGTCGCGGGAGCGCTCGCTGGCTACGAACTGGGTCTGTCGCACGCCGCGCAGCGCCCGAATCTGGTCGCGGTAGAGTGCAGCATGCTCGAAATCCAGCGCCTCGGACGCAGCCTCCATGCGGCGTTCCAGTCTTTCCAACACCTCGTCGTCGCGTCCGAGCAGGAACAGCTCTGCATTGTGGACGTCTTCAGCATAGGCAGCCTCCTCGATCAGGCCGACGCATGGCGCCGTGCAGCGTCGGATTTGATGCAGCAGGCAGGGCCGTGTGCGGTTGCTGAAGACGGTGTCCTCGCAAGTGCGCAGCCTGAACACCTTCTGCATGAGCTGGATGCTGCTGCGCACCGCGCTCGCGCTGGAGAACGGGCCGAAGTAGCGGTTGGCCTTGTCGAGCGGGCCGCGGTAGAAGCCCAGCTTGGGGAACCGGTGTCCGGTGATCTGCAGGTAAGGGTAGGACTTGTCGTCCCGGTACAGGATGTTGTAGCGGGGCGAGAGAGCCTTGATCAGATTGTTTTCGAGCAGCAACGCCTCGGACTCCGAGCGTGTCACGGTAGTCTCGATGGCGCGAACCTGGGCCACCATCACCTGGATGCGGGGCCCGAGGGCGGCTGTCTTCTGGAAGTAGGAGGCTACCCGCTTCCTCAGGTCGCCAGCCTTGCCGACGTAGAGTACCTCCCCGGCCGCGTCGAGCATCCGGTAGACGCCGGGCAGATGGGGCAAGGCGGCGACATGCTCGTCCAGGTCCACCGCCGGGGCAGCCGCATCCGCCGGCCGAGCCGCTGCGTGACGGACGTGGGCGGGAAGTTTGGTCATGCCCTGCCGCGCGAATGTGGGGTTGGTGGCAATCGAGGAAGGAATCGCGCTCGCAGCAAGCGGCGCGGCGCCGGTGCTTCCTCACCTGGCACCTCCGGCGCCGCCCACCTGACACAGCGTGCCGCCTATTATATCGGCTGGGCTCAGCGGCCCCGCAGTGCGTCGCGGAGTGCACGGCCTGCGCACCAGGACACCTGCCCGAAAAGCGTGGGCAATCGTTTCGTGTTCGGGTAAAATTTCCGGTTTTTCAAGAGCTCAGCCATGGCCAAAGTTTCCGCGACCGAAATCCGCGCCGGCAATCTGCTGGAATGGGACAAGCGCGTCTGGCGCGTACTCAAGTCCCACCACGTCCACGTCGGCGGCCGCGGCGGCGCCTACATGCAGGTGGAGATGAAGGACATCGAAGCCGGCACCAAAGTCAACCAGCGCTTCCGCACCGACGAGAAGGTCGAGCGCGCGTTCGTCGAGTCGCGCGAGATGGAGTACTTGTACGACGACGGCACGGGCTACGTGTTCATGGACCGGGAAAGCTTCGAGCAGTTGACGCTTTCCAATGACCTGCTCGAGGGCCAAGTGGAGTATCTGCTGCCCAACACGCTGGTACAGGTCAACTTCCACAACGAGCGCCCGATCGGGGTGCAACTCCCGGCAAGCGTGGTGCTGACCATCATTGAGACCGAGCCAACACTCAGGGGCGCGACTGCCACCGGGTCGTTCAAGCCGGCCAAGACACAAACCGGCCTGACCGTAATGGTCCCTCCCTTCGTGGGAGAGGGCGAGAAGATAAAGGTCAACACTGACTCGGGTGACTACATCGAGCGGGTGTAAGTGCGCTACTGAACTAGAAGCTCAATCGCGTCGGGGAAAGGGAAGCACGCGTCCCGATTTCTCCGGTGTCTCGTCCGCTGGCTCTGGACCGTTCTCGATGCCCAGCCGCCCAAGCGCCAGGCGCAGCTGCGCGAGTTGGTCGGCCAGCATAGCCTGCAGTCGCATCGTGGCGGCCAGGGGAGTGGCCGCCTCGCGGCGCTCCTGATCGATCCGGGCCTGCAGTTCCCGCAGCTGTGGTTGCCGCTCCGGGGCTGCGCGCGCCATCAGTTCGTCGATCGCCGCAGCCCGCCGACGCTCGAACTCCTGCGGCTCGTCGCGCGCGAGCCTCCGCCACTCGTCGAAATCGAATGCCATCGGCCCAGTCTAACGGCGAGTGAACAGCTTTACCACGGCCGTCGGGGGCTGGCGCTGGGTCCCCGCCAGTTCCGGCTGCAGGGTGACGTGCTCGATCCCGAAGCGCTCCAGAAGCAGCGTGCGTGCTTCTCCCAGCACCTGTGGCCAGCGATCCAGGCTCGACAGCTCCAGATGGGCCGACAGCGCCACCCGGCCGCTGGAGATGTTCCAGACGTGCAGGTCGTGCACACTTTGCACACCTGGCAAGCGCGCCAGGGCGTGCCCGACCTCCTCGAGACGAATGGCAGAGGGCACGCCTTCCATCAGAACATGCAGCGCCTCGCGCAGCAGGTGCAGCGTCGAGCCCAGGATGAGCAGGGCGATGACCAGCGACAAAATGGGATCGATCGACATCCAGCCCGTGAAGTAGATGACCGCGCCCGCTACCAGTGCAACCACCGAGCCCAGGACGTCGGACATCACGTGAAGCAAGGCGGCGCGGGTGTTGAGGTTGCGCTCGCCGCGGCTGATCATGAAGGCCACCGCCAGGTTCAGCAGCAATCCGACGAACGCGACGATCAGCACACCCAGGCCTTCCACCGGAGAGGGTGCGAGCAGCCTTCGGATCGCTTCCACCACGATCAGGATCACCACCAGCAGCATGCTCAGGCCGTTGACAAAACCCGCCACGACCTCTGCCCGGGCCAGCCCAAAGCTGTGGCGCAGCCCGGCCGGACGCTGGCTCAACCAGGCCGCAAACCACGCGAGCCCGAGCGCAACGGCATCGGAGAACATGTGCCCGGCATCGCTCAGCAGGGCCAGCGATCCGAACCAGAGACCGCTCAGCAGCTCGAGGAGGGCGTAGCCGACCGTGAGCACCAGCGCGATCCCCAGGGTGCTGCTGCTGCCCATCCCCGCCGACAGGGCGGGCGCCTGGCCGGTGTCGTGATGACGATGAGGATGAGGGTGATGCACGCCCATGACAGTCAGGCGGTCAGGCCAGCACAGTCGCAAGCTCGTCGCGCGCAGCCAGCCACGCCGGGTCGCTGGAGAGCTCGCCCAACCGCCGTAGCGACGCATTGCAGTGGAGCGCGGCAAGGCGTGCGTCCCACCCTGCTGGCGGCTCCCACTGCAGACCATCCAGCAGCTCATCGGCGGCGTCGGAACGATTGCAGACCACCACCAGATCGCACCCCGCACGCAGCGCTGCCGTCGCCCTGGCGATGATGCCGCCGGCCACCGTCGCACCCTCCATGCTCAGGTCGTCGCTGAAGATGATGCCGCGGAACTGCAGCGTCCCGCGCAAGACCTGCTGCAACCAGACAAGAGAGAACCCTGCAGGTTGCGCGTCCACCGCCGGGTAGATCACGTGGGCGGGCATCACGGCGTCGAGCCCGCGGGGGATCAGCCGACGGTATGGCAGCAGATCGGCCGCATCGATCAGCGCGAACTCCCGTTCGTCTACCGGGACCTCCAGGTGCGAATCGGCGGAGACATGGCCGTGCCCCGGGAAGTGCTTGCCGACGGCGGCCATGCCCTGGCTCCTCAGGCCGTCCATCACTGCCCCGGCCAGCTCGCCTACTGCCTCCGGGTCGCGGTGAAAGGCCCGGTCGCCGATGACGCCGCTGTAGCCGTAGTCGAGGTCGAGCACGGGTGTGAAGCTCAGGTCTATGCCGGTGGCCGCCAGCTCCGAGCCGATCACCACGCCGGCTGCGCGCGCAGCCTTGATCGCCTCCCGCCGGTCCCTGTCCCACAGCCGACCCAGGCTGGCCATCGGAGGCACCACCGTATAGCCGCCCTGCCGGAAGCGTTGCACGCGCCCGCCTTCGTGATCGACGCTGATCAGCAGGCGCGGGTGACGCAGCGCGCGGATCTCCGCGGTGAGGGCTGCAACCTGCTCCGGTGTGGCGTAGTTACGCGCGAACAGGATCACGCCACCGACGAGGGGATGGCGCAGCCGCGTGCGATCCTCGTCGGTCAGGGCATGGCCGGCCACATCCAGCACGACCGGTCCGGGGTTCAGCTTGAGGGCACTGCGCATGTCAGGAATCGCTCCAGGAGGAAGGCAGGTGCAGGGCGTGCCGTCAGGCCATGCGAGACGGTGCCGAGTGCGCCTCGCGCATCAGCGCCTTCATCTCGCGTACCGCCTGGGCGAAGCCAACGAACAGCGCGTGCGCGACGATGGCATGACCGATGTTCAGCTCTGCGATCTGCCGGATCGCGGCGATGGGCTGAACGTTGTGGTAATGCAGCCCGTGCCCGGCGTTGACCTTCAGGCCCAGACCGGCGGCGTAGGCGGCGGCTGCACGGATGCGCTCCAGTTCCTTGCCGGCGTCGGGCCCGGCTTCGGCATACGCGCCGGTGTGGATCTCGACGACCGGCGCGCCGGCGGCGCGCGCTGCGTCGATCTGGACGTGGTCTGCCGCGATGAACAGCGACACGCGGATGCCGGCGTCAGCCAGTGCCTGGCACGCGGAACGCACGCGCTCCAGATGACCGGCCACGTCCAGACCACCCTCCGTAGTGCGCTCCAGACGCCGCTCCGGCACGAGGCAGACGTCGTGGGGCCGCACCCGCAGCGCGATCGCGATCATCTCGTCTGTTACGGCGCTCTCCAGGTTCATCCGCGTAGCGATTACTGCGCGGATCTGCAAGACATCGGAATCCTGGATGTGGCGCCGATCCTCCCGCAGGTGCAGCGTGATGGCGTCGGCCCCAGCCGTCTCGGCCATCAGTGCCGCCTGGACGGGGCTGGGGTAGCGCGTTCCGCGTGCCTGCCGCAGCGTGGCGACGTGGTCGATGTTGATGCCCAATTCGATCATCCCTGCTCCGATCATCCCGGTCCGGTCATGAGAAGTGCATGTCGCGCAGCAGCTGACGCGTGTGGAGCGGCTGGCCGCCGAGGTGGTGGTTGATCACCGCGCGCATCACCGCCCGGCTCTGTTGGATGGTGACGGGGTCGGAGTAGTCGTCGTGCGCCATGTCCAGCAGCGTCTTGCCGACGACCAGCAGATCAAGATCCCCAGTCTGGGTAGCCGCGGCGCAGCGCACCGCACCGCGCTCCGGCACGTAGGTGTAGCTGGTGGCCGCATCGATGACTACGCCCTCCGCATCATGCGTGAGGGCCAGCCCGTATCCAAGGTCCGCGAGCATGCGGCGCTCGAACCGGCGCAGGACCGCCGCGGGCGGAGCGCCCGCACGCAGAGCCGACAGTGCATCCTCGTAGCCCGCGTACATCCCCTCGTGCGGGTCGTCCCGCTGGGTGAGCCTGAGCACCAGCTCGTTCAAGTAGAAGCCGCAGACCAGCGCGAGCCCGGACAGCTGAGGGTGCCCCGCCGCCCACTCGGCACGATGCAGCACGCGCAGCTCGGATTTCCCGGACCAGGCAAGCAGCAGCGGCTGAAAGGCCATCAAGGTGCCGCGCAGCGCGGAGCGCGGGCGCCGCGCGCCCTTTGCTACCAGCCCGATCCGGCCACGGTCGCGCGTGAAGACCTCTACTACGAGGCTGGTCTCCTTGAAGGGATAGCTGTGCAGGACATACCCGGGCTCGGCCTCGCGCAGGGTGTGCGGGATGGAAGGTGCGTTCACGGCGAGCCGAAGGACACCACTTCACCGCGGAAAGCGCAGAGGGCGCGGCGGAAAAGCAATGCAGGGTCGCACCAGCTGCTTTCACCAGCACAGCGCCACGTCGTTCCTGAGCAGGGCACTGAAATATTCCTCTGCGTCCTCTGCATCCTCTGCATCCTCCGCGTCCTCCGCGGTTCGTGCTTTCGAGGCCTAATCATAGCCGAGCCGCTTGAGAATAGCCGCGTCGTCCATCCAGCCGCCCTTCACCTTGACCCACACTTCCAGGAACACCTTCCCCCCGAACAGCTTCTCCATATCCAGGCGCGCCTGGGTGGCGATCTCCTTGAGCTTGGACCCGCCCTTGCCGATCACGATCGCCTTCTGCCCTGGCTTGTCCACCAGGATAGCCGCGTGGATCCGGCGCAGCCCCGCCGCCTCGCTGCCCTCGTGGCTGTGCTCGAAGCGCTCGATCTCCACGGCAGTGGCATACGGCACCTCCTCACCCAGCAACCGGAACAGCTTCTCCCGGATCAGCTCGGCCGCGAGGAACCGTTCGTTGCGATCCGTGATCTCGTCCTCGCCATACAGCGCAGGCGCCTGCGGCAGCAGCTTGCGCACCTCGTCCAGCAGCTCGGCGGTCTGCCGGCCGGTCTTGGCGCTCACCGGCACGATCGCCTCGAAGGGGTGGGCACGCGACAACTGATCGACGAACGGCAGCAGCTGCGGATACCGGTCCAGGCGGTCGACCTTGTTGATCGCCAGAACGACTTTCGCTCCAGCAGGAAGCTGCTCGAGCACCCGTTTGTCCTCCGGGCCGAAGCGCAGGGCTTCGACGACCAGCACGATCGCGTCGACTGTTGCGAGCGCTTCCTCTGCGGTGCGATTCATCAGGCGGTTGAGTTGGCTGCCATGGCGAGCCTGGAGGCCGGGCGTGTCCACGAAGATGAACTGGGCATCGGGCCGCGTGACGATACCGAGGACGCGATGTCGCGTGGTCTGCGGACGTCGTGACGTGATGCTGATCTTCTGGCCGACCAGCCGGTTGAGCAGCGTCGACTTGCCGACGTTGGGCCGGCCAACGATGGCCACCAGCCCGGTGCGAAATCCGTTCTCCATTTGGACTTTGCAACCCGCGTCAACCACGGAGGACACAGAGGAACACAGAGCTAACTACTGCCGCCAGATAGATCCCGAGCTCGTCCGCGAGTTCGGTCAGCGACCTGCGAGCATCCGCGACGGAAACGCGATCGGGTCGTGCCAACCCATGCGGCTTCGCCCCGTTCGTTCCAGGTCTTCGCTTTCCTCTATGACCCTCTGCGTCCTGTGCGTTGAGTGCGGTTTGCATGAAGCAATACCTCAATGGCCCAGCGCCTCCTCATAGGCAAGCCGAGCGGCGAGCTGCTCCGCACTGCGTCGGCTCGGCCCTTCCCCTTCGGTGCGGATCGACAGCTCGGGGATCAGGCACTCGACGTGGAACTGCTGCTCGTGGGCCTCGCCGCGTACTTCGATCACGTTGTACTTGGGCAACGCCAGGCGTCGCCCCTGGAGCAACTCCTGCAGCAACGTCTTGGGGTCCTTGCCCAACGCCTTGGGATCCAGTTCCGTCACGAGCGGCTCATACAGCTTCCGGATTACACCCGCTGCGGCATCGAACCCGCCATCCAGGAAAATCGCACCGAAGCAGGCCTCCAGCGCATCGGCCAAGATGGACGGACGCCGGAAGCCTCCGCTCTTGAGCTCGCCCTCACCCAACAGCAGACAGCTGCCCAGATCCAGTTCGTCCGCCAGGCGGTGCAGGCTGTCCTGGTTGACCAGGTTGGCGCGCAGACGGGACAGATGCCCCTCGGGCAGCCGCGGGAAGCGCTCGTAAAGCAGCGAGGCGATCGCGCAGTTCAGCACGCCGTCGCCGAGAAACTCCAGACGCTCGTTGTGCGAGGTGCCGTAGGAGCGGTGGGTAAGCGCCTGGCGCGCAAGCTGCGCGTCGTTGAAGCGGTAACCCAGGCGCGAGAACAGTGCCTCGTGCGTCATGCCCCTCGGGTAAGCAGACGGCTACGGCGCCGTGGCTTCGAAGTCGATGCAGACACTGACGTTGGACAGGAGGGGCACGCACCGCTGGTACGCCGCGATGATCGTGAAGCCCTCGCCTTCCTTGGTGACCTCCAGGTCGCTCGCATCGATCGAGGTGATGTCGTCGATGGTCGATCGCTGCTTGAAAGCTCTCATGACTTCGCGCGCTCCGCCACCGCGCAAATCCGGGCTGAAAGCGATATCCGTGATCACCCGCTTCACGGTGAAGTACTCGATATAGGCCGGCAGCAGCTTGAAGCCGATGAGGGCGACCACCACGATCACTGCGGAAACCATGAGAAGACCTATCAGGCTTAAGCCTCGCTGCTGCTTCATTGCTGCCTCCGCTAGTTGATGCGCATCCCGATGCGGCCGAAATCGCTGAAGTTCCACCAGATCATGAAGGCCTTGCCGACGATGTTGCGCTCGGGCACGAACCCCCAGTAGCGACTGTCGCTGCTGCTGTCGCGGTTGTCGCCCATGAGAAAGTAATGGCCGGCCGGAACCTGGCAGGTGAAGCCCGAGTCATCGTATTGACAGTTGTCGCGCTGCGGGAACTGGCGCACCCCGACCAACTGGACGGGCGGGACCTCCGGGTTGACGAGTATGGCATGATCATGCTGGTCCAGCAGTTCCCGGTAGCGCTTCGCCGACACCACGTTCAGCCCGCCCTCGGTGTACTCGTAGTCGCTGTCCGGCTCGGTCTGCACCGGCCGGCCGTTGATGGTCAGCACCTTGTCGCGATAGGTCACCACGTCCCCGGGCAGCCCTACCACGCGCTTGATGTAATCCAGTGAGGGATTCTCGGGATAGCGGAACACCATCACTTGACCGCGCTGGGGTTGGTTGACGTCGAGAACCTTCAGGTTGACCACCGGCAGCCGGATGCCATAAGTGAACTTGTTCACCAAAATAAAGTCGCCCACCAGCAAGGTGGGGATCATCGACCCCGAGGGGATCTTGAACGGCTCCACCAGGAACGAGCGCAACAGGAATACCAGCAGGATCACCGGGAAGAAGCTCTTGGAGTATTCCACCCACCAGGGCTCCCGCCCAGCCTGCTGGTGGACCTCCTGAAGGACTTGATCCCGTCGAGACCGGTAATCGGCTTCCGACTCTCCGGCCTTGAGGGCAAGTTTGCTCTCGGCGCGCGCCAATGTGGCCCGGACCGCAGCGTCGCGGCGCTGTTTCAGGAAGAAGCGGTCCAGCAGCCAGACGCCACCGGTCACCGCCAGCAGCAGGAGCATTCCCAGGGCGAAGTTCATAGGAGCAGAGCCTTCAGGTTGGGGCGGACTGCATGGTCCGGGAGCGGGCGGGGCGGATGGGCTATTTGCCTTCCACCTGCAGGATGGCCAGAAATGCCTCCTGGGGGATCTCGACGGTACCGATCTGCTTCATGCGCTTCTTGCCTGCCTTCTGCTTCTCTAGAAGTTTGCGCTTGCGCGTAATATCTCCGCCGTAGCACTTCGCCAGCACGTTCTTGCGCAGCGCCTTGATCGTCTCGCGAGCGATGATGTGGGACCCAATTGCGGCCTGCACTGCGACATCGAACATCTGCCGCGGAATCAGCTCGCGCATGCGCTCGGCCAGCTCGCGCCCGCGTGGCTGCGCGCTGGCGCGATGGACGATCACAGACAACGCGTCCACCCGATCTCCGTTGATGAGGATGTCGAGCTTGACCAGGTCGGCCGGGCGGAACTCCTTGAACTCGTAGTCCAGCGATGCATAGCCGCGGCTGACGGACTTGAGCCGGTCGAAGAAGTCCATCACCACTTCGTTCAGCGGCAGCTCATAGGTGAGCATGACCTGGCGTCCCATGTACTGCATGTTCTTCTGGACGCCACGCTTGCCGGTGCACAGGGTCATCACCGGACCCACGTAGTCGCTCGGAACGAGGATGGTGGCGGTAATCACCGGCTCACGGACCTCCTCGACTTTGGACAGGTCCGGCAAGCGCGACGGGTTCTCGACCTCGAGCTGCGTCCCGTCGCGCATCAGCACCTGGTAGACGACCGTCGGCGCGGTCGTGATCAGGTCCATGTCGTACTCGCGCTCAAGGCGCTCCTGGACGATCTCCAGATGCAGCAGGCCGAGGAAGCCGCAGCGGAAGCCGAAGCCCAAGGCCTGGGAGGTCTCCGGCTCGAAGCGCAGGGAGGCGTCATTCAGCCGCAGCTTCTCCAGCGCATCGCGCAGGGCGTCGTACTCGTTCGCCTCTACCGGATACAGCCCGGCGAACACCTGCGGCTTGATCTGCTTGAAGCCGGGCAAGGGTTGCGTGGCCGGGCGGTTGGCCAAGGTGATGGTGTCGCCCACCTGGGCGCCGCCCAGTTCCTTGATCCCGGCGATCACGTAACCGACTTCCCCTGCAGACAGCGCACTCTTCTGCACCGACTTGGGGGTGAACACGCCCACCTGCTCGCAGAAATATGTCGCATGGGTGGACATGAGCCGGATCTTGTCCTTGGGCGCGAGCGCACCGTCCACCATCCGCACCAGCATGACCACGCCCACGTAGTTGTCGAACCAGGAATCGATGATCAGCGCTTTGAGCGGCGCGGCCGGATCGCCTCGCGGCGGCGGGATGCGCGCGACCACTGCCTCGATCACGTCGATCACGCCGTCGCCGGTCTTGGCGCTGCACCGGACTGCATCCTTTGCCTGGATGCCGATGATGTCCTCGATCTCCGCGATGACGCGGTCCGGCTCGGCGGACGGCAGATCGATCTTGTTCAGCACCGGCACCACCTCCACGCCCTGCTCGGTCGCGGTGTAGCAGTTGGCCACGGTCTGCGCCTCGACGCCCTGGGACGCATCCACCACCAGCAGCGCGCCCTCGCAGGCTGCGAGCGAGCGCGAGACCTCGTAGGAGAAGTCGACGTGCCCGGGAGTGTCGATCAGGTTCAGCAGGTAGGTGCGCCCGTCCCGCGCGCGGTAAGACAGGGCGGCCGTCTGGGCCTTGATCGTGATCCCGCGCTCGCGCTCCAACGCCATGGAGTCCAGTACCTGCGACTCCATCTCGCGGTCGGAGAGGCCGCCGCAGAGCTGGATGAACCGGTCAGCCAGCGTGGATTTGCCGTGGTCGATGTGGGCGATGATGGAGAAGTTGCGGATGTGCTCCATTACGAAAAAGGGCACTTGTCCGTGCCCTTCCCCGCATTCTCGAAAGGCGCGATTCTAGCAGAAGACGGCCGTGGTCCCAGGCCGCGCGTTGCGCGATCGCGCACTAAGAGCGAGTGCGGCGCCTCACCGAGTGGACTTGTGCGGTCCCGCGGGTGCGTCTCAGCTGCCGTTGATCCGCAGTGGAACGTAGAGAGAGCCCTCGCCCCGCTTGACCAGCAACGCGACTGTCCGTGGCCGGTCGCCAGGTGCGAGCAGGCGGTTCAGATCGTCCACGGACTTGATCTCCTGGTTGCCAACCGCCAGGATGACGTCGCCGCGGCGGATGCCGGCGCGCCCTGCGGCGCCCTCGGCGTTCTCGACTAGGACACCCGCGGCGACGTTGAGCTCGCGCTTCTGGTCGGCGGTCAGCTCGGCAACGCTCAAGCCCAGCTTGGCGAGCGCCTCCGCGCTGGGCTTGCCGCTTTGCTGGCGCTTCCCGGTGCGCTCCTCAGGCGTCTCCCCGACCGTGACCGTGAGGTCCTTGCGTTCCCCTTTGCGCCAGACCTGCACCGGTACCTTCGAGCCCGGACGGGTCGCCGCGACGATGCGCGGCAGCTCGCTGGAGCTGTCCACGTCCTTGTTGTCGAACTTCACGATCACATCGCTGGCCTGGATTCCCGCCTTGTCCGCCGGACCGCCTTTCTCTACCGAGTTGACCAGGGCACCCATCGGCTTCGGCAGCCCAAACGACTCGGCCAACTCCTTGGTGACCTCCTGGATGACCACGCCGATACGCCCGCGGTTGACGCGGCCAGCGGTACGCAGTTGCTCGGCGACGTCTGCAGCCACATCGATGGGGATGGCGAAGGACACACCCATGAAGCCACCGGTGCGGCTGAAGATCATGCTGTTCACACCGATCACTTCACCCTTCAGGTTGAACAGGGGCCCCCCCGAGTTGCCGGGGTTGATGGCCACATCGGTCTGAATGAAGGGAACGAAATTCTCCTGCGGAAGCGAGCGGCCTTTGGCGCTGACTATCCCGGCCGTGACAGTGTTGTCGAACCCGAACGGCGAGCCGATGGCCACGACCCACTCGCCCACCCGCAGCTTGCTGGGATCGCCGAAGGCCACGCGGGGAAGCCCGGTGGCATCGATCTTGAGCAACGCGACGTCGGTGCGGCGGTCACTGCCAATGACTTTGGCCTTGAACTCCCGCTTGTCGGTGAGCCGCACGGTGATCTCATCAGCAGCCTCCACGACGTGCGAGTTGGTCAGAATGTAGCCGTCGCCGCTGATGACGAATCCGGAGCCCAGGGAGCGCGACTCGTACTCGCGCGGCTGCGGCGGCCCGAAGCGCCGGAAGAAATCGAAGAAGGGGTCCTCTTCCGCCCCGGGCGGAAGCGCCTGCGGGCCACGGACGGTGGATGTCGTGCTGATGTTGACCACGGCTGGCCCCTGCCGCTCGGCCAGATCGGCGAAGTCGGGCAGATCCCGCAGCTGCGCCCACAAGGGCATCGGCGCCGCCAGCAACAGCGCCACGACCAGGGTTCTAAACATGTACGGTTCCTGTAGGGTTTTGCAGATTATGCGCGCGAGACGCGGTCCCCCGCCAGCACCCGTGCTGCCCGGAGGCGGGTTGGTCTGATGTCAGCGCGCCTTGAGGGCGACGGAATCGCCGATCTGCCTCACCGTGGCAGCGGGCGTCTCGCCCAGCACTGTGACGAGCTGATCGGGAAGCGATTTGGTGTAGATGGTAACCGCGCCCTGATGGGAAACGCCGTCTGCAGGCCGTCCGGGAGGCAGAGGCTCGATGAAGACCGACACGGCCGCCAGCCCGTCGGAATAGACCAGATGCGTGACCTGGACCGTTCCACCCTGCTTCGTGCGGCGCATTTCCATGATCTTCTTGAACCCAGCCGGCTGACTACCTACCGTCCACCCGGTGTCCGCGGCCGCCGGAGACGGCAACACCCCGGCGGGGCTACCCGGCGGCGGGACGGGGAAGCTCGGCTGCACCGACGCCCGTGTCAAGGGCGCGTTGATCTGTACCTGGGTGAAGTGAAACTGCTCGATCACCTTGCGGCTCTCGCTCAACATGCGCGCCTTGAGCAGCAGGCCGGTTTTCAGCTCGGCCCAGAGCTTGTGCCCATAGCGGAACTCGTCGCGGGGCTCCAGGATCAGTGCCTGCGAGTCATACCCTGCCACCCGCTCGCGGCCGCCCTTGCGCAGCTGGTAATGCTCCGTCAGGGCAGTCAGCTGATCTGGTAGCAGGGCCGGGAAAGTCTTGCGGGGCGTGCGCTTCTCGCGCCGCAGGACCTGCGTGTCGAAGAAGAAAGTAAGTACTTCGTCGTTGTTGCGGATGATCTCACGCTTGGGACCGTCCAGCGTTTCCAGCTTCTCGTATTCGCCGGTCGGATCCATGAAGTGCGTGATGCGGGAGCTCTCTGCCAGGTCCCCGTGCTGATAAACGAAGGTGCCGGTGTAGTTCAGTTCACGCGCCGCATTGGCGATTCGTTGCAGCCAGGAAAGCGCCTCGTCCTGCTCCAGTGCATCGGCCAGCGCGGACCCGGCCCACAGCTGGAAAACGACCAGCGTCGGCAGGAGTCGGAGACCGAAGCACCTCATCTTGCGTTGGACTCGTCGGTCGAGACCGTGCGGGCGTAGGATGCAACTCCGTGCATGGCGGTGCTCGGTGAGAATTCCTGGTGGGCGGTGAGATAGTCGCTCATGGCGCCGCGGTTCGCCGCGGCGGTCGCTGGAGTTCCGGCGAGGGCTGCACTGGCCGCTGTCGGGCTCGACGGCACTCCCGCCACCACGGGGCTCGCCTGCTGCCCGGCCTGCTGGAACGACAAGGCCAGCCAAGCGACCAGGGTGACGCCCGCCACCCCGGCTGCGAGCGGCAGAGTGTAACGCGCAGCCCGGTGCCACAGCCGCATGTGGGGCGCGATGACCGTCGGTTCTTGCCCCAGCCGCTCGTGCAGTCGACGTGCAAAGTCGGGCGCGAGCTCTGCTTCCCGGCGCAGCATATCTCCGATGAGATGGTAAGTCTCCCAGCTAGCGAGGAGCGCCTGGTCGGACTCCAGCCGGTCGATCTGCGTCTTGCTGTCCCGACGCCCGAGCTCGCCATCCATCAACTGCGAGATTTTTTCCATGTCACCACCTCTTGTCCTTGCCAGTATCCAGCAACGGCCGCAACCGCTCGGCGATGGTGTCGCGCGCCCGGAAGATGCGCGAACGCACCGTTCCGATCGGGCAGTTCATCACCGTGGCGATCTCCTCATAGCTCAATCCGTCGATCTCGCGCAACACGATCGCCGTGCGCAGCTCTTCTGGCAGCGCCTCCATGGTCGAGTTGACCGTCTCGGCGATCTGCTTGCTCATCAGCTCATTCTCGGGGGTATTGACGTCCCGCAGCTGGTCGCCGTCTTCGAAGTTCTCGGCGTCCTCGCTGTCGAACTCCGTGGTGGTCGGCGCCCGCCTGCCCATCGCGACCAGGTAGTTCTTTGCAGTATTGATGCCAATTCGGTACAGCCACGTGTAAAACGCACTTTCGCCACGGAACGACGGCAGCGCCCGGTAGGCCTTGATGAACGCCTCCTGCGCCACGTCCTCCACCTCGGCGGGGTCCCGAATGAAGCGGGACAGCAGACGGGCCAGTTTGCGCTGATACTTTGCGACGAGCAGCCCGAAGGCGTGTTTGTCGCCCCGCTGCGCGCGCTCGACCAGTTGCTGGTCAATCTCACGGTCGCTCATGCGGTTTCGGTGGGGTCGGACGGGAGAGGCATAAAAAAACGCGCGACCACCTGTCGCGCGAGGCGCCCCAAGTATACCGTCTGGCGCCCCGGTCCGGAACCGCGGAATCCGCCGATAACGCACAGACAAGGCGCCCGGGAAATAGTTCAGGCACCCCCATGGTCATCGGCTGGTACGGACATCCTCCGGCGTACCCCGCCAGCGCAGCCACACGCGCAGGCGCCGGAATTCGTCGGCGGACAGGCTGTCCGGCGCAACGACCAGCGAACGGTGCAGCCGAACGCCAGGGACGGCGAGGTTGAGGATGGTCAACGCGGGCGAGACGAAGCTCGACCCCAGGAGCCGGGCCTCTCTCCAGCGACCCAGCTGGTCCTGTACTGCGGCCGATCCGTCCGTTCGCAGCTCAAGGCCGATCAGTGCGCCTGGCGCGCTGCGCAGCGCGTGGTAGCGCAGACTGTCCCGCAGGCTCGCCAGCGCGGCCAGCGAGAGAGCTAGGCTCAGCCACCATCTCAACGGTGTGACCCAACTCAGGATAATCGCCCCAGCGTGGCTCACGCCGAGCAGCCAGGCGAGCCGCCGCGACGGCGCAAGGCTCAGGCGCAGCGCCGCTTCCCGCGGCCCTTGTTCCGACGACGTCATCTACCGGGAGATCCACGCCTGCAGTGCGTGATCCCGCGGGCGGACATCCCAGAGCGCCAAGGTCGCTCGCCAGCCCGCAGCGCCTGGCTCGATCCGCACGGTGGGGACGAGCCAGCCAGGCAGCAGCAGCCCCGCACAGCCGCACCTATAATCTGCTCTTATCATGACCTCCCTGTCCAACCCGATCCCAGGAACAGCTGGCTGGCCTCAAGAACTGCGCGAGCGCGGCGCGTTCTTCGACGCAGATCAGGTACTGCACTTTGGCGACCCCGATAGCGAGCGCGCCACGCTGCTCACCGCCCCGACCTTGCATCCCCTGACCGACTCCTCGCTCCTCCGCGCGGCCGGCCCGGACGCAGGCACGTTCCTGCAGGCACAGCTCAGCAACGACATCGACATGCTGGACCAGTCGCACGCGCAGCTTAGCACCTACTGCACTGCGCAAGGACGCATGCTGGCCAGCCTGGTGCTGTGGCGGGATGCGTCTGACTACCTGATGCAGCTTCCAGCTGAGATCGCCGCGGGAGTGCACACCAGGCTGCAAAAACATGTCCTGCGGGCCAAGCTGACACTGTCCGACGCGACGCCGGAGATGCGGCTGCTCGGCCTGGGTGGCCCGAGCGCGGCGGCCGCACTCGATGGATTGGTGGACAGCCCCCCCGCGGCATCCCTGACCATCGCCCGCAGCGCACAAGCCGCGGTCATCCGTCTGCATGCGGAACTGTTCCTGGTGGTGGTGTCGAGCGGGCACTGGCTTGAAGCATGGGACCATCTCACCCAACGGGCGCGCCCGGCCGGAACCGACGCCTGGCGTTGGCGCCTCATCGCTGCTGGCATCCCTGTGATCACTGCTGCCACACAGGAGCAGTTTGTGCCGCAGATGGCCAACTTCGAGCAGCTCGGCGCCGTCAGCTTTGCCAAGGGGTGCTACCCCGGCCAGGAGATTGTCGCCCGCGCCCAGTACCGGGGCGAGGTAAAGCGCCGGCTGTTCCGCCTGCATGCGCCGGCAGCCGCGCCGGCGGCCGGGCAAGCGATTTTTCAGCCCGGTGAGAACGCGGCTTGCGGGATGGTCGTGAACGCCGCGCCGGCACCGGGCGGTGGGTTCGATCTGCTCGCCGTTCTGCTGACCAGCGCAGCTGAGGCGCGTAACCTGCATCTCGCCACCGCCGATGGGCCGCTCCTGCGCCTGTGCCGCTAGCGTTCTACGTTTATTACCGGGTCAACCCGGAAGCAGCCCCTCTGGCACGGCAGCGGGTGGGAACGCTGTTCGAGCGGGTGCGGCAGCGCTTTGGCGTTAGGGGGCGCCTGCTGACCAAACGCAGCGAGCCGAACCTGTGGATGGAAGTCTACGAGGACGTGGCGGACGCTGCCCTGTTCGAGTCTGCGCTGCAGGACGAAGCTGCATCCCTCGGCTTCGGGGCCCTGCTGCTGTCCGGCAGCGAGCGCAAGGTCGAGTGCTTCCAGGAGTAGCCGCAGCGTGTGCCTGATCGTCGTTGGCTGGCAGCTGCGGGAGGACTACCCGCTGATCCTGGCGGCAAATCGCGACGAGTTCTTCGCCCGCCCCGCTACGCCCGCTGATTTCTGGGAGGACCATGGCAATGTTCTAGCCGGGCGCGATTCCGAGCAGGGAGGCACCTGGTTGGGCCTGACCCGGTCGGGGCGGCTCGCTGCGGTCACCAACTTCCGCAGCGGGCGCCGACAGAGGATCGGCACACGCTCGCGCGGCTGGCTCGTGCGCGACTACCTGCTGTCTGACCAGCAGCCGCGTGAGTTCATTGCGCACGTGCACGCATCAGCAGAGCACTACGACGGATTCAACCTCATCGCCGGCACGCAGCAGGGGCTGTTTCACTGCTCCAATCGCAGCGCAGAAATCACTGCGCTCCCGCCCGGTACGCACGGGCTGTCCAATCACCTTCTGAACACGCCCTGGCCCAAGGTGCGGCGGGCGCAGCAGGGCCTGGCTGCGCTTGCGGACAGCCCCGCCCGTGCTCTGCCGGAGGCACTCTTCGGACTGCTGGCTGACCGCACACCGGCGCCCGACGACACCCTGCCCGACACGGGAATCGGGGTCGAGTGGGAGCGAACCCTCTCCACCGCTTTCATCCAGACGCCGGAGTACGGGACGCGTTGCTCGACGGTAGTGTTGGTCGATCGGTCAGGACGAGCCTACTTCGAAGAGCATAGCTTCGCGCCGGACGGTTCGAGGCTCGCACACCGTCGACACGAACTGCAGCTGGCTCCGGTCAGGGACTGACCAGGCACCGGCGCATGGTGCGATGTGGGATCCCGGCCTCGAGGAACTCCTCGCCCTCCGGCTCGAAGCCGTGACGAGCGTAGAACCTAGCCGCGTGGGTCTGGGCATGCAGGACGACGCTGTCGTGCCCGGCCTCCCGCGCCATGGTCAGCAGCTCCGTCAACAGGGCACTGCCCACGCCGCATCGGCGCCACTCTGGCAGCACGGCCATACGGCCGATGTGTCCGTCCGGCAGCAGGCGGCCGGTGCCCACGACCCGCCCATCGTCCGACGTGGCCAGCACATGCCGGCCGACCGCGTCGAGCTCGTCCCACTCGAGCTCCAGCGGCACCCCCTGCTCGCGCACGAACACTTCATGCCGCACCTCCTGCAGGTGCGGCGCATCTTCCGACCAGACGGTGCGGCGGATCGCGAACTCAGGCATGTGGCCGATTATAATTGCACCATCAGCCAATCCTCATCGAGATGCAATCTCTCTGGAACGACGAAGACGCCGCGCGCTGTGCAGATGAGTTGCAGCTGCGGGCATACACATCGCGCCTGCTGGGCCGGGAACGGACCCTGGTCCTGCACGGTGGGGGTAACACGTCGGTCAAGCTCGTCCAGCGCAACCGCTTCGGTGAAGAAGAGGCACGGCTGTACGTCAAAGGCAGCGGCGCAGATCTCGCGCAGGTGACGCGCGCCGACTTCACGCCAGTGCGGTTGCAGGATGTGCGGCGCCTGATCGACCTGGAAGCACTGGACAACGCAGAGTTGATGGATGCGGTGGGCACCTGCCTCGCCGGCAGCGGGCCCAGGCCATCGATCGAGACCCTGCTGCATGCCTGCCTGCCGTGGAAGTTCGTCGAGCACACCCACGCAGACAGTGTGCTGGCGATCACCAACACCGTGAACGGTGCGCGCATCGCGCATGAGGTGTTCGGTGAGACCGCGCCCCTGGTGCCGTTCCGGCACTCCGGCTTCGACCTGGCAAAGGCCTGCGCTGCCGTCTACCGGGAGCAGGCGACGGCAAACACCATCGGACTGATCCTCCTGCACCACGGCGTGTTCGCTTTCGGCAACAGCGCACGCGAGTCCTATGAGAACATGCTGCGCTTGGTCTCCCTCGCCGAGCGCTATCTCGCCTCGCGCAATGCCTGGGAGTTGCCGCGCCACGAGAGAAATGGGGCAGACCGCTGGTCCCCGCGGCGGGTTGCCGGTTTGCGGCGCGAGTTGTCGCACACTGCCGGCTTCCCGCTGATCCTGACCGAACAGGATGATGCCGTGTGGCGAGCTTTCGCCCGGCGCGATGACCTGCACGCACTGTGCAGCGAAGGTCCCGCCACGCCTCAGCATGCCGTCTTCGCGAAGCGCGTGCCGCTGATCGGTACGGACGTGGCTCGCTACGCGCGAGACTACGCAGAATATGTCGCGGCCGCGCGCGCGGGAGCCAGCCCAGCGCAGCTCGGCCTGGACCCGGCACCGCGGGTAGTGGTGGACCCCGACCTCGGCGTCTGGACGGCTGGAATCGATGCGCACTACGCGGGCGTGACTGCACAGATCTTTCGTCAGGACGTGGAGATCATGACCCGTGCCCAAGCCCACGACCATTACGCCGGCCTACCCTCCGCTGCAATTCTCGACGCCGAAATCCACTACGGCGGCTTCGAGCGCCGGGTGCGCGCGGCCGGCGGCGAGCGCGTGTCGCTGCTGGGCGAAGTCTGCCTGCTCGCCGGCGCCAGTTCCCCCCTTGGCGGTGCGCTCGTTGATGCGCTCTCCAGTCGTGGCGCCGCCGTGGGGGTGGCTGGCGCACATCCGCAGCCGACCGAATCGGTGCTGCCGTTGCCGGCAACGGCAACCGCCGATGCGGGCCTGCGCCAGCTTGTCGCGCGCTTTGGCGGTATCGACATCCTGGTGTTGATGGACGACGGTGAGGCCTGGATGGACCCGGCCGCAGAGCTGCTCGCCCTGGCTCCGCGCGGCGGGCGCATTATCGTCGTCGCGAGCGAGAACGCTGGCTTGCTCGCACGAGCGCGGAAGCTCGCCTCCCAACACAGTCTGCCGCTCGTCGAAGTCCAGCCCGCGGCTGTTGTCGATTCGGTGCAGGCACAGCTCATCGCTAGCCTCTGCGAGCCCAGGGCAGCCGCACTCGCGCCCACGTTGCGCTTCAACACAGCTCATGCATGACTCCGCCCAAGCCGTGCAGAGCCGTGTAGCCACCCTGCGTTTCGAGCAAGGCCGCCTCGCGCTGATCGACCAGCGCCTGCTGCCCCAAGCCTTCGAATACCGCTACTGCGACTCGGCGCAGAGCGTGGCGGAGGCGATCCGCAACATGGTCGTCCGGGGCGCGCCGGCCATCGGTTGCGCAGCCGCGTACGGCGTCGCCCTGGAGGCACAACGCCAGTCCGGCCAGCCGCGCGAAGCATTCCAACGCGCCCTGGGTGTCGGCTTCGAACTGCTCGCGGCAAGCCGCCCGACAGCGGTGAATCTTGGATGGGCACTGCAGCGCATGCGCCAGAAGCTGACCGCCTTGAGCGAGCTGCCCAACGACGCGATCGCGGCAGGGCTCCTCACCGAGGCGCAGGCCATCCAGCTCGAAGATCTCGCTCTCAACCGCCGCATGGGCGCGCTGGGCGCCAAGCTCGTCCCCGATGGCGCTCGCATTCTCACGCACTGCAATGCCGGCGCGCTGGCCACTGCCGGACATGGCACCGCACTCGGGGTGATCCGCTCGGCGGTGGAAGCGGGCAAACGGGTCAGTGTGCTGGCGGACGAGACCCGTCCGTGGCTGCAGGGTGCGCGGCTCACTGCCTGGGAGTTGCTCGCGGACGGCATTCCCACCACGCTCATAGCGGACGTGAGCGCCGGGTATCTGATGAGCCGGGGCGAGATCGACCTGGTGATCGTGGGCGCCGATCGCGTCGCGGCCAACGGCGACACGGCCAACAAGATCGGCACCTACTCGGTGGCGGTCCTGGCGTCGCGGCACCACATCCCATTCTATGTAGCCTGCCCGTTATCGACCATCGACCTCGCGTTGCACGACGGCAGCGGGATTCCGATCGAGGAGCGCGCAGCCGAAGAAGTGACGGGCTACCGCGGCGTGCATTGGGCGCCCGAAGGCGTGCAGGTGCGCAACCCCTCCTTCGATGTCACGCCGGCAGAGCTGATCACGGCGCTGATCACCGAGCGCGGCATCGTGCGGCCGGTTACCGATGCCGGGATCCGCGGTTTGTTCCACGCGGCCTACTAAGACACCACCTCTCACCACGAAGGCACGAAGACACGAAGGAACACCAAAAAAAATCCCTGTGCACATCAGGACGGATCGAAGGGGGAATGCGGGCTACTGCAACCCCCCGATGTGCGCGTTCGGTTCTTCCTTTGCTCTGGCTTTCTTCGTGTCTTCGTGCCTTCGTGGTGAGCGGTTGAACTAGAGCGAGGCGAAGCCTCAGATGGTGGCACCCCCGCTTACCTCGATCACAGCGCCGTTGATATAGCTCGCCTCGTCCGAGGCCAGAAACGCATAGGTATTGGCGATCTCCTCGGGCTTCGCCAGCCGGCCCAGCGGCACTCGCGCCTTCATCGCGTCGAGCACCTTTTCCGGAATACTGCTGATGATGCTGGTCTCCACGAAGCCTGGACAGACTGCGTTGGCGCGCACCCCCTTGCGCCCCAGCTCGCGGGCCCAGGTTTTGACCATCCCGATCACGCCGAACTTGCTCGCGGCGTAGTTGGTCTGGCCGAAGTTGCCGTAGATGCCGACGATGGACGACGCGTTCAGAATCACACCCGAGCCCTGCTCGACCATGATCGCGGCCATCGCCTTGGTGCAGTTGTAAGTGCCCTTCAGGTTGACGTCGATGACACGGTCGAACTGGTCCTCCCGCATCTTCAGCAGCTGAGCGTCCTGCACGATGCCGGCATTGTTCACCAGCACGTCGATCCGCCCATAGCGCTGCATGACTGCGTCCACCATCGCTCGGATGGACACCGGGTCGGTGACGTCTACTACAAAGCCGTGCGCCTCGCCGCCGGCCTGGCGAACCTCATGAACAGCCGCGTCGACCGCAGTCTGATCGAGGTCGCATACGACGACCTTCGCGCCTTCCCGCGCGCACTTCTGTGCCGTGGCGTGGCCGATGCCGCGCGCCGCACCCGTTATGATGGAGATCTTGCCCGCCAGCCTCATGCGACTCCCTTTCGTGTTCTGGATTGTCTCGACGCGGCGGACTCTAGCCGAATTTGCGGCACCGCACAACGCCCGGTCACGGGTGCTCGAGGATCTCCACCGGCGTCCCCGCCGAAACCTGGTCGAACAGGTCGAGGATGTCCGCCGTATGCATGCGGATACAGCCCATCGACCCGGGGGCGCCCATGACTGCGCTGTCCGGGCTGCCATGGATATAGATGAAGCGACGCATCGTATCGACGTCGCCGAGGCGGTTGATGCCGGGCTGACAGCCGGACAGCCAGAGGATGCGAGTCAGGATCCAGTCGCGTTCTGGAAACCGGGCGGCCAGTTCGGGGGTGTAGATCTCGCCCGTGGGACGGCGCTCGACGAAAACGGCGTAGGGTGGTGCGCCTGCACCGATCTTGGCGCGGATGACATGGCGTCCCCGCGGGGTCTGGAAGCTGCCGTTCTTCTCCCCGAGCCCACGCGCTGCCGTCGAGACCCGATAGCCCTTCACCGGTCGTCCAGCGTCGTCCGCCAGCTCGAGAATCTGGCCGGGGATGAGGATGCGCACACGCATTCAGATTACTCCACGCTTGCGCGCGAAGAACCGCCGCAGGACTGCCATGCAATCGTCGGCGAGGACGCCACCCTGCACCTGCGCGTGGTGGTTCAAGCGTGACTCGGCGAACAGGTTCACCACACTGCCGGCCGCACCGGTCTTCGGATCGGCTGCACCGAACACCACCCGCGCCACGCGCGCGTGCATGATCGCCCCCGCACACATTGCGCAGGGCTCCAGTGTGACGTACAGCGTGCTGCCCGGCAGGCGGTAGTTGCCGACGCGGGCCGACGTGGCGCGTAGCGCCTGCACCTCGGCGTGAGCCGTGGGATCGGACCGAGAGATCGGCGCGTTGAAGCCCTCCCCCACTATCTCGCCGTCGAGCACGACGATCGCACCCACGGGGACCTCGCCCGCGGCTTCCGCGTCGGCCGCCAGCTCGAGTGCGCGGCGCATGAAGCGTTCGTCCTCGCCGCTGGAAGCAACGATCGCTTGGTGGGGTGACCGGGGGTCGGAGGCCATCCTGGGGTACGCTAGCGCTGCCAGCAACGCGCTGCTGTTAGGCTTTTGCACCCAGAGGGACTCATTCCCACTCGATCATTTCCTGCACCTGCAACCCCGTGATCCAAAAGCTTTCTGAAGCAGTGGGATTTCCGATTTTTCGTCGTATTTTCCGTCAATCCATCGCCGCTCTTGATTCTGCTCGACAAATGGAGTGTTTTGCCCGGAAGCGGCCCCTCGACGTCCACTGTCGTATCACCTTGCGCCATCGCCAGCATGCGTCCGACCTCGGCGTCGTTGCGGCGCTCGGCCTTGAGCTGGCCAATGCGCACCAGATTATCGAGCGCCGGCAAACTCATCGACCTCTCCGATCAACGAAAGGATCGGCTGTGCAAGAACGCGACTAACGAAGGAATCGAGTTCAGCCCGGCGGCGTTCGAACTCGGCGGGGGAATAGAAGGTCGGGTTGATCTTTCTGCCAAGTTCCGCCTCCAGCGGAAGCAACCGTTCAAGGACTTCCCCAAGCGCCAGATCTTCGCCGATCACCATGACGTCGATGTCGCTCGTTGCCGTATCAGCCTGCTTGGCCACTGAGCCAAAGATCCACGCGGCTCGCAGGCGCGGAATCAAGGGCGAGAGCGCCTCACGCAGCATCGGTTCCAACGCGAGTGTTTTTCGCGTCAGTGCTACCAGTTCGCCCAAGACCGGGCTTTTCGGGTTGGCCTGAAAACGGCGGAGGTTGCCTACGCGTTCCGAAGACACCAGACCCGCGTTGGTGAGCTTTCGCAACTCGCGCTGCAGCGAAGCGCTTCCCAAGCCGGTCAGGCGGCGCAGTTCGCTCAGATGGAAGCTGCGCTTCGGTTGCCCGAACAGCCAGCGGAAGAGGCGGGATTGGCTTTCGGAGAATAAAGCATCTGCGATTGACATAACCAGATCTTAGCACGTTCGTGCCAATATCTGGCAGAGGCACAATGGAATCCCCGACCGCCCCTTGGTCAATCGCCGGCTCCCTTTCCGCGCAGAGAGTCCGCGATCGCCGACAGGGCATCGGCCAGCCGGCGCGCCGTTTCCGGAGGCGGGAGCGGCACCCTGAGGCTGCGCGCGCCGCTCGCCGGGTCGCGCTCGATCCAGGGATGCGACGCAGTGGAAGCATCGTCGGCTAGGCTCAGCGCGGAAACCAGCTGCGCTCCGACCTGCAACAGCGCAGCCCAGGGATCCGTGCTCGCGTCCGGTGTCGTGGTGGCGGCAGGTTCCCGCGCCGTGCCCGAAGTATCATCCCGCGCGTCGCCCGCTCTCGGCTCGGCGGGCACTTCCGCCGACGCGGCGGCAGCGCTTGTCAGTTCTTCCGTCGGTGCTATGGCCTCGCCCTCGCCCATACGGCCGGTAACGTTCTCCACCTCTTTCATGAAGCGGCTCAGGCGCGAGCCGCCAAGCGAGATCTCGCTGATGCCGCCATCCAGTATGCCCGCCGAAAGCGAGCGCTTGAAAGCGAGCACCGAGAGCATGCCCTCCTCGATGGTGCCCTTGGCGACGAAATTGACGATCTGCACCGGCCGCTTCTGACCCATGCGGTGAATGCGCCCGATGCGCTGCTCCAGAATCGCCGGGTTCCACGGCAGGTCCATGTTCACCAGCGTCGAGGCGTGCTGCAGGTTCAGCCCCGCCGACCCCGCGTCGGTGGACAGGAACACCCGGCAGTCGGGATCGTCGCGGAAGCGCTCCACCAGCGCCGGGCGCTTGTCCGAAGGCACGCCGCCGTGGAAGCTGACGTAGCCGATGCCGCGCGATTCCAGTCTGCGGATGATGATCTCGTGGGTGCGCGTCCACTGGCTGAACACGACTGCCTTGGCGTCGGGCTGAACGATGAGTCCGTCGAGCAGCGCCGCCAGCTCGTCGGCCTTGACGCCGTGGTCGGTGTGTTGGTCGAGCAGATAGGTGCTGTTGCAGGACATACGCATGTTCTGCAGCGCACAGGTGAGCCGCCGCTGATCCTTGTCCGAGAGGAACTTCGTCCTGCGCCAGCGCTGCACGATCCGCGCCACGACGTCGCCGTTCTCCCGGTGA
>Ga0105107_10000116_pt1 | contig 44576 bp, 33 predicted proteins | sample PPLLaktember2015_6_FD_79335 | JGI IMG/M metagenome (GOLD analysis project Ga0105107, IMG submission 79335) | Freshwater sediment microbial communities from Prairie Pothole Lake near Jamestown, North Dakota, USA - PPLs Lake P8 Core (1) Depth... | ecosystem: Environmental > Aquatic > Freshwater >...
CGAGCGCCTGCTGCGAGCGCTGCTGCTCCAGCTCCTCCACTCGATCCGCAGCGAGCGGGTGAGCGCGAAACCGGGCACGCCGCGGCCGGAGGCGGGTCATGGCGCCGCGCCGACATGTGCAGGCGCGCCCCGCACGCCGCTCGAAGCGACCGGTTCCTTCGCGCCGAACCCGAGGCGCGGCGCCATGACCCGCCTCCGGCCCCTCGCAAGCCACGTGGATCGGCGTTCTTCCGCATCCTGCGAGATCTCAGCGCGTGCCGAGCGCCTCGTCGAAGAGCGGCGCCGTCGCGTCGACCAGCACCTCGGTCTGGGTCTGCGCGGCGGGGAGCGGGATCGGCCGTCGCGCCTCTCCGCGCCAGACGATCCGGCCGTCGGCCGCGTCCACCAGCGCGAGGTCGAGCCAGACCAGGAGCACGCGGCTCTCGCCGAAGCTGTAGCGGCGGAGTGTCGGGAGCAGCAGGGGTCCGGGAAGACCTGCCGCACGGGCCGACGCCGCCGCGATGGCGGGCGATGCCGGCGCGGTCGGGAAGGCGCGGCGCACCGTCTCCGCCGCGCGCACCGGGATGCCGCGCCGGCCGAGCTCGACGGCGGAGAGGGTGGTCAGCGCGTCGGCCACCGTGGCGCTCGGCGGCGCGAACGGGTCGCCCGCCGCGCGGCGGAGATCCTCGAGCGGGTTCACCGCCGCGAGGCGCAGCGGCTGGCCCGTGTCGTTGCGCACCGGCAGCACGGCCACCTCCTCGCCGGGCGGGAGCGCCGGGAAGGTTCCGCGCGCGGCGGGGTCGGGCATCGGCGGCGACGGCGCGTCTCCGGGCGCGGAATCGCCGTCGTGCGCGCACGCGAGCGGCGTGCCGGAGAGCAGGACGAGAAGCAGCGCGATCGCGCGCGCCCCGTGCCGGCGACGCAAGACGCTCGCGCCGACGATCGCGAGCCACGGCACGGCGGCCAGCACGACCTCCACGGGCCCGGCCGGCAGGTCGAGCTGGTAGGCGAGGGCGAAGCCGCCGGTCGACGCGCCGACTCCGATCGCGACCGCGAGCGCGAACGCGACGACGAGGCTCCCGGCCGCCCGCAGCGCGGCGAGGGCCGGCAGGGTGAGGAAGCCGAACACGACGAGCGGCCCTGCGCACATCACGCCCAGCGAGATCGCGACGCCGAGCAGGGCGTAGAGCAGCGTGTCCGCACGCGCGGGATCGCGGCCCAGCGTGCGCGCAAACTCCGGGTCGACGGAGGCGAGCAGGATCTCGCGTCGGAACGCGGCGAAGAGGAGCGCGATGCCGCCGGCGACCGCGGCGAGCCGGGCGAGATCGCGGTCCGTGATCGCGAGCAGGTCGCCCCGCAGCAGGCTCGTGAGCTCGATGTCCCCGGCCGGATTGCTCGCCACGAAGAGAACGGTTGCAGCCGAGGCGAGGGCGTAGAGCGCCGCGACGCGCGACTCCGGCGGGAGCGGCGAGCGGCGCACCGCGGCGAGAACCAGCAGGCAGCCGAAGGCGCCGCCGAGGGAGCCCAGCAGCGCGAGCCCGTGCCCGGCGTCGCCCGCCGCGTGCGCGTGGCCCGAGAGCCAGAACGAGAGCGCGATGCCCGCAGCGCTCGCCTGCGGGAGGGCCACCGCCAGGAGCTCGAGCCGTCGCAGCACCACGTAGATTCCGAGCACTGCGCACAGCCCGCCCACGAGCACGCCGCCGAGCAGCGCGTTGCGGAACAGGAACTCCTGGGAGAGGTAGTAGGGCAGGTCGAGGCTCACGGCGTCCGGGCCTCCGGCGAGACTTCGCCCTTCTCGACCCGGAGCACCCGGGTGGAGCGCCCGGCGAGGGGCTCGAGCTGGTGGCTCACGAGACAGACGGCGAGCGCCTCGAGGCGCCGCAGCTCGTCGAGCATCGCCACGATCTCGCGCTCGGTCGCGGGATCGAGGCCGGCGGTCGGCTCGTCGAGCAGCAGGACGTCCGGCCGCACGACGAGCGCGCGCGCGATCAGGACGCGCTGTCGCTGACCCGCGGAGAGCACGCGCCAGGGCCGGCGCGCGAGGTCGAGCGCGCGGCAGCGCTCGAGGGCGTCGCGCACGCGGGCGCGCTCGGTCGCGCCCATGCGCTGCCACGGCCGCAGCTCGCCGAAGAGGCCGAGACCGACGACGTCCTCGGCGCGGAGGGGCACGAGCGGGTCGATGCGCTCGCGCTGGGGCACGTAGCCGATGCGGATCCCGGAAGCGTGGCGCTCGCCGCCCTGCAGCGGCTGCAGGCCGGCGAGCGCGCGCAGCAGCGTGGTCTTCCCGCTGCCGTTCGGGCCCGCGATCACCACGAGCTCGTGGCGGCGGAGCGTCACGCAGGCCGCGTGGATGATCACGCGGCCCGCGTAACCGATCCGCGCATCGTCGAGGCGCAGGAGCACGTCGTCCACCGCTCAGGAGCTCCCGGCGACCGCGACGAGAGCCCGCAGATTCGCGTCGACGAAGTCGACGTAGCTGTCGGCGCCGGGCAGGCCGCCGGTGATCACGGCGATGCCCGCGAGCCGCGCTCCCGTGCGATTGGCGATCGAGCGGGCAAGCGGCATGTCATAGGTGACCTCGCGCACGACGACCCGCACGTCCTGCTGCTTCATGCGCGCGACGAGGTCCTCGACGTGGCCCGGCGTCGCCGGAACCCCGGGCTTGAGCTCGATCGTGTCGACGACCTCGAAGCCGTAGCGCTGTGCGAGATACACCAGATCCGGATGGTACGAGACGACCTTGAGCCCGCGCAGCGGCGCCGCGAGCTGCTCCCACTCGGCGATTCGCCGGTCGAGCAGCGCCAGGTAGCGACGCAGGCCGTCCTGGTACTGGGTCGCGCCCGCCGGATCGACACGGGCGAGGCCCTCGGCGATCGCGCGCGCCATGTCCTTGCCGCGCACGGGATCGAGGTTGAAGTGCGGGTTGCCGAGCGGGTGCAGCTCGCCCTGGCTGCGGTCGAGGCTCGTCGGCACGTCGAGCGCGGGCACGTAGAGCGAGGCGTCGATGTACGCGCTGGCACCGGGCCTGATCTTCGGGTTCGCGGCGGCGTCGAGCACCCCGGGCAGGAAGGCGTGCTCGAGGTTGAGCCCCATCACCACGAGCGCGTCGGCCTTGTTCAGCTTCGTGACGAAGCTCGGTTTCATGGGCACGCGGTGCGGATCCTGGTTGGCGCCGGCGAGCGTCTCCACGGCGACGCGATCGCCGCCGATCTGCCGGGTCATGTCGGCGACGTCCGGGAAGGTCGCGACCACGCGCAGCGCGGCGGTCGCCGGTGCCGCGCCGAGCGTTCCCGCAGCGAGCAGGCCCAGGGCGAGACGAGCGAGACGTCGAGGTTCAGCGGGTCGCGAAGCCATGGCTGTGACTCCCGAGGAAGGCGGTCCACTGCAGGGTGAAGCGTTGGTCGTTGTGGTTTCCCGCGGCGACGATCTGGTCGATCTGGGCACGCAGGCGCTGGAACTCCGAGGGTCGCCAGGTCACGAACGCGGAGTACGTCCGGGTCAGGTCCGGTGCGCCGACGGGCGCCTGCGAGTAGTCGACCACCGCGCCGGCGGAGAAGCGCCGGGCGAAGAACGTCTCGACGTAGCCGTAGCCTCCGATCCGATGGAACACGCTGCTGCCGAAGATCTCGTTGCCGTCGGCGTCGAGCAGCGGCTCGCCCGTCGCGAGGTCGATCTCGGGATCGGCGTTCTCGCCCCGTGCCTTGCTCCAGTACCACTCGGCGCCGACCGTCGTGCCATCGTAGAAGCCGCCCGTGCCCGGCTGGTCGCGGAAGGTCACGTCGACGCCCGCGACGCGCCGATCCGCGCGTTGCGGCTGCTGGAACCAGGTGCCGCCGAGCTCGACGCTCGCGCGGTCCGTGAGATCGACGTAGACGCTCGGATGCGCGAGGTAGGTGAGCTCGCTCCAGGAGCGCTTGCCCTCGAACACGCCGCCCTCCTCGCGCAGCTCGCTGCCGATCGAGTTGTAGACGCCCCCATGGAGCTGCACGAACGTGTCGGTCGGCGCGAGCCAGCCGACTTCCAAGCCCTCGGCGCCGGACTCCCCGCCGATGATCCGGTCGATCGAGAGCGGCCGATAGGCGAACGGCAACGCCTCGTCGTGCCACTTCGGGAGGCGACCCACGTCGGCGAAGAAACGGCCGCCCTTCACGGTCAGGTTGCCTGGCAGCGCGGTCGTGACCAGCGCCGCCTCCTCGACGTCGAAGCCCTCTTCGCTGTTGCCGTTGATCGAGGCGTAGCCGCGCAGGAACGGATCGATCGGCGCCGAGAGGAAGAGCTCGGCGTTCGCGAGGTCGAAGCCTGCGCCGCCATCGCCGTGGGTGTTCGAGAAGCCCCGGGTATCGACGACGAAGCTGATCGCCGGGTTGCCGGCGTTGACCGGTGCGAGGCGCGCGGTCTCGGCGCCCGAGGCCGCGGCGGGCGGCGCTGGGCTCTGCTGCATCGAATCGACCCGTTGCGTGAGCGCGGAGAGCGCGCTGCGGGTCTCCTGAAGCTGCTGCTGCGTGCTCGAGAGCTCGGCCTTCGTGGCCTCGAGCTCCTGGCGCAGCGCGCGCTCGCCCGTCGATTCGGCGCTCGCGGCGAGCGGAAGCGAGAGCAGGGCGAGCAGCGGAATCGAGCCGCACAGGCGGGACGTGGGATCGAGGGTGCGCGCGAGAGCGAGGGACGCGCGCGCGCGCGCCGTCGCTCCCACCCGCCGCAGGGTGGGGACGAGCATGGATCCACCTCCGGAGGCCGGACGGCCTCCCGATGGCGCGTCACGCCGGAGCGTCACACGCGGGTTCGCGAGTCGAGGGTCGGCAGGAAACGCACGGCCGTGCGGCCGGCTCCCGCTCAGGCGTTCGCGAAGGAGGAGGCGGACGGCGGGGCGCGCGGCGCCCCGGGCGAGTGTTGCACCCCGGCAGGCGCGGGCGCGAGCTCGAGGCGGGCGAGACGCTCGCCGGTGACGATCGCGAGCGGGCGCGCCGAGACGTCCGGCGCGAGCGCGTGGCTGCGCTGTGCGGTCGCGGCGCAGACCGGGCAGGCGTGGGCGGCGTGCGCCGCGAAGCTGCCAGCGTCCCGTTCGAGGCTCGCGCCGCGCGGTCCGTCGACGTGCTCGGCGCCGAGGCCGCGACCGTGGAGCGACGGCGCGAGGAGCTGCAGGACGAGGGCGAGGAGCGCGAGGCGGGCTGCGCGGCGCGGGCTCCGCCGTGCGCCCTGTCGAGCCGGAATTGCTCGCTCGGTGCCTCGCATCGCGCGCACACTATCCGAGCCCGCTGCGCGACGCAAAGGTGTCGCGCAATCCTAGGACCAGCCGTCACCGCGCAGCAGCCAGCGACCGAGCACGAAGAGCCAGAGCAGGAAGAGGATCACGAACTCAGGCATGGGATCGCTCCATTCGATCGGGGCGCGCAGGAGGGACGGTGCCCAGGGCCGGCGCGCCGGGCGGGCCGACGGCGGCCGCGGGCAGCGAAACGGCGCTGGGCGTCGGGTCGGAGGCGGCGCCAGGAGCGAACAGGGCGCGCGCGATGCGGCGCTCGCCCGGCACGAGACGCTCCGAGAGTCCGTTCAGCAGCACGAGGGTGCGGATCACGAGCGCGACGTCGTCGGGTACGACGTCGATTCCGCTCGCGCCGAGCGCGTCGCGCAGCGCGGCGAGGTCGTGGCGGGCGCCGAGCGCGATCGCGAGGACGCGCAAGAAGGCCTCGGGCTCGACCGCGTCGACGCCGAATCCGAGGCGTCGCGCCGCGTCGACGGTACCGCTCGCGTCGCCGCGCAGCGCGCTCCCGAACAGCGCCACGAGCTCGCGGCCGAAGTCCGGCGGCAGCGCCTTGGCGAGACCGAAGTCGAGCAGCCCCAGCCGGCCGTCCGCCAGGACGAGCAGGTTCCCCGGATGCGGATCCCCGTGGAAGAAGCCGTGGTCGAAGAGCATGCGGCGGTAGATCCGCGCCACGCGGTCGGCGAGCGCCTCACGGGTGGTGGCGTCCGCCGCCGCCGCCGCCTCCACGATGGGCGTGCCCTCGAGGTGCTCGAGGACCAGCAGCCGCGGCGTACACAGCGCAGCGTGGAGCCTTGGGATCCGTACGTCGGCGTCGTTGCCGAAGGCGTCACGCGCGCGCAGCAGCGACTCGGCTTCGCGCGCGAAGTCGAGCTCGAGGCGGACGAAGCGCGCGATCTCCTCGATCGGGCCGCGGAGCGCGAAGCCCCGGAACACGCGCGACGCCACCGCCAGTGCGCGGCGCACGTTGCCGAGATCCGTCGCGAAGAGCCGTGCTGCCTCCGGGTACTGGATCTTCAGCACCACCGGCTCGCCCGAGCGCAGCCAAGCCCGGTGCACCTGGGCGAGCGATGCGGCGGCGAGCGGCGCGGGGTCGATGCGCTCGAAGACCTCGGCCGGGGAGCGGCCGAGCTCGCGGGCGAGACCCGGCTCGAGGGCGGCGAAGGGCCGCGGCGTCACACGATCGTGAAAGCGGCCGAGCTCGCGTACGAAGACCGGCGGGAAGACGTCCGCGCGGGCGCCCGCGACCTGGCAGAGCTTCACGTAGAGCCCGCCCAGGTCCTCGCCCAGGGCTGCGAAGCCGAGCGCCGTGCGATCGTGCGCGCGCTCCCACGCCGCGGTGTCGGCCGGGCGCCGCGCCTCGAGCCAGCGATAGCGCGCGAGCGCCGGGACGATCACGCGCGCGAAGCGGAGCGCGCGGTAAGGGGGCACGACGGCGAGGCGAGACGGCGCCACGGCTCAGCCGGCGCCTCGGGATGCCGCGCCCGGCGCGGCGAGACAGCCGTGCAGGAAGAGGTCGCTCACCGTCGACACGATCGCGTCGTCGTCGATCGGCCGGAGCGCCGCGCCGCCCAGGATCTCCTGGGTGAGCACGAACATCACGAGCATCGCGACGAGGGCGCGCGCCGCGACGAAGGTGTCGATCGGGCGGATCACGCCGCGCTCGACGAAGCGGTCGAGGTAGGACGCGAAGAGGCGGTTCGCGGGCAGCAGCACGCGCTCGAGGAAGAGGCGCGCGTGCTCGGGCCGGAGCGAGATCTCGCGCATCAGGAGGCCGACCACGGAGGCGCGCTCGCGGAGCCGCTCCCAGATCGCGGCCGCCAGCATCGGGATCGTGCGCTCGGGGGGGACGTCGCGGAGCCGCGCGGTCAGCTCCTCGATCGCCGGCAGCAGCGAGTAGCGCTCGATCACCGCGTCGAGCATCGATTCCTTGGTCGGGAAGTAGAGGTAGACCGTGCCTTTCGCGAGGCCGGCCTCCCGGGCGATGGCGTCCACCGGGGTGCCGTCGAAGCCCTGGCGGGCCCAGAGCCGCAGGGCGGCCGAGAGGATCTGGTCCCGGCGGGCCTGGCCGTGGGTCTCGCGGGCGGCGGCAGAGATTCTCGACATCGCGGTGGACTATGACCGGCCAGTCAGTCATTGTAAAGGCCAGCGCGCCCCCGATCGCGGGTTCCCACCCCGAGGAGGACTCATGAGCCAGCCGAGCCCCACCCCCGCCTCCCCGAGCCCCGGCCCCGGCGGCCCCTTCGGCCCCGGCTTCTTCGCCGATCCGTATCCCCTCTACGCGAACCTGCGTCGGAGCCAGCCCGTGTTCCGGATCCCGATCCCCGCGGACGTCGGCGCGGGCGTGTTCCTGCTGACCCGACACGCAGAGGTGCAGCAGACGCTCAAGGATCCGCGCTTCTCCGCGGACCGGCGCAACGCCGACGCCGTGGCGCGCAACCGCGACCGCTTCCCGCCCGAGCTGCTCGGCGACGAGAGCCTCTTCCGCAGCATGCTCACGATGGACCCGCCCGACCACACGCGCGTGCGCGGGCTCGTGAGCAAGGCGTTCACGCCGCGCCACGTCGCGAAGCTGCGCCCGCGCATCGAGGCGATCACGCGCGAGCTGCTCGCGCCCGCGGTCGAGCGCGGGCGCTTCGACCTGATGGCCGAGCTTGCGGCGCCGCTCCCCGCGATCGTGATCGCCGAGCTGCTCGGCGTGCCCGCCGAGGACCACCCGCGCTTCCGCGAGTGGGCGCGCGAGATCATCTCCGTGGGCGCGAACGTGACGACGACCGGCCCCGACCCGTCGCGCTTCCGGCGCGGCTTCGACCCCCTCGCGGCCTATCTGCGCGAGATCATCGCCGCCCGCCGCCGTGCGCCGGCGGACGACCTGATCAGCGCCCTCGTGCTCGCCCAGGAGGATCGCGACGCCCTCACCGACGCCGAGCTGCTCACGACGGCGGTGCTGCTCCTGCTGGCCGGCCACGAGACCACGACGAACCTGATCGGGAACGGAACCCTCGCGCTGCTGCAGCATCCCGCCGAGCTCGCGCGGCTGCGGGCGGAGCCCGCGCTGCTGCGCAACGCGATCGAGGAGATGCTGCGCTTCGACAGCCCGGTCCAGGGCACGGTGCGCGTCGCCAGCGAGGATCTCTCCCTCGGAGGGGTCGCGATCGGGAAGGGCGCGCTCGTGGTCTGCGGCATCGGTGCGGCGAATCGCGATCCTGCGGAGTTCCCGGAGCCCGACCGCTTCGACGTCGCGCGCGAGGAGATCCGCCACCTCTCCTTCGGCTTCGGCACGCATTTCTGCCTCGGGGCGCCGCTCGCGCGTCTCGAAGCGGAGGTCGCCTTCGGCGCGCTGCTCGAGGCCTGTCCCACGCTCGCGCTCGACGCCGAGAGCGTGGAGCACCGGACGCACCCGGTGCTCCGCGGCCTGCTCGCGCTGCCGGTCCGCGCCTAGCCGCGGAGCAGCACGCCGTCCGCGACGAACTCGTCCGCCACCGCCTCGAGATCGGCGGGCGCGACTTCGTGGGCGCTGGCGAAGGCCGCAACGGCGGCCGCGTCGAGGGGCTCCTCGGCGGCGCGCAGGAAGCCGGCGACCAGGGGCTCGAGGCGCTCCGCCCGGACCTCGCGCAACACGTGGGGATTCGCGCGCGCTAGCGCCTGCACCAGGACGCACTCGGTCGCCGCCGGCGCGAGGCCCCGGAGCGCGCTCGGCCCTGGCGCCGTGCCGGCATCGAGCGCCGCGCGAAGGCTCGTCGCGAGGGCGAACGAGCCCTCCGGGAGCGCGACGAGGCAGACGTCCGGCGCGCGCACGAGCCGCCCGGGCGGCGCGGCCGCGGACGCGTCCGGTCGTCGCCGCGCCCGGGCGAGCTCGGTCTCGAGCTGCGCGAGGGCCGCCACCGCGAGGCTCCCGGCCTCGCGCGCGCGCCGCGTCGCGAAGGCGCCGAAAGCGAGCGCGAGGGATGCGTCCTGCGACACGGCCGCGTGGAACTCGGGCGAGCTCGCGAAGGCGCGGGGCCAGTCCGGCGGCAGCGTTCGCGCGACGGCGGAGTGCGTGCAGAGGCCGAACTCGCTGGTGACGCTCTCGACGAGCTGCAGCGCGCGGCGGCCGTCGCGGTCGGCCGAGAGCGCGTCCGGGTCGGCACGACGCAGCCAGGTGAGATCGGCCTCGCCGAGGCCGGTCGAGGCCGTCGCCTCCGGATCGCCCGCGCGCAGGCGTGCAGCGAAGGCGGGGTCGTGGAGCGTGCGGAACAGCGAGCGCTGCAGCCGGCGATGGTCCATCAGGCGCGCCAGCCCGCGGTCTCGGCAAGCGTCGACGCGAGACGGTCGAAGGCCGTGAGCACGGCCGCGCGGGGGTTGCGCTCGCATTCGAAGACGACGGCGCGCAGGTTCGGCGCGCGGCGCACGACGTGCTCGAAGAGCGCCCAGGTCTCGGGACGCGGCTCCGGCCCGTGGTCGTCATCGAGGAAGCGCCGTCCGGCATGGGCGAACTCGGTCGCCCCGGCCACGTGGAGCTCGACCACGCGCTCGATCGGGAAGCCGTCGAGGCCGGTCCGGAGCGTGTGTCCGGCCGCGCGCTGGTAGATCGCGAGATGGGCGACGTCGAGCAGCATTCCGCAGTCGGCACGCTCGCAGACCCGAGCGAAGTAGTCGAGGAGGTGGAGCTCGCCGAGATAGACCTGCGCCGGAGGATTCTCCGGCAGCACCTCGAAGCCGCTGGCCTCGCGCAGCCGGAGCACGCTGGTGGCGACCGCGTCGGCGGAGTCGGCGTCGAGGATCGGCGGCAGGAGCGTCCCGTGGCCGCGCTCGCGCGGGCCGACGTGCCACAGGCCGGCGTCGCCGCAGAGCCAGGCGGCGCCGATCTCCCGCGCGAGGGCGCTCGCGGCGCCGACCCAGGCATCGTCCAGGTCCTCGGGCTCCTCGAGGTTGAGATCGAGGAAGTGGAACGTGGTCGGGTGCCCCGCGGCGACCCAGGCGCGGGCGTCGTCGTCGAGGCCGCGCTCGAGGTCGACGCCGATCTCGAGGAAGCCCGCGAGGTCGGGCCGGTCGCGCCGCAGCGCGAGCACGTCGAGGCCCGTGCGGCCGGCGCCGAGCTCGGTCGAAATGCCGAGGCCGAGGTGGGGAAGGGCGGAGACGCGGGCGGCGAATCCGGCGCCGGGGTCCGGCCCGGCTCGAGGTGCGCTCATGACGGGACGATACACTTCGTGCATGGATCCGATCGGCTGGCTCGCCCGTCCGGCCCGAATCTTCGCGAGGCGCTGTGAAGTGCCGGAAGATCTCGACGCCGTGACGTCGATCGCGGAGGAGACACCGGCGCGCGTGGTCGGGATTCCGGCCGGCGACGTCGAGTCGGTCTGGCAGGCGGTGGAGACGCTCTACCGCACCGGGCTCTACCCCGCGATCCAGATCTGCATCCGGCGCGAGGGCGAGATCGTGCTCCACCGCGCGCTCGGGCATGCGTCGGGCAACGAGCCCGGGAGCCCTCCCGACGCCGAGCGCGTGCTCGCGACCACGGCGACGCCCTTCAACCTCTTCTCCGCGTCGAAGGCCGTCACCGCCATGGTGATCCACCAGCTCGACGACGAGGGCGTGCTCCACATCGACGATCGCGTGGCGGAGTACATCCCGGAGTTCGCCGCCCACGGCAAGCAGTGGATCACGCTCCGGCACGTGCTGAGCCACCGCGCGGGGATTCCGAATCTTCCCGCCGAAGCGCTCGACCCGGAGATCCTCCTGAAGCCCGACGAGATCCTCGATCTGCTCTGCGCCGCGAAGCCGGTCGCGCGCGCCGGGCGGCGCCTCGCCTACCACGCCGTGACCGGCGGCTTCGTGCTGGCCGAGGTCGTGCGCCGCGTCTGCGGGCAGGACATCCGCGCGGTGCTGCGCGAGAAGATCGGCGCGCCCCTCGGCTTCCGCTGGATGTCCTACGGCGTCGCTCCGGCCGACCTGCCGCTCGTCGCCGTCGACGCCTTCACGGGGCTGCCCGTCCCGCCGCCGGCCTCGACCCTGCTGCGGCGGGCGCTCGGCGTCGACGCCGAGCGCGCGGTCGAGATCTCGAACGACCCGCGCTTCCGCACCGCGATCGTGCCCGCCGGCAACGTGATCGCCACCGCCGAGGAGGCGTCCGCGTTCTACGAGTGCCTGCGCAACGAGGGCGAGCTCGGCGGCGTGCGCGTCTTCAGCCCGCGCACCGTGCGCCGCGCCACCTCGGAGCAGAGCTACTGGGAGCTCGATCTCACGCTCGGGATCCCGCTCCGCTACGGGCTCGGCTTCATGCTGGGCGGCGACCTGATCTCGCTCTTCGGGCCCGACACGCCGCACGCGTTCGGGCATCTCGGTTTCACCAACATCTTCACCTGGGCCGACCCCGCTCGCGCTCTCTCGGTCGCGCTCCTGACCAGCGGCAAGCCGGTGCTCTCGCCGGAGATGGCGCGCCTGGTCCAGCTCGTGCTGCGCGTGAACCGCGCGTTCCCCAAGCTCTGAGCCCGATGTCGATCGCGAGCCTCGCCGGACGCCTGCTCCTCGTGCGCCACGCCGAATCGGTCTGGAACGCGGAGGGTCGCTGGCAGGGGCAGGCCGATCCCGCGCTCTCGCCGCGCGGGAGGCAGCAGGCACGGGCGCTCGCGGCGCGCCTCGCGGGCGAGGCGGTCGAGGTCGTCGTCGCGAGCGATCTCGCGCGCGCAGCGGAGACGGCGCAGATCGCTGCGAGCGCGCTCGGCCTCGTGGCGCGGCTCGACCCGCGGCTGCGCGAGCACGACGTCGGCGCCTGGAGCGGGCTCACCCACGCGGAGATCGCGGCGCGCTGGCCCGAAGACTACGCGCGCTTCCGGGCGGGCGACGCCGAGCTGCGTCCCGGTGGCGGTGAGTCGCGGCACACGCTCGCGGCCCGGGTCGCGCGCGCCGCGGCGGAGATCGCGGTCGAGCATCGCGGGCGGCGGGTCGTCGTCGTGAGCCATGCCGGCTGGATCCGCGCGCTCGTGCCGGGCCTCGTGCTCGGCAACGCCGAGCTGTGGCGGTTCGGCGACGCACCGCCGGGCGACGCGCGCACCGGCGCGGGCGAGCCCGAGCGCGTCTAGCCGTCGAGCAGGCTCGGATCGATCGAGACCGGGCCGCTGCCGCGCAACAGGTTCTTCAGCAGCTTGCCCGCTGCGTTTCGCGGCAGCGGCGCGTCGCTGAAGGCGACGATCTCGGGCACCTTGAACGACGCGAGGTGCGCTGCGACGTGGCGGCGCACGGCATCCTCCGAGAGCGTCGAGCCCGCGACGCGCCGCACGATCGCCTTCACGCGCTCGCCGAGCTCGGGGTCCGGCACGCCCACGATCGCCGCCTCGTCGATCTCCGGGTGGTCCGCGAGGCAGTTCTCGATCTCGACGCAGTACACGTTCTCGCCGCCGCGGATCACCATGTCCTTCGCGCGGTCCACCACGAACCAGAAGCCTTCCGGGTCGCGATAGCCGACGTCGCCGGTCCGCAGCCAGCCGTCGCGCACGGTCTCGGCCGTGGCCTCCGGGCGGTTCCAGTAGCCGGGCGTCACCGTCGGGCCGTAGATCCAGAGCTCGCCGAGCTCGCCGGCGCCGCGCTCGCGGCCGTCCGCGTCGACGATCTTCATGTCGAGAACGGGGATGGGGCGTCCGATCGAGGTCCTGCGGCCGAGCAGGTCCTTGCCACCGTTCAGCGTCGCGACGCCAGAGGTTTCGGTGAGACCGTAGGCGTTGGTGAAGGACGGCTCGATCGCGAGCACCTCGCGCGCCTTCTCGATCGTCTCGGGCGGCGTCGGCGCACCGCCGAAGGAGACCGCGCGCAGGCTCGAGAGGTCGTAGTCGCGCACCTTCGGGTGGTGCACCACGCGGTGGAGCATGGTCGGGATGGCGCCCCAGATCGTGACCTTCTCGCGCTCGATGAGCTGCATCGCCTGCTCGGCGTCGAAGCGGCCCTCGGTGAAGACGAGCTTCGAGCCCGCGGTGAGGGCGGTGCACACTCCGGAGTGGATGCCGCCCACGTGGAAGAGCGGCGAGGTCAGGAGGTTCGCCGGCTGGCCCGTCGTCGGGATCGGGTTCGCGCCGCCGAGGGTGGCGCCGACCACGCTGCTGAACACGATGCCGAGCACCTGGGTCACGGTGCCCCGATGGGTGGTGATGCAGCCCTTCGGCCGTCCCGTGGTGCCCGACGTGTAGAGGATCACGAACGGGTCGTCCTCGTCGATCTCGTCCTCGGGCACGACGTCGCTCGGCACCAGCAGCTCGTCGATCGGTACCGTGCCGCGCGGCGGGCGCTCGCCGATGAAGAAGATGCGCTCGAGGCTCGGGATGCGGCCCGCCAGGGGCTCGACCCGGGGCCAGAGGCGCTCGTCCACCACGAGGAAGCGGCTGCCCGAATCGGTGAGGCCGTACTCGATCTCCTCGCTGGTCCACCAGCCGTTGAGCCCGACGGCGATGCCGCCGATCGCGGTCGCGCCGAACATCGTGAGCAGCCAATCCGGCGAGTTGTAGGCGAGGATCGCGAGGCGATCGCCGCGGCGCAGGCCGAAGCCGTCGCGCAGGCCAGCCGCGGCGCCGAAGGCGAGGCGCGCGACGTCGCGGTACGAGATGCGCCGCTCGCCCTGCACCAGGGCCGTCGTCTCCCCGCGCAGGCCGCAGTTGCGGATCTTGTCGCGGAGCGTGCGCTCGCGATTCTTGAAGTTCTTCATCGGGAGGCCGCGCACGGTCTCCATCACGATCTCGAACGGAGCGCCCGCTCCGGTCAGGCGAGCGACCACGTCTTCGTACGACGACATCGATGCTTCCCCCGGCCCCGTCACGAGCGCGTGACAGTAACCCGGCGACGCCGCGCGAAAAAGTCGAGGGCGGCGATTCCCGCCGCGGTGCCGGCGGCATCCAGCAGCACGTCCGAGCGCGCGCCGGTGCGCGCGGAGGACGCGGACTGGCGTGTCTCGTCGGCGCTGGCCACGGCGAGCCCGTAGGCGAAGGCCAGGAGCGCCGCGCCGTAGCTCGCGCTGCGGAGCGGGCGGCCCGCGGCGCGGACGAAGGCGCCGAGCGCGAGCGCGCCGAGCACGGCGTACTCCGTCACGTGAGCGGACTTGCGGATCGCGCCGTGGACCAGGGCGATGGCCTCGTCCGACGCGAAGGGCAGGATCGCGCGCAGCAGCGGCACGAGGATCCGCGAGGTGCCGGCGGCGCCGAAGGCGTCGCTCGAGAGCGTGAGCACGAGGACCGTCCACGCCGCCAGCGCGAGCCACGCGCCGCGAGCCCCGCGCGCGCCGCTCGAATGGCCGCTCACCGTTCGGCGCTCGCGCGCTCGTCGCCCTCGGGTGTCGCCGCGGTGGGCGTCGCGGCGCCGAGCCCACCGACCACCGCGTCGGCCTGGGCGCGCTCGGCGTCGCAGCTCCCGGGACGGCCCGGTGGGTCCTCGCAGCGCCGCCAGGCGTCGACCAGCGCCGCGCGCAGAAAGGGCGCCGCGTGCAGGTAGCTCGCGCGGAACAGCTCGGTGTCGCGCCGCACCTGGTCGAGGCTCACGAGCCCGCTTCCACCGGCGCCCCGTCCCCGGCCCCGAACAGCCGCCCGAGGCTCCCGAGCCGCTGGGGCTCGAGCAGGGTGCGGTCCACGGCGTGATCGCGGGCATCGCCCAGGGCGAAGCCGAGCGCTTCCGAACCTGGCTCGTCGTGCTGCCACGAGGCGAGGAAGGTCGCGCACTCGATCGGCCGCCAGCGGCAGAGCTCGCGCGCGGCCTGGGCGCGATCGGCCTCGGACAGGCGTCCACCGCTGCGCGCCGCGAGCCGACGCAGCAGCGAGTTGCGCGCGCCGACCTCCGCCGCCGCGGGCGTCACCGTGTTCGGGAGCTCCGCGCTCGCGCCGCGGAAGAAGGCGCGCGCCGCACGATGGCCGAGCAACGGATGGCCGAGGGTGTGGAGGTCGCCCTCGAGGCCCGCGGAGCGCACCACCCCGAGCGGGAGCAGCTCGTGGGCGAGCAGCGCCGGCAGGCTCGCGACGCCGCCGCGGATCAGGGCGGCGCGAACCGTGGGCGAGGCCGCTCGCTCTTCGATGAGGTCCAGATCGAGGGCGCGCTCGGGATCGTCGAGCCCGATCAGGAGCAGATCCACGCCGGTCCCGTACCAGACCACCACGTGGTCGAAGACGGCGTCGTAGGTCCGGAGCACGAGCGCGATCGTCTGCGCGTCGGTCTCGTAGACGTGCATCCACTGCACGAAGGCGCCGCCCGGGCGCAGCCGGCTCTTCGCGGCCTCGAGGAACTCGCGCGCGAAGAGCATCTCCACGCCGGTCGTCCAGGGATTGCTCGGCTCCGAGATGATCGCGTCGTAGCGGTCCGGCGAGCGCAGCAGCAGGCGGTAGGCGTCGCCCGCGTGCAGGCGGACCTTCGGGCTGCGCAGGGCGCCGAGGTTCGCCTCGTCGAAGAGGGGGCTCGCGCGCACCACGCCTCGGGAGATCTCGGCCACGTCGACCCGCTGGACGCTCGGCATCGTGGCGAGCTCGCCGATTGTCATGCCCGTGCCGAGGCCGATCACGAAGGCCGACTCGATGCGGTCGACGTAGAGCGCGGGCAGGGCGGCGGCGAGCACCATGGTCGCGGCGTCCGCGCCCGTCGCGCCGTCCGACTTGCCGTTGGTGAGGATGCTGAGGCTGCGCCCGTAGTCGGGCGTCATGCGCTCGCGCACCTGGACCGTGGTGGTGGGATCGTCGTCGTGGAACAGGACCTTCGTCTGCTTGGCGAACAGGGCGAAGAACGCGTCGGGTCCCTCGAGGGCGTAGGAGGGAAGCACGCGCAGCCGGAACAGGCCCGCGGAGAGACGCAGCGGCTCCCAGGGCGAGAGGAGCCCGATCCCGACGAGGGCGACGAGCGCCACGCCCGCGGCGCGGAGCGGCGCGAGGCCGAGCAGGCGGACCGTGAGCATCGCCGCCGCGATCACGAGGGCCGCGAGGGCGATGCGATAGACGTGGTGGAGGTCGAGGAAGAGCAGCAGGAAGTGGCCGCCGACCAACGCGCCGAGCAGCGAGCCCACGGTGTTCCAGCTGTAGAGGCGGCCCGCGACGTGCCCCAGATCGCCGACCTCCCGGCGCAGCCGATCGAAGAGCAAGGGAAGCGTCGCGCCCGAGAGTGCGATCGGAAGCGCGAGCACTGCGAGCGTGCAGCCGAACACGGCGAGGTGGAACGGCTCGAAGGCGGAGTCCGCGTTCGGGAACAGGCGTCGCAGCCGGTAGATCCAGTAGCCCGCGTCCGGCAGCTGCGTGTAGAGCAGCGCGAGCAGCGCGACGAGGGACCACTGGGACGCGACGATCCAGCCCGGCGCGATGCGCGGCAGGGCCGAGACGACGAAGCTGCCGATGGCGATGCAGAGCACGAAGCACGCGACCACCATCGAGAACGTGAGCTGCGAGGCGCCGAGGGCGAGCCCGCCGAGGCGCAGCAGCACGGTCTGCAGGCACATCGCGGCGAAGCCCGCGAGCAGCGCGACGCTGGCGTAGAGCGAGAAGCCCGGCGGCAGGCCGACGACGGCCTCGGGCGCCGAGGCCGCGCCCTCGCCCCCGGGCGACGCGGCGCGCCGCCCCACCTCGAGCAGGAGGAAGACGCTGCCGGCGAGCAGGTTCAGCGCGCCCATCGCGAACATCACGCGCTCGAGACCGAGCCACGGAATCAGCACGAAGCCCGCCGCGAGCGCGCCGACGAACGCGCCGGCGGTGTTGAACGCGTACACGAGGGAGTGGATGCGCGTCGCGTCGCCCAGGCTGCGGGCGAGGCCCTGGGTGAGGAGCGGGATGGTGCCGCCCATGAGCAGGGTGGAGGGCCCGACGAGCAGCGCCGTGAGCCCCACGTCGAGCAGGAAGCCCGCGCCCTCGGCGCCGGCATGGAGGCGCAGCGAGAGGCCGAGCACGAGCCGGTAGAGCATCGGGAAGGCGAGGGCGTAGACGCCGATCCCCGCCTCGACCAGGCCGTAGACGCCGATCAGGCGCGGCGGTCGCCCCGCTGCGGCCGCGCGCGCCACGAGCCGGCGCGTGAGCGCGCCGAAGATCGCGTAGCCGAGGGAGAGTCCGCCGAGGAAGATGCCGAGCAGCGCCGCGCTCGCCTCGGCATCCGAGCCGAGCAGGCTCGCGAGGTAGCGTTGCCAGGTGACCTCGTAGACGAGACCGCTGAATCCCGTCAGCACCGTCAGCAGCAGCGCCACGCTCCGCGCCATCCCAGCCTCCCCCGCTCGAGCGCCGCCCGGCCGTCTGGTGGACCGGGCATTCTCGCACCCCGCACGGCGCACTGGAAGACCGCGCATCGCCCGCCACAGGGGCTGCCGGTATCCTGCGCAGGATGGCTCCCCTCGCGATCGGACTCGTCTACGAGCTCCTCGGCTCGCTGCCACGGCGCGCCGGCGACCCGCCGGACGCGGACGCCGAGTACGAGCCCGAGGCGACCCTGCTGGCGCTCGAGTCTGCGGTCCGCCGCGCGGGTCACCGGCCCCTGCGCCTCGGCGCGCCCCACGCGCTCCTCGCCGCGGCGGGGAAGGGCGAGCTCCCGGCCCTGGATGCGGTGTGGAACATCGCAGAGGGCTTCGGCAGCCGGAACCGCGAGGCCTGGGCGCCGGTGCTGCTCGAGATGCTCCGCATCCCGGTCCTGGGCTCCGACGCGCTCACGCTCTCGCTCTCCCTCGACAAGGCCTGGACGAAGGACGTCGTCGCGGCGGCGGGCGTGCCCGTGGCGCCGCACGTCTGCGTCGAGTCCGCGGAGGCCGCGTCGAGCGTCGCCCTGCCGGGGCCCTTTCCGGTCTTCGTGAAGCCGCGCTGGGAAGGCACGGCGAAGGGCATCGCGCCGAGCTCGCGGGTCGAGGATCGCGCCGCCCTCGTTTGCGAGGTCGAGCGCGTGGTGCGGCTCTACCGCCAGCCGGCGCTGGTCGAGGCCTTCCTGCCCGGCGCCGAGTACACCGTGACGCTCGTCGGCAACGCGCCGCCGCGGGCGCTGCCCGTGCTCCAGCGCGCCCTCGAGCGCGCGAGCGGGATCGGGGTCCATGCCCTCGAGCGGCACGTTCCGGACGGCGCGGCATGGCAGTTCGAGACGCCGGGCGCGCTCACGCCGGCTCTCGAGGCCGAGCTCGCGCGCCTCGCGCGCCTCGCCTTCGAGGCGCTGCGCTGCCGCGACTTCGCCCGCGCCGACTTCAAGCTCGACGCCGCCGGGGCCCCCATCTTCCTCGAGATCAACCCGCTGCCGACCTTCGCGCCGGATGGCTCCTTCGGGATCCTGGCCGAGCTCCTGGGCCGCGCGCTCGAGGACCTGCTCGCCGAGGCGCTCGACGCCGGGCTCGCGCGCCTCGGGCTCGCCGGATGAGCGCGCGGCTCCCGCTCGCGAGCTCGCGCCGACCGGCCGACGTGTCGCCCGAGGACTGGACCGACTGGACCTGGCAGATGCGCCATCGGGTCCGCACGGCCGAGGATCTCGCGCGCTTCGTCGCGCCCACCGCCGACGAGCGCGAGGCGATCGCGAAGCTCGCCCAGCGCTTCCGTTTCGTGATCACGCCGTACTACGCGTCGCTGATGGATCCCCTCGACCCGTCGTGCCCGCTGCGCCGGCAGGTCGTGCCCACCACCGCCGAGCTCGAGGATCCGGCGGGCCTCGCGGACCCGCTCGACGAGGTCGCCCACTCGCCGGTGAAGAACGTGATCCGCGCCTATCCCGACCGGATCGCGTTCTGCGTCAACAACGAGTGCGCGCTCTACTGCCGCTTCTGCCTGCGCAAGCGCATGGTCGGCGACGAGGACTGGTCGATGAAGAAGCGCGAGCTCGAGGAGGGGCTCGCCTGGATCCGCCGCACGCCGGAGATCCGGGACGTGCTGCTCACGGGCGGCGACCCGCTGGTGTTCTCCGACGAGCGCCTCGACTGGCTGCTCTCGGAGCTGCGCGCGATCCCCCACGTCGAGCTGATCCGCCTCGGCACGCGACTGCCCGTGACGCTTCCGTTCCGCGTCACCGACGCGCTCTGCCGCGTGCTCGAGCGCCACCATCCGGTGTGGGTGAACACGCACTTCAACCACCCGCGCGAGCTCACGGAGGAGGCAGCGGAGGCCTGCGACCGCCTGACACGGGCGGGCATCCCGGTCGGGAACCAGAGCGTGCTGCTGCGCGGGATCAACGACGACCCGGCCGTGATGAAGCAGCTCTGCGAGGGGCTCGTCCGCCTGCGCGTGCGCCCCTACTACTGCTACCAGGCGCAGCTGCTCGAGGGCACTGCCCACTTCCGGGTGCCGATCGAGCGCGGGATCGAGCTCTTCCGCTCGCTGCGCGGGCGCACCAGCGGCTTCGCGATCCCGCTCTACGTGCTCGATACGCCGCACGGGAAGGTGCCGCTCATGCACCCGTACCTGCGCGGGCGCGAGGGCGACGACGTCGTGCTCGAGACCTACGAAGGCGTTCTCTGGCGCGAGCCGAATCCGCAGTGAGAGCGTTCGCGTGAGCGAAGCCGAGCCCGTCGCCGCGCCGGGCGCGCCGCCGGCGCCGCATTCGGGGCGCTTCGCGGCCCTGGTCGCCGCCGGCATCCTGCTCTCGCGTCTCGCGGGCCTCGTGCGCGAGCGGGCGTTCGCGCACTACTTCGGCAGCTCGGGCGTCGCGGACGCGCTGAAGGCGGCGTTCCGGATCCCGAACCTGCTCCAGAACCTGTTCGGCGAGGGCGTGCTGTCGGCCTCCTTCATCCCGGTGTACGCGCGCCTGCTCGCGCGCGGCGAGGAGGAGGCCGCGCGCCGGGTGGCCGGCGCGGTGGGGGCGCTGCTCGCGCTCGCGATGGCGCTGCTCGTGCTCTGCGGCGTGCTCGCGGCGCCCTGGCTGGTCGACCTCGTCGCGCCGGGCTTCGACGGCGATCGCCGCGTGCTGACCGTGAGCCTGGTGCGGATCCTGTTCCCGGGCGTCGCGCTGCTCGTGCTCTCGGCCTGGTGCCTGGGCGTGCTGAACAGCCACCACCGGTTCTTCCTGTCCTACGCCGCGCCGGTCGCCTGGAACGTCGTGATCATCGTCGCGCTGATCGTCGCGGCGACGGGCGGGCGCGACGTCGAGAGCCTCGCGAGGATCGTGGCCCTCGCCGCCGTCGCCGGCGCCGCCGCGCAGCTCGGCCTCCAGCTCCCGCAGGCGCTTCGCCTCGCGCGCCCGCTCGGCTTCGGGACGCGCGGCGGCGGGGACGCCCTGCGCCGCGTCCTCCGCAGCTTCGGCCCCGCCTTCATCGGGCGCGGCGTGGTGCAGATCAGCGCCTACGTCGACCAGCTCCTCGCGAGCCTGCTCCCGCTCGGCGCCGTGGCGACCCTGGGCTACGCGCAGACGCTCTCGCTGCTCCCCGTGAGCCTGTTCGGGATGTCGGTCTCGGCGGCCGAGCTGCCCGCGATGGCGCGTGCGACGGGCGCGTCGGCGGACGTCGCCGTCCTGCTGCGCAAGCGGCTCGGGACGGCGCTCCGGCGGGTCGCGTTCTTCGTGGTTCCGTCGGCGGTCGCGTTCGTGGCGCTCGGCGACACGCTCGGCGCGGCGATCTACCAGACCGGGCGCTTCACCGCCGCCGACGCCGACGTGGTGTGGGCCATCCTCGCCGGCTCGGCGCCGGGCCTCCTGGCCTCGACCCTCGGGCGCCTCTACGCCTCGACCTTCTACGCGCTGCAGGACACGCGAACGCCGCTGCGCTTCGCCTGGGTCCGGCTCGTGACGAGCGTCGCGCTCGGGGCGCTCTTCGCCTTCCCGCTGCCGCGCCTCGTCGGCCTCGAGCCGCAGTTCGCGGTGGCCGGGCTCGCGCTCGGCTCGGGCCTCGCGGGCTTCCTCGAGCTCTGGCTCCTGCGCCGCGCCCTCGACGCGCGGGTGGGTCGGGCTCGGGTCGGGGCGCGCGAGGGCCTGCGCCTCGGCGCCGCCGCCGCGCTCGCCGCGGGCGCCGCCTGGGCGGTGCGCTGGCTCGCGCCCGGCCTCGGGCCGCTGCCCGCCGCCGCGCTCCAGGTCCCCGCCTTCGGCGGCGTCTATCTCGGGGCGACGCTCGCCCTCGGCGTCGGCGAGGCCGGCGTCCTGTGGCGCAGGCTTCGCGCGCGCGCCTTCGGTCGTGGCAGGCGCGCGTGATAGGCTGCGCGCCATGAAGCCCATCGGCATCGAGCACGGTCCGGAGCGCCTCCAGGGGCAGGGTCTCGATCGCGAGCAGGAGGAGTCCGGGAACCGCGCGATCCTCGCGCTGCTCGCCGACCCGGAGACGCGCGACCAGGTCGATCTCGTCCTCACCTGGCGCGAGGCCGCGGCGGATGCCCCGGCGGCGTACGAGGCGTGGTCGCGGCGCGGCTGCGTGCGCTTCGCGCGGCGCATCGGCGCGGACGGCGCGCTCGCCTTCGAGGTGCTCGAGGTGATCGGCGAGAACCCGCTCGCGCGGCAGGATCCCGCGGCGCTGCGCAGCGTCGAGCAGGAGGCTCGGGCCGCCGAGCGCAGCGGCTTCGACGGCGCCGATCCGACGCGACGCTTCATCGCGTCGGCGGAGCAGAGCTACCCCTTCGCCTACGAGCGCGTGGCGCAGCTCTTCGACTCGCCGAACGCCCCGGACCTCGCGGTCTCGCCCGAGGACTGGGCCCAGGGCATCCAGCCGGGCACCCACGGCGCCCTGAACGTGCGCCAGTCGCGGGCGCCGCTCTGGCTCGCGGGGCCGCGCGTGCGTCCGGGCCGCTACGAGCTCGGCGTCCGCTCCGTCGACGTCGCGCCGACGGCGCTCGCGGCCTGCGGCTTTCCCGCGATCGACGGCGCCGACGCCACGGGGCGCACGTCGAGCGAGCGCGGCGTCGCTCCCGACGTGCTGCTGCGACGCCAGGACGGGCGTGTGCTCGAGGAGCTCCTCGATCGGACCGGCGCTCCGGCGCGACGCCTCTACGTGTTCCTGCTCGACGGGCTCTCCCACACCGAGCTCGAGCGGCGCCTCGCGGACGACCCCGCCGCGCTGCCCGCCCTGCGCCGGCTGCGCGAGCGGGCGGCCGTCTGCGCGAACGGGCAGATCGTGAACTTCCCGTCGATCACCTGGCCGAGCCACACCGCGATCGGCACCGGCGCCTGGTGCGGGCACCACGACGTCGTGAACCCGAGCTTCTGGCTGCGCGAGAAGCGCGAGCTGGTGTCGCCCCAGGGCGAGCAGGTGCGGACCGAACGCTTCGTCTCACCCGCAGTCGAGACCCTCTTCGAGGCATTCCACCGCGTGCAGGGCGCCGGCGCGCTCACGGCGGCGATCCACGAGCCCCTGGGCCGCGGCGCAGACCACGCCGTCCTCGAGGGGCGGAACCTCGGCCGGCGCGATCGGCTGAAGGCCCTGACCGCCGAGCTGCTGGCCGACTGCGACGCACGCTGGTCGGCGGACCGGCAGGAGGCCGTCGCCCGGGAGTCGACCCTCGACACGCGCGGCGTCGCCCAGGTGATCGAGCTCTTCACGCGCCCGGATCTCGATCCGCCCGTCTGCGTCTACCACGAGCTGGCGCTCACCGACGGCGCGGGCCACGACTACGGGCCCCACGATCCGGGCCTCGCCGCCGCCCTCGACGAGAGCGACCGCCGCGTCGGCCGCATCCTCGACGTGCTCGAGGCGCGCGGCGTGCTCGACGAGACGCTCTTCGTGGTGACGGCCGACCACGGCATGGCACCGCAGGACGTCGCGCTGCGCGCGAACCCGTCACGACACGTGGAGCGGATCGGCATGGCCGCGACCGTGGCCGAGCCGATGATCTGGCTCCACGACCTGCGGGTCGTGATCGAGCGTGCCGCCGACGGCCGCACGGCGCGCGTGCTCGTGAGCGAGAACGACGCGCTCCCGAGCGGCGAGCGGCCCACCGTCGAGGGCGCCGACGTGATCGTCGAGGCCCACGCGCCGGAGGTCGAAGGACAGCCGCGCCGCGTGGCCCAGGGACGCACGGGGCCGGGCGGCGTCTACGGCTTCGCGACGCCGTCGGACCTCGCGGCGGAGGAGCTCGCGGTGGTGGTGCGCGCGCCCGGACGGAATCCGCGCCGGCTCCGCCTCGATGGACGCTCCCTCGCGCCCGACCTGCGCGCCGCGCTCTACGGCGCCCGCTGAGCGCGCGGCGCCGTCGCCGTGGGCGCCGCACCCGTCTGGGAGTTCTTCGTCGATCGCGGCGGCACCTTCACGGACGTGATCGGCATCGCGCCCGACGGCGCGTGCCACGTCGTGAAGCGGCTCTCGAGCGACGCCGCCGCGCTCGAGGGCATGCGCGCGATCCTCGAGCGGGCCGGCGCGGTCGCTCCCGGCGCGCCGCTTCCGCGCTGCCGCGTGCGCCTCGGCACGACCCTCGCGACGAACGCGCTGCTCGAGCGCCGCGGAGCTCGTGCGCTGCTCGTCGCGAACGAAGGCCTCGCGGAGGTGTTCGAGATCGGGACGCAGGAGCGCCCGGATCTCTTCGCGCTGCGGATCGAGAAGCCTGCGCCGCTCCAGGCGCGGTCCCTCGAGACACGCGGACGCGACGCGGCGGACGGCGCCGAGATCGCGCCCGACGACGAAGTGGCGCTGCGCCGCGGCCTCGCGGAGGCGCTCGGCGCCGGCTGCACGTCCGCCGCGATCGCGCTGATCCACGGCCACGCCCATCCGGCGCGGGAGGCGCGCCTCGCGCGGCTCGCGCGCGAAGCCGGCTTCGCGCACGTCGTCGCCTCCCACGAGCTCGCCCGCGAGCCGGGACTGCTCGCCCGCGGCGAGACGGCGATCGCCGACGCAGTGCTGACGCCGCTGCTCCGGGACTACGTGGCGGCGGTCGAGGCAGCGCTCCCGGGCTCGCATCTGCGCTTCATGCAGTCGTCCGGCGGTGCGACCTCCGGTGCGCGCTTCCGCGGGCCCGGGGCCCTGCTCTCGGGGCCGGCCGGCGGCGCCGTGGGCGCTGCCGCAGTGGCCCGCGCCGCCGGCGTCCCGTGCGCCGTCGGCTTCGACATGGGCGGCACCTCGACGGACGTGTGCTGGATCGAGGACGGCGCCGTCGAGCTCGGCTACGAGACCCATCTCGCCGGCATCCACCTGCGCGTGCCGGCGTTGCGGGTGCACAGCGTCGCGTCGGGCGGCGGCTCGCTCTGCCGCTACGACGGCTTCCGCTTCAGCGTCGGTCCCGAGAGCGCGGGCGCGGATCCGGGACCGCTCTGCTACGGGCGACCCGGCGCGCGGGAGCTCGCGCTCACCGACGTGAACGTGGCGCTCGGACGGCTGCCCGCGCGTGCGTTCCCGTTCCCCCTCGACCGCGCGGCGGTGGAGCGCGCCCTCGACGCGCTCGGCGCGGAGCTCGCGGCGACCGGTCAGGCGCGGAGCCGCGACGACGCCGCGGCGGGCTTCCTCGAGGTGGCCAATGCGACGATGGCCGAGGCGATCCGCCAGGTTTCGGTGGCGCGCGGCGTCGATCCGCGCGGCGCTGCGCTCGTCGGCTTCGGCGGCGCCGCGGGCCAGCACGTCTGCGCCGTCGCGCGCGCGCTCGGCATCGACACGATCCTGCTGCATCCGCTCGCGAGCGTGCTCTCGGCCTGGGGCATCGGGCTCGCGGAGCCGGCCTGGGACGGGCAGGGGGACTGCGCGCGCGCGCCGCTCGCGGACGGCCGCGCGCCCGAGGTGGCGCGCAGGGCCTTCGCGGACCTCGAAGCGGCGGGGCGACACGCGCTCGCGGCGGAGGGCGCGCCGGCGGGCTCGCTGCGCGTCGTGCGCAGCCTCGACCTCCGCTACGCGGGCACCGAGCGCGCGTGGACCGTGCCCGAGCCCGCGGACGGCGACTTCGCCGCGGCCTTTGCGCGCGAGCACGGGCGCCGCTTCGGCTACACGCGTCCGGATCGCGCGATCGAGTGCGTGACGGCGCGGGTCGCGGTGCGCGCGCCCGGCGAGACGCGGGCCGGCCGCCCGGCCGCGACGCCGGCGGCCGCCGCTTCCGGCGAGACGGTCGAGGCCTGGTTTCCCGGCGTGGGCCGCGTAGCGGCGCCGCTGGTGGATCGCGCCGCGCTCGCTCCCGGCGCGCGCCTCGACGGCCCCGCCCTCGTGGTGGACCCCACCACCACGCTCGTGCTCGACTCCGGCTTCACGCTCGAAGCGGGGGAGGGCGGCCTGCTCACGCTGCGCGACCGCGGCGCGCCGCCGCGCGCGGCGCAGGGGGACCTGTCGACGCCGGATCCCGTGCGTCTCGAGGTGCTGGGCGCGCGCTTCATGTCGATCGCCGAGCAGATGGGCGCCGTGCTCCGCAACACGGCCGTGTCGACGAACATCAAGGAGCGCCTCGACTACTCGTGCGCGGTCTTCGACGCGTCCGGAGGCCTCGTCGCGAACGCGCCCCACGTGCCGGTGCATCTCGGCGCGATGGGCGAGACCGTGCGTGCGGTGCGGCGTGCGTTCCCGGCGCTCGCGCCGGGCGACGTCGTCGCCACGAACGACCCCGCGGCGGGCGGCTCGCACCTGCCGGACGTCACGGTGGTGACGCCGGTCTTCGTGCCGGAGGAGCCTGCGCCGCGCTTCTTCGTGGCGAGCCGCGGCCACCACGCGGACATCGGCGGCAAGGCCCCGGGCTCGATGCCCGCCGACTCGACGACGCTCGAGGAGGAGGGCGTCGTGATCCCTCCGATCCGCTGCGTGCGCGAGGGGCGCTTCGAGGAGGCGGCGGTGCGCGCGCTCCTCACCGGTGCGCGCTTCCCGGCGCGCAATCCCGACGACAACGTCGCCGACCTCGAAGCGATGATCGCCGCGAACCGCGCTGGCGCGGAGCTGCTGCGGGCGCTCGTGGCCGAGCGCGGCCGCGAGGCGGTCGAGCGCACGATGGGCCAGCTCCAGGCGGCGGCGGCGGGGAAGGTCGCCCGCGAGATCGCGCGCCTCGCTCCGGGCGTGCACCGCTTCGCCGACTGCATGGACGACGGCACGCCCGTCGTCGCGACGCTCACGATCGAGGGCGCGCGCATGCGCGTCGACTTCACGGGCACGGGCGCCGCCGTCCGCGGCAACCTGAACGCGCCACGCGCGGTGGTGCAGGCCGCCGTGCTGTACGTGCTGCGCTGTCTCGTGGCCGAGCGCATCCCGCTGAACGGCGGCTGCCTCGAGCCCGTCGAGATCGTGATCCCGCCCGGGAGCCTGCTCGACCCGCCGCCCGGACGCGCGGTGGTCGGTGGCAACGTAGAGACCTCGCAGCGCGTGGTGGACGTGCTCCTCGGCGCGCTCGGCGCCGCCGCGGCGAGCCAGGGCACCATGAACAACGTCGCCTTCGGCAACGCCCGCTTCGGCTACTACGAGACGATCGGCGGCGGCGCGGGCGCGGGGCCGAGCTTCGCCGGCGCCTCCGGGGTGCACGTCCACATGACGAACACGCGGATCACGGATCCCGAGATCCTCGAGATCCGCTACCCCGTGCGCCTCCTCGCGTTCCGGCGGCGCCGGGGCTCGGGCGGCGCCGGGCGCTTCCCCGGCGGTGACGGCCTCGAGCGCGGCTATGCGTTCCTCTCGCCCGTCACGGTGTCGCTGCTCTCGGAGCGTCGGCGCGTGGCGCCCTTCGGCCTCGCGGGTGGCGCGGCGGGCGCGCGGGGGCGCAATCGCATCGAGCGCTGGGATGGCGCGTCCGAAGAGCTCGGCGGTCACGCCACCGTCGAGCTCGAAGCGGGCGACCGACTCTGGATCGAGACGCCCGGCGGAGGCGGATACGGTGCGCCGTGAGCGAGATGTGGCTTGCGGCTGCGACCGCATCGACTTAGCTTGGGCGACCGCGTGGGCGCGTAGCTCAATTGGCAGAGCAAGGGACTCTTAATCCCTAGGTTGAAGGTTCGATTCCTTCCGCGCTCACCACTTTTTTCCCGCCCCCGGACGACGCTTGCGTCGCTCGGGGCCGGCGTGCGGATCCAGCCGCCGTCCAGAGCGACGGTCAAATTGACTGCCCTGGGCATCCTGCCTACCGTGATCGCGCTGATGGGAGCCCTCGCGCGCCGGGGTGGCGGAACGGGTAGACGCAGTGGCCTTAGGAGCCATTGTCCGGAAGGACGTGCAGGTTCGAGTCCTGTCCCCGGCACCCGCTCGAGCCCGTGCGCAGAGATTCCCCGGCATCCGCCCACCCCCGGCGTCTCGGCCCGACGATCCGGGCCGATGATCCGCCCGCTTCCGGAGGTTCGATGAGCCCGGCTGGCGACTCTTCTCCGCACGTCCACGGCCCCGACTGCGCCCACGGCCACGAAGGCGACGTGCAGGTCAAGGTCAGCGAGAGCGGCGCCGTGGTGCGCACGCTCGAGGTCGAGGTCGGCGCGAAGCGGGTCGCGCGAGCCTTCGAGCGCGCCTGGACCGATCTCGGCCGGCGCGCGCGCGTGCAGGGCTTCCGTCCCGGCAAGGTGCCCCGCTCGGTGCTCCAGAAGATGTACGGCGCCGCGATCCTCGAGGAGATCGAGCGCCAGCTCGTCGGCGAGTCGCTCCACGAGGCGCTGCACCAGAGCGGTCTCGAGCCGGTGAGTGAGCCCGCGATCGAGGCCGGCCCGCCCCTCGACGGCGCACCCTACCGCTACTCCGCCCGGATCGAGATCAAGCCCACGATCGAGCTCCCGACTCTCGAGGGCCTGCCGGGCAAGCGCCCGCCGGTGAGCGTGACGGACGTCGACGTCGAGCCCGTGCTCGAGAGCCTGCGCCAGCGCCATGCGCCCCTGGTGGAGGAGCCCGAGGACACGCGCGCCGCGCGTGGCCACGTGGTCACGGTGGACTTCAGCGGCCGGATCGACGGCGTCGAATTCGAAGGTGGGAGCGGGAAGGACGTCGAGGTCGAGATCGGCTCCGACCGCTTCATCCCGGGCTTCGAGGAGCAGCTCGTCGGAGCCGCCGCGGGCGAGCGCCGTGAGGTGCGCTGCCAGTTCCCGGAGCAGTACGGCCGCGCCGAGCTCGCAGGCAAGGAGGCCGTGTTCGACGTGAGCATCGGAGCGATCCGGCGCCGCGAGATCCCCGCCCTCGACGACGAGTTCGCGAAGGACGTCGGCGAGTTCGCGAGCCTCGCCGAGCTGCGCGAGCGGATCCGCAACGACCTGCTGGCGACCCGCGAGCGCGAGGCGAAGCAGATGCTCGAGCGCACCCTGGTGGACGCGCTGGTCGAGCGCACGCGTTTCGAGGTGCCCCCGGGCCTGGTCGAGCGGCGGCTCGAGCGCCGCCTCGCCGCCGCGCACCGCGAGCTCGAGCACGGCGTCCCGGCCGAAGCCCTGCACGCCCAGCTCGAGCGCTGGCGCGAGGAATGGCGCGGCCTTGCGGAGCGCGACGTGCGCGCGTCCTTGCTGCTCGAGGCCGTGGGGCGTGTCCGCGGGGTCACGGTGGGCGACGACGAGGTCGACGCCCGGATCGACCGCATGGCCGGCGAGCAGGGCGTGGACGCGAAGCGCCTGCGCCAGCTCTACCGCGAGCAGAACGCGCTCGAGGCCGTGCGGCAGCAGATCGCGGACGAGAAGGCGCTAGAGTCGCTGGCGCGCGACGCGACGATCGAAGAGGTGGCGGCGTCCTGAGCGGCGGCGCTCCTTCCACCTGGAACTGGCCGAGCTGGCCGAGCTGGCGGTTGGACGGGCAATGCCCGGCGGCGCCTGGAGACGCGACCTCATGCCCCTGATTCCGATCGTGGTCGAGCAGGACCATCGCGGCGAGCGCGCCTACGACATCTACTCGCGCCTGCTGCGCGACCGGATCATCTTCCTCGGCAACGCGATCGACGACGACATCGCGAACCTCGTGATCGCCCAGCTCCTGTTCCTCGAGGCGGAGGATCCCGAGAAGGACATCCACCTCTACGTGAACTCGCCGGGCGGCTCGATCACCTCCGGCCTCGCGATCTACGACACGATGCAGTTCGTGCAGCCCGAGATCACGACGATCTGCGTGGGCCAGGCCGCCTCGATGGCGGCGGTGCTGCTCGCCGCGGGCGCGAAGGGCAAGCGCTTCGGGCTCCCGAACTCGCGGATCATGATCCACCAGCCCTGGATCAGCGGGCTTCAGGGACAGGCAACCGAGGTGGAGATCCAGGCGAAGGAAATCCTGAAGATGCGCGCCCGCCTGAACGAGATCCTGGCCCACCACACGGGGAAGCCCCTCGAGCAGATCGCGCGGGATACAGACCGGGATTACTATATGAGTGGGTCGGAGGCGCGGGAGTACGGCATCCTCGATCTGGTGATGGAGCGGCGTGATCTGCTGAAGACGCCGCTCGGGCGGATCGGGCCGGGCAACGGGTCGGGGTCGGCAACGGGTCCTGGGGGCGGAGGCCAGTCCAAATGAAGAAGCGGGACGACAACGCGAACCTCAGTTGCTCCTTCTGCGGCAAGAGCCAGAAGGAAGTGAAGAAGCTGATCGCGGGTCCGACCGTCTACATCTGCGACGAGTGCATCGAGCTCTGCAACGACATCATCGCCGAGGAGTACGGGCGCGAGGAGGTCCAGACCAAGACCTCGCGCGTGCCGAAGCCCCGCGAGATCAAGAAGATCCTCGACGAGTACGTGATCGGGCAGGAATCCGCGAAGAAGACCCTGTCGGTCGCGGTCCACAACCACTACCGGCGGATCGAGAGCCAGGCCTTCGTGGGCGAGGTCGAGCTCCAGAAGTCGAACATCCTGCTGCTCGGGCCGACCGGCACGGGCAAGACGCTGCTGGCCCAGACGCTCGCGAAGATCCTCGACGTGCCCTTCACGATCGCCGACGCGACCACCCTCACCGAGGCCGGCTACGTCGGCGAGGACGTCGAGAACATCATCCTGAACCTGCTCCAGGCCGCGAACTACGACGTCGAGCGGGCCCAGCGCGGGATCATCTACATCGACGAGATCGACAAGATCGCGCGCAAGGGCGAGAACCCCTCGATCACCCGCGACGTCTCCGGGGAGGGCGTGCAGCAGGCGCTGCTCAAGATCATCGAAGGCACCCTGGCCAGCGTTCCGCCGAAGGGTGGGCGCAAGCACCCCCAGCAGGAGTTCCTGCAGATCGACACCACGAACATCCTCTTCCTCTGCGGGGGCGCGTTCTGCGGTCTCGAGAAGATCGTGGAGCGCCGGATCGGGGTGAAGGGAATGGGCTTCAATGCCGATATCCAGCGCAGGAAGGACCGCAAGCTCGGGGACGTGCTGCGGGAGGTCGAGACCGAGGACCTGCTGCGCTTCGGCATGATCCCGGAGTTCATCGGGCGCCTGCCGGTGGTCGCGACGCTGGACGAGCTGCACGAGGACGCGCTGATCGAGATCCTCACCAAGCCGAAGAACGCGCTGGTCAAGCAGTACCAGAAGCTCTTCGAGCTCGAGGACGTGCGGCTGCGCTTCACGGAAGGCGCGCTGCGGGCGGTGGCCCGGCAGTCGCTCAAGCGCAAGAGCGGAGCGCGCGGCCTGCGCGCGATCCTCGAGTCGACGATGATGGACCTGATGTACGACATTCCCTCGCGCGACGACGTCGAGGAATGCGTCATCAGCGAGGAAGTGATCGAGCAGGGGCATGCGCCGCTGCTGGTGTTCAAGCGGGAGGCAGAGACCGCTTGAGCCAGCCGGCCTGACGGGGGGCAGACGAGGCATGGCGTTCTTCCGCAACGACGAAGACGGAAAGGCGGCTCCGCCGCCCGAGGCCTCGGGACGCGTGCTCCCCCTGCTTCCGCTGCGCGACATCGTGGTCTTCCCGCACATGGTGGTGCCGCTCTTCGTCGGGCGGCCGAAGTCGATCGCCGCCCTCGAGAGCGCCATGGCCGGCGACCGCGAGCTCGTTCTGGCGGCCCAGCGCGACCACAAGATCGACGAGCCCCGCGAGCAGGACGTCTACCGGATCGGGACCCTGGGCTCGATCCTCCAGATGCTCCGCCTGCCCGATGGCACCGTGAAGGTGCTGGTGGAGGGCAAGTCGCGGGTCCGCGTGAAGGGCTTCCGCCCGGCCGACGCGTTCCTCTCCTGCGAGATCGAGCTGGTGCAGGAGCCCGAGACGCGCTCCGTCGAGCTCGAGGCGCTGGTCCGCACCATCCACTCGACCTTCGAGAACTACGTCAAGCTGAACCGGAAGGTTCCGCCCGAGGTGCTGAACTCGATCGCGTCGATCCAGGCGCCCTCGAAGCTCGCGGACCAGATCGTGGCCCACCTGAACCTGAAGCTCGAGGACCGGCAGCGCCTGCTGGAGCTGCTGTCGCCGGCGAAGCGTCTCGAAGAGGTGTTCGCGCTGATCCAGGCCGAGATCGAGGTGCTCGAGGTCGAGCGCAAGATCCGCACCCGGGTCAAGAAGCAGATGGAGCGCTCCCAGAAGGAGTACTACCTCAACGAGCAGATGCGGGCGATCCAGAAGGAGCTCGGCGAGCGCGACGAGTTCAAGAACGAGATCCACGAGCTCGAGGAGAACCTGAAGAAGAAGAAGATGCCGAAGGAGGCGCTCGAGCGGACGCGGAAGGAGATCCGCAAGCTCAAGATGATGTCGCCCATGAGCGCCGAGGCGACGGTCGTGCGGAACTACATCGACTGGCTGCTCTCGCTGCCCTGGGAGTCCTACAAGGACGAGAAGAAGGACATCGTCGAGGCTGAGCGCGTGCTGAACGAGGACCACTTCGGGCTCGAGAAGCCGAAGGAGCGTATCCTCGAGTACCTCGCGGTGCAGGCCCTCGTGGAGAAGATGAAGGGCCCGATCCTCTGCCTCGTGGGCCCGCCGGGCGTCGGCAAGACGAGCCTCGGGAAGTCGATCGCGCGGGCCACGGGCCGCGACTTCGTCCGCATCTCGCTCGGCGGCGTGCGCGACGAGGCCGAGATCCGCGGTCATCGCCGCACCTACATCGGCGCGTTGCCGGGCAAGATCATCCAGGGCCTGAAGAAGGCCGGCGCGGGCAACCCGGTCTTCCTGCTGGACGAGGTGGACAAGATGTCCACGGACTTCCGGGGCGACCCGTCGGCGGCGCTGCTCGAGGTGCTCGACCCCGAGCAGAACCACACCTTCGGCGATCACTACCTCGACCTCGACTACGATCTCTCCCACGTGATGTTCATCTGCACCGCGAACGTGCTGCACCAGATCCCGCGACCGCTCCAGGACCGCATGGAGATCATCACGATCCCGGGATACATCGAGTCCGAGAAGCTCGAGATCGCGAAGAACTACCTGGTGCCGAAGCAGCTCGAGGCGAACGGCCTCAAGCCAGAGAACGTCGACTTCCAGGACTCGGGGCTGCTCGAGATCATCCGCCACTACACGCGCGAGTCGGGTGTGCGCAGCCTCGAGCGCGAGATCGCGTCGGTCTGCCGCAAGGTGGCCCGCGAGGTGGTGAAGGAAGGCGCCGAGCACAAGCAGGCCAAGGTCAACGCCGCGGTCGTGCGGAAGTACCTGGGCGTGCCGAGGTTCCGCTTCGGGAAGGCGGAGGAGCAGAACCGCGTCGGCGTCTGCACCGGCCTCGCCTACACCGAGGTGGGCGGCGAGCTGCTCCAGACCGAGGTCGCGGTCACGCCTGGCAAGGGCAAGCTCCAGGTGACGGGACGCCTCGGCGAGGTGATGCAGGAGTCGGCGAACGCCGCGCTCTCCTACATCCGCTCCCGGGCGAAGCAGCTCGGGCTCACGTCGGACTTCTACTCGAAGGTGGACATCCACATCCACGTGCCCGAGGGCGGCACGCCGAAGGACGGCCCGAGCGCCGGCATCACGATCGCGACCGCCATCGCCTCGGCGCTGACCCGCATCCCGGTGCGGGCCGACGTCGCCATGACGGGCGAGATCACCCTGCGCGGACGGGTGCTTCCGATCGGGGGGCTCAAGGAGAAGCTGATCGCGGCGCATCGCGGCGGCATCACCACCGTGCTGATCCCGAAGGAGAACGAGAAGGATCTCAAGGAGATCCCCCCGCTGATCAAGCGGAATCTCGATCTGATCCCGGTGGAGCACATGGACCAGGTGCTGGTGCGCGCCCTGGCGACGGACGATCCCGAGCACCTGCTGCGCGAGGGCGACCACGCCCTCGACGGGATCTACGAGGATCGGGATCCGATCCCGGGCGGCGCGGGCACGACCACGCCTCCTCCCGCCCCCGTGAACTGAGCGCTGGCCTCGCGGACTCGGCCTGCCTGCGGCACGGAGGTGCGGGGGGTTGCTACACGTCGGGGCGGATGGGCGTGTAGCTCAGCGGTAGAGCACCTCGTTTACACCGAGGGGGTCGCAGGTTCGATCCCTGCCGCGCCTACCACCGCGCCTCACGATTCGCGCGGCTTCGTCCCCAGTACCTGCCGGACCTTCGCGAGCAGGGCCAGCGGCGTGTAGGGCTTCTGCAGGAAGGCGACGTCGGCCTGCTGGATGCCGTGTCGCACCACGGCGTCGTCCGTGTATCCGCTCACGTACAGCACGCGGAGCCGAGGCATGCGCCGCTGGAGCGCCTCGGCCAGCTCCCGGCCGCTCATTCCCGGCAGCACGACGTCCGTCACCAGCAGGTCGATCTCGCGGCCGTCCTCCTGCAGCAGCCGCAGCGCCTCTTCGGCGTTCGTCGCCGGCAGCACGTGGTAGCCGTGCGTCTGCAGTCCGAAGCGGGCGAAGCGGAGGACGCCTTCCTCGTCCTCGACCAGCAGGATCGACTCGCTGCCGCGCAGCTCCGCGGAAGGCGGGAGCGTCTCGCCCGCTGCGGCGCGCTCGTCCACGACCGGCAGATGGAGCGCGATGCTCGTCCCGACACCGGGCTCGCTCTCGATCTCGATGAAGCCGCCGCTCTGCTCGATGATGCCGTAGACCATCGGCATCCCGAGCCCCGTGCCCGCGCCGGCGACCTTGGTGGTGAAGAACGGCTCGAAGATCCGGGCCTTGACCTCCGGCGTCATGCCGCAGCCCGTGTCGGTCATCGTCAGCCGGACGTGTCGGCCCGGGCGCGCGCCGGGGTGCGCGCTGGTGTACTCCGCGTCGAGGTCCACGTTGCGGGTCTCGATGATCAGCTTGCCGCCCGTCGGCATCGCGTCGCGGGCGTTCACCGCCATGTTCAGGAGGACCTGTCCCATGTGGCCGGGATCGACCTTGACCAGGGCAAGGCTCGGATCGAGGAGCGTCGTCAGCACGATGTCCTCGCCGATCAGGCGGCGCAGCATCCGCTCCGCCTCGCCGACGACGGTGTTGAGGTTCAGGACCTTCGGCTCGAGGACGGTGCGGCGGCCGAACGCCAGGAGCTGGCGGGTGAGGGACGCCGCGCGCGCGCCAGCGTCGCTGATCTGCTGGATCGATTCCCGATTCGGATCGTCGCCGGGCAGGAGCGAGAGCAGGAGCTCGGAGTAGCCGTTGATGATCGTGAGCAGGTTGTTGAAGTCGTGCGCCACGCCGCCTGCGAGCCGGCCGATCGCCTCCATCTTCTGCGCCTGCTGGAGCTCGGCTTCGAGCTGTCGCTGCCTCGAGATGTCGCGCAGGGCGACCGTGATGAGCTTGCTGCCGTCGATGGCGCACTCGCTGACGCGCAGCTCGACCGGGACGCTCGATCCGTCCTTGCGGCGGGCCTCGAGGGGGCGCCCCGCCTCGATGACCTGCGCCTGAGCCGCCCGAAGCTGCGGAACGAGGTCGCCGTCGCGGCCCTGGGGGAAGGGCCCGCTTACGAGCAGGCGAACGTGCTTGCCCACGGCTTCGGCCTCCGTGTAGCCGAGGAGCCGCGCGGCCGCGGGATTCATGGAACGGACCAGGCCGTCGCGGTCGATGTCGATCAGGGCGTCGGTGACGCTCTCGAGCACGGACGCGAGGCGGAGCTGCGACCTCTTCTGCTCGGTCCCGACGGCGATCGTGTCCGCCACCGAGGCGAGGGCCGCCAGCGTGTTCTCCGGGAACGGATGGCGAGCGAAGACGGCCATCACGCCGATCAGGCGGTCGGCGACGACGAGCGGGTAGCCCGCGAAGGCGACCATGCCCTCCCGCTTCGCCCACTCGGGGTCGCTGATCCAGGGATCGTGCTGCAGGTCGTTGGTCAGGTGGGGCCGCCTCTGCTCGGCGATGCGACCGATCTTGTACTTGCCGAAGGAGACCCGGCTGTGCGCGCCATCGAGATGTGTATAGGCGCCCGCGCTGGCTTCGAGCTCGAGCATCTCGTGCACGGGATCGAAGGTCCAGACGCGCGCGAAGGCCGCGTCGAGACGCAGCACGAGGGCTTCCGTGCAGGCCTGGAGCATCTGCCGCAGGCTCGCAGATCGACTCGACGACAGCGCCACGTCCGCTTGGAGCGAGGAGAGCGCGGCGCTCTCGCGAAGGCGCTCCTCGGCGAGCTTCGCCTCGGTGACGTCGAAGTTCACGCCGAACATGTGCGTCGCCTGCAGGGTCCTGGTGTCCCGGTAGACCTGCCCCCGACCGGCGAGCCAGCGTGTCGTGCCGTCGGGCCAGAGGACCCGGAAGTTGCGATCGAACTGCGTTCCGTCCCGCGCGACATCCCGGAGGATCTGCCGCAGCTCCGTTGCGTCGTCCGGGTGGACCCGCGCGAGGAACACGTCCGGCGTGACCGGGTCGGGGCTGTAGGACAGACCGAAGAGCCCGTACTGATGGTGGTTCCAGATCACGTGGTTCGCCTGGATGTCCCACGCCCAGGTGCCCATCCGGCCGGCCTCCAGGACCATCCGAAGGCGCGCTTCGCTCTCGCGAAGCGCCTCCTCGCTCCGCTTCCGCTCCGAGATGTCGTGGTGCATCACCACGGCGCGCAGTGCCGACCCATCGCCGAGCGGCGAGGCCTCCAGCAGGAACCAGCGCTTCTGGCTTGGCGAGTGGCACGGGTATTCGAGCGAGAAGTGCGGTGCGCCTCTCTCGAGAACCGACTTGAGGCCGAGGTACGCCGCCCGTGCGCTCTCGGCCTCGGACCCCACGGCGCGAGCGGCGACGGCCAGGTAGTTGGCGCCGACGCCCGTCTTGACGCCCGCGCCGCCATTCTCGCTCGCGAAGACATCCCAGGCGCGATTCACCGCGACGATCGTTCCGTTCCGGTTCAGGACGGCGACCTGCGCGGGGATCGCATCGAGCACGGCCTGTGCGAACCCGGATTTGTCCACCATCCCCGCCTGCTGAGGGGCACCCTCACGGACCAGTATCGTTGCCAATCGGGCTGCGGCAACGATCGGGCGTTGCCGGCGCGCCGCGATCTCGCCCCGCGCCGCCTGCGATGCGAGAGTCCGGGGAACGATCTGGGGGAACCCGTGGCTCTCGCCGCTTTCCATGGTTCGGGGCCGAAGGCTCGACGCGCGGGCGATCCGGAGCTGGCGCTCTTCGCGCTCGGCGCGAGCGCCGCGCTCGGCGCGTGCGTCGCCCGCCATCTCGGAGCGCCGCTCGCTTCCCACGAGGAGCGCGAGTTCGAGTGGGGGCAGCACAAGGCGCGGCCGCTCGAGAGCGTCCGGGGCCGCGACGTCTACGTGCTGCACTCGCTCCACGGCGATCTCGCGCAGAGCGTGAACGACAAGCTCTGCCGGATGCTCTTCTTCCTCGGCGCGGTGCGCGACGCGGGGGCGGCGCAGGTGACCGCGGTCGTCCCCTTCCTCTGCTATTCGCGCAAGGATCGCCGGACGAAGCCGCGAGATCCCGTGACGACGCGCTACGTGGCCGCGATGTTCGAGGCGGTGGGCGTCGACGCCGTGGTGACGCTCGAGGTCCACGACGAGGCGGCCTTCGAGAACGCCTTCCGGTGTCGGACGGAGCATCTCGAGCCCCAGGCCACGTTCGCGGCGCGGCTCGTGCCCCGGCTCGCGGGGCAGGCGGTGGTGGTGGCCTCGCCGGACGTCGGCGGCGTGAAGCGGGCGACGCGCTACCGCGAGGCGTTCGGGCGGCGGCTCGGACGGGAGCCGGGCTCGGCGTTCGTCGAGAAGCGCCGGAGCGCCGACGTGGTGAGCGGCGGGCGCGTGGTCGGCGACGTGTCCGGGGCGACCGTGCTGCTGGTGGACGACCTCGTGAGCGGCGCGACGACGCTGGTCCGGGCGGCGGCGGCCTTGCGGGCGGCGGGCGCGCGAGAGGTGCTGGCGGCCGTGGCGCACGGCGTGTTCGTACCCGAGGCGTCGGAGGCGCTCGCTGGATCCGCGCTCGATCGGCTCTACGTGCTCGACCACGTGCCGCCCTTCGCGCTCGAGCCTGCGGTCGCGGCGGAGCGGGTGGAGAGCGTCGAGGTCGCGCCGCTCCTGGCGGAGGCGATTCGCCGGATGCACGAAGGCGGCTCGCTGACTCAGCTCGCCGCCGAAGGAGTGAGCGAGACCGCGTCCTGATCCGCCGGCGGATCGGCGAGGGCGAGGTAGTGGCGCGCGCGCTCGCGCCAGCGCGCGGGGTCGCGGACGTCGGGATCCGTCACGTGCCAGGCAGCGAGGGTCGCGCGCCGGAGGGCGCGGTAGCTGCGATGGAAGCGGAGCAGCGAGCGCGGCGGCTCGTCGCCCGTCGCGTCGCAGTAGGCCTCGAGGAAGCAGGGACCGATCTCCGCGCGTCCGAGCCGCTCGCATTCGAGCGCGAGGAAGGCGAGCTCGTCGGCAGGGTCCAGCACGCGCAGCGGACGCGAGAACTCGAGGCAGTCGATGATCGCTGGCCCCGGCCCGAGGTAGAGGTGCTCGGGCCGCAGGTCTCCGTGGCCCTCGACGATCCGCCCGGCGCGCACGCGGGCGTCGAGCAGCGCGCGTCCGGCGTCCAGGAACCGAAGCAGGTCCTCGGCGACGGCGGCGATGCGGGCGCGGTCGAGCTCGAACTCGGGGCGCACGAGCTCGCGGAGATCGCGCAGGACACCGGCGCGGAGCCGGCGCCGGTAGCTTCGGGGCGAGACGGCGACGGAGGGCGCGTGCGCGTAGAACGCCGCCAGATGTCGCGCCACGGGCAGGACCTCCGCGCGCTCGAGGCTCGGGCGCGCGAGGGCCGCGTCGAGCATGCGGTCGGCGGGAAGACGGCGCATCACGACCAGCCAGTCCACGACGCGGCCGCCCGTGCCGCCGAGCCGGAGCGCCCCCGTGCGATCCTGGCGCAGCGCGGCGATGCCGAGGTAGACGCGGCGGGCGAGCCGCCGGTTGAGCCGCAGCTCCGCCTCGCAGCAGCGCCGGCGCCGCTCCGTCGTCAGGAAGTCGAGGCCGTCGAAGCGCACGGGCTTCTTGAGCTTGTAGGCGCGTCGCTCGGTCAGGAAGACGAAGGACATGTGGGTCTCGACCACGTCCACCCGCGCCGTCGCGTCGGGATAGGCCTCGGGCTGCCGCAGGAAGCGGACGATCTCCGCCGACGTCGGCTTCATGCGGGCAGCGTCCCGGTCTTCCGCGTGGGCTGAGGCGCGGGCTGGCAGCCTGGGGCGGGACGCCTCACGACGCCTGCCGAAGGGGCGGCGTGCGATCTTGCCGTGCGTCGCGGCGTGGCACGCAGCCTGCACCACCGGTCCCGCGAAGCGGGGACGCGCGCATCCTGCGCGGCGGCCCCGAAGCGGAGGACGGCATGGAGATCCACTGGCTTCACCCCGAGATCCTGGAGGAGGCAGATCGTCGCGACGCCGAGGAGCGCCTGCGCGGTCTCGCGGCGGAGGGTACCGACCTGATCGACATCCGGGTCCGCGTGAAGACGACGTTGCACCACCAGCACGGCGCCCAGGAGGTCGTGATCAGCGCCCTCGTGCGCGGCGCCGAGCGGGTCGCATCGCGCACGCGCAGCGACGCCGCCCTCGCGCTTCGGGAGTGCCTCGACGCCTTCGAGCGCGAGATCCGCCGGCTGCGCGAGCGCAGGACGGACGGGCGTGAGCTCCGGCCGGCGTCACCCCCCGAGCTCGGCATCGTGGACCGCGTCTTCGCCGATGACGGCTACGGCTTCGTGATCACCGACTCGGGCGACCGCGTCTACTTCCACCGCAACGCCGTCCGCGGCGGGCTCGAGTTCGAGCGGCTCGAGGAGGGGCAGCGGGTGGGACTCCAGCTCGAGAAGGGAGACGAGGGCCTCCAGGCGACGGTGATCCGCCGCGCGCCGCCGGACGCGTCGGCTCCGTAGCTCGCTTGGGCCATCAGCGCGCGGCGCCACGGCCCGCTCGCGACGTCGCGGCGAGGATCGAGCGGACGTCCTCGTCCTCGAGCTGCCGGAAGTCATCGTAGAACGCGCCGATCGCGCCGAAGGGCTCGGGCTGGGACAGGCAGACGATCTGGTCCACCTCCGACGCGAGGGCGGCGATCGTGTCGGGCGGCGCCACCGGCACCGCGAGCACGAGCCGGCGCGGCCGGCGCGCGCGCACGGCGCGGAGCGCGGCGCGGGTCGTGGCGCCCGTGGCGATGCCGTCGTCGACCACGATCGCCGTCCGGCCCTCGATCGGCTCGGGCGTTCGCCCCGCCAGGTACGCCGTACGGCGTCGCTCGATCTCCTTCAGCTGGCGTCGCGCCTCCGCTTCGAGGTAGTCCTCGCTGACGTGCAGCAGCCGGATCACGTCCTCGTTGCGCACGAGCTGCGGCGTGTCGCCGTCCACCACCGCGGCGACGGCGAGCTCCTGCTGGTGGGGCGCGCCGATCTTGCGCACGAGGACGAGGTCGAGCGGCGCATCGAGCGCCCGGGCGACCTCCGCGGCCACGGGAACACCGCCGCGCGGCAGCGCGAGCACCACGCAATCCTCACCGCGCAAGGGCGCCAGGGCTGCGGCGAGGCGACGTCCCGCATCGATCCGATCCGCGAAGATCACGCTGCACCTCCCGTCCCGAGATGGCGGACGAACCAGTCGCCGGCGAGGACCATCACCTCCTCGAGGGTGCCGGGCTCCTCGAAGAGATGCGTCGCGCCGCGCACGATCGCGAGCTCCTTCACGCAACGAAGCTCCACCAGGGCCTGGCGGTTCAGCTCGAGCACCTCCGGGTCGTGGCTCCCGACCACGAGCAGGGTCGGCGCGCGCACGTTGGCCAGGGAATCGCCGGCCAGGTCGGGCCGACCGCCGCGGCTCACCACCGCGCCGATCGGATGCTCGCCCGCTCCGGCCGCGACGAGCGCAGCCGCGGCGCCGGTGCTCGCGCCGAAGTAGCCGACCGGAAGCCCCGCGGCCTCGGGCTGCCGCGTCACCCAGGCGGTCGCCTGGAGCAGGCGCTCCGCGAGGAGCGGAATGTCGAAGACGCGCGCCCGCAGACGGGCTTCGGCCTCGCTCAGGAGGTCGAAGAGCAGGGTTCCGAGGCCGCGCGCCTGCAACGCCTCCGCCACCGAGCGGTTTCGCGGGCTCAGCCGACTGCTCCCGCTGCCATGCGCGAAGAGCACCACCCCTCGTGCGCCCTCGGGCAGGACGAGCGTGCCCGCGAGCCCGAGCGGCGCGATGCGCACTTCGCCCGCGAATGCAGAGGCGCCCGTCATCGCGCGTCCGCCTTGCTGCGGCCGCGCCGGGCTCGACTTCGTCCGTCCTTCAGGGCCGCCAGGAACGCCCCGACGGGTCGCGTGTTCAGCACGTCCGCCGGGCCGAGCCACGCGCGCCGCGCGAGCGGCACGCCGAGCTCGTCCGCGTAGGCGAGATGGCTCGGATGGTGGGCGTCCGAGTCGATCACGAGCGGCACGCCGGCTTTCGCCGCCACGCGGGCGTGCTCGTCGTCGAGGTCGAGGCGGTCCGGGATGGCGTCGATCTCGAGGGCCGTGCCCGTGCGCTTCGCAGCGGCGACGACGGCGTCGAAGTCGAGGTCCATGGCCTCGCGCCGGCCGAGCTGCCGCGCGGTCGGATGGAAGAGCAGGTCCACGTGCGGATTCTCCATCGCGCGGATCAGCCGCCGGGTCGCCGCCTCGCGGGGCTGTCCGAAGATCGAGTGGACCGCGGCGCCGACGACGTCGAGGGTCTCCAGGGCTTCGTCCGCCACGTCGAGGGAGCCGTCCTTGCGGATGTTCACCTCGGCACCGGCGAGCACCCGGAAGCCGCGGAGCTTCGCGTCGAGGGCGCGCACCGCCGTCGCCTGCTGGAGCAGCTTCCGCTCGTCGGCGCCCCGGACCATCGCGAGGTCGCGCGTGTGGTCCGTGATCGCGAGGTACTCGAGGCCCCGCGCCCGCGCGGCGCGCACCATCTCCTCGATCGACGCGGCGCCGTCGCTCCAGTCGGTCTGGATCTGGAGATCGCCGCGCAGCGCGCCGTGCTCGAGGAGCTTCGGCAGGCGGTCGGCGAGGGCGGCCTCGATCTCGCCGCGATCCTCCCGCAGCTCCGGCGGCACGAAGGGGAGGCCGAGGGCGGCGTAGAGCTCCTCCTCGGTGCGGCCCGCGATCGCGCGCTCGCCGCGGAAGAGCCCGTACTCGTTCAGCTTGAGACCCTTCTGCTTCGCGATGCGCCGCAGCCGCAGGTTGTGGTCCTTGCTCCCGGTGAAGTATGCGAGGGCCGCGCCGAAGCTCCCCGGCTGCACCACGCGCAGGTCGGCGTCGATGCCGCTCGCGAGCCGCACCAGCACCTTCCCGGGCCCGTGGGCGTAGACGTGGGAGACCTCGGGCAGTGTCGCGAAGCAGTGCGTCAGGGCGGCGGGGTCCTTCGACGCGGCGACGAAGTCGAGGTCGCCGATCGTGTCGCGGAAGCGCCGCAGCGAGCCCGCGATGGCGATCTGCGCCGCAGGCGCGAAGGCGCGGAGCCGGGCCTCGATGGCGCGCGCGAGGGGCAGGCACTCGCCGATCGGATGCCGTCCGCTCGTGCGCTTCCAGGCCTCGAGCGCTGCCAGGAGCTTCGTCTCGCTGCGCGCGCCGAAGTGGGGAAGGGTGCGCACGCGGCCGGCGCGGCAGGCGGCCTCGAGCTCCTGGGGCGTGCGCACGCCGATCGCCTCGTAGAGCGCCTTCGCGTGCTTCGGCCCGAGCCCCTCGATGTGTGCGAGCGCGAAGGCGTCGATGGGCGTCGCGGCACGGAGGCGCTCGAGCTCGGCGATCTTCCCGGTGCGAAGCAGCTCCTCGATGCGGGCACCGATCCCCGGGCCGACGCTCGGGATCTCGCGCAGGCCGTCGACCCCCGTCGCAGCCCAGAGCGCGGCGGCGGGGCGCTCGAAGGATTCGACGGAATGAGCGGCCTTCTCGTAGGCGCGCGGCTTGAAGGCAACGCCGTCCATCTCGAGGAACCAGGCCATCTCGCGCAGCGCGTGCGCGATCTCGGCGTTGCTCGGCGCAGCCCGCGCCCTCACGCGCCCGGCCCGCTCGCGCTCCGGGCCGCGAGGTACTCGATGCAGGCGCCGAGGCTCGAGAGCTGGCCGTACTCCGACTCCGGAACGTCGATTCCAATCTCCTCCAGCAGCCCGACGACGAAGTTCAGGAAGTCCATCGAGTCGAGATCGAGCGTCTCGCGCAGCGGCGCGGCCGGGTCGAGGGCGCCGAGGTCCGCCTCCGGCGCGATCTCGCCGAGCACGCGCAGGGCGGCCTCGCGGATCTGCTCGCGCGTCGTCACAGCGCTTCCGGGTGCAGGAGCAGCCGGGCGAGGGCCGCCAGGAAGAGGCCGCCCCGGTGGCCGTCGCTCGCGCGGTGATCCGCGGCGAGGCTCGCCGTCACGACCGGGCGCGCGCCGACGCCGCCGTTCTCCGCCCAGGGCTCCTCGTGCACGCGCCCGAAGCCGACCATCGCGACCTGGGGCGGATGGATCACGCCGTAGACGAGATCCGCGCCGGTGTCGCCGAGGCTCGTCACCGTGATCGTCGCCTCGCCGAGCTCCGAGCTGCGGAGCACGCCGCTGCGCGCGCGCTGCACGAGATCGCGCAGCGCGGCCATGAGCGCGTCCAGCGAGAGCCGGTCGGCGTCGTGCAGCGCCGGCGCCACGAGGCCCGCGGGCCGGAGCGCGACCGCGACACCGAGGTGCACCGCCTCCGACGGCTGGAAGGCGTCGTCGCGGAAGAAGCCGTTCAGCTCCGGCACCTCGCGCAGGGCGAGGGCCGTCGCCCGGAGCAGCAGGGCCGCGGGCAGGATGCGCTGCGGCGCCGGCCGGCGCGCGTTCTCGGCCTCGAGCCAGCGCAGGGCGTGGGAGAGATCGAGGCGCATCGAGAGGTAGTAGTGGGGGATCTCGCGCTTCGAGCGCGCCATCGCGGCGCCGATCGTGCGGCGCATGGCGCGGGCGCGCTCGGCGGCGCGGGCCGCGGCGGGCGCCAGCGTCGGAGCCGGAGGCGCGGGCGCCGCGGGCGCCGTGACGGGCGCGACCAGCGCGGCGGGTGCAGCGGGCGCGGCGGCCGTGACCGGCGCTGCGGCCGCACGCTCGACGTCTGCGCGGGTGATGGCGCCGTCCGGCCCCGTGCCCGTGATGCCGGCGAGGTCGATGCCGCGCTCCTCGGCGATGCGCCTCGCCACCGGCGACACACGAAGTCGTCGCAGCGTGAGCGGCGCTGCGGCCGCTGCGGGCGGAGGCGGCGCCGGGGGCGGTGCGGCGACAGCGCGCGGCGGCGGAGCGGGCGCTTCGGGGCGCGCAGCCGGGGCGACCGCGGCGCCCTCCGCCGCGCGCAGGCGCGCGAGGGGCGTGCCGACGGGCACCTTCGTCCCCGGCGTCACGAGCAGCTCCTCGACCACGCCGTCGTGGAAGATCTCGACCTCGATCTCCGCCTTCTCGGTGTCCACCCGCGCCACGATGTCGCCGCGGTGCACCACGTCGCCGGGCTTCACGTGCCACTCGAGCAGGGTGCCCGACTCCATGTCCGCGCCGAGGGACGGCATCGTGAACTCAAGCACGGCCGGCCCCGACGAGGCGCAGCGCCTCCGCGACGATGGTCTCGACGCGCGGGAGTGCTGCGTCCTCGAGATGTTTCGCGTAGGGCATCGGCACCTCGGCGCTGCAGACGCGGGCGACCGGGGCGTCGAGCTCGTAGAACGCGCCCTCGACGATGCGCGCGCTGATCTCCGCCGAGAGGCCGCCGCTGCGCCAGCCCTCGTCCACGATCACCGCACGGTGCGTGCGGACGACCGACTCGAGCACGGTCTCGCTGTCGAGCGGACGCAAGGTCCGCAGGTCCACGACCTCGGCGTCGACTCCGGACGTGGCCAGCACGTCGGCGGCGGTGAGCGCCTTCGCCAACGTCCCGCCGTAGGCGATCAGGGTGACGTCGCGCCCGCGCCGCCGCAGCGCCGCGCGGGTGATCTCGACGGGACCCGCGTCCGCCGCGAGCTCGCCCTCCACGGGGTAGAGCGCACCGTGCTCGAAGAGCAGCACGGGATTCGGATCCTCGAGTGCGGTCCAGAGCATGCCGCGGGCGTCCTCGAGGGTGGCCGGCGCGAGCACCTTGATGCCCGGGATGTGGGCGTACCAGCCCTCGAGGCTGTGGGAGTGCTGCGCCGCGAGCTGGCGTCCGGCGCCCGTCGTCATGCGGATCACGAGAGGGACCGAGAACTGCCCGCCCGACATGTGGCAGAGCGCGGCGGCGGTGTTCAGCACCTGGTCGAGAGCGAGCAGGCTGAAGTTCACGGTCATGATCTCGACGATCGGGCGCATCCCGCCGAGGGCCGCACCGATTCCCGCGCCGACGAAGGCGACCTCCGAGAGGGGCGTGTCGCGGACGCGCTCGGGGCCGAACTCCTCGAGCAGGCCCTTGCTGACGGCGAAGCAGCCGCCGTAGC